>JACCDR011832810.1_pt1 | contig 10479 bp, 10 predicted proteins | sample 7446431 | NCBI WGS metagenome assembly JACCDR01 (sample SAMN15323443, study PRJNA562643) | freshwater metagenome | isolation source: river surface water | place: USA:Blue River Watershed | collected 2017-08-17 | reverse complement strand
TCTTCGAGGTGGTGCGCGAGGTGCACAGCCAGGGCACCACCGTGCTGCTGGTGGAGCAGAACGCCAGCCGGGCCCTGTCCATCGCCGACCGCGGCTACGTCATGGAGTCCGGCCTGGTGACGCTCCACGGCCCGGCGCAGCAGCTGCTACACGATCCGGCCGTACGCGCTGCCTACCTGGGCGAATAAAGCAGCAGCGTGCTCGGGTTTCCGGGCCCTCATACCCTTTGCGGTATAGGATGTCCTGGTTCCTCGACCCGCCGGAGTCCTTCATGAAAAACCACCTCACCCCCCTTCTGCTGTCTCTCGCTCTGGCCGGCGCAGCCAGTGCCCAGGACGCCGTGTTCCAGACCAGGAGCCTGACACCGGAGGCCGCGCTCAAGGCCGCCCAGGTGGCACTGGAGTCCTGCCGCAAACAGGGCTACCAGGTCGCCGTGGCCGTGACCGACCGCAGCGGCCTGTTGCAGGTGCTGCTGCGCGACCGTTTTGCCGGCGCGCACACGGTCACGGTCGCCGCGGACAAGGCCTGGACGGCGGCCAGCTTTCGCCAGTCCACCCTGGAATTCGGTCGTGAAACGCTGGCGGGCAAGCCCATGAGCGCGATCCGCGACGTGCCACGTGTCATCGCGGCCGGCGGCGGATTGCCGATCGAAGGCGGCGGCAGCATGCTGGGGGCGATCGGCGTCTCCGGGGCGCCCGGCGGTGAAGCCGACGAGTCCTGCGCCAAGGCTGGCATCAAGGCCATCGCCGACAGCCTGGAGTTCTGAGGCGGTGAAGATCGACAGCCTGGACCATCTGGTGCTGACCGTGGCCGACATCGAGGTCAGCTGCGCGTTTTTCCAGCGTGTGCTGGGCATGGACGTCGTCACCTTCGGGCAGGGACGCAAGGCCCTGGCCTTCGGCCGACAGAAGATCAACCTGCACCAGGCCGGCCGCGAGTTCGAGCCCAAGGCCGAGCGACCGACCCCGGGCTCGGCCGACCTGTGTTTCCTGACTTCGGTGCCGCTGGCCGAGGTGCAGGCCCACCTGGCGTCCTGCGGTGTGGCCATCAGCGAAGGCCCGGTGCAGCGCACCGGCGCCCAGGGTCCCATCCTCTCGGTCTATTTCCGTGACCCGGACCTCAACCTCATCGAGGTTTCCAACCGGCTCTGAAGCCGGGCCCGCGCAGCCACGGTTTACAAGCCTTTACAGGACTTTGCACAGACCTGTCCTCTGCGGGTCCGGTCTGTCGCGTTGCAGGTGCATGGAAGTCGTTTCCATGCCCTTCAAGGAGATAGACATGACGATCAGGATCCTGCTCAGCGTCCTCACCCTGGCTGCCGCCGGCAGCGCCCTGGCCCAGCCAGCCACCCCTCGCGTGGACCAGCGCCAGGACAACCAGGAGCGCCGCATCGAACAGGGTGCCACCTCGGGCCAGCTGACCCCGCGCGAGGCCCAGCGCATGGAGCACCGGCAGGAGCGCATCGAGCGCGCCGAGGAGAAGGCCAAGGCCGACGGCAAGGTCACGCCCAGGGAGCGCGCCCACATGGACAACATGCAGGACCGCGCCAGCCGCGACATCCGCCGTGAGAAACACGACCGGCAGCGCGACATGAACCACGACGGCCGCAAGGACCGCCCCCACGCGCAGCGTCCCCAAGGGCCGCGCCAGCAGTAAGCGCCCGTGCAAAAGCCCGCCATCTACCGGTGGCGGGCTTTTTTTCTTTGCTGGAGAAGTTTGCGGCGCTCACGTGGAGCTTGTGGTTCCGACCCGCTGCTAAAGCAGCTTAGCTTTGCTACGCGAAGTTAGTCTTCACCGCAAGCTCGGCGCTTAGGCGCCGAGCTTGTCCGCCTCGCTGGTGAAGGAGTCGGCGTAGAACTCCTCGTCAGGCAGGCCAGCCTGGGCGTAGTCGCGCCGCGCCGACTCGACCACGATGGGCGCACCACAGGCATAGACCTGGAAACCGGACAGGTCCGGATGGTCCTGGAGCACCGCCTGGTGCACAAAGCCCGTCCGGCCGCTCCAGCCGTCCTCGGGCAAGGCATCAGAGATCACGGGCACGTACCGGAGCTGGGGCATCTCGGCCAGCTTCGCGAGGACCCAGTCGTTCATGTACAGGTCCTGCGGCCGGCGGCCGCCCCAGTAGAGCGTGGCCGGGCGCGTGAGCCCCTTGTGCTGCATCTGCTCGATCAGGGCCTTGATGGGCGCGAAGCCCGTGCCCGAAGCCAGCAGCACCATGGGCTTGTCGCTGTCCTCGCGCAGGAAAAAACTGCCGTAGGGCCCCTCGATGCGCAGGATCTCCTTTTCCTTCATGGCACCGAAGACATGGTCAGTGAACTTGCCGCCGGGCATGTGGCGGATGTGCAGCTCCATGGTCGCGCCCACCGGCGGCGTGGCCGTGGGGTTGCCGGCACGCGTGTGCGGCGCATTGGCCATGGAGTAGCTGCGGCGCGCACCGTCGCGCAACAGGAATTCGACGTACTGACCGGCGTGGAACTGGAAGTTGTCGTTGGCCGGCAGTTGCAGCACGAGACGCATCACGTCGGGCGAAAGCCGGCTCATTTCGTTGACGCGCACCGGCATCTTCTTGATCGGGAAGGCGCCGGCCTCGGTCACCTGACGCGACTCGAGCACCACATCATCCTGCGGCACGCCGCAGCAGGTCAGCACAAAACCAGCGGCTTCCTCCGCGGCGCTCAGCGCCTTGTCCTGGTGGGCGCCATGCACGACGGTGCCGGAGATCTTCCTGCACTTGCAGGAGCCGCACGCCCCGTCCTTGCAGCCATAGGGCAGCCCGATGCCGGCGCGTATGCCTGCGGCCAGGATGGCCTCGCCCGGCAATACCTCGAAACTGCGGCCGCTGGGCAAGACGGTGACCTGATGGGAAGACATCTTTTCGTTATCCTTGAGCGATCTTGTGAAACGGAAGCCGCAATTTTGCCAGCCTTGAATTCCCCCCTCGGCGCCCTGCCCATGCGCTTTCGGCGCCAGCGCGTGCTCATCGTGGGCTGCGGCGACGTGGGGCTACGCGCCGCCTCTGCCCTGCCGGGACGCGTGCGGGTGCTGGCGCTCACCTCCAGCGCCGCCCGCCACGCCGAGCTGCGTGCGCATGGCATCACCCCCCTGGCCGGCAACCTGGACCAGCCGGACACCCTGCAACGCCTGGCCGGCCTGGCCGACCGGGTGCTGCACCTGGCACCGCCCCCGGCCGAGGGCAGCGACGACCCGCGCACGCGCGCCTTGCTGCAGGCCCTGCGGCGGCGCAAGCCGCCGGTAGCCCTGGTCTATGGTTCCACCAGCGGGGTCTATGGCGACTGCGGCGGCGACTGGATCGACGAAACGCGGGCGACGCAGGCCGGCACGGCCCGGGCACAGCGGCGGGTGGCGGCCGAGCAGGACGTGCGTTTTCTCGGCCGCAGCGCCGGCGTGCGCAGCAGCATCCTGCGCATTCCCGGCATCTACGCGCCCGACCGGGCGGGCGGCACCCCGCGCGAACGCCTGCAGCGCGGCACGCCCGCACTGAGCCCCGAGGACGATGTCTACACCAACCACATCCACGCCGATGACCTGGCACGCGCCTGCCTGGCCGCGCTCTGGCGCGGTGCGCCGCAGCGGGTCTACCACGCCAGCGACGACACCCAGCTGAAGATGGGCGAGTACTTCGACCTCGCAGCCGGCCTCTACGGCCTGCCGCGCCCCGCGCGGATCTCGCGGGCGCAGGCCCGCGAGCAGCTGCCCCCCATGCTGCTGAGCTTCATGAGCGAATCACGACGCCTGCACAACCGCCGGCTCAAGCGTGAATTGCGCCTCAGTTTGCGGTATCCCACCGTGGAGAGCGGCTTGCGAGGGGGCTGAGATCGCCCGGATAATCGCCCTCATGCCCCCCCCGACGCCCTTCCCGGCAGCGCCTCGCCGAGCGCGCGGTTTCACCCTGATCGAACTGGTCATGGTGATGGTCGTGCTGGGCATCCTGGCCGTCTTCATCCTGCCCCGCGTCAACCTGACCCGGGGTTACGACAGCGTGGGCTACCGCGACGCCGTGCGCGCCACCCTGGAATTCGCCCGCAAGAGCGCCGTCGCCGAACGGCGCAATGTGCGGGTCACGCTGGCGGGCAACAACCTGAGCCTGAGCGTCGACAACGTCGGTCCCGAGGACACGGGCGCCGGCAGCTACCCGCGCAACCTGCCCCTGCCCACGCCGGACCGGCGCTGCGGCGGTGCGCTCCACCAGCTGTGCGCACCCGCCGGCGTCAACCTCACCGGACCGGCCACGCTGGACTTCAGCCCGCTGGGCCGGGCCAGCGCAGGCGCGAGCTACAGCGTCACGGGCGACACCCCCTGGACCATCACCGTCGTGCAGGAGACCGGCCATGTGTACTGAGCGACGCCCGGCTGCGGCGCGCCAGCGTGGCCTGACCTTCATCGAGCTGATCTTTTTCATCGTCATCGTGACCTTCGGCCTGGCCGGCGTGCTGCTGGTGATGGACCAGAGCAGCAGCCGCAGCGCCGACCCCATGGTGCGCAAGCAGATGCTGGCCATCGCCGAAGCCGTCATGGAAGAGGTGCGCCTGCAGAGCCACGGCTGGTGCGACCCCGACGACGCCAACGCCGCCACGGCCAGCAGCGCGGCTGGCTGCGCGGGAGGCGCCCTGCCGGCCGAGATCCGGGGCAGCACGACCGCCCCCTGGGACCAGGTGCTGGACTACAACAACGTGAACCTCACCACCAGCCTGGCCGGGACGGCGTTCCCGGCGGGCTACAGCGCCAATGTGCGGGTGGACGGCGAAGCGCTGGGCGAGACGGCAACACCCATTGCCGCTGGCGAGGCCCTGCGCATCCGCGTCACCGTGACCTATGCGCCCCTGGCCGAGACCGTGGTGCTCGAAGGCTACCGCACACGATACGCGCCCAACGTCCTGCCATGACACACCCCGCCCGCCATCGCCTGCACCAGCGTGGTTTCACGCTGCTGGAGGCGCTGATCGTGATCTCGATCACGGCCATCCTGGCCGCGGTCGTGGCGGTGTTCATCCGCGCCCCGGTCCAGGGTTACTTCGATTCGGTGCGGCGCGCCGAGCTCACCGATACGGCCGACGTGGCCCTGCGCCGCATGACGCGTGATGTGCGCCTGGCCCTGCCCAACAGCCTGCGTGTCCGGACCGACAGCGGCGTGAACTACATCGAGTTCATCATGACCAGCGCCGGCGGCCGCTACCGCGACCCGGTCGACGGTTCCACCGGCGGTGACTTCCTCAGTTTCACCGACAGCAGCGACCGGAGCTTCGACGTGCATGGCCCCTTGCCCGCCATGACCGCGGGGGACTTCATCGTGGTCTACAACCTGGGGCCGGGTTATGCGCCGGCCGACGCCTATGCCGGCGGCAACCGGGCGGCCATCAGCGGCGTCGTTGGCAACACCGTGACCCTCAGCAGCAATCCCTTTGCCGGGCAATCACCTCCCCTGTCCTCGCCCAACGGGCGTTTCCAGGTGGTGCCCGCGGCCACCGGGGCCGTGAGCTACACCTGCCCAAGCGCCACAGCGGGCGATCTCGCCCGGCACTGGAACTACGGTTTTTCCACCGTGCAGCCCACGACCTTCGCCGGCCAGCAGGCCCTGCTGGCCCGGGGCGGCGTCACCTGCAGCGTGGCCTATGCCCCCAACGCCGGCGGGCGCCATGGCCTGCTCGAAGTACAACTCACGCTGAGCGCCAACGGTGAAACCGTGACCCTGGCGCAGCAGATCCACGTGGACAATTCGCCATGAGCGCGCGTTCCCTGCCCTGGCCCGGCCGCATGCGCGGTTTCACCGCCATCAGCGCGCTGTTCATCCTCGTTGTGCTGACGGCCCTGGGCGCCTTCATCCTCAACGTCTCCACCGGCCAGCAGGTGGGCTCGGCCCTGGACGTCCAGGGTGTGCGTGTGTACGAGGCGGCGCGCAGCGGCGTCGAATGGGGGCTGTACCGGCAGCTGCGCGACGGCAGCTGCGCCCCCAGCACCAGCTTCACACCGCCGGCCCCCACGCTGTCGGCCTATACCGTCACGGTGCGCTGTGAGGCCACGGCTGGCACCAACGGCGGCCCGACGACCTACACCGTGCGCTCCACCGCCTGCAACCAGCCCGATGGCGGCGCCTGCCCCAACACCAACAATCCCGGCGGCCGTTACCTCGAGCGACGGCTGGACGTGACCTTCTGACGCGGAGACACCCTTGAAAAGCCTGCCCCGCCTCCTGTTGTGCCTGCTGCTGTGGTCCGGCACCACCACGGCGCTCTGGGCCCAGACCACGGTCGTGCGCGACCCGGCCACCTGCGCCAGCGTCGCCGGCCCCGACGGGCTGGCCTGGACCAATCCGGCCAACGCCCAGACCTCGAACGACACCGGTGCCACGCGGTCGGTCAACGATGGCGATGTCAGCGACTACCTGCAGTGCTCGAACTATGGCTTCACCATCCCCGACGGCAACCGCGTCACCGGCATCACGGCCACCATCCGCCGCCAGGCCAGCAACGACAATGTGATCGACAACACCGTGGTGCTGCTGCGCGCCGGCACCCGGGAGACGACCAGCCTCGCCACGACCACGACCTACTCCAATGGCAGCTACCGCAACGACAGCTATGGCGGCACGACCAACCTCTGGGGCGCCACCTGGTCGGTGACGGAGATCAATGCCACCGGCTTCGGGCTGGCACTGGCCGCGCAAAAGAGCAACAACAGCGGTGGTGGCCGCACGGTCAACGTGGACCTGATCCGACTGTCCGTGACCTACGTCGCGGACACCACGGCCCCCAGCGTCTCCTCCATCGTGCGCGCCGATGCCAGCCCCACCGTGGGCGCGTCGACGGTGTCCTGGACCGTCACCTTCAGCGAGTCCGTCACCGGCGTGAACACGGCCGACTTCGCCCTCGTGCAGGGTGGAGGCCTCAGTGGTGCAGCCATCACCGGCGTCAGCGGCAGTGGCACGAGCTGGACGGTCACGGCCAGCACGGGCGCGGGGACAGGCACCCTGGGGCTGAACCTCGTGGACGACGACTCCATCCGCGACCTGGCCAACAATCGCCTGGGCGGCACCGGGACGGGCAACGGCAATGCCACAGGCCAGGTCTATGACATCACGGCAGCGCCCTGCGATCCGCCCTCCAACATTCCGGCCGGCGTGGCGGTGAGCTGCGTCTGTGACAACTTCAACCGCGCCAGCCTGGACCCCTCGACCATCTTCGGCCAGAACTGGATCACCTCGATGAGCGATGGCACAGGGGTGTTACCCAGCATCGCCAACAGCACGGTGCTGCGCCTGACCGACAACACAGGCAACAAGGCCAAGGCCGCCACGGTGCCGGCCGCCTTCCCGGCCGCGGGCAATTACATCTCGGTGGAGTTCCTGCACTACGCCTACAACGGCTCCGGCGCCGACGGCATCGCCGTCACGCTCTCGGACTACAACGTACCGGCCGTGCCCGGCGCCTATGGCGGCTCGCTGGGCTACGCGCAACAGACCAATATCGACGGTTTCGCCGGTGGCTGGATCGGCGTGGCCCTGGACGAATACGGCAACTACCAGAACCCGACCGAAGGGCGGCAGGGCGGCCCCGGTTTCCGGGTCGATTCCGTCGGCATCCGTGGCTCGGGCAGCGGCCGGGGGACCGGCCAGTATCCCTGGGTGGCGGGCACCGCGGCGAATCTGACGCCCGGCATCGACAACGCCGGCTCGACCACACGTGCACCGGGCCATCGTTACCAGATCGTGGTGGACGCCCGCAATGCAGGCGCGGCCCCCGCCCAGACCCTCGTTGCCGTGCGCCGGGACACCGGTGGTACCGGGACCAACTACGCCTCGCTCATCGATCCCTTCAACATCTACACCGCCAACCCGGCCCAGGCCCCGGTACCCGCCAACTGGCAGATCTCCTTCACGGGCTCGACCGGTGGATCGACCAACATCCACGAGATCGACAGCCTGCGCATCTGCGCCAGCACCATCGTGCCGCCCAACGGAGGCGTCGCCTCGGGTTTCGCCGTCATCGACGAGGCCTATGGCACGCCGGCCATCGCCGTGCAGAACTACCTGACCGGCCGCATCTACACGAAGCTGGCGGGCACGCCCTTCAAGCTCAACGTGGCGGCCATCAACAACAACCAGATCCAGACGGGCTATGTGCTGGGCGGCACAACGAAGGACGTCAGCGTCAAGCTGGTGGACAACAGCGACGGCGCCTGCGTGCTCAACAGTGCACAGGCCAACTACTGCAGCGCCGCCTGCCAGGCCAAGCCGGCCGTGGCCGGCGGCAGCCAGACCCTGAGCTTTTCCTCCACCAACGCCGGGCAGAAGCAGAGCACGGACTTCACCGTCCCCGGTGCCTGGAGCAACCTGGTGGCCCTGGTCAGCGATGGCACCACCATCAACGCGAATGGCGTGTGGGCCTGCTCCACGGACGCCTTCTCGGTGCGCCCGCTGAACTTCAACACCCTGAGCAGCACGGCCAGCAACACGGCACTCACCGGCACCCCAGCGCTGCGTGCGGGCAGCGATACGTTCAGCATGACGGTAGGCACGGCCACGACGGGTTACGCGGGAGCTGCCGCCGTGCCCACGATCAATGCAGCGGCAGTCCAGGCCAACGCAGCGGGCTGGGCGGTGGGCAGCATCACCCCAGGCAGCTTCCCCGCCGCCACGGCCTCGAGTTCCACCGGCACCACCTTCACCTACAGCGAGGCGGGGCACTTCCGCTTCCTCGGCTACGACCCGGCCAGCAACACCAGCAGCCCGCGCGGCATCTACGACAGCACCTGGACCGCGGTGGACCAGGGCACGCAGGTCGATTGCATCGCCGGCAGCTACGCCAACACGCGCGACACGAGCGGCACCTTCGCCAGCAACACCAACTATGGCAAGTACGGCTGCCTCTTCGGCATCACGTCCAACAGCGCGCTTTTCGGCCGTTTCATTCCGGACCGCTTCACGCTGACGACCGGCAGCATCACCCCTTCGTGCACCGGCACCACCCGCAACTTCACCTACATGGGCCAGCCCAGGCTGGGTGTCGCCTACCGGCTGGAAGCGCGCAACGCTGCCGACGGCGTGACGCAGAACTACGATGCCGCGCGCATGCCCGGCGTGGCTCCCCAGCTCGTGGCCGAAGACCAGACGGCGGCCAACCAGGGCTGCGAGCTGAACCCGCAACTGAACCCGCGCCTGGCGGGCGCCCCCACGGCCAGCTGGACGGCCGGCGTCTACAACGCCTCCACGATCAGCGCCAGCTTCACGCGCCCGACCACCACCCCGCCCGTCAACCTCGACAACAGCAGCCCGGCCGCGTGCGCCACCTCACGCCTGCAGGCGGCGGGGCCGTTCTGGGGCTTGGACATCGGTGTGCTGGTCAACGACGGGGCGGCCGTGATGGCCGGTGCCGACATGAACGCCAACAGCAGTGGCACCTGCAGCGGCACCGGCTGCAACGCCCGCCGCCTCGGCAGCACGGGCATGGTGCTGGGGCGGCTCAACCTGCTCAATGCCTATGGCTCGGACGCCCTGCCCCTGCTGGTGCCCGTGCGCGCCGAATACTGGAACGGCAACCTGTGGCAACTCAACACCGACGACCGCTGCACCACACTGGTGGCCACCAACCTCGCCGTGGGCAATGTGACACCGGCCAGCGGCTCGAGCCTGAACGTCACCAGCGGCAGCCTGGCGCTCAACCCGGCCAGCACGCTCAGCGCAGGCGTGACGAACTTCCGCATCAGCCCGGCGACCCGCGGCGCGGGCAGCGTGGACCTGGTCCTCAACCTGGGCACCGGTGTGGATTCGAATGTGGACTGGTGCAGCAGCTGGAGCAATGGCCCGGTGGCGGGCACGGGCACGGCGCCCAGCCCCGACCTGAGTTTCCTGCTCGGCCCATGGTGTGGCAGCGCTGCCGACCGTGCGCCGGCCGCACGCATCCGTTTCGGCAGCCCGCGGGCGCCCTTCATCTACCTGCGCGAACGTTACTGACCGCGCGGGCGGGCCGTCCAGGAAAAAAGCCGCGCGCTCCTGTGAGCGCGCGGCTTTTTCCTAAATGTGGTGCCTCGGGTCGGAATCGAACCGACACTCCTTTCGGAACCGGATTTTGAGTCCGGCGCGTCTACCAATTTCACCACCGAGGCAGGGCGGGCCATTCGCGGGGAATGGAGGCGGAAATTATGGCACAGTGATGGCCATGAACTACCCCACCATCGAAGACGCGATCGGCAAGACGCCGCTCGTGGCACTGCAGCGCATCGGCGCGGCCGCAAACCAGGCACGTGGCAACGTCGTGCTGGGCAAGCTCGAGGGCAACAACCCGGCTGGCTCGGTCAAGGACCGCCCGGCCCTGTCCATGATCCAGCGGGCGCAGGAACGCGGTGACATCAAGCCCGGCGACACGCTGATCGAGGCCACCAGCGGCAACACCGGCATCGCGCTGGCGATGGCGGCCGCCATCCGAGGCTACAAGATGATGCTCCTGATGCCGGACAATCTCTCGA
>JACCDR011182485.1_pt1 | contig 10480 bp, 26 predicted proteins | sample 7446431 | NCBI WGS metagenome assembly JACCDR01 (sample SAMN15323443, study PRJNA562643) | freshwater metagenome | isolation source: river surface water | place: USA:Blue River Watershed | collected 2017-08-17 | reverse complement strand
GTCGTCTCGTTGGTGCCCAGACGACGAACCAATTCCGCGGTGGATTTGATCTTCAACGCCGCCTTGAGATGCAGCAGGTCGCGCGCTTTCATGCAGTTCTCCGCAAAAATGCGGGGAGCCGAAGCCCCCCGCTCTGTTATCCTATAATATAGTGCCCCACGGGCCACGCGCATAGCATGAGTCCGATGAAGGCACCCGAGACGAAGCCCTCGAATGGGTCATCCGCCACGAAGTAGCCGGCCGCGCCGAACAGCGTCGAGCAGACGGCCAGCGCCAGGATGGAAAGACACACGTCCCAGCGCCCCATGAGAGCGCTGGTCAGGCAGAACAGGGCGATGGGCAGCGCCCACAGGAGGCCGCCCAGCCCCAGCAGGGCCTTAAGCATGCTGGGTGAACTTCACGTCCCCAGCATCGATCATGGCCTTGGCCAGACGGCCGTAGGAGCCCTGGAGCTGCCAGACGACGCCGGTATCGACGAGGAGCTGCATGGCAGCGATCGCTTCCTCCTTCGTCGGATCGCCGCCTTCCAGCAGCATGATGGCGTCAAGGGTGGTCTTGACCTCACGCATTGGTCTTCCTCCTGAATACGCCGATGCCGACCTGGAACTGGCCAGCCACCGTGATGGCATAGCCATAGTTCGGCACGGCCCAGGCGGCGAACTCCCGCATCGTCATGGCCGGCTCGTCTTCTCTGCCGAGACCGCTGCTGTCCACCCACAGCATGCCGACCCCATCCAGCATGTTGGAAAAGGGCCGCGTTCTGTTCGGCTTGATGCTGTCCGGCTCGACGCGCTCCCATCCCTCGGGAAGGTGATCCCCGATGAATGGGAGGAGGCGAAGAACCTTGATGTTGCCGACATCCTCGGGATGCAGCATAAAGGGCTCATGCTTGTTGTTGGCAGCGATGGCCGCAGCCTCGCGCTGCATTTCTTCAATATAGGCAAGGTCGTACATTACACCTCCATGTGGTCAATATGACCAAACGAGCGGGGCAAGGCCCCGCTCAATGCTTAGTGCTGCGACCCCTTGATCTTGGCGATATGAGAATCGACCAGATTCTGCATCTCGCTTGAGAGATTGTCAGGCGCTTCTGATCCTGCTTTGACTCTCTCCAGGCCGATCGATGTCGTTTCTTCGTCCAGCTCGCGCGCAGGTTCATAAAGCTCTCCCGCCTCCATGAGGCGGAAGAGCGGAATTTCCTGGGTGTATGCTTTGTCAGTGCCATCGACGGGCTTTGACGCAACAATAGCGGTCAGAATGCCGACGAAGCGCTTTTCCTTCTCGTCCCAGGCGGGCCGAACGGCGAATCCCTCGGCCTTTATGAGGATGCCAATTGCGGCATGCCCCCGCGAGTCGATGCGCGCGGCATCATCTTGCGGGATGATATGCATCTTAATGTCAGCCTTCACAAATTCCGGCTTGTCTTCCATAGTTCACCTCCGTTAGGCCAAATGGCCAAAGAGAAAGGCGGAACGGGGCCGCCTTCCCAATGATTTTAGTTGTCGCGCCGGTATGGGTCTCCGCTCGGCGGCAGCGGCTTGCTCGGATCGACCTCGTAGAAGTCCGGCCGCTCCTTGATGCTTTCGCGCGTCACGTCTTCCCGGCTCGGCTCGGGGGCCGGAGCTGGGGCATCGGGCTTATCGCGTCCCATGGGCTATTCAGACCCGCCCTGCGATCCCAGGCCGTAAGTCCCGCCGAAGCAGAACTCGGCGTATTCGACGGGAAGGAAGTCGGCATTGCAGCCGCCCGCCCGCACGATATCGCCATAGGCCCGGAAGCGATAGACGGTATGCGCCCGACGCTGGGCGTCCAGCTCCTTGGCCGTGGCGGCACCGGGAACGGGATAGACGCCCGCCGTGCCGGTCGGGAAGGCCCCAGCCGACGCGAAGGGCGCGTAGGCATGGTTCCAGGGGTCCACCTTGGCGGGCGCGACGCGGCGCACAGGCACCGGGACATAGGTCCGCGAGAAGGTCTCGCGCCCCGATCCGTCGGCGAGCGGTACCGGAGCGCCGTCGCCCTGCGATGTGTCGGCCGGTGCCCCGCTGGTCATGGCCAGGACGAGGGCGATGGCGGTCATGGTCGTCTTCATTGTCACCTCTTATGGGTTGTGGCAAAATTGCCAAACGAGGCGGCACAGGGCCGCCCCTTGCAGTCACGTGTTCGGATGGATTAAGTCGGCGAGATTTTGGTCAGGTGCCATGTCAGCCGCCTGGGCCTCGATCGCTTCGTCACCAATGAGCTTAACCTTGATGCCCCAGTCATGATGCGGGGCCACCGCGAGGATGCGAATAGCTTTGGCCTTGCCATCGAGCACGCCGATCGCGAAGGTCTCGACGCCGTTCATTTCGACGACCATGGGCAGGGTATTCGTGATGTCGAATCCGACCATTATGGCATTCTCAACGAAGCCAGCCTTGATCGAGGCCAGATTTGGATTCGCATCGACATACTCATCGACCCGATCAAGATAAGATTTCTTGTCCATATTCACCTCCGTGGCATAATTGCCAAACGACGGGGCACGAGGCCCCGCCAATCAGTCCTTGTCGTCTTCGATTGACGTGACCTCATAACCAGAGGTTCCGCCATATCCATCGCCATGGTCGTTAAACTCGACATTCTCCCCTTGAGGAGAATACAAGTAATCCTTGACGATTTGGGCGATGGTCTCGTTAGATGCGTAATCCGGAACCATGAGCTTGATCTCTGCCCATTCTTGGCCAGAGTAATCGCGACGCACCGATATCTTGACCGGCCGGAGCATGAAAAGGTCGTTTGCTTCGCCCATTACTTAAGCTCCTCCGTCACGATGTCGCGCGGCGTACACCACGCCACGACACGGTTGAAGGTCTTGGATGCGCGCTCCGTGGCGATGGCCGCAGCCTGCTCACATTGCGCAGCCTTGGAAAATTCCCGCGTCTCGATGACGATGGCCGTTCCTCCGGTAGGCCCGCTTGAGTAAGCGATGACCACCCAGAGCATGAAGCCTTTCAACATATTCACCTCCATGATGGCAAAAGTGCCTAATGAAAGGGGAGGGCACCGAAGTGCCGCTCCCCCAGTCTCCTCGGAGGTGAGGAGATTATTTGTGCGTGTCCGCCCAGTGCCACGCATCGTCGATCAGCTTCTGACGATTGAGCTTGAGGACTTTCACGATGGGTTCGAATGTCTGAATACCTGTCCAGTCATTAAGCTGAGACAGGTTATCGGCGGTAAAGCCCTCCCATTTACCGATGCCAGCGCGGCTCACGTTGTCCGGCCATGCGAACTTGCCATAGAGCGGGCCGCCATGTTTCGTCAGGCCGATCTCTTCCATGGTAGAGGCGTTAGGGAATGAGACGACCGCATACCCGCCATCATAGAAGATCGCTCCGTTGCGAGCCCTGCCGAGCGTGTGCAGGTAGACACCAAGGCAGCACATACGCTTGCCTTCTTTGTCAGACAGGATTCCCTTGGCAGGCTTGATGTCGCCTTTCTCCAGCTCGACAATCCATGCGTCGACCTTGCGCGCGGCTTCAGCCTTGAATTCAGCTTCGTTCATAATTCATCTCCATTTGGCAAAGTGCTTAAGATGACGGGAGCACGAGGCCCCCGCCAAAGTCGCTATTTATGCTTATGGTTGTGAGGGAGCTGCTTGTGCGCCTCCACGAACATGTGCAAACCCGCATGCCCGAGGTGGGCAACGACCTCCATCACGCCGTAGATGAGGAACACAAAAGCCAGCAGAGTGAGCTTGTCCGCGATCTCAGGAGCGAATACGATCTTGAGCAGCGAAGAGGCCCCGGCCGGCGCGTGCCAGCCCTCTGAGGCATGAAGATTCTCCTCCATGGTGATCCAGGAGCAGAAGCCAACGAGCAGCGTCTTCGTTGCGCGCGGCCTGGGGACACGCTCCAGGACGAGCGGCAAGAAGATCAGCCCCATGGCTGCCAGCAGGTAAGCCAGCAGGACCACAGTCCCGAAGCTGTGGGAGACGAAGCTCACATTGCTGCTGATGATGACAGCATGAGCGCCGACGGCCAGGGCCAAGAAAAAAGCCCCAACGGCAAGAGAGAGTTTCACCTCGCTCTCGTTGGTCATAGTACACCTCCATTTTGGCAATATTGCCAAACAGGCGGGGGATGGAAGCCCGCCCAATGCTGCTTAGCGTCGCGTGCGCGATGCGTAACTTGCGGAGCCGCTGATGCCCAGCGACTCGCGTGCTTGGAATTGCTCTTTCTGCTCGATGCGGATGCCGTGATAAACGCCGATGGCATATGACGCAAAGGTCCACACAGCGAACGCAGCAGCAGCGATAAGGTATTCCATGGCACACCTCCGTTTTGGCAAATTGCCCAAAGGATGGGAGGAGTGGCAACGGCATTGAGCCGAGGTAGCGCCCACTCTCTCCCGCGCGCTGATGGGGGCCAGCGCGCTGTTCAATCAGTCAGTTGACCGACGATAAAATGCTTCACGGATGAAGTTGTCCCGCTCTTCGGTTCCCATGACAGCGACTGCGGTGAGCATGTCGCGCCAGCCGTCGCCCCAGATGATCTTGGCAGCGACAGGATCGAAGATCAGGGTATCTGCGGACGGGATCTCTTCCACGATTTCGTAGGTGAATTCGTGGCCGTTTTCCACGCGCGTCTCATGCGCCACATAGGTCAGGTGGTGCGCGATGATGACGTCCTCCGCGCCGTAAGCTTCCCGGATCATGGCCTTGAACAGCTCCCTGTTCTTGGTGTTCCGGTCGTTCTCATAAGCGCCCTCGATCTTGAGGCCGCCCGGCGTGAAATCCTTGTCCGTGATGCTGGTCATGTTCACCTCCATTTGCCAAAATTGGCTAACGCTGGCCCCCGAAGGAGCCAGCAATGCTATCGGAGCGTCAGTCCGGCCGCGAAGAGGCCAACGAGCATCAGGATCTCAATTATTGTGCTCGTCATTTGCGCCTTCTGTTCCGAAGGTTTCGCTGGTGAGCATTTCCAGCGCATCATCGCGGGCGGCATCCACATCCGTCTCGCCATCCTCGATCTCACGCGCCAGCTCTTGAACACGCGAATTGTAGAGCGGAGCGCCCTCAATCGGCTGGTTCTCGCCCTTGAAGATCAAGGCTTCGAGCGTGTGCTTGGTCTTGGACATGATTCACCTCCACATGGCATAATTGCCAAACGCGAGCGCCCGAGAGCGCCCGCAATGCATCAGTCGATGGGGTCGGTAAGAAAGACGACATGGTTGCGGATGTGGGCGATGTCGACAGGCGCGTCAGCAAACTCGCCGCCTTCTTCGCCCTCTCGCTCTCCGGTGATCAGGCCGCGCCCCGCAAGCTGCTGCGGGAAGCCACTCCACTGGAACCATCCCTTGGCGATGGTTTTTGGGGTGAACAGGCCCTCTTCATCGACCCAGAGGTCCACGCCCTCAGATACCGTCACGCGCTCGATAATGCTCACATCGAGCAGCTTGTAGGCGTGATCGAGTGTGCCGTCGAACTCGACCTGCTCGATCGTGTTCTTGTCGGTGTTGATCAAGAACGCTTTCATCGTCACCTCCGTTAAGGCAAAATGACCAAACCCAGCGCCCCGGAGAGCGCTGGAAATGCGATTACGCCGCAATGTCGTCGGCGACGGCGTGCTTCTGCACCTCGGGGATGATGACTTCCCCGCCGGGCAGCCGCACATAGACGCTATGCTGATTTAGGCGGATCGCCGCCTTGGTCGCCAGCGCAATGAGCGCCTGCTCCTTCTCGCGCCCTTCCGGCATGGCCACGTCGAACGTGTAGACGCTCTCGGCGACGATCTTGCCATCATCGGGCCGCTTCCAATACCCATAGGCGTTTGCTATGGTGACGCCGCCGAACTCGTTGACGACCTCCTCCAGCGACTGATTGATGAGATCAGCCGGGATGATCTGGCCGTCGTTGAAGCGCGTGGGCAGGATGAAGCGGGCTTCGCGTTGCATGTACACCTCCATATGGTCAAAATGACCAAACCCAGCGCCCCGAAGGACGCTGGAAATGCTTAGATCTGGACAAAGCCGCTCTCGACCTTGTCATAGAGACCAGTCTCTGTCAGAGCCTGCCCCCAGACCCTGGCCTCGCCCGTATCGCGGAACAGCTCCAGCGCGCGAACGCCGGCAGCAGCCCGCTCTTCAGGCGTGAGCTCATTGTCGAAGGTGGACATCCAGACCCGCTCTTCACCGGGCTTGACCCCGATGCTGAACAAGGGGACAATCTCCTGGACATTATGGGGCGCGATGCCCAGGAACTTCGCCAACATCCGGTCGTAGCTGTACAGATCGTCATCCTCGTAACGCCCGTCGCCGTTCTTGGCGTCGCGCATCGCGAGAATATGCATCCAGCCGCCCAGGCATGCAGCAGTGCCGCACGCAGGGGCATCGGCCGCCTGCTTGACGATGGATCTGCTATCGTTGTAGGGATCGGCAGCAGACGACACCCAGTGCGACATCTTGAACATGGCGGGTTCGGCCTTCACCTGCTCGATCACGCGATTGATGTTTGCGATATCCATAATTCACCTCCATTTGGCAAAATTGCCTAACGGCCCGCCGACACGCGGCAGGGCCAATCGCTCAAACTGAGCTGAGCAGTTCTCGAACGGCAGTGAACAGCGCCTTGCAGCTCTGACTCATGCTTGACGGCAAGCGCCGCCACCAGACCATTGCGCCGCAGTTGGAGCACGTATGCGCGGCCTTGTTGCCCATCATACTGTCGTCATGCTCCCAGACATTGCCGCACTGGCATTCATGTTCGTGAGTCGCCATGGTACACCTCCATTTGGTCAAATGACCAAACGCGGAGGCTGTCGCCAGCCCCCGCAATATTCTATGCGTCCACGAGTTCTTCAGCCTGCGTCTCGGTGCGAGTGAGGATGTCGTTCGCCCAGCGCACCGCGTCATTCGGCCAGAACAGCATCAGAGCGGCGGGCTCGAACAGGTCGGAATCCAGCCCGTCACGCTCGATCACGGCTCGCACCGCGTCGCGCATGCTCATGTGATAGTGGCCGAAGCTGTCACCGGCCGGACGATGATAGGACGCCTCACGGACAACCTGGGCATCGACAATGAGCTTGGCGAGCGTGGTCTTGAAGTTCATGGTTCACCTCCATTGCGGTCAAAATGACCAAACAGGCGACCCCCGAAGGGGCCGCCCAATGCATCAGCAGCAGCTCTGATCAGCCTTGGCATACTCGCTGTTGCCGTTCGCCCGATAGGCACTGACGGGATCGTCATAGCCCTTGTCGGCGCGCTTCAGCACGGCAGCCTCGGCATGCGCTGCTGTTTCCTTGCCTGCCGCGACCTTCTTGCGCTCCTTGGTGGCTTCCTTCTCCACCTTGGCCGCCACCTCGGGGCCGCAATACGCGGTCGTGTCCTCGATGGCCCGCGCGGTGTCGCGGTCGAACTTCTTTGTCTCGGTGTTCACGGGCTTGGATTTGGCAGTCATAGTCACCTCCATATGGCCGGAAATGGCCTAACAGGTGAGGGCTTGCGCCCCCACCCAATGCGCTGCTATGCGTGCTGCTGTTCAGTCCGCTCCGGCCCGAGGATGTCGAGCAGCAGCGAGTCGAGCATGCCTTCCTGCATGGCCGTAGCCACGGCCTCGCGCTTGTCTGCGGGCAGGGACTGAAGCTCGCTGTCCGCGCTGGTGGAGGCCAGATGCTCGCCCTCCTCGGCAGTGATGAGGCCGTCACCGACCTGCTGTGCGAGATCCTTGATCAGGGCCGCCGTCCTGGGAAGCTGGGCTTCCTGGCCGAACAGCGGGTGATCCTTGATGAACTCGGCAGCCTTGGCGTCGCTGCTGGCGTTGTGAGCCTTGACGGCAGCCTTGACATGCTGGTGCAGCTTGGCAGTCATAGTCACCTCCATTGGTGTGGCAAAATTGCCTAACGGCAGGGCCGAAGCCCCGCCAAATCGCAGTCTCAAAAGGGTTGCTGTACGGAATGGCAGTTCGTTTGGAGATGAGGTGATGTCCCTATCGATCGCTTCCAGTGTGCGGCCGATGCCACAGACTGCTAGTTCAGGTTGAGAAGCTGATCGAGTTCGCGCAAGCGTAGCTCACGCCCAATCGCGTCGCCCAGGTCGGACACGCGAGGCCGCTCATCCCACATGGGAGAGGGCTCAGGGACATGGTTGCCCAGGATGGGCTCGTCGAAGTGCTCACCGGCCTTTGCACGGGCACGGCGTTCTTGGTATGCTGGCGTCTCTTCATAGGCTTTTCGCATGCGGGTACACCTCCAGATGGTGGAAGGCACCGACCGCACATTGAAAACGATCGATAGGAACGCGACACCCAGGACAGCCCGTCCGCGTGGCTCACGAGTGCCCAAAACGGGCAGGCTCACGCATACGCAGGCACATTGAAATGATGTCCCAGGTGAAGATGTTCGCGCGACACTGCGCACCCTTGGAGTAGGGCCGATTTCTCGGCCAAACCCCACCTCAGAGCATGCTGGGCTGATCGGCGTCAGCCTTCGGCGCTGTCGCGCCGTTTGTCTTGGGCTTCTCAACCTTGGACGGCAGGGCATGCTCTACGAAGTCCGCCTTGCCGACCTCGACCAGCATGTCGGAAACATGCTCGACCGTAAGCTGTGCGGACTTGAGGATCTGATACTCGCGGCGGATTTTCTCGATGTTCTCCAGTCGCTTAGCCGACGCGGCAAGCTTCTTCTCGAACACAGAGTCCAGCGCCTTGGCAATCTGCTCCGGCGCATATTGCGGGTGATCCTTGTGAATCTTCTTCACCAGCTTGGTGACGAAATCCAGGGAAAACACCGCTTCGGCAGCAGTCAGCTTGCGAGCTTCTTCAGACATGGTACACCTCCGGTTAGTGGGAACAGCCCCACGCCAAGGGTGCGCGTGTCACGCTTCACGATGAGAAAGAGCAAGGCCAGTGGACATCAACCCCGATCTCCACTGTAGCCCTAAGTATAGCACGCCCTATAGCCAGTGTCAACCAACCTAGGGTTGTATTTACTCAACCTAAGGTTGTAGGGAGGATCACGACCATGACAGACGATCCAGAGCGCCGTCCCCAGCGCATGGACAAGCTGGAGATGATCCGCCAGCTCAGGACAGACGAGCTAGAGCGCCTCCAGCAAAGCACAGACCCATTCCCCAAGCGCCTCCCAGGCATGCCCTACAGCGACTATGAGCGCGCCACCATCATGGATGAGGTGTTCGAGAGGCTGGCAGAGGGACAGGCCCTGACGTTCATATGCACAGACAGTCATATGCCTGAGCCTAAGACGGTGCTGAGCTGGCTGAGCATGGATGCCGAGTTGGGGAGGAGGTATGACGCAATCGCTTTACCGCGTGCGCGCGCTCTGTTTGAGCTTGCATTATGGGAAGTTCAGAGGGCACGAGACCGCGAAACCATGTTCATTGCCGAGAAGCGCGCAAACACCTACCTGAAGGCCGCTGCTCTATTAGATCCAAGGGCTTACAGCGACAAAACGCACTCCACCATAGCCAGATCGGGCAATAGCTCGCCCCTGAGCATCACCCTCAACATCGGCGGGCAGCAGCAGAGCCGCGAGATACAGGTTGTGGACGTGGATGCTACACCAATAGAGGGCAAGTTACCATAATGTACCTTATGCGAATGGCCGGCCACCTGTAATGCGCACCAATCAGAGGTAGACCCCCCACCGCCCATGCAACTTTCGCGCATCCCGATCCGCCCGCGCGCTGCCGGACGGCCGAAAAGGACCGGGGGGGATAGTACCCATAAGAACCACACCCGCGCCAGCAACCTACCAACCTAGGCCCCTAGACACCTAGGCTCCTAGTGTGCTAGGCTCCTAGGCATGAGTAAGGACACCATGCCTTTGGGCAAGTGCGCGGACTGCGGGGCTAACATGGACCTCGTGGGACTGCGCCACAACTGCCGACCACGCGCCGTCGTGCCTGTCGAGCCACCACAGCATCCCATCCCAGCCCCCCGTCCGCCCGAGCGCCGCGAGAAGAAGAAGCTGCCCCCGATGCAGCATCCCGAGGGGGAGCCCATCGTCGGGGCCGTCCTGTCTGATGATGCCTTTGGGGAGCAGGCTGGCCCCTTCATGCGCGATGGCGTTGAGATCCAGGCTCCCGCAATGAAGGCCGCGAAGGCAAGGGCGCAGAAGATGGCCGACCGCGCGCAGCTCAATGTCATGATACCTCGCGGGCTGATGAAGGAGCTGAAGATCGCGGCCGTCGAGAACGAGCAGACGCTGGAGAGCTGGATCGAGGGCGCGGTGCGCGAGCGGCTCGGGAGACAGGCATGAGCGAGGTGAACCCTTTCACGCAAATGATCAAGCCCCACGCGGAGCTGATCATCGCCCAGGCCGAGGCCGGCGACAAGACGGCGCGAGCGGTCATCGTTTATTACGAGATGCACCGAGCATGTCCCTCAGATCCTGGGGCGCAGGCATTCCTCGACCTCACTTTCAAGCAGTGGATGGAGGAGCAGCGCGCATGAGGATCACGGAGCGTTTCATCAACCCGCGGTTCGACG
>JACCDR010231035.1_pt1 | contig 10481 bp, 15 predicted proteins | sample 7446431 | NCBI WGS metagenome assembly JACCDR01 (sample SAMN15323443, study PRJNA562643) | freshwater metagenome | isolation source: river surface water | place: USA:Blue River Watershed | collected 2017-08-17 | reverse complement strand
TGGATGACCTGCGGAAAGAGATGGAGCCGAAGAAGGTTGGAATCATTTTCAAGCGGTTTGAACAAAAGGAAGTCAATATCAATTGTCTTAACAAATTTGTTGATGAAGTCCAACTTTTGACCAAGAGTTTCAAGTTGAGCGTTGATCCTTTCGTAGAATCGACAATTAATGACTTGAAGCGCAAGAATCATCTTCTGATGGTCAGTTTACAGGCTGGTATCGACTCTACGGAGATTGACGAGCAAACTGAACAGCAAGTCAGGGATGATCGGAAGACTAGACTGAGTATGATCCGTTCGATGGCTTCCATACAATCTGCGTCTCTGGATAAGTTATTACAAGACATCACTACCAGATTTGAACAACTCAGGGACTTCCAGAGCATAGCAATACCAACGATTTTATTGAAGTGTCAAACTTTGATAATGAGTCGTTCGGAACAAGACGTTACCGAACTTCTCAATTCTTTAAACTCAACCCAACTGAAGGTAAATTAATATCATGAACATATTTGGCGATCAAACAACTCAACAAACTTTGACTCAAACTAAACCAGTTCAAAGCGTTCTCCCAACAGTAGTTTTCTCTGACCCTGATCAGCATAATTCATACATGTTGCTCAAATCCTTACCGGTGACTGACATCTCGACGTTCGGTCAGGAAAGCGCGAATAAGGTGGCCGAATTATCTCAACAGATCACGACCAAAGTCAAAGCTTCAGATTCTGGTGAGTTCGGGACTGGAATCAACAACATTCTGGGTCTGATGAGCACTGTTGATATCAAGTCTCTGGGTCAACCGAAAAAGACTGGTCTGATCGGTAAGTTCAAGTCATTCGTCTCTAACATCAAAACTGAGTTTACAGAACAATTCACTGACGTCTCGACTAAGGTGAAAGGTATTGCTACTCAGTTGGATGCTGGTATCGTTCGTATGGCCGACGAAGCCAACTGGATGACTCAAATGTATGATGCGAATATCGCCCAGCTCCGCGATTTGGAAAACAAGCACCAAGTCATCAGCGTGTTGTGTAAAGAGGAACAGGATAAACTTCAAGCCATGACTGATCCTCTGGAAATTCAAGATCAAAAGCTGTATGTTGATCGCTTGGAAAAACATCAAGACAAGCTGTTGCGTCTTGTAAGTCTCTGTCAAATCACCGCGCCGGAAATCCGAATGATGCAGGCGTCGAACTATAACAACGCCCAGAAGTTCAAGGACTTGATCCACGTGACTATTCCTAGCTGGGAAAAGACAATCAGCCTCGGTCTGTTGAGTCTGAGACAAAAAGCGGATGCCGAATTGGCTAAGGGTATTGATGATGCGAGTAACGACTTTATGAAACAGGCAGCTTCTATGGTGGCAAGTAATATGGTGGCAACTGCTCAGAACGCTCAGCGCTCCGTAGTAGACATCTCAACTCTGGAACACATGCATACTGAGTTGATTACCGCGCTTCAACAAACCAAACAGATTGAAGAGCAGGGTCGTCAGGACCGGAAAGCCGCTGCAGTTAAGGTTCAACAACTTGAAGACAATCTGCGACAAGAATTAAGCAAGGTGTAGATGATGGAATATCCAATCATGTCATTTGATGACCTCAATGAGAAGTGGAAACAGCTCGGAGAGGTCGAAAAGGTCTTGATGGAACAGATTGACTTGTACGGCAAGTCAATCGCCAAATTCAAGGTCGATCAGGTTGTGAAGAATAAACAGAACAACCGCAAATACATCGTCAAGAAGATTCACACGAATGTTCGCAGACGGAATTGGGGCGGTGATGATCTTGACATAACTATCACCTATGAGATCAAGATCAAAGCTGCTAATGGTATTGATTACAGACATGATTTCCTTGAAAGAGACTTGGAAGCAGTTGATGAAACGACTTAATATCAGAGAAGACGAAATGGAGTTTGTGTCATGAGCTTGGTTGAATTGAACGTCAGATGGTCTCGCATCGGTCAACTCCAAAGAGAATTGAATCAAGAAATCATCGACTATGGCAAGGCTAAGGCTAAATTCAAAGTTGGAGATGAAGTCGATTGGAAAGGAAGAAAATACATAGTCCATAGCGTCGATGTATCCGTAACCGATCATCAGTGGTCTCAAGAGATTGATATCAATATAAGCTATTGCTTGAAGGCAACGGTCACAAGAGACTTCAAACGAAGCGTTCCTGAGAATGAATTGGAACTATTTGAGGATTAAAAATGAAACAATTGAAAGTAGGACATTGGTATACCCACAACAGTTCGAGCAAACATTATCTGTTATTATGTGTTGCTAACAACACAGCAACTAAGCATAATTTTACTCCGACAGCCGTCTATAAGAGTGTAGACGGAGAAATCTTCAGCCGTTCAGCCGCAGAATTCTGTAACAGATTCACTCTGAACGAACAAGCTGAATCTGTAACTCTGTTGACCATCCCGACTCCTAAGTTGGAGCAGTTTACCAAAACTGCTAACAAGGGGTGTTGGCAGGATGGTTGCGATGAAAATAACCCGCTCGACGTTGATTCTCACGCTGGCGGAAACATCGACGATGCTTTCTGGGGCGGTCACGAATGTGGAGATGTGGAAGCAACCAGAGATTTCCTCGGTAACGTATCGAAAGTTCAGAGTGGTGATATTAATGTCGAACGTCTATAAACACCGCCACATTCTGGCCTTCATGAAGTGCGCAGAAAACTTCGCTGACTTATCTCACGCAAAGCGTTTACAAGTCGGAGCCGTGTTGATTCGCGGGGACCAAATTCTTGCTCAGGGTTGGAATGGGACACTCCCAGGAGAACCCAACTGTTGTGAGACTCCAGATGGTTCAGCCACTTTACCGAGCGTCAGACACGCCGAAGTGAATTGTTTAAACAAGCTCAGACATTCTTCGGAGACGTCTGTGGGCGGTATCATGATAGTAACTCATCAACCTTGTCCTCGCTGTTCTGAAGAGCTTATACAGGCTAAGGTTCATGGAGTGGTATATCGTCATCCTTATCGGGATCAATCCGGCATCGATAAATTGATCTCTTTAGGGAAAACAATTTATCAAATTCAGCCAGACGATACTATCATGAGACACCACAACACTGGCGGATTGGTTTATTACGATTCAGAGACGCTTCTGTTCTAATTGGAAGTTGCGAGATATTTAAAAATATTTCCAATCTTTTATTAAAAAGTAGTAGACTTTGAATCAAAATGAAGTATAATAGTCTTCATCAGAGCGATAATGCTCAAACCTAAGATGAAGGAAGTTCAAAATGTCACAAGTTCAAATGAAAACAGTAACTATCAGATCAGCAACGTTCTTCGGTCGCGAAATTGAAGTTGGTACTTACCCGTTCATTGAAGTTGTGACTCCATCCCCGAGCGACAACTGTAAACGTGAAGTGTATGTTCGCATTATCCGTGACGGTAAGAATCAGTTAGTTCAGGCTAACCGCGCTGATTTCACTATCAACGGCGAATTGGATGTCGCCACTGCTGCTATCGTAGCTGAACCTAAGCCAGAGATTGATGACGCCACTTTAGGCGGGATCATCTCAAAACGTTTCAAAATCATGAACATCATGGCCGAGGGCGTTGTATCAGGAGAAATCCGCGCTTTGATAGTTTCAGGAGCGCCTGGAATTGGTAAGACCTATTCTTTGGAAGAGCGTTTAGCTTCAGCTGAAATGAACGGCGAGATCAATCGCTTCACTCACTTGAAAGGTAAAACGACTCCTTTAGCTCTGTTTGCTACTTTGTATCAACACAAAGATGCTGGGGACGTTCTTTTAATCGACGATTGCGACACAGTATTCTCTGATGAAATTTCGTTAAATTTGTTAAAAGGCGCTCTGGATACGGGTAAACGTAATTTGGCTTGGAAAAGCGCTTCGACTTGGTTGGCCGATAACGGCATCGAAGATGAGTTTGAATTCGAAGGTACTATCGTCTTCATCACAAACTTGAACTTCTCTAAGCGTATCGAGAAAGGTTCGAGTGATGCGGTTCACTTACAGGCTCTGATTAGTCGTTCAAACTACCTGGATTTGATGGTACATAGCAATCGCGAAATTCTGATCCGTGTGAAACAGATCATCGAAGGTACTAATATCATTGCTAAACAAGGTCTGACGCCGCAACAAGGTGAAGAATTAACTGAATGGTTAGTTGAAAATCGCGATAAAATGTTAGAAATCTCAATCCGTTCCGTTCTGAAGATTGCTGCCTATATCAAGGCTGATCCGATAGAGTGGCAGGATATGGCCTCGGTAATGATGCTGAGAACAATGTATTAATCAAACTAGGCCGTCGAAAGGCGGCCATTAGAATAGAGGTGTGTATGTCTAGAGTGATGATAGAGGCCGATGTTGCTATCCAAATGTTACGGGCGGTGTCGAACGCAGAATCAAACGTTACTAGCTGGGAGATGAGTACGAGGGCTATGCGCAACGCTGTAGATAGTCAAATCAGAACAATCGAGGTGATGAAGAAGACCGAACTCCCAACAGTGACTATCGGTTCGACTTCCTTACCTCAAGTCAACGCTGGTCTGGTCTTGAATAAGGACTAAATAGAACAACGTAACCAACAGGACAAATAAATGAGCGAACAAACCCAAACCCCAGCAGAAATCGTTTCAGCGCAAGTATCTGGTGCAGCCCCAGAGGTTGTACAGGCTTCGATTGCGTCGCTTTTAACTGCTAAAATGGTAGCTGTAAGAGCAGATGCTAAAGCCTTCGTTAAGTCAACGATGTTCGGAACTAATGTCGCAACTCAACGGAATCAATGATCTCAAAAAGGCGATAATCGGTGAAATAAGGGTTGTAGTAAAATACAACCCTTTTCGTTCTCGATTTCTGGGCATGGCGTTCAAGAGGTCTGACGACTTTGAAATCAAACTCTATGAGCACTCTGACAACAGAACTTTAGTCGAGACTCTAATACACGAGCTGGTCCATGTGAAACAGAGCTTGGAAGGTTGTGAAGTCTTCAACCGGAGTTTCAATCAGAGACTAGAGGATGAGGCGGATCAATTTTCAATCAATGTAGTCTCTAGTCTAGGTCCAGACGTCATAGAATCAATCGCCAACGATATCAAATCAAACCTTCAGTGAGAAATCGCTGAAGGTTTTTTCTTTTCTAAAAACTCAGGAATTCAAAATTTCGCACCTGTCCCGACTGTACCTATATAGACAGAAAATCGATGTTGTGATGAGGTATACACAAACAATATTAAATGTATAGACTTTATCACATCATTAAGGTTAAGATATCTACATCCATTTAAACAAATCAGAGAGCAACAATGATTCTCAGCACCTTTGATGTTATTAAACCATCTCCCATTGATCTGTCTAAGATTAATCTCAGTACTCTACATTGCGGACTTTTTCGTTGTCCGTTAGATTCGGCAGCAATTCTTCTTCCGGAACTTGAGGAATTGTTTGAATCCGTTCCAGTAGATGATCCCAAACAGTATGAAATCGACGTTAAGATTCACATGCTGATGAAAGATCAGTATCCATGTATCCCGAATTGGCATTGTGATAATGTTCCTCGCGACAGGGACGGTAAGTTGGATTATGGTTCAGTTGATCTGGACAATCCTAAGATGTTGTTATGGGTTAGTGATGAGCCAACCACTGAGTTCTTACTACACAATACCAACATCGGTCGCGTTCTGAAAGACCACGGCGAAATCGCTCCAATTATTGCTAACTACAATTTGGAGACCAGACGCATCCCGACTCAAACTTGGATCAGTATGGATCAATTAACGCCACATCGCGGAACGAAAGCGTTGGGACACACTTGGCGCATTTTCGCAAGAGTGACGCATAAGAGCATGGCCCCTCAAAGACCAGTTGACTCCATGATTCGTCGTCACTCCCAAGTGTATCTCGACGCAAGCACGTTCACTTGGTAAATTTATTTTAAGTTAGACCAACCCAACAAGGAAATTCAAAATGTTAGAATTAAAAATTGACACGCAAGCATTAAACGCTCTGTTTCCAGAAGGAAGTGAAGCCCGTCTGAATTTACAACAGGCGGTGATTCAGAACTTCGCTGACCGGTTGATCAAAGGTCAAGGTGCTGAAGCAGTGGTGAAATATCTTCAGACTAACTTAGCCCCGCAGGTCAAGTTTCAAATCGAGAAGACGATGGAAGAATATATGACCAAAGCCAATTGGTCTCGCGGCGCAACAATCAATGCGGATTTCGCAAAGATGGTGTCTCAAGAATTCAGGAAACAAGTTGATGCGATAGTTTCCGAAAGTCGTCAAGCTGCAGTTGCCATGGTTAACGAAAAGCTTACAGAGGCGTTGGTGAATCTTCCTGCGCGAATTGACGAACAAGTCAACAACGCCGTCTATCAACAAGGTCGCAAAGATGCGATTGCGGCAATCCAAGCGGCAACAACAGCAGCATTTAAGGCGGAATAGTATGGATGTAATAGTAACTGGGTCTGGCGGTTCATGGCTTGGGGATAATTCGGCTGAGTTAATAGCTGAAGCATTGTCTTCAAAGACGGTTCCAATCGAACAACGCAGAGGTCAAAGAACCAAAATGACAAACAACATCAAGGTGGTAGGGTTTCTGATGCTACGTGCTCAACCTCTTCACAACGAACACCTTCACATTATTCAGAGAATGATTGAAGAGTGTGATGAGGTCAAGTTGTTGATCGGCTCTACCAACACGGCCCGAACTCGACGAAACCCTTTCACGTTCAACGAACGGGTTCAGATGATCTCCGAGTCGATCAAAGGGTTTCAAGAAAATGAAAAGGTCAAGTTCTGTCGGGTTCCGGATACTATCACTGACGAAACTTGGTTACAAGTAGTTAGCGCTTATGTAGAACATCACGAGGTCATGAACAAGTTGTACGGTTGTTCAAAAGACAAATCAACTGATTACTATCTCCAGGCTCTCAAAGAACATTTCTGGTTCTTTGATGAAAGGACGGATAAACCTCGGGTTGAGTTAGACGCCACATTCGTTCGCGACTCTTGGTTCAGTCCCAATGATAATCGGTATGACGAAATCAAACACTTGGTTCCTGATGCCGTCTTACAGTTCCTGATGACACACGAATCAATCGCTGATGAGATTCTGACCGATCAGTTGAACGCTGAACAAAAGAAGAAGGTTTGGGAAGTCGCTCCATATCCGGTAACATTCACTTGCGCTGATGCTTTGGTGATCGCTACTCTACCTGACGACAGCAACCATGTTCTTTTGATCAAACGGGCTGGACGTCCTCAATTGGGTCTTTGGGCTTTGCCTGGCGGCCATTTGGACCAGAATGAAACTCTGTTGAATTGCGCTTTGCGAGAACTTAAAGAGGAAACTGGTCTTGAGTTGAAAGACGGCGATGAAGTTCCAATGGTTGATCCTATTGTTTCAGACAACCCGAACAGAAGTATTCGCGGTCGTTATGTGACACATATGTTCGAGTTTGCATTATTTCCGGAAACTTTACCGGAGATTAAAGCTGCTGATGATGCTGTCGAGGCGGTTTGGGTTCCATTGGAACAGGCTTTATTGTTGGACTACTTCGAAGATCACGGCCTGTTATTAGTTGAAGCGGTAATGAAATCAATCATCCATCAGGAGTTTACAGAATGAGCTTAATCTCTCAATTTAATGCGATCAACAAATCACTATTCGAGATCATCAGCTGCCCGTTATTCGACGTCGATAGCTACAAACCAAGTCATTGGTTACAGTTACCGCCGCTGGACACCATACACCAAGTCAGCAGCTATATTGAACCTCGGAAGGGTTCTGATATTGTAGTATTCGGTTGGCGAATGATCATCGCCATGCTGGCCCAACGTGTTACAGCGCCAGAAGTCGAATTCATGGACGCTTTCTGTAAAACGCACGGCATCGCTTTCAACAAAGTTGGTTGGATGTTGATTGTCGACAAATATAATGGTTATGTGCCCTTGGTCATCAAAGGCTTACCAGAAGGAACAGTCATCAAGGATTCGAAGACGGCTGTAGCCAGAATCGACTTTTTTCCAGAAGTTCATGAATCGGGAGACATCGATGAACTGGCTTGGGTAGTGCAGTGGATAGAAACATTGCTGTTGAGAATCTGGTATCCATCTACCGTGGCCACTATCTCTCGGAAATGTAAGTCAATGATCCGCGACGCAATGATCAAATCTTGTGACAATCTGGATGGTTTGGATTTCAAGCTACACGACTTCGGTTCTCGTGGGGCAAGTAGCGTGTTGAGCGCTGCTATGGGAGCCGCCGCTCATTTGGTTAACTTTAAAGGTAGCGATACAATCCCAGGCATCCTGATGGCTATGTACTACTACGATTCAGAAATGGCCGGTTATTCGATCAATGCCTCTGAACACGGTACGATGACGCCTTGGATCAATATGTCTGTCGATGCTTTCAAAGGCGAGACGGCTGCTTACAACAACATGATCGATAAATTTGGAGACGGTCCAATCTTCGCTTGCGTCTCTGATTCTCGTGATATTGAAGTTGCTGTTCGGGATATCTGGGGTGGCGTTCTGGCTGATAAGCTGAAAGCGATGAACGCAACTCTGGTTATTCGTCCAGACTCGGATGACCCTCTGATTCTGTTGCCGAAGTTGTTAGATATCATGGCCCAGAAGTTCGGTTACACGACTAACACGAAAGGCTACAAGGTAATCAACAAACACCGACTGATTCAAGGCGATGGCGTAACGATTGAAACCTTACCTTTCATGCTGAAAGCTATCATGGATGCAGGATATTCAATTGAAAACGTTGCATTTGGTATGGGCGGCGGTCTGTTACAGAAATGTGACCGCGATACCTTTGGTTGGGCTATGAAAGTATCCTACATGATGATAGGTGATCAGGATGTAAGAGTGTTCAAGTGTCCTGCTGGTCAGAAAGACAAGGCGTCTAAGTCAGGTATCCTGAGTGTGTATCGTCGTATCTCTACTGGCGAGTTGTTTGAGGTTGATGAGTTAGAACAACCGGACTTCCACATGGACCCAGAGTTCGAAGACGCATTTATTGTTCTCTACTCTCACCGTTCAGACCAAGCGCTGCCATACATCCATTGGCCACTAGAGGATAATCTGGAAGTGATCAGAGAGCGAGCAGCCTTCAAATGAACAATTTGAATATGGGCGATTTAACCGGAAAGCGGATGATTCAGTTCAGAAACAAACATCCAGCCGGAGTCGAAACTATAGTTTTCGTTGAGAAGGTCAGGAAGGTCACAGACAAGGCAATATGCTTTGAACTGGATCAACCGAACGGCTTCCATCCAGTTACTGAAAACTGTATATGGTTACCAAAGGCGAGTTTATTTCATTCCAAGAGACAATCTGATTTGTTAACTGTAGCTGAGTTCATGGAGATGGACCTTAACAGCAACAATTATGTAGCTTGGAAAGCTTTCGCTCACGCTGCCGTTTAGTAACCAATCCCTCAGCGATTTCTCGCTGAGGGATTTTCTTTTCTAAAACCCAGAAATTCAAAATTTACACCCTGTCTCGACTGTACCTCTAGACACTGAAAATCGATGTTGTGATGAGGTGGTCACAACACAACTAAAAATGTCTAGACTTGCAAGTTGGAGTTGATCTATAATAAAGACTCAAATAACATCACTCGGAACTAAACTCATGAATATATTTGTGTTGGATCAAGACATACAACAGTCGGCGAGATTTCACAACAATTCACATGTCGTCAAGATGCCAACAGAAATCTTTCAAATGTTGAGCTTCAATATCAGATTCTTTCTTGGAGATCAAAACAACGACTGGTTGATACCTAATGAAGATAAGGAAGTCCCTCTACTTGCTAAGTTCAGCAAGGGTCATTTCAATCATCCTTGTTCCGTTTGGATGAGAGAAAGTCAAGCAAATATCGACTATTCTGTGCGACTCGCTGTAGCTCTCGAAGACGAATGGAGATTCAGATTCAACCATGACTCCAAACAGACTCACAAGGCAGTTCAACGTATGTGCGACTTCTTGGATACTCCGATGTATCAAGAGTTGTTGAAGCATATACCGGACGTACCAGCGACTGATTTTGCTCAAGCTTTACCAGAACAATATCGTCACCGCGATCCTGTAGTCGCATATCGCGAGTATTACATCAGAGACAAACAACATCTAGCGAATTGGGGAAAGCGAGAAATGCCAAGCTGGTATAAAAATATTTCAGAAAACACTAGACTTTGATTTTTGACCGCATTATAATAGTTCACACAAAATGAATCTAATGAGAATGGTTGATGGGTGGTTCAGGTTTCCAATTTGTATCTAATGTTGAGTCAGCGGTGCCTGTTGAAGAAATCAACAGGTTCAAGAAATTCACGATAGACATCAAAGACTTACCAACAGTTGGACGTCTGATCATTAATTGTCCTCCTAAAGCAGAAAGAGCTTTGGGACGTCGCAATCTGGACTCGATCAAGTCTTTCTGTCATTGGTTGTTCGATTATTTGAATCTTGG
>JACCDR012271411.1_pt1 | contig 10484 bp, 5 predicted proteins | sample 7446431 | NCBI WGS metagenome assembly JACCDR01 (sample SAMN15323443, study PRJNA562643) | freshwater metagenome | isolation source: river surface water | place: USA:Blue River Watershed | collected 2017-08-17 | reverse complement strand
GGCGGAGCAGCGCTCGAGGCGCAGTTGAACGCGCAGCGAGAGATCGAGCGCGCAAAGCAGGCGGCGTTGACCGTCGAGGCTGAAGGGCTGCAAGCGCAGCGCGAACTTCTGGCGATTACGGCGAGTCGCACGGTCGTAGACGAGGAAGGCGCGAAGAAAAAGCTGGAGGCCGAGGAACAGATCAAGGCGATCGACGTCGAGCTGGAAGCGATCGCGCGGCGTCGACAGATTGCCGAGAAGGAAGGCGCATCGGAACGGCTGCAAATCGAGCGCGAGGTGTTCGAAATCACGCAGGCGCAATATCAGTCGAACCGCGAACAGGCAGACGCGCGGCTGCAATACCTGCAAGACGCGTTGCGATTCACGCAGAACATGGTCGGCGCAGACGATCGCGCGCTTGAGATCGCCCGCGAGATTGATTCGCTACAGGCCGAGCAAGTGAAGCGCGAGGCGGACTTCCTTCGCATGAAGGCGGCGGAACTTCGCACGGCGGCGGGCATCGCCGAGGTGAACAACGCGCAGGCAAGCGCACTCGAGGCGCAGGCGAACTTGCTGGAGAAATCGCTGGCCGTTCAGACGCGCGTGGCGCACGAAGTTTTGAGGTCGCAAGATACGTGGATCAATGGCTTGATCGACGCAACGGAGCGATGGACGACGAGCCTGGAAAACAACCTGGCTGACGTGCTTACCGGGCAAAAGGCCGACTGGAAGGAGTTCGCCAGGCAGATTCTTTACGACATCGCACGCCAGCAGGTACACCAGTCGATCGGGAAGCCATTGCAAAACGCAGCGACGAACTTTCTCGGATCGTTTCAGTTCGGAGCGGCGACGACGAACAGCACGACGACGGAACAAAACGCGGTAAAGGCAACGCAGGACGCCGCCGTAGAGCAGCAACGAATCCAGGGAACGGCTTGGTCGGGCGTGATCGAGAAAGTCGGATCGGGTTTCAACTCCGTCATCACCGACTTGGGGAACGCGGCGAGCGGTGTGTTCTCGCAGCTTGGTGCGATTCTTGGCGGCGGCGGATCCAGCTTTGGCGAGATGTTTGCGATGAACTTGCTTGGCGGAATTGCGTCCGCCGCGATTGGTGGAATGACGAACTGGATCGGTTCTGGATCGCAAGCGACCGTTCCGGACGGAGCGTTTCAGCACGAAGGAGGCGGATTGATGTCCGTGGAGAGCGGAGCGCGTTCTTCGCGGCGGCTGCACTCGAATTCGGCTATGTCGGGAGCGATCAACAGCGACGCGACGTACACGAAAAAGACGAGCGGCGGAAAAACGATCGTCGTGAACCAAGCGACGAACTTCAACATCAACGCCGTAGACGGACCATCGGTGCGGCAAATGCTGATGAAGGAGAAGCGCACGATTACCGGAATCGTTAACCAGGACATCGCGTCGGGTCGATCCACTGCTGCCGCGGTTGGCCGGAGGAAGTTCTGATGCCTTACGAAGCACTGCCGCAGGCGGCGACCTATTTGCCGGAAGGCATGATGTGGGATTGGGAATCGCACGTGCAGACGTTTTCTTCGCCGTTAAACAACAACGCAAAGCGGCGACAGCTTTGGGGCGTGTGGCGCGTGGATATGAATTGGAACGGGCTAGACCAAGACGACGCCGCACCGCTGATGGCGTTCCTGAACAAGTACAAGGACGGCGGCGTGTTTACGATCTATCACCCGACGAAGCATACGCCGCGAGGAACAGCGCGTGGAACCGTTGGATCGCCCGTAGGACGCGTGAACGGTGCGAGCCAAAGCGGACGGTCGCTCGTCACAGACGGTTGGGCGATCAATCAGAGCGCACTGTTTCGTGCTGGCGATTTGGTTTCGATGCTGAACACGATGGAGGTTTACGAGATCAGCGAGGACATTGCATCGAACGGAAGCGGGCAAGCGACGTTGAAGTTCTCGCAGCCGATTCGGACGTCGCCAGCCGACAACGAATACGTCGTCTGCGAATACTGCCCGTTGCGCGTGTTCCTGGCGGAGTACGCGCCGAACGCGACCGTTGCGCCTCCGTCGCGTTGGTCGTTTAGCGCGCGAATGATCGAAGATCAGGCGGTGCTTTGATGCCGCGCGAGAGGGCGTATTCGTCCGACATTCCGGTCGTTACGGTAAGCGGCGCGATTTCGTTCAGCGGGCGATCGATCGTTCGGGCGAGCGGTTTAGACGCCTTCGAAGTTGGCGACGTGCTGACGATTGCGGGGGCAAGCAACGGGCGAAACAACCGAACGGCGCGAGCGACAACCGTAACGGCAACGCAGATCGTGTTCGACGTCGAATTGGAGTTCGCCACGGAGGCGAACGCTAACGCGACGGTTTCGCGCAATCCGTACATCAATCAGCACTTGTGGCCGCTCGACAACGACGCAGCGTTTGCCGCAAGCGGACTCACGATCCCGACCGAAGGCGAGGCGGAAAACGACAGCGCACAGACGGCGATTGGCGGCGCGGCGTACATGGCCGAACTGCTTTTCGATTCGCTCGTGAAGGGCACTGACGACGACGCGACAATCGCGGACGCGACGATTGACGCGAGCGTTCGAGGATCGTTGCACAGTGCGGATTTGATTCGCACGGACGTTAGCCTCGACGACGGTGCGACGTGGACGCCTTTGACGGACGGTTCGCGAAGGATTCCAGGGATCGCGGTTGGCGATTCGCTTGTCGAAAAGCGGCTGATGTACCGCACCGTTTTTCTTGGACAGTCGCAACTGGAGCGCGAGCAACCGGCGTTGTCGGCGATCGACGTTCACGTCGGTTTCGAGGACGACCCGAACGGCGACCCTGTGGCGATCGACGTGAGCGACAACTCAGGAACGACCTTGAGCGAAGGCACGTTCCGGGGGTGCCATTACGACGACGAAAGTGGCGCGGTTGTTGTAGACGAACAGCGGATGCTTGATTTCAACGGAGCGGGTTACGTGAAGCTGCCGAACCTGAGCGATCGGCTTACGCTGTCGACGGGCGAAATGAGGACCGTTGCTTCGAACCTGGCGACGCACGAGAACACGGAAAAGACGCAACGCGAGTGGTCGTTTTACGAGCCGAAGGCAATCGACGACACGTTGGATCGGTACGACCAAGCGGCGCAACGCCGAGAGTACGCACTCGAGCGTTCGTTTGCGATCGAGTTCATTCTGACGCCGAAGGAACGAGCAGAGCCGAGCGAAGTGAACCCGGAGATCCCAGACATTGAGCCAGGACCGGTGCTTGGTTGGGTTTCGGTGCCGGAAATCGAGCGCAGCGAAGCATTGCGCGACACGGAGGCCGTGCCTGTGACGGGCAACGCAGTCGATCACCGCGGAATTGCGATCGAGCTGTTCGGGCGGGAAACGAATCAGCCGAACGGGCTGCGGATCGTGCTGCCGCACTTCGCCATCTGGCAAGGCGAAGGCAAGCAGTAAACGACGTTGGGGCGGTACGAGTCGATCCTGACCACGCCGACGTTCGCGCAAGGGCCGAACAGCGGCGACGACCTCGTTGCACCCGACACGTTCGTTCCTGGGCGCTCGTATCGCGTGTCGTTTACCTACGACGGGACGACCGGATTCCTTTACATCGACGGGCGACTTGTTTCCGCTGCGGCATGGCTTCCGCCGAAGGTGCCGCGAATCAAAGAGCGGGAGTTGGGAATCGTGCCGGAGTGCCGCGGCGACGTCGTGGTGGGGACCGGCAACCAGCGACCGGCTGCGACGGCGTGGGGCGGCGACGTGAACCTGAAGGCGCTCGTGGACGACTTGCGCTTCTGGAGCCGAAGGATCACGCCGCGGGAAATCACGAGCCGGATGCACCGCGAGTTGACGGCGACCGAAATTGCCGCGCTGGCGGAGGACGGACTCGCAGCCTATTACACCTTCGACAACCGCGACCATCAGAATCCACCGCAAAAGACGACGCGCATTGTTTACGACCGGACGGCGAGCGACGGCGCGCACGGATTCGTGTACCCGAACGACGCAGGAGCGTTGCCTTCGCAGACGAATCAAACGACGTGGATCGGCTTGCGCGAAAACGGCGTCACGTTGCCCTACCGCCAGGGACCAGCGATTGAATTGCAGCAGGCCGCACAGGCCGTGAGAATTACCACTGCGCCGTTCGACATCACGTTCCAGGGCAACACGTATCGCGGCGTTGGCGGGCTAGGATCGGTTTCGGACGTAGAGGACAACGCGAACCTGGAGCCTGTTTCGATCGACTTGACGATTTCCGGGCTGGATCCGAGCTACCTGAGCCTGGCGCTCGATTTTCAAACGCACGGCAGACCGGCGACGTTGTGGGGCGTGTACTTCGAACCAAACAGCGCGACGATCGCGGGCGAACCGTTCTTCCTATTTCGAGGACAGATCGACACGATGCGAATCGACGCAGGAGAGGACGCATCGATTACGGTTTCGGTCACATCGGAACTGGCGGGATGGAACGCGGGCGAAGTACGGCGGTGGAACGACGTCGATCAGCAAGCGCGATTCCCTGGCGACCATTGCTTCGAGTTCATCGCAACGCTACCGGACAAGGAAGTTTGGTGGCCGCAGCGATTTGCCGGAGACGGAACGACATGACGAGAACGCAAGGATGGACCGAGCGGCTGCGACTGTTTGTGTTCGCGAACCTCTTGACGCGTTTCGAATGGGGGAAACACGACTGCGCGATGTTTGCGATCGGGGCGATTGACGCGCAGTGCGGAACGACGATCGCCGAGGGAATCCGAGGGCGATACGATAGCGAAGAGTCGGCGCGCGAGTTCGCGCAATCGATGGGCTGGCGCGACCTTTCGGACGCCGCGAGAACTTACTTGGGCGAGCCGATCGTGCGACCTACGTCGAACGGCGAGATCGTGTGGATCCCGCAAGAGACAATGCGCGGACGATTCTGGCAATCGACTCAGTGGCAATCGGGCGCACTCGGCGTGCTGGAAAACGGAGCGGTTTACGTTCCGGGTCCGACGCGATTGGCGGTGTTGCAAGTGCGGGCGTTGACTGACCGAGGACCAATTTCGGTTTTTGGCTTTCGGGAGTAAACCATGCCGCAGGCGCTTATCATCCCACTGCTGAAAATTGCGATCGGAGCGTTGCTTTCGACCGCGGTGACGTTTGCGGCACGCGCGCTGATGTCGCAGAAGCCGAAGCAGCCGTTGTCGCCGACGCGAGTGGATACGTACCGCGAAATCTCGAGGACGAATTCTGCGCCGCAACGCATTGTCTACGGAAAGACGGTTGCTTCCGGCGTGTTGGCTTTCGCGGAAACGGTCGACGAAGTTGGCGAGGAAACGGACGGCGGGCGGTTCCTTCACATGATGCTGTGCATGAGCGAGGGACCGATCGAGGACATCGACGGAATGCAGCTCAACGACCAGCCAGCCGTTGACGGACGTTTCGCCAACTACTTTATGGCGATTCCGCTGCTAGGTCGGGACGATCAATCGCCGCTCGGTGGCGCGGTTAGCCTTGGGGACAAGACGATCCTGTTTCCGAAAAGCTGGCGCGAGCGGCGAAGATCGTTCGCTGGCATTGCGGGCGTCTGGTGCGTGTTGCGGTACAACGCGGGCGTTTTCCCATCTGGCGCGCCGCAGGTGCGCGGCGAAATCACTGGCAAGTTAGTGTGGGATCCGCGCGACCCGGAGCAAGTCGCATACGACCGGAACACGTGGAAGTGGAGCGACAACTGGGCGCTTTGCGTCCTCGATTACCTACGCGCGAGCCGATACGGATTGCAGGTGCAGCTTTCGGCGATCGACATCGCGTCGTTTAAGGCGGCGGCTGACATTTCGGACGAATTGGTCGAGGCAGTACCGGCGCGATTGAACGACGGAACCGGGCGAACTTACCTCGAGGCGCTTGCAGCGGGAGTTCAGGTCGACGAAGGCCGCGATTTGATTCCGGCGGTGTTGCAGAAGCGATACACCGTGAACGGAATGTTTGAGGTCGACCAGAACCGCGGCGACGTGCTTTCGGCCTTGCTTCAGGCGGGCGCTGGCGATCTTGTGCGACACGCAGGACAGTGGCGAATCGTTCCGGGCGTACCGCGCACGCCGACGTTTCGGTTGACGTCGGCGGACTTGCGCGACCGAATTACGATTGAGCCGTCGCCAGGGATGCAACAGCGCGCGAACGAAATCCGTGGCACGTTTGTTGACGAGGCAGCGAATTACCTCGTGTCGTCGTTCCCGCCGCAGACTGCCGCGGAGTACGTTTCGGAGGACCGCGGGCGGAAGTTGCCGCGCGACGTGGAATATCCGTTCACGACGAACGTGCATCAAGCGACGCGAATTGCGCAGATCGAATTGCGGCGCAGCAGGCGCGGCATGACAATCAAGTTTCCAGCGGGACCGACTGCGACAACGATCGAAGCGTCCGACGTCGGTTGGCTTTCGGTTCCAGAGTTGGGGCTGAACGACGTGATGGTCGAAGCGACCGAAGTTGCGATTCCGACCGAGAGCGGAGGATTCGACATCACGCTGTCGCGTTACCGGATGGAAGATTTTCGGTGGGACCAAGACGGCATCAATTACGTCAGACGGGGACGGCAAACGACGTTGCCTTCGCCGTTCTCGATCGCACCACCGAGCGCAGTGAATGTAGCCGAGGCGATTTACCTGGATCCGACCGGGCGCAAGTCGCCGAGGCTGGTTGTGACGATTTCGCCGCCGACAGGATCGTTCGTTTTGTCATCGTATCGCGTCGCATACCGCCACGAATCGGAAACCACCTGGCAGTGGAAGGGCGTGCCAGCGGGCGACGAAATCGATCAGCAAAGCGAAAACGCGGTGACGGAGCTGACAGGCTTGCGCGAAGGCGGCTACGAGATTTCGGTGCAAGCGGTGAATTCGAACGGCGTGAAAAGCGAGCCGTTCCTTGTATCGGCAAAGGTGACCTGGCGCAGTCTTCCGCCTCCGAACGTCGCTTTCCTTTTGGTTACGCCGAACAGCGACGGCGCGTTGCGCGTGCGGATGAAGTTGGAGGAACGCGCACCGACAGACTTTGACCGTTACGAGCTGCGCTATGTGGTTGGTGAACGCGACGCGAGCGCATGGGCGACAGCGCGTTACGTGGCGACCGCGAAGATCGAGGGCAGGCCGTCCGGACCGGCATGGGCGCAGGTTGTGATCGCGTCGGCGTTTCGAGATTCGACGACATACACGCTGCTGGCAAAGGGCATCGACGACGCAGGACAGGAGTCGCCGACCGCGACAACGACGGTGTTTTCGATTCCGGCGCAACCGGATCGATCGCAGGTGGTGTACTCGGCGGAGTATGGTTCGATGCGATGGCCTGGGCGACTCGTGAACGCGGTTTTGGCGGAGGGCGATATTGTCGAACCGACGACGCGACTGGCGTGGGCGAGCGTGCCGGAAACGTGGGACGACTGGACGGCGTGGGGCGAGAACCCGAACACGTTGATGTTCGAAACGGACGTGATCGACCTTGGGCGCGAGATGGAGATCGAGGCAAGTTTGACGCCGCAGCTCGACGGAGGCGTGGCGCAGTTGCGAATGCGATCGCGACGAGAATCGCGTCCGTTTGGGCAGTGGGGCGAATTGCAGCCGACGCGAGCGCGTTACGTGCAATTTCGGTGCGTGGTGAAGTCGAGCACGCCTTCGCAGCCTGCTCGGTTGTGGGGCCTCGAGGCGATTGTTCGCCGACACGAACTCGTCGAATTCGCCGACGACATCGACCTTTCGCGGATGCGCGGACACGAAGCGGTGCAGATGAAGTTGACGCGCAACGAGGAATGGCAGCAAGCGCGACTGAACAACTTGGTTGCAACGGACGGCAGCTTGGCGCTCGGCGAAACGCCGATGCTTGAATTGGCAGGCGACGGCTACATCACTGTTCCGCATTCGGATTCGCTGAACCTTGGCGCTTCTTGGACGATCGAGATGGACATCCGACTCGAATCGACGCAGCAAACAGACAAGCGATTGATCGAAAAGGGAAGCTCGTGGGGGATCGCGCTGGACGACGGCGTGCTCACCGGAGTCGGAGGGATCAGCGGCGAAATCGAATTGGCCGACGCATGGGAAATCACTCGCCTTGCGATCGTTTACGACGGAGCGGCATTCGTTTGGTTCGTGGACGGCGTGGAAGCCGGAACCTTCGTCGCGCAGGGCGTTAGTCTGACGACGAATTCGACTTCGCTGACGGTGTTCGCGACCTCGACAGGCCAGAAGCGACCGGACGGAATCGTGAGACGCGTTGCGATTTACGGATCGGCGTTGAGTGCGGCGGAAATCGCAGAACACGTAGGGCAGGAGATTGCCGAGCACGAACGGCTGGTGCTTGGACTGAACATCGACGAAGGCAGCGGGGCCGCTTTGTTGGATACGAGCGCAGAGGAAAACGACGGAACTATCGTCGGCGATTCGGCGTGGGTGAAGGCGGGAACCGCGCGCTTTCCGGCGTTCGTTGCGGGGCTTGTTCGATCGGTAGAATCGGCGAGGCTGTCTTGGTCCGAGGAAAGCAGCGGCGGAGCGACCGCGGTTGTTCATCTGCGGAAACGGTCGTTGAGCGCAACGACGGATTGGGTGCAGGTTGCGAACAGAGCGGACCTGACCGAAGTGGTTGGCCTTGGAATCAGCACGGACGCCGACCTGAACGGTTGGGAGATCGACAGCAGGGCGTTCGTTAGAGCGGCGCTTGAGACGGACGGAGAATTCGCGTTTCGAACATACGGCATTCGGTTCCAGACGGCGCAGGTTCCGTGGGATTTCGTCTATCGACCGCGGCAAAGATTCTTGACGGTTTCGAGCGCGGCGATTGTTGCCGTGCAAAACGCAGCGTCGCCGCTCGTGCGCGATCTTGTCGCAGCGGCACCTTACGGTTGCCGGTTCAAGGTCGCGGAGATCCTACGCGACGACGGGCGGATCGATACGGACGACGCTCCAATCGTAGACTTGGTCGTGCGCGGCACGTAACAGGAGCAGAATATGGCTTTCCCGACCGAAACAATCAGCACCGCGAACCTCGATAGCGGGACGGACAATCCGCGGCTGGCGCTAGACGATTTGCACGACGCAGTCGTTGCGGTGAACGACATCATCGGAAGCCGAGGGCAAGCGGGCGGGCTCGCGCCGCTGAACGAATCGGGCGTGATTCCAAGTGCGTTTTTGTCAGGGGGCGCAATCGTCGCGGCGATCCAGGAAAACGACGGCGACGGTTCAGGACTCGATGCGGATTTGCTGCAAGGCATTGACGGCAGTGAATTTGCGTTGCTGGACGGCTCGCGCAGAGCGGAAACGACGGACGCAGACGGACACGAATTCTTTGCGCAGTCGGCGTTGACGGGAACGGTGCGAGTCGGCCTCTCGGTTGGACACGAACTGACGACGGGGACGGTTGCTGCTGGATTCGGCGTCGGGATTCGTTTTCGCGCGGAAAACGACGGCGGAACGGAAGCGACTCTCGGTCAGGTCGAAATGGCGTGGACGGATCCAGACGACACGACCGGCGATTCGCGCGCCTCGATTTCGGCGATGGAGGCGGGAACGATCCTCGAGCAGGTTCGGTTCTACGGCGGGAAGCAAGAGCTGCGAGAAGTATCGACGCCGAGCGGAACACCGTCGAGCGGACGCGCTTGGTTGTGGGCGGAGGCGGACGGGCTGTATTGCAAGCTGTCGGACGGAACGACGATCGGTCCTTTCGCCGACACGGACGGAAGCGGAACTGATCACAACGGGCTGGCGAACCTGACGACTGGCGATCCGCATACGCAATACCTGCTCGCGAGCGGATCGCGCGCCTTGGCTGGACAGTTGCAGTTCGCCGATTACGCTCCGTTGTTCACCGAGCGCGCATCGAACCCAAGCACTCCGGCGACCGGGAAATGGGCGTTCTTTTTTAAGAGCGACGGCGCGTACATCATCGACGACGCCGGAACGGCAACGAAACTGTCCGCGGGCGCAGGCGTTACGGACCACGGAGCACTGACCGGGTTGTCCGACAACGATCATCCGCAATACGACTTGTTGCAGCCGACCGGAAACGTCGTTCACAACAACTCGGCGGGCGACTTCAACCAGACTTGGAAAACGACAAACGCAGCGACGATGCTTGTGATCGACGCTGGCGAAGATCGCATTTACGTGAACGCCGCGGCGGGAACGCTGACGAACGAAGGCCGATTGACGGTTAACGGCGGAACCGAAACGGCCATCGTGGCGCACGTAGACGACCCTGAGAGCGGTGCGGCGATCGCGATTAGGGCGGAAGCTCAATCGGGGACCGGAATTCGCGCAGAAAGCCAGGCGTTCGGCGGAAGGGCGTTGTTTGCGACACGCACCTACGATTCGAGCGCGTCGGTCGCGGGAATTTGGGACACGCTCGGCGGAACACTTGGCGCTCCGCTTCTCGACGTGAAGTATTTACCCCACAAGATTAGCGGAACGCCGACAGCGACGTCGGGCGTGCTGATCGACGTGACGAGGCTGGACGGAACTTCCGCGCTGAAGATGACGGTTTCGGACGGGGACGCAGCCGCGGG
>JACCDR010405671.1_pt1 | contig 10484 bp, 10 predicted proteins | sample 7446431 | NCBI WGS metagenome assembly JACCDR01 (sample SAMN15323443, study PRJNA562643) | freshwater metagenome | isolation source: river surface water | place: USA:Blue River Watershed | collected 2017-08-17 | reverse complement strand
GGTTGCTGAGAATTATTGATCCGAACCCAGAGGGGATTATTTGCAGGTACAGGTAACCCACAGTGATAACAATTTAGCGGCTCGTGGCTCGCATGTGATTGGGAATCGACTTGGGACATGAGGCTAAAACCGAGAATGAAATGAGCGGGAGCCAGCTAAGACAAATGTGTGTCGTGTTAAAACCTAGGGCACCGCCGGTGTCTCACTTCTTACTTTTGGTTGCGCGCGTGACTGCAATCGTGTCGCCGTTTCATTGGCGAGATCCAGACGCCCCATGAGTAGCCATTCGGCTTGTTTGCGCAGTTTGACATCCGATTCAGGCACAAGCGCAAGATACCACGAATTTTCAATAGGAGATGTTAATTCACCGCGGTATTCCCCAAGGGTCACCTGCGATAATAAAACGCTTTGATCTTTTTTAGATTTTGCAGGGTTATCCAAAAATAACAACAGTTGTTTGGGGAGTTGTGTATCGCCCCTGAGCGATACAAAGACTTCACCAGTTACCTGATCAAATTTCACATTAGCAACTAAATGCAGCGATGCCGCTTTTTCATCTTGTTGCAAGGTTTGATTAATCATCAACCCCGATTTGTAATAGTTATCAGTAACCACATCATCGGAAAAACGAAAGGCTATAGAAACGGTAAACGCACACAATACTATAATAAATATGAGCGGACCAAAAACAAACCAAAACCAGAACTGGCGATACCAAGGTAATATTTTTTCAACTGTTTGCGATGTCATCTTAACCTACCGTTTTTGTAGCCTGTTAAATTGTGATTTTATTTAGAGGGCCCAATAAACGTTGTACTGTGTGAAACAGAAATTTCCGGATTCTCGCATGCCACCACTGTGAACGTGATGGTATTTTTTTCGCCTTTCAATCCGTCCCGTTTAGTGACCACTCTTACCGGCAAGTTAATAATCTCGCCCTCGAGAATCGGCGGGGCCTTGTACCCTTGCACTTCAAAGGTGTAATCACCACTCACGCTTAGGTCATAGACATGGGTTTTACGATCCAAATTTTCGATCTTAACCGTGTACACATTCGAAATTGTATCATCTGATATACGATACATTTGTGTGCCGCGATCACGCATAACCTCAACCAATAAGGGTCTGCGCGTCGCTAAAGAATAAACAAACAAAGACACCATTGCGAGAAGTACGAAACCATAGCCTAACACGCGGGGACGCAGTATTTTTACTTTCCGTTTTCCTGCGGCATCTTCAGTGGTGAAACTAATGAGCCCAAGCGGGTAATTCATTTTTTCCATAACGCTGTCGCATGCATCTATACACAAACCGCAATCAATACACTCGGCTTGCAAACCTTCGCGGATATCGATGTTAACAGGGCAGACTTGTACACACCAAGAACAATCGATGCAATCGCCAAGGCCCTGAGCTTTGTAATCATCACCGGTTTTACGAGGGCCGCGTTTTTCACCGCGATGCTTGTCGTAAAACACAGTTAAGGTGTCATGATCATACATAACCGACTGAAAACGCGCGTAAGGGCACATGTACTTGCACACTTGCTCGCGCATAAAACCAGCATTGCCATAGGTTGCGACAGTGAAAAACAAAACCCAAAAAGCCGCAGTTAAATCCAGATTAGCAGTGAAAAAACTCGTCACCAATTCCCGTATGGGTGTGAAGTAACCGACGAATGTCAGCGCGGTGGCAAGCGCAATACCTATCCATATTGCCTGCTTACTTGCCTTGCGAAAAAACTTTTCCGCACTCCAAGGTTGCGCATCCAATTTAATACGCTTGTTGCGATCTCCTTCACAGAGCAGCTCCGCCCAGATAAACATCTGCGTCCAAATAGTTTGCGGGCAGCTAAATCCGCACCACACACGGCCAACCATCACCGTTACGGTAAACAATAAAAATGCAGAAATAATTAGTAGCCAAGCGAGATAAACACCGTCTTGCGGAGAAAAAGTAATCCACAAAATATTGAATTGGCGCGCGGGCAAATCAAATAGCATGGCTGGTCGGCCATCTATAACGAGCCAAGGCATTAACAAATAGCCCAGAATTAAAGGCGCACTTATGTAGCGACGCAAGCGCTGATAAAAACCAGCGATACGGCGAATGTAAACCTTCTCTTCCGCTTCGTATAAATTAACGTAACGAATCTCTTCGGATTTATTGTTTGCCGTTGGCTTATTTTCAGATGGATTGTTTACTTGGCTGGGTTCTTCAGGTTTGGCACTCACAGACGATTACCTCGTGGGCCCGAAATGGATGCGCGGAAAGATCGATTGAACATACGCAAAAACAAAAGATTAACAGGCAAAACCGCTGCGGGTATAACTCAAGATACCCGCAGCGGAATCTTACTTAACGTCTTGAGACAAGCTGTATACATAAGCTGCAAGCAAGTGAATACGCTCGGGCTTTAATGTCTCAGCATGAGCTGGCATAACACCTGCTCTTCCGCCGCGAACTGTTTGACGAATTGCTGCGGGAAGTTCTTCTGGCGTTGCACCCGGATACAACCAAATATCGTCAGTTAGATTAGGTGCGCCTACTAGCGGATTACCCTTAGCGTCAGCGTTATGACAGGCGGCGCAATTGGTGGTGTAAATTGTTTCGCCCAGTGCGGCCTTGGCTTCGTCATGTGGTTTGCTCGCACTTTTAAGTACATACTCAGCCACATTTGCTACAGCTTCTTCTCCAAGAATCGGCCCCCAAGCTGGCATAGCGCCCTGACGCCCCAGAGTAATAGACTCTTTAATACGCTCGGGTTCACCACCATAAAGCCAATCTTTGTCCGTCAAGTTAGGGTAACCGAAGTTCCCACTCGCATCCGCCCCATGACAAACTGCGCAATTGTTCAAAAAGAGGCGCGATCCCATCTTCATCGCTTCGGGAATTTTAGCCACTTCTTCTATGGGCATCTTGGCATAAGCACCAAAAGTAGACTCATAAGTTGCTTGGGCTTTCGCATGTTCTGCTTCCAATTGATTATGCGAGGTCCAGCCCAACATGCCCTTCCAGAGCCCTAAGCCAGGATATGCAATTAAATAACCGGCAGTGAAAATGAAAGTGCCTAAAAACAGCCCAAACCACCACCGAGGCAAAGGGTTGTCTAACTCTTCAATACCATCATAAGTGTGGCCTGTTGTTTTAGCTTCGCCATTGCTGGTGCCGCTGACGGCACGTTTACGATTTGCCATCAACAACCAAAATATCAACACAAGGTTGGTTAGGGTTAGAACGATGATCCAACCACTCCAAAAAGTACTCATAATTCATTCCGCCTTTTTACATCATCACTTCTGATGATCTGTCTGCTTATTGTCGATTTCGTCGGCAAAAGGTAACTTTGCATCTTCCTCAAAGCGCTTTTTTAACTTGGGCGAAAACGCCCAAAAGCACACGCCCAAGAAAGCAATAGTGACTAAAACCGTCGAAATTGCGCCTAATGTGCCTACGTCCATAACCTAACGCTTCTCTTTTAGAAGTGTGCCTAGCTGCTGCAAGTAGGCAACTACAGCATCCATCTCAGTTACGCCCTGCACCGCTTGCTTAGCACCCGCAATATCATCATCGGTATAAGGCACGCCCACTGAACGCAAAGCACTCATTTTTGCCGCAGTATGCTTACCGTCCAATTTATTATCGTAGAGCCAAGGATACGCAGGCATTATGGACTCTGGCACCACATTGCGCGGATTAAACAAGTGCGCTTTATGCCAATCATCTGAATAACGCTGTCCTACCCTAGCCAAGTCCGGGCCTGTGCGTTTAGAGCCCCACAAAAAGGGATGCTCGTAAACAGATTCCCCAGCCACGGAATAGTGACCATAGCGCTCAATTTCTGCACGTAAGGGGCGAACCATTTGGGTGTGGCACACGCTGCATCCTTCACGAATAAAGACATCGCGGCCTTCTAGAACCAGTGCAGGTAGGGGTTTCAAACCTGCCACCGGAGTTGTTGTTTCTTTAATAAAAAACTGTGGAACAATTTCAACTAAGCCACCAAAACTGATGGCGATCACGGCTAGAATCGTCATCAAGCCAATGTTCTGTTCAACAATATCATGACCTTTCATTTCGCTATCCTCTTCTTAAACGGCGGCGGCTGTGGGCGCTTTGGCTTTGTCCGCTGAGCTTGCAGGCTCACCACAAGCAGTGCGATAAGTGTTGTACGCCATCAACAACATACCCGATAGAAAGAATGCGCCACCAATGACTCGAACCAAATACCCAGGGTAACTTGCGGTAACCGATTCAATAAATGAGTAAGTTAAGGTGCCATCTTTGTTGAATGCACGCCACATCAACCCTTGCATAATGCCGTTAACCCACATGGAGCAGACATACAACACAGTGCCTATAGTCGCCAACCAGAAGTGAACATTAATCCACTTCACGCTATACATTTCAGTACGCTTATAAAGAATAGGGAACATGTGGTAGAGCGCGCCTATGGAGATCATCGCCACCCAACCTAAGGCGCCCGAATGAACATGGCCTACGGTCCAGTCGGTATTGTGAGACAAAGCATTAACGGTTTTGATTGCCATCATGGGGCCTTCGAAGGTAGACATACCATAAAAAGACAAGGCAACTACGAGAAAACGCAAGGTTGGGTCGGTACGCAATTTATGCCAAGCGCCTGACAAGGTCATAATCCCGTTGATCATACCGCCCCAGCTTGGTGCCAATAAGATCAAAGACATCACCATCCCCAACGACTGCGTCCAATCCGGCAATGCTGAATAATGCAAGTGGTGCGAACCAGCCCAAATATAGAGAGAAATCAGCGCCCAGAAGTGCACTATCGACAGTTGGTAGGAATAAACAGGGCGCCCTGCTTGCTTGGGAACAAAGTAGTACATCATGCCCAAGAAGCCTGCGGTTAAGAAAAAGCCCACCGCGTTATGGCCGTACCACCACTGCACCATGGCATCAGCAGCGCCGGCATAAGCAGAGTAAGATTTAAACAAAGTTACGGGGACAGCAGCAGAGTTGACCACATGCAATACGGCCACGGTGACAATAAACCCGCCATAAAACCAGTTAGCTACATAAATGTGCGAGGTGCGACGCTTCACGATGGTGCCGAAGAAAACGACCGCATAGGCTACCCACACTAGGGTGATCAGGATATCGATTGGCCATTCCAGCTCTGCGTATTCTTTTGCACTGGTCATTCCCAATGGCAGGGTAATCGCCGCCAATACTATAACCAGTTGCCACCCCCAAAACGTAAAGGGAACTAACCAGCCACCAAAAAGTTCTGCCTGACAGGTGCGTTGAACCACATAATAGGACGTAGCAAACAATGCACAACCACCAAATGCAAAGATAACCGCATTGGTGTGCAAAGGACGCAATCGGCCGAAAGAGGTGAACGGCTGAAAAAGATCGTTCAGTCCAGGCCAAACTAATTCAGACGCGATAAAGACGCCCATGCCCATACCCACTATGCCCCATACAACGGCCATAATGGCGAACTTGCGTACTATATCGAAATCGTAAACTGGTGGTGCACCAGCAACAGTCGCATGACTACCCATAGGAATATCCTAAAAACGTGAAGAAATTTTTTCTAACGACAACACAACGCCGAGCCCATGATGAAAAAGCTGCGACATTTTGCCGCATGCGAGGTATTGTGCATCAGCCCACAAAAATCGAACTTGATATTCATCAAACACCTCTACTGAGAGGCACAAAATCTATTGCCTATAACTATCTGTGACAGTTTAGGTCAATTTATTTCTTTTGCGCATCTAAAGGCGTTTAGATGCGCAATAAAGATTCCTTTTTAAAGTTTTGGGACACGGCCTTTGTTAGCGGCGATACGCATACGCAGGGCATTCAGCTTAATGAAACCTTCTGCATCTTTTTGATTATAGGCACCTGCGTCGTCCTCAAAAGTTGCCACTTTTTCATCGAACAAACTATCGGCAGAACGACGGCCCACAACATGCACTGCGCCTTTGTATAGTTTTACGCGCACGTCACCATTAACATAATGTTGCGACGCGTCGATCATGGTTTGCATCATTTGGCGCTCAGGGCTCCACCAATAACCGTTGTAAATCATATCGGCATATTTGGGCATCAAACTGTCTTTTAAATGCGCCACTTCGCGATCAAGTGTTATAGATTCAATGGCGCGGTGCGCGCGAAGCATAATGGTACCACCGGGTGTTTCATAACAGCCGCGAGACTTCATACCCACATAACGGTTTTCAACTATATCCAAACGGCCCACACCGTTTTCGCCACCTACTTTGTTTAAGTAAGCTAACACAGTGGCAGGCGACATTTTTTTACCATCGATGGCAACAATGTCGCCTTTTTCGTAAGTTAAATCGAGATAGGTTGCTGCGTCAGGAGCTTGTTCTGGCGACACACTCCAGCGCCACATATCATCTTCTGCTTCAGTCCAAGGGTTTTCTAACACACCGCCTTCATAGGAAATGTGCAATAAATTGGCATCCATTGAGTAAGGCGATTTTTTCTTTTTATTGAAATCCACCGGAATATTATTTTTTGCGCAATATTCCATCAGCGTTTCACGCGAGGTTAAATTCCATTCGCGCCAAGGTGCAATCACCTTAATACCGGGCTTAAGCGCGTAGGCACCTAATTCAAAACGTACCTGGTCATTACCTTTTCCGGTAGCGCCATGGGAGATTGCATCAGCGCCCACTTCATTAGCAATTTCAATTAAACGCTTAGCAATTAGCGGGCGAGCAATAGAGGTACCGAGTAAATACTCGCCCTCGTATATTGTGTTTGCACGGAACATGGGGAACACGAAATCGCGAACAAATTCTTCGCGTAAATCATCAATAAAAATCTGTTTGACGCCTAAGGCCTGCGCCTTGGCACGAGCGGGCTCAACTTCTTCACCTTGGCCGATATCCGCTGTAAAAGTAATCACTTCGCAGTGATAATTTTCTTGTAACCATTTAACGATAACCGAAGTATCCAAGCCACCTGAATAGGCAAGGACCACTTTTTTGATGGACGACATAGGATGCTCCCGCTGAAAAATCTTTAATGCTGCAAAATGCGCGCAACCGCTCCATTACTGACACGGAGTTGGGCGCAGAATTGTACTCGCATGAGCAACGAATTCCCACAGTCTTTGATACTTGGTGAAGTTTTTTGCTTAGATTGACTAATTTGCAATCACAGCAAATAGCAGAAGATCAGGAAATATTCAGTTCGGCGGCGAAAATCTCCAAGCTCCGAAGCAATAGATGTTCTCGGTCATTGGCAGAATTAAGCGCCAGCAATGTTGCAATCTTTTCGCGAAATTCCGCTAAGGTCAGGCTCGCTCCAAACTGGGGATCGGTTAAGCGATGTTTACAAAAAAGTTGCCAGCTTGCAGCTTCTTGTGTCGACAAGCTCTCTGGAAAATTACGCGCCCTGTAACGAAACAACAATTCACTAAGCCGCGCATCCTGAAACGGAAAATTTTTACTGGCGAGCTGTTGTGGCGATGATCTTCGCACCTCAAGCATAAGTTTTTTATCGGCATCATTAAAAAAGCCATTGTATAACATTTGTTCTGGGTCAGATTTTTCTGCGAACTCAATCCCGCCGTAAACTGCGAAAAGTTTTTCTTGTAATGCCTGGCGCTCCAGCGGCGTTAATTGATGAAATACTTGCCAATGCCGCTCAATTATTTCGCGATCAATCTGTAAGCGCCGAGCCGTAACGTCATCCAACATGCTCGGCGGCAACAACATGGGTGAACGATTCAAATGAATTTCTTTTAACGCCAAACGCTCTTCGCCGTCCGCCAAGGCTTCCGTTCGTGTGAATAATCGTTCACGTAATTCCTCTGCTGGCAAATGCAATAAATCCCGTGGATTAAACAGCAAATTATAGGCAATCACCGAATTCTTATTCGTGGGGTGAAATGCCAGCGGCAACACCATAGCCGCATTGCCATTTTCCGCAGGAAAGCGCGAGGATATGTGCAATAAAGGTTTAGCGCCGTGAATATCAATTAAACTGGCAGCAAAACGTTTGTCGCGCAACCTATAAGCATAATCATAAAGTTTCGGTTGTTTTTGTTTGACGAGTTTTGCCACTGCGATGGTGGCATAGACATCTGATAACGCATCGTGCGCTGCCTCATGCGCGAGCTGATTGGCACTGGAAAGCATCTCCAATTTAAAACACGGCCGACCATCATCATAATTAGGCCACACAATGCCTTCAGGGCGAAGTGCTCGCGCCATACGTACCACATCGATGATATCCCAACGCGAATTGCCATTGCGCCATTCGCGCTCGTAGGGGTCATAAAAATTACGATAGAGAAGGTAACGAGTGACTTCGTCATCAAAACGCAATGAATTAAATCCACAACCGCAGGTTCCCGGATGCGCTAATTCCGAATGAATTTTCGCTGCGAATTGATATTCCGGTAATCCTTTTTCCATTGCAATTTGCGGCGTTAATCCGGTGATTAAACAAGCTTCTGGTTTGGGTAATAGATCGGGCGAAGGACGGCAATAGATCATCAAAGGTTCGCCGAGGATATTCAAATCTTCATCAGTTCTTACCCCTGCAAATTGTGAGGGCCTATCTTGCGCAGGTATTTCACCCCAAGTTTCATAATCATGCCAATAAAGTGTATTTTGTGATGCAACCGCATGTGGTGGAATTGACGCTCTAGCCATGATTATTCCTAAGGGTGGATTAACCGCGAGAGTTTACCCTATACTGCGCCCCGCTTTCATATGAAAACATTTCCACTTCATAGCAACGCTTAACGCTATCCACTTTAAGGGCGATATTATCCATGAGCGATCTCGACAGTCTATTTGCTAACAACGTGAAATGGGCATCCGATATAAAAGAAAAAAATCCTGAATTTTTTTCCACCCTTGCCAAACAACAAGCTCCCGAATATTTGTGGATTGGCTGCTCTGACAGCCGCGTCCCCGCCAACCAAATAGTCGATTTAGCACCAGGCGAACTCTTCGTTCATCGCAATGTCGCCAACGTGGTTATTCATACTGATCTCAACTGTCTCACTGTTTTAAATTACGCAGTAGAGTTCTTGAAAGTTAAACATGTCATGGTCACTGGCCACTATGGTTGCGGTGGGGTAAAAGCCGCAATGGAAAATCGCAAACTGGGTTTAATTGATTATTGGTTGCGCAATATTCGTGACGTCTATTACAACAATCAACAAGAGCTGGATAATATCGGCGACGAAACGCTGCGCTTGCGCCGGCTCTGTGAACTCAATGTTATCCAGCAAGTGGACAACATTGCTCGTTGCAATATTGTCCAAAACGCTTGGGCTAGAGGCCAAGAGCTGAGTATTCATGGATGGATTTATGACATCAATGACGGAATTCTGCACAAACTGCGCACGCCCATTGATTCACTAGAACAAATACCGGAACAATATCGCCTTTACTAAGATCCGTTCAGCGTCGATATAGACAAAAATGATTTCAAACGCGGGGTGATGGGCTTTGTTCTTTGGCGCATTCCCTTCCCATTCCACGGCAGTTTGTGCGAAGTCTTCAGGGTATTGGACACAACAGGATTCATCGTCAGTTATATTATTTCTGGATTGAAAACAGTATATCAATGATGGACAACGACTTACAGATTCGCGCGTTCCTCAATACAGTTAGAACACAACTTTTGCATGGCAATATTCGTGATGAAATGAAGCTGCAATCCGAAATAGACGAAGCAGAATATAAAGACTGGCTTAAAAAGAATAGAAGGCTATGACTTACAAAATTAATTACGACTACAAAAACTCCTATTTACTGTTACCTGATGGCACCGACCTTTTAACCAAAATGCCGTCTTACAGCCAACGCTTTAAAGCAAAACCAAGAATTGAAAGCTGGGTGGCACCTAAGGCGTCTTTTTTCGCCAGTGAAAACTACGAGGGTAAAAGCGAACAATTGCCTGACATAACGACATGGGCAATTGGTAATTTAGTACTAAGCCCCAAAGCTTACGGCGTATTTAAAGACATGCTAGCTCCTTCGGGAGAGTTTTTGCCTTTAATTATCGGCGATGAAACCTATTACATGTTTAACACCCTTTTCGTGATTCCCGAAGAAGGTATCGACAGAAGCCATCAAGTTGAAGTGGTAGATTCGGGTGTCCACATGGGGCAAGACAATATAGTGTTTAATGAAGCCAATCTTGATGGCCGCGATGTATTTAAAGCGCCTACCGATAAACTTCGCTTTAATTATTGCACAAAGGCATTTAAAACTTTGTATGAACAACACGCTTTCAAAGGCTTAGTGTTTGACGAAGTGACGGTTAATTGATAATAATGTCAACTTAAGCCCCGCGCATCGCACACAAAAATATCAAGGATGAAAATAGATCGACACGCTGTTGTTTCTGAATAAAAAATAGCGAAATTAATCGCCATTTAATCTTTGACAAATTGTACCCCCCAAAAGCAATTTCCTTAATAAGAGGCACTTCGAAACGAG
>JACCDR010191255.1_pt1 | contig 10484 bp, 12 predicted proteins | sample 7446431 | NCBI WGS metagenome assembly JACCDR01 (sample SAMN15323443, study PRJNA562643) | freshwater metagenome | isolation source: river surface water | place: USA:Blue River Watershed | collected 2017-08-17 | reverse complement strand
GCATGTCTGGCCCTTGCCACTTTCTTTACTCTCGCAGGCTTTAGCTTAGCTGGGTATGTCGGTGAAATTGTATTTGGATTTCTCACTTACCTTTTCGGTACTGGCTACGCACTCATACCAGTGTCTCTCTGTTTGTGGTCTGTCGCACTCTTTAAGGACATTACGCAACGTGTCGCATTCTGGAGGGGCATCGGGACAGGCATCTTCTTTTTCGCTTCTCTCTCACTCATACACACCATCTCCCCAAGGAGCGGCGGACTTGTCGGCTCTGTCGTAACAAATCCGCTCATCGCGGCTGTGGCTATCCCAGCGACAGTTACGATACTTTTGGCACTTATCATCATTTCACTCATGCTGATTTTTGATACTCACCTCAAACTCCCGGCATGGTTTACTGCGCGCCCTGACGAAGCTGAAGATGACATAGAGACGCTTGAAATATCATCACACCTTTCTGAGCCTGAAGTTGCAGAGACTGACGCAGAAACTCCTGAACCAGAACCAGAGCCTGAAGAAGAGCGCCCACGAAGTCGCGGAGCAAAACAAGTCAAAGTGAACGATGAAGAAGCAGCTGTTATACCGGTACTCGCACAACCACTTCGAGACTACACACCGCCACCGCTTTCGCTTCTCGAAAAGAACAAAGGCAAACCAACTGTTGGTGATGTGAAGGCAAACGCAAACATCATAAAACGGACACTACAAAACTTCGGAATTGATGTGGAAATGGACGAGGTTTCTATAGGACCATCAGTGACACGTTTTGCACTTAAACCAGCTGAAGGTGTCCGACTCTCACGAATCGTTTCGCTGCAAAACAACCTTGAGCTTGCACTCGCCGCATCCCCTGTTCGCATCGAAGCGCCAATACCTGGAAAAGCACTTGTAGGTATCGAAGTGCCGAATCAATCACGGACAATGCTCGGCATGGGGAGCATCCTTTCAAACGACGAATTCAAGGACCCAAAGAAGCCACTGATGATTGCACTTGGCTCGGACATATCAGGGACAGCACACTATGCGAACCTCGCAAAGATGCCGCACGTACTTATCGCTGGTGCAACAGGTTCTGGAAAGTCCGTTACGATTCACGACCTTATCATTTCACTCCTCTATCGGTCAGGACCGGATCAACTTCGCTTCGTGATGATTGACCCAAAACGAGTTGAGCTGACTCTTTATAATGAAATTCCGCATCTGCTCACTCCTGTAATCACTGACCCTAAAAAAGCGGTACTGTCCTTGAAGTGGCTTACGAAAGAAATGGATAGACGCTATAGTGTCCTTGAAGCAGAAAGTGTTAGAGACATTTCTTCATACCATCAAAATATTTACTACCCTGCGCTGCAGAAAAAAGAGAAGTCTGATGCAAAAGACATAAAGGTCAAGGACAATTCCGGAACTGAGGATATCGCGCAGGCGAGTGCAGAACCACAGCTTCCTGAGCCGATGCCGTACATCGTTACAGGCATTGATGAATTGGCTGACCTTATGCAGACATACCCACGAGAACATGAAGCTGCAATTGTACGCCTTGCGCAAATGTCCCGTGCCGTCGGTATCCATCTTGTTATTGCAACACAGCGCCCATCAGTGAAAGTCATCACTGGACTCATTAAAGCAAACATCCCTGCTCGCATCGCTCTTCAGGTTGCTTCGCAAATCGACTCACGAACTATCCTCGATATGGGTGGTGCTGAGAATTTGCTTGGTGCTGGAGATATGTTGTACCTCTCAGGAGAAATGAGTAAGCCGGTGCGCATTCAAGCTCCGTACATTTCAGAAACAGAACTCAAAGCAGTTGTGAAATATCTTGCGAAAGAATTTGAGTCGCGACTTCCTGATGACATCACATTTGGATTTAGTGCTGAAGGCGCTGGCGATGCGAGTCTTGGCGGCATCCCTGAAGCCGCACTCTCTGGTGGTATGGGCGAAGACAGTGATGAGGATGATATGTACGAAGACGCAAAAGCGGCTGTCATGGAAGCAGGCAAGGCATCAACTTCTTACCTACAGCGAAAACTCCGTGTCGGCTACTCTCGCGCTGCGCGACTCATGGATATACTTGAGCAGCGTGGAGTTATCGGTCCCGCGGATGGTGCAAAACCTCGCGAAGTCATCGGGGCACAACAACACGAGCAATCACCCGATGAATCATAACTATGCACCTTCAACGACTCGTCCGCCGACTTATTTTTATTCTCATCTTTGGAGGAGTACTTTTGTATAGTGGATTTGCATTACGAAATGCACTCCGCGGTCCGCATGTCACACTGACACCAGTCACCTCTCCTGTCACAGCACCTACCGTGACATTAACTGGTACTGCAGTTCGTGCAGAAACAGTTACGGTAAACTCACTATCAATACCACTCACTACCGAGGGTACATTTGCACTCACCACCGCACTTACCCCTGGAGATAACACATTTATCATTGAAGCATCGGATCGTTTTGGTTCAACATACCAAGAATACCTCCACGTCTACCATGTGCCCACCTCTGAGCCGGTACCTGAAACTCCCGATACCTCACTCATAGACAACCCCTAGAACAGTAGATACAATACGATCAGTACTTTTGAGCGTATCGCCTTAGCAGTGATTCAAGAGTCAACTCTTACACATATAAAATCATCATCATGGCAATGCAAAAAAAGAAAAAAGATGCTGCCCCGAAAACTGTTGGTACAAAATCTGGTTCAGCCAGTCACGCAGTCGACTCGACTATTGCTGATATCAAAAGTCGCTTTGGTGATGAAGCGATTATGCGCCTGAACGAGCGACCGAAAGTAGATGTTGACGCAATCTCGACAGGCTCAATCGGCATCGACTGGGCACTGGGCATCGGCGGACTCCCCCGCGGGCGTATCGTCGAAATTTACGGACCTGAATCATCTGGTAAAACGACACTCGCACTCCATGTCGTTGCGGAGGCACAAAAGAAAGGTGGCGTTTGCGCATTCATCGACGCAGAACATGCGATGGACCCAGAGTACTCGGCGAAAATTGGAGTCAACATCAATGAGCTTCTTATCTCACAACCAGATACTGGGGAGCAAGCGCTTGAAATTGTTGAGTCACTCGTACGCTCTGGAAAGATGGATGTAATCGTCATCGACTCAGTTGCAGCACTCACTCCGAAAGATGAAATCGAAGGAGACATGGGTGCACAGCATGTCGGAAAACAGGCACGACTCATGAGTCAGGCGCTCCGCAAACTTACTGCGATTGTTTCTAAGACCAAGACCGTCGTCATCTTCATCAATCAAATCCGTATGCAGATTGGCGTCATGTTTGGTAACCCAGAAACAACCCCAGGTGGAAAGGCTTTGAAATTCTATACATCGGTCCGTATCGATGTCCGCCGGATCGCGCAAATTAAGAAAGGAGACGAGATTATGGGGGGTCGACACCGCGCGAAGATTGTAAAGAACAAGGTTGCTGCCCCATTCCGCCAAAGTGAATATGACCTCATGTACAACGAAGGCATCTCTCGAGAGGGTGAGCTCCTCGCGCTCGGCGAAAAATTTGGGTTTGTAAAGAAATCTTCATCTGGTTCATACGAGGCTGGTGAATACAAGCTGGGACGTGGCTACGATGCAGCACGCACCTGGCTGCGAGAGCACAAATCAGAAGCGCAAGACCTTCTTGAGAAAATCAGAGCTTCGCTTGCAACTGCTGCCGCACCATCGGGTGGTGACGAGTAAGGCACCCATTGCCTTTTGGGAACACCGTAGGTATACTCACGACCATTATGTCAATGCTTGAATACAACGAAATCTTACCAAAGAAAGTTATTGTTCATGATGATGAGCCGTATGTCGTGCTCTCTTCTTGGATTTTTAGAAAGCAGATGCGTAAGCCGGTCAACCAGACCAAGCTGAAGAATCTCATCAGTGGCTCTGTTGTTGAGCACACATTTCAGCAGACTGACAAGGCAGACGAAGCTGAAATAGAAACACGTCCAGGAAAGTTTATCTATAATCGTAATGGTGAGTGGTGGTTTTGTGATCCAAAAAACGCAGGCAACCGCTTCAAGCTCGATGACGATGTGATTGGTGAACAAGGTCAGTACCTCCTTCCAAACATGGAGGTTGAAATGATGTCATATGAAGAAAACATCTTCGCGATGAAGATGCCAGTTAAAGTGGACCTCAAGGTGACCGAAGCACCTCCAAACATCAAGGGTGACACTGCTCAGGGTGGCAATAAAAACGTTACCGTTGAGACTGGGGCTACCGTTTCTACCCCACTCTTTATCGAAACTGGTGATGTCATCCGCGTCAATACGACTAACGGCGAATACGTCGAGCGTGTGACCAAGGCAAAGTAAATACATACACAGAAATCTGAAAACGCCCCCTATTGGGGCGTTTTTTATGCTGGGGAAAACGCGCAACGCAATATTCACCTCTTGAATGACACATGATATACTAGCTAGCACACGTTATCAGTTAATAATATTTATCGTGGAACTCAATTTCGTTAAAGCACTAAAAGCAGGATTTGCGGCATACGCATTCAACAACGCTATTATCGGTATCCTGGGCGGTATGTTGGGATTCATCATCTCAAAGCTCCCAAGTCCAGACATGGTTGGACAGGTTGTTACACTTGCAATCGCAGCAGCAGTCGTCTATTACACAGCACTTTGGTACTTCTCACACCAGAAAGGAGGCTGGGAGAATGGTCTTATTCTTGGAGCATTCTTCGCGGTCATGAGTATGGTCATTACTCTTATCCAGATTGTCCCTCAGGCGATCGTTCAAGGTCAGGTCGACCAGATTGGTCCATTCTTGACTGGCATCCTCTCAAACATTGCATTTTGGATCAGTGTCGGTACTACTGTACTCGCTGGTGCGGCTGCCGGATACGTCAAAAACCCAAAGGCGTAGCACAAAACATACACCATACAGAAAAACCCCGAGTATACTCGGGGTTTTTTGTAGTTCCAATAAAGGATTATGACATCACGAATGGGAGCAATCCCATGAATCGTGCGCGCTTGATAGCCTCAGTAAGCTCACGCTGGTGCTTCGCAGAGAGTCCACTGCGGCGGCGGTTGATGATGCGGCCATGTGGATCGATGAACTTCTTCAGGATTTCGATGTCCTTATAGTCGATAAATTGAACATTATGCGTTGTGAAATAGTCGGCCATGATACAAGTTTAGTGGTAAATGTTTAGAACGGTATATCGTCAGGGTTTATCTCGTCTTCTGGGTATGCAATTTCATTCTTTGGTCCCTTTGGGGTTGGCTCTGCTTCCTCATCGCCTGCAATGCTCTGTGACTTTGCGCCACCAGCAACTCCACCTTTCGGTCCAAACTGAACTCGGTCAGCCACTATCTCAGTGCGGTACTGTTTCTGGCCATCCTTTTCCCATGAACGGGTCTGGAGTCTGCCTTCGACAAATACACCAGCGCCTTTCTTCAGGTACTGATTTGCGGTTTCTGCTTGTCGCCCAAACACCACAATATTGTGGTAATCAGTCGACTCCTGTCGTGCACCTTGTGCATCCTTGTAGACACGGTTTGTTGCTACAGAAAATGTTGCAACATGGCTACCACTAGGAAGTGCCTTGAGCTCTGGGTCTCTCGTAAGATTGCCGTAGATAATGACTTTGTTGATGTACATACTTCAAGTGTACGAGCTGCGTATGAAAACGCAACTCAGTATTAGACGAGATCAGCGACGATACTATCGACTGTTTTGTCGAGTTCTGCCTCTGAAACCTCCTTTTTATCTTCTTCAGTGCGAGGACCAGTGCTGATAGTTCCAGTGCGCTTCACATCCTTAAGTGTGCCTGGGATGATGTTTGCACGAGTATCCTCCTTTACTGTCTTGAAGAAAAGAGAGCGAATCAACTTCTTGTGAGCACGCGCATAGGCTGCGATTGTCTCGGCAGCTGATGCAGGAATCTCACACTTGATCCAACCGAAAAATCCAACTTCGTGAGCAACGTTTTTCTCGCGCTCGCGTGTGAACATCGTGTAGGCAAGTGTCTGCTCTACTGGTGCTCCCTCGCTGATAAAAGTGCCTCCATGGTTACTCACCTCTGTGCGGAGATCCGCGAGGACTGCCTCGCGTTCTGCCTCAGAGAGCGTGGATACCATAAGGTAGCCAAGTTCGTAAACTCGGCGCTCATCCGATACTGAAGCCTGTGCTTCAGCCTCAGACGAAAGATTTTTTTCTTCCGTCATTGTGATTTATTAACCTATAAACGCACCCGAAAGTACGATTGCGCGCGTGGAGGCGGGCAATGCGGGGCACTCTACCACAAGAGCATCTATTCTACAAACAGCGGCTGTACGGTGCCGCTTAGAGCGTTATACCAAAGAGTCGTGCAGCGTTTACAAAGAGCTGCGTACGAGTCTTTTCATCGGTTGTCTTTTTGATACGAGCAATCGCATGAACAACCTGCTGGACATACACTGGCTCATTGCGCTTACCTCGATGCGGCTCAGGAGCAGCATAGGGTGCATCTGTCTCAGACAACATACGTTCAATTGGCGCATATTTGACCGTTTCTTCCAGATCTTTATCAAACGTAATAACCCCTGGAATTGAGATGTGGAATCCGAGGTCGAGGTATCGTTTTGCCATTTCTGGCGTCGAGGTAAAAAAGTGCGCCGTGCCGCGGAGTTTCTCACCGTATTCCTTACTGTATCGCTCAAGTATCGCAAGAGCATCGTCATGTGCATTGGTCGAACCCGATGCAGGGCGGATGTGCATCATCAGCGGTTTCTCGTGCTCAAGAGCAAAACGTATCTGAGATTCAAAAAGTTCTTGTTGTCGCTTTGGCTCAGTGATGTACTCGTTCGTAATATCCTTTCTAAAGTAATCGAGGCCACACTCGCCTATCGCCACTACCTTTGTCTTTTTTGCAAGCGCCTCATAGTGTGTCTTCGTAAATGTCTCAAACTCAGTCGGGTGCACACCAATCGTTGCAAACATAAAAGAATACTTTTCTGCGAGAGCAATTGCTGAACGAGAAGTTGCATCATTTGTAGCAACAAGAATCGTCCAAACCCCTGCGTGCTGCATACGCTCAATCACATCTGCTCTATCAGCATCAAACTGCGGGAAATGAATATGACTGTGTGTATCAAAGTAGTTTGGTTGAATCATGGTTTTCTGCTATGCGTTCGTGCTTCCCATTGTACCCGAAGGAACGAGAGAGCGGTAGTTGAGAGCATATAGCCGACTGGTGGGAACAATGCATCGCGAAGCGCAGTTTCACTCCCCTGCAGAAGCAGCCACCCCCATGCGACACAAAATACCAACACTGCGACTGCACCACGCCGCATGCCGCTGCGCTCCCATGCCTTATCGGCATCGACACGGGCATTGCGTTTTTGAATCTCAAGGATTGCCTGCTCAAGGTCCATACTACTTTCGTGGAAACATATTTTCTGGCTTCTTGTTTGCAAGGATTGCCGCCTTGATTGTATCACTTGTCTGCGGCAAGAGCGGCTGCAAGAGTCGTGCGATTGCATAGAGCTCATATGCAAGGTCTGCAATCATTGCTCGCCCACGTACCTCATCTACTTTTACCACTTTAAATGGTTCTTCTGCATGAATCTTTTGATCAAGTGCTTGGATACGTCCCCAAACGTATTCAGTAGCAGCATTGAATTGGTACTGCTCGAGTGCGGTAGTAAACTCTGGCGGAAAGTCTGCTGGTGCTGGATGCTCTATCGGGGCGCTCAGGTACTGCTCTGCGAGCTTCATAATGCGCGCGGTGAGGTTCCCAATGCCGTTCGTGAGTCCTGCAGTATACGCTTCTTTAAAGAGCTCCATGGTGAATTCTGAGTCTTCTGTAGGGTGTATATGTCGCAAGAGGAAATAGCGCAGAGCATCCACACCGTACTCGTCGACTATCGTAATAGGGTCAATCACATTACCTAATGACTTACTCATCTTCTGCCCACCTGCACCCATGATAAAGCCGTGGATGAATATCTGCCCGGTAAGTGGAAGCTCTGCAGACATAAGCATCGCCTGCCACATACACGCCTGCTGTCGCACCTGATCCTTTCCGGCTACTTGAATACTGTCAGTTGTCCCCGTCCAATATTTTGCAAAGCGTGCGCTGTCCTGTGGCCAATCAAGCGTCGAAATATAATTTACCAGCGCATCGAACCATACATACATAACCTGTGACGCATCATCAGGAACTGGTACACCCCATGGCATCTTCGTCTTGAGTCGTGAGATAGAAAAATCCTGTAGACCAGAACCGTCAATCAGCGAACGTATCTCATTTAATCGAAAATCAGGAATCACAAAATCAGTTCGTGTGTACAGCTCCTTGAGCTTATCTTGATACGCTGAGAGTTTGAAGAAATAGTTTTCTTCACTGCGAAGCTCAAGTGGTTTGTTTGGATGCAGCGGGCATTTCCCTTCAACAAGCTCTGAATCAGTTTTCTCAAGTTCACATCCAATGCAGTACTTTACTTCATAGTTTTTCTTGTAGATATCACCTGTCGCAAGGCAGCGGCGCCACATCTCTTGTGCAGCAGCTTTATGTTTACTATCTGTTGTGCGGATAAACACATCATACGTAAGATTTAATTTCTCTTTCAGAGCTTGGAACTTTGCTGCGTATTCATCCGTGTATGCCTGTGGGTCGACACCAGCGTCTTGTGCATTTTGCCAAATCTTTTGTCCATGCTCATCAGATCCGAAGTTGAAAAAGACATCGTAGCCCATCAAGCGCTTGTAGCGCGCAATTGCGTCTGCTTGTGTAATCTCAAGCGCAAAACCAATATGCGGCGCAGCGTTTACGTACGGAATTGTTGTGGTGATATAGAAAGGTTTCATACGTGTTATGCATTAGGTGCTTGACGAACGGCACCAAGTTGCCTGCCTTTGTCCCAGTCAGAGATAATCTCTTGTACGAGTGCCGCCATTGGAACTGCAAGGAGTACCCCAAAGAAGCCCGCGAGTTTCAGCCCAATAACAAGCGCAAGAATCACCATAACCGGCGGCACTCCCACAACCTTCGTCACCACCAGAGGATATATGAGATGGTTTTCAAACTGTTGAATAATGAAATACATGATGACAATGATAATCGCGAGCGGAAACCCGCCAGCAATAAAGCCAAACGCAATCGCAGGTATTGCAGAAAGCGTCGGACCAAAGAGCGGTATTATCTCAAAGAGCCCAGCTATCACCGCAAGCGCAAGTGTGTACTGCAGTGCAGGGTATGGAACTTGGAGGAGCGAAAGGCAGAGAAAGGTCAGAACTCCAATCACAACACCGAGTATAAATTGTCCTTGCATCCATAGGCCAATCTTGTCCTTTGTTCTATTCCAGAGACCAACAATATATGACTCGTAACGCAGTGGAGTAACAATACGGAGAAAGTCCTCAATCCCCCGCTCTTGTACAGCAAAGTAAAATGAAAATATAATGACAAGAATGAATGATGTGACACCTCCAAAAATCGCACTCAACGCCTCAAACGGACTTTCAGAGACAACCTTGAATACTTCGCGGATTTGTACTGCAATCTCGCTAAGTGAGACTGTCCCGATAAAGGGTGCTTCAAACGTAATCGCATCAACCGCAGCAGGACTCGAAAGCGAAGCTACCATGTGTGAAAATTCATTGAGCACTGACGGCACAAAAAAGTATCCGATTGAAGCGAATACACTTATGAATACTGCGTAGACACTGATCACAGCATAGAGTCGGGGTACGCCATACTTCATAAACCAGCGTGTCCCTGGTTCTGTCGCTGAGGCAATAACGATTGCCGTGATAACAACCAGTACCAAATCTGAAAGTGTATACAGCGCATAAAGCCCCACGAGCGTGAGGATTGTTTTGACAATCGTGCCATAAGTAATAGATATCTGCATTTGCGTATCCATGCACGCATCATACCTTAGAATGCCACACACAAAAAGTGCCCAATATGGGCACTTTTTGTGTACTTCGGATTTGTGCTTACTCAAATGATGCCTCAATTTCAGCCATATCAGCTGCGAGCTGTGCATCAAATGCTGCTGTATCGAGATCGTCAATTGCTTGTACAGCTTCTGCAACATTAGTGATAGGCTTTCCTTCCGCTTCGCCTCCGATAAATGCAGCATCAAGTGTGCCATCTTCAAATGTCGCACCCGCTGGTGCCGCCTCTGTTGCTGGTACTTCCGTTGGAGCTGTAGTTTCAACAGTCTCAAGCGGAGATGACATCATAGTGTTAAACAAAAACGCAAAAACGCCGAGAACGATGAGTGCGCCGGCAGTAATGAGTAGTATTCGATTGTTCATAGGTTATGAAAATATACGCACGCGCTCCGCCCAGAGGGCGGAGCGCGACGTTGTGTTAAATATTACTGAGTCGTTGTAGTAGTAGTTGTCGCCGGCTTCAACGCTCGCACTTTCTCGCCTGCACTCTTGAGCGCTGCGTGTGCTGCCTTGATAGCGTCGTTTGCAGCTTGGACTGCAGCCTTGATAGCATCCTTATCAG
>JACCDR010279155.1_pt1 | contig 10487 bp, 13 predicted proteins | sample 7446431 | NCBI WGS metagenome assembly JACCDR01 (sample SAMN15323443, study PRJNA562643) | freshwater metagenome | isolation source: river surface water | place: USA:Blue River Watershed | collected 2017-08-17 | reverse complement strand
TGAGTACGGCTCCAAGGAGGAGTGGATAGACCTTCGTGACAAGGAGCGTATCCGGTTCATGAAGGACGGGCCGGACGTGGGCGGTTTTAGGGACGAGTTCTACAAGGGAATCATGGCCCTGCTGAGGGACCTGACCGATGGCTGAACACATTTTAAAGACATGGCCAAATGCCTTCGAAGCCGTAAAGAATGGTGTCAAGCGCTTTGAATGGCGCCTGGACGACCGTGGTTATGAAGTGGGAGACACTCTAGTCTTGGCGTTATTTGACCCCGCAGACCGGTACGCTTACTGCTGGGATGGAGCGCGCGGCTCGGTCCCAAAGCTCCGCGTTCGGGTCACCTACATACTTCGTGGGCTGTTCGGTGTTCCGTCCGGGTACTGCGTTATGAGCATCGAACCGAGTGAGACGACAGATGGTTGACCCCATCAACCGCAAGCTCTCCACCAAGCCGGTGGACCAGGACTACCTCCTGGAGTTCGTCAACAAGGAGCTTGTGCCTGAGGCGGAGCGACTCCGGCTAGCGCTCTCTGCCATCCTTGCCCTCTCGAAGTCCGGCGAGGGGTCCCCTGAGGGCGTGGTCATTGCTGAGCCCTCGGCCATCTATCAGCGCTCCGACGGTGCGCCAGGTACGTTCATCTACGTCAAGCAAACCGGCAGCGACGCCACGGGCTGGGTGGCGGTACTGTGAGCGATGATTCCCCGCAGCTGTATGTCCCTTCACCGTGGGGGCAACTATTCCACTCGTTGCCATACAATGAGGCGCTAGGCGGAGGAAGTGCCGGTGGTGGGAAGACGATGTGTCTGCTTATGGAGCCGATGCAGCAGATTCTCATTGAGCATGAGCGATGCCGGGACCCGGACCATCCCTTTCATCAGCCCTGGGGGAGCTCTACGGGCCACGCCATATTCCTACGCCGCACGCATCCCATGCTGGCGGACGTGGTCAAGCGCGCCCACCGCTTGTTTCGCGCCATCGACCCCTCGGTGAGGTGGAATGAGAATAAGTACACCTTCACCTTCCGCTCTGGGTACGTCTACCAGTTTGGCCACTGCCACGACAAGAACGACTGGCAGAACTACCTAGGCTTCGAGTTCTCCATCATACTCTGGGATGAGTTGGTGACCTTTGAAGAGGAGCAGTACGACCAGGTAAACTCTCGCCTCCGTTCGTTCGACCCTATCCTGCGGAAGATGCTGAAGATTCGGGCCATGTCGAACCCGATGATGCAGAAGAAGCAGGGGGAGAACTTCTCCGTCACGGACATCAATTGGGTCCGGAGACGCTTCGTCGACCCAGCGCCTCAAGGCAGGAAGGTTCTGGTCCGGAAGATTAAGATGGACGACGGCTCCACGGAGCGATGGACATCCATCTTCTTGCCCGCTCTCCTCAGCGACAACCCGGACGCCGAGTTCCGTCGCCAGTACGAGATTGGCCTTCAGCAGAAGAAACCTCACATCCGCCAGGCTCTTCTTCGTGGCGACTGGTACACGACGGAAGGGTCGTTCTTTTCCGAGGAGTGGAACCCGCAGCTCCACATCTGTAAACCCTTTGATATTCCTGACGAATGGCCGAAGTGGAGGAGTATGGACTGGGGGTTCAAGCTCCCCGGATGTGTCCATTGGTGGGCCATGGACGAGGACGGCAACGTCTTCTGTGTCGATGAGATGATGTTCCAAGGTCAGACTGACGAGGAAGTCGCGGACCGCATTATCCAGAAGGAAGTCAGCCTTGGGTGGTCTAAAGGGAAGCGCTCTAAGCTCACGGGGCCGGCGGATACCCAGCTTTGGGAGCAACGTGGTGACTCCGGGCGCTCAAAAGCCCAGGCGATGGCCGACAAGGGAGTCTACTGGGTGAAGGCCGACAAGCGCTCTCGGCTCCACAACGCCGAACTGTTCACCAAGCGCCTTAAGGACCACCACGAGGGCACCACGACCCCTGGAATTGTGTTTTTTGACCGCTGCCAGAAGGTAATTCAGCTCATTCCGGCGGTTCAGACCTCGGACAAGAACTCTGAGGAGCCGGCGGACGGCAATGACGACCATCCCATTGACAGCCTTTTCTACTCCATGGCCTACGCCTCACACGGGAAGTCGGGTCTTGGCTGGGTGGAGAAGGACGAAGAGGACGAGAAGCGCGAGGAGCGCAAAGGTCGTGGTAGGTGGGGCTACGGAAGCGAGATATTGTGAGCCATGAACGAAGACGACGTCATTGAGATTGAGCCGGAGAGCGTGAAAGGCGGGAAGGAAGAGTCGGAGGAGCTTGTCATACAGTATGACGAGGACTCCACCAACCTTGTCCCGGTCTTCGCGGAGACGAAGGAGGGTAAGAAGTACCTCAAGCGCATCTCCGAGAAGGTCTCAACCGACTTCGAGTCGGACTGGGAGTCGTCTTCGGAGTACCGGGACCACCGCAAGCGTGACTGGAAGATTTTCGCGGGTGACCTGCCCCCGAAAGAGTTCCCGTTCCACAACTCGGCGAACCCTCACGTCCCTCTGATGTTGGAGAACCTCTCCCGTCTGTGCTTTCGCCTCTCCGGTGAGCTGTTCGGGGACTGGCAGACCATCCTTTCGGCTGTCCCAATGGGCGCGGACGACGAAAACACGGCCAACTTCGTCACTCGGCACATGAATTGGCAGTTCAATGAGCAGATTCCGGACTTCAAGCGCCAATTGGGTCACCGGGGCGTGCTGACGTTCTTCGCTCACGGCGACGTAGTGGTTCACAGCTACTACGACCCGGAGATTCGGCTCAACCGGCACGAGGTCCTGACCTGCGACAACTTCGTTACGCCGTTCATGCACGTGACGACGATGCCAGACTTCTCGGACTGCCCGCACTACACGAAAGTCCTTCGTTTCTACCGCCACCAGCTCGAAGCTCGTCGAGATGACTGGTACGACGTGGACAAGGTTCTGAAAAAGACCCACCCGTCGTGGGATGACGACCCCGAGTCGCCCTTGGCCGAGGCTGTAGGCGAGACCCAGGGCGTTTCTCCGGAGAACTCGGACACGGACGAGGAACTCGGCGGCGGCTCGTCCCCCTATACGCTGCTCTGGTATGAGGGCTGGCTTCGATTGCCTAACCAGGACAAGGACCGCTGGTGCCAAGTCATCCTGGACAAGCACTCCAAGTGCATCTTGAAGCTCATGATTCATGAGCGGGCGAACTGGCAGGACCGTGAGCGGTTCAACGGCCAGATGCAGGAAAAGGAGCTGTATTCGCAGGCGATGATGGAGCACCAGATGATGGTGCAAGCCCATGAGCAGGCAACGCTTCAGCACCAGGGCATGCTGGGCGAAGTGGACAACCGCCTGTCTGGTCTAGCCGGGGAGATTGGCGATGCGCTGAAGAGCGGAATGATGGACGGGGAGAACGCCGTCGGCATCCTAGAATCGCAGTCGCAGCAGGTCGACGGGATGCTGCCGCCACCGCCCCCTCCGCCGCCTGGGCCTCCGCCACCTCCGAACTGGATGCTGGAGAAGCTCATCCCGGGCGAGGACGGCATGACGCCTGACCCGATGGCTATCGAGCCTGACCCCATTCGTCGCGAGCCTGTGTATCTGTTTACGCACGGCGTCTGCATCGAGCCGCTCCACGGAAACCTCGGCCTGGGATACGGGCAGATTCAAGCGGACTTCAACCGCTCGGCTAACGTGGCCCTTTCGCAGTTCACCGACGCTGCGACGCTCAACAACTGCAAGAGCTACATCACCTCGGGCCTGGAGTTCGAAGGTGGAGACCTCGACCTCGCCCCTGGCGCCATCAACAAGGCCAAGGGCTCCATCGGCCAAGAGTTGAAGAACCACATCATGCCCATCGAGCCGGGTCCCGCGAGCCCCCAGCTGATGGAGGTGGTGAAGTTCGCCATGGAGACCGCGCAGTCCACCATCCAAAGCCCCAATGTCCTCTCCGGGGAAGCCGGGAAGTCTGGCGAGACCGCGAAGGGCCTCATGGGCCGCATCGAGCAGGCGACCAAGCAGCTCTCTGTCGTGACGGGGAAGTACGCCGACGTCGTGGTCCAGGTGGGTAAGAACAACGCCTATCTCAACAGCGTCTTCCTCCCTGAAGAGGAGATTGTGAAGCTCCTCAACACGGAGAGCCAGCGCTACGAGGAGTTGAAGATTGGCAAGGGACTCTACGAGCGGGGCTACAAGTTCCAGCTCCGCGCTGACTTACGCTTCGCTACCCAAGTTCAGAAGATAGAAGAGGCCGACCAGGTTCTCCAGATGTGCCTCCAGGTTCCGCCGCTCTCCATGAACGCGGGACTTATTTACACTGCCATCAAGCAGGCTTTCATTGCTCGCGGCCGATATGACCTCGTCCAGAAGCTAGGCGCGCCGCCTCCAGACCAACAGCAGTTCCCCGTGCCGGGCCCTCCGCCGCCTCCGCCTGGAGCGCCTGGACCTAAAGGTCCACCTCCGCCGCAAGGTGGTCCCAATGGCTGAGGAGTCCTGGGCCGATGACCCCGACGCCCTGGAGTTCATCAAAGGGCTCAAGAAGATGCGTCTTCAAGAGATTGAGATGCTCGTCGGTGCAGCCAGAAGCTCGACCGACCCAACTATGCAGCGCTCGTGGGCAGCGATAGCCCAGCTAGAAAAGGTAATCGAAATGATGGAGGAAGAACGTGGAAAGCCTGATTGACAAGTTGCCCAATGACATGCGCCGTGACATTGAGATGGAGCGCCGAAAGGCCGCTCTCCAGCGTGAGATTGACGCCAACTTCTCCCCGCCCGGGAAGCTGGGTCTTCCTCCGCTGCTCGAAGCCAAGCGCATCAAGCACGGCATCCCCGACTCCGCTTGGAGCGCCCAGGCCGTGTTCAACAAGATTTACGTCTGGCAAGTCAAGGTCGACGACTCGGAGACCTACGGCAACGGCGTCATCATCAAGACAGACGAGGCTAAGACCCGTGAGCTGAACGAGGCCCCTCGGGGAGTCATTGTCTCAGCTGGCCTCCAGGCTCTGGATGAGCTTCGTTCGCACGGCGTGGACCTGGGGCATACGGTGTCGTTTTGCCACCTTGCTCCCTTCCGCAAACGCCTGCCTCGTATCGATGGGAAGCAACCGAGCCTGGTGATTCTCCACGCGGGAGACGTCATCGACTCGGAGGAGCTGGCCCAGAAGCTCAACGCACGGGTGTGCCGCGTCATCACCAAAGAGAGCGACGACGGCATCGAGCACTTCTATTGCGACGAAAACGGCAAACTGTGGAACCCGGCACGGAACGTGGCGGCGGAGGATAGCTGATGTCTGACGAACTAGAGAACAACAAGGTAGAGCCTGAGGAGAGCGAAGAGCTCGAAGAGAAGCCAGAGCTCCCACCGGAGCCGGTAGACCGGAATGAGGAGATTGCGGTCCCGATTACCCGGGAAGAGAAGAAGCGCAATCGGTTCAAGGAGTTCGAGGAGCGCACGGCCAGGGCCGAGAAGGCTGCCGAAGAGGCCCGTCGTGAGGCCCAGGAAGCCCGCGCCCTTCACCAGCGCCAACTCGCCACCCCACAGGACCAGAGCCGCCAGCCGGAGAACCCCTACCACCAGCGTCTCCGGGACATCGACGCCGCCACTCGTCAGCTCCACAAGGAGTACGAGACGGTGGCCAGCTCCCGAAGGCTCACGGAGCAGGAACAGTCCTACTACGAGGAACGCGCTCAAGCCCTTCAGACCGCCAAGATGGCAGCCGTTGCCGAGGCCTCTCGCCAGCCGGTCAACGAACAGGAGATGTACCGGCGGTGGAAGTGGAACGACTTCACCACCAAGCACTCGGACATCTTTCAGAACGAGCGGGCCAGAAACTGGGCCATCGGTCGCTGGCAGCAGCTTGCCCTGGGTGAAGGGCAGCCGGACACGGAAGAGCTGGCAGAGCGCATCCTGGACGAAGCTCGGGTCAAGCACGGCATGAAGCCGCGTCGGGGCGGCGGCAATGGTGATGCGGCCACCAAGGCCCGCCTGTCCGGCATCTCCTCCCAAGGAGGCGGCGGGTCTGGCGAGGCGGAGATTGGCGTTGTTCGCATGGGTAAGCGCGAGCGGCAGATGGCCGAGGCTATGTATGACAAGCTCTCACCGCGAGAGGCTCACCAGAAGTGGGCTAACGGCCCTGGCAAGCGCGCGGCGCTGAAGTCAGCTGCTCGAAAATAGTCAACGGTTACTTGACTACGTTCCCAAGGGCCGGTACCCTGTAGCCATTCGGTTACTCCCTTGCCAGGGGAGTTAGCCTGACGGTCGCAGGGTCCCCGCCTGTGGGCCTGAGTCTCCGGGGAAACCAAGCCAGGTTGCAGCTCGGCAAGGTGGAGACTCATCCGTGAAGAAGACCAGCACCGTACGAAAAGACCCGTCGCCTCGCCCCGTCAGTGGGGGCTCACCGTATTTCGAACTGACGAATCCGGACCCGGAACGTCGCTACGTGTGGGTTTACAAGGCTGCTCAAGAGCACGGCGTCGATTACTACGAGGGCATTGGCTACGAGCCGGTGACTTACCGGGCTGGAGGCGTGAAGCCTCGCTTGGGTAAGGTCAAAGAGAACGGCGTCATCATCGAGTCGCGAGGTCACATCCTCATGCAGGCTACGGCTGAGCGCGCCAAGGAAATCTACGAGTTCGGTGATGATGGCCAATCGGGTCAAGCCGCCGCGGACGCCATCGAGCGACGTATGTTCCAGACGAAGAAGTCGGTTGCTGAACTCAATCGCCGCGCCGAACAGCGCTCGAAAGAGGGCAACCGTTACTTTTCATTCGAAGCGGAGGCCGGTTCTATCGCCTCCATTCCCAACGGAGACGACTGATGGCTGATAACCCTGTAAAGTACGGCTTTCGGCTGGCGCGGTTTCGCTCCGGCTACGCCATGTCCTCGGCTGAGGAGGCGTTCTGCATTACCGGCGCGACGTTCGCGGGCGGCTCCGCAACGGCGGCGTCCCTTCGACCTGGTGACCCCATTGTCCGCCTCGCCTCTGGCGCGGTGAACGTGGCGCCTGGCTCGGATGGCACTCCCGGCGACGTCCTGGGGATTGTGGTGGGCATCAAGCAATACCTCGACCCGTCGTTCTCGAACGCGGTCACGGCTCGCGGCAACGCGGTCCCCTCGGGCGTGGCGTACGGTACCAACCTCGACCTTCAGACGAAGATTTACTACATCCCCGCGGAAGCGGCGGTCTGGCGAATCATCGTCAACGACAACACCACGGCGACCACGCTGGCGGCCTACCAGCTGCTGGTGGGCTCGAACTGCTCGCACATCCACACGGCAGCCTCCGGCGGTCTTCAGTTGACCCCGAAGCTCAACATCTCCACCAGCGCCACCACGGCAACGCTGGACTGGCGCATCGTGGGCATTCCCGACCCCAGCAACCAGGACTTTAGCGGGGCAAACGTCGACCTGGAAGTCATCTGCAACCGCCCGCAGAGCTTCACTGGTGCTGGCACCATGTGGCAGGGCATCTGAGGAACCATGTCCGGAACAATCTTTAGTTCAACGATTTTCAACTCCTTCAAGGAGACGCTCGACTCCATTGTCGACGACAACCTTGGGTCGAACGAGTCTGCTCTTGTCTGCAAGAAGTGGATGAAGATGGGCTCCATGGATGAGGCGTACGTGGACGACCTCGAGATGGGCGGCCCTGGCCTGGCTGCGGAGACGGACGAGGGGGAGGAAATCACCGTCGGCACCATTCGTGAAGGCTTCCTCAAGCGCTACACGCCGCGCAAGTTCGCCCTGAAGCTCATCGTCACGGATGAGGCCATGGAGGACAACAAGTACCCGGAGACGCTCCGGCTTGCCAAGCGCCTCGACCGGGCCATCTACAAGACCGCGGACATCGACGCGACGAACATCCTCATCCGCGCGACCAACACGTCGTACGTGGGTGGCGATGGCGTCCCGCTGGCGTCGGCGTCTCACACGCTGCCTTCCGGCGGCACCTTCTCGAATACCCTGGCTGTCCCGATGGCCCCCTCGGCTCTTGCCCTGGCGACCGTCCGCAGCCTGGTCATGAAGCTCCCGGGCCATGACGGCATCACCGAGGGCTACGAAATCAAGAAGATTGCTGCCCCCACCGAGCAATGGGCGGCCTGGAAGACCATCCTTGGTTCCGAGAAGTCGCCGGAAGCCGGGAACTTCGCCGCCATCAACGCGGTGTACGACCTGGACTGCTCCTTCGTTCCGGTCAAGTACTGGAACAACACGACCACCAACTGGGCGGTCTTCACGGATGCGGACAACGGCGTGCAGTTCAAGTGGCGCCGCAAGCCCAAGTCCAACAGCTGGGTTGAGAACGACAACGAGACCATGAAGTACAGCGTGTCCGCACGTTGGGCTACTGGTTGGTCTGACGCCCGAAGCTTCTTCTTCTCCAACGCCTGAGGTTCATATGCCCTTCGGTTCACCTCTTGCTGTAGACCTTCCGGCCGTTGTGGCTGGCTCGGGAATGAAGACCCCGTTTGGCATCGCGCTTTTGCCTCCGGGAGCGCGCATTGCCGCTTACGTTCGTTCGACTGGCCTTCAGTCGGGCGATGACCAGTTTACTGCTCAGAACTTGGTCTCGACGCTGTCGGCTGGCCTGGCTCGAGTTCGCTCGGGACTTGGTGACACGGTGGTGGTCCTTCCGGGCCACTCCGAGTCGGTCACTGACGCGACGATGCTAACCAACCTCGTAGCGGGCACTCGCATCATGGGGTTCGGCCGAGGCTCGAACATGCCAGTGTTTCGCTGGACGGCTACGGCCGCACAGTGGGCGGTGGCGGTGGCGGATGTCACTATCCAGGGGTTGAGGCTCCGAATGGAAGGGGCCAACGGCGTCGTCAAGGCTATCCTGGTCACCGCGGCAGACGTTGGCATCTACGGATGCGACATCGAGATTTCTAGCGGGGCTAGCAACAAGGCCGCCATTGCCATCGAAGTCGGAGCTGGCGCCGACCGGTGCGATGTATCCAACAACAACTTCCGGGGTGTTACCGCCGGCACGGTTGTTGACACCGTGAAAGTGGTTGCTGCGGTCAGTGGGCCGAGAATCTCGGATAACGAGTTTTACGGCGCTTCTAGCACGACTACAGCGGGGTTCATTCACTTCACGGCCGCCGCTACGCAGGTCAAGATTCTCAGGAACGTCCTGGTGAACAACGTAGCGTCGGGAACGACCTGCATCCGAGTGGATGACGTAGCCGTGGATGGCTGCATCTCCGATAACTACATGGCAGTGCTCAGCAACGGCACCGCGTCGGCTCTTGGAATCACCTTTGCCGGGACGACCAACCCGGTGGTCAAGTGCTTCCAAAACTTCTGCTCAGACGAGCCGCGCCTGAGTGGTCTGCTCTCTCCTGCGGCGGCTACCTGATGGCAAAGGTCAATCAGACCAGCGACCAGTTCGTGGTGGACCTATCTCGAGGGGACAACTTCGAGTTCACGTTCACCACGGACGAAGCCACCGTGGGGTCCCCTAACCCGGCAACAGACAACAAAGTATTCAGTATCTTGGTTAGGAACTCATTCGGCTCAGCGGTCAATGTGACGTGGAGTGGCCAGTATGTGTGGAACGGGTCGGCTCCCGTCTTGGGTTCTGACCTGAATGACTTTGTGCTGGTCTTCTTCGTTATGCGGGAAACTGCTGCGTACGAGTTCCGCCGCGAGGTATACGACCCCGCCTAATGCGCGTCCTTAAGGGGCGCGCGAAAGCGAACGGCCATGAGGACCATCAGACATAGGCACCGAAGCGGTGAACGCGGGACTGCACTTTGTGATAGGTGCGGTACCCGCTGGAACCGCTCCGACCTCTGGCGTGACCAGGAAGGCTTGCTGAATTGCCCACAGGAGGGTCGCGGTAGAGATGCCGTGGCCCTCACTCGGGCGAACGTAGCCAGCGCGAAGGCCTACGCGCATTCCTACGACCGCCCACCGCGCTACCCCGGGCGACTGGACAACGACCGACCGGCGACCCCCATCGGGTCACTGACCGGGATGCTTCTGAAGGAGGACGGCGAAGCGCTGCTCCTTGAGGACGACGGAAATCTTTTGTTGGAGCACTGATGGCGCAACGGTTACCTGAGAAGATTTCCCAACTGGATGAGCTCACCGCCATCGATGGGTCGGCCATTGTCCCAGTCGTCCAGAGCGGCAGGAATTACTACGCCCAGGTAGGAAACCTTGTCCCGGTCCTGACCTACGCGCCATCGGGGGCATCGGACCAAAAGACAGACTTCCAGGCGGCAATCAACCGCGCTATCGCATCTAACAGGCGACTCGAGGTTGGTAACGGGACGGTGTCCCTGACCAGCGGAGGCGTCTCCATCTCCGGAGCTCTGGACCTTCGCTTGTCACCTGGCACGACGATTGATTTCAGCGCGTGCGCCTCCGGCGTTATTTGCCTATCAGGCACCGGGAGCGAGGGGACCCAGTACTCGCTGAGTGCCAACGCTGCTAAGGGCGCTGCCTCAGTTACTCTTTCGGCCCCAGACGCTGCGACTTTTGCCTTTGGGGACCTGGCCCGCGTTGCTTCCGGTGCC
>JACCDR012585670.1_pt1 | contig 10488 bp, 15 predicted proteins | sample 7446431 | NCBI WGS metagenome assembly JACCDR01 (sample SAMN15323443, study PRJNA562643) | freshwater metagenome | isolation source: river surface water | place: USA:Blue River Watershed | collected 2017-08-17 | reverse complement strand
GCTCACCCCCTCGAAGTCTCCCATCTCGAGGAGTTCCCGGTGGGCGAACTCGCGGGAAAACACCGTATAGAGGGAGATCTGAAGGTCCACGCTTTTGGTCGCCCACTTGACGGCATCAAAGCGGCTTGTTGTCTTTAGCTCCAGCATCCGCCACCGGCCGTCCGGGTCGATTCCAAAGCCGTCAACGTGCCCGATATATTGATGCTCCTCCGAGATCAACTGCACCTCGTGATGCGTGATCTTCGGCAGGTCAGCGGCCACGTCCCGGTACTTCCGGTAGCCGGTCCGGACCTTGGCCGCATGATAGAGGTTGCCGTCGACCGCCGTCAGGGTGTCCCCCTCGGCCACCGCCCCGTCTTTTTCAACCAACCGGTGCACGGCCGAGCCAATGTCCATGGCCGAGGTGTCGCTGTAGTCCGGCTCAATGCCGTCAATAAAGGTGTAGGCATACTTCCTAGGGCACGAGAGAAACATCGACATGCCCGAGTAGGAAAGCAGGCCCACACCGGGCAGCCTGTAGCGCTGTGCAGTGCGGGTTTTCATCAAAGCAGCTCGCTATTCCCCTTGCTCTTTTCAAAGGCAAGGATGTCGTCTAGGTTACGGATGACCACCGGCCACGCGGTCGCGGCCTTGTAGCCGTCGGCGATCTTGACGAGGTTTTCCCGGCTGATCCGGGGAAAGCGCGTCCTGATCTCCCGGAGCAACCTTTGCCGGCAGTCCTTGTCTTCCCAGGTAAAGGGCTGCTCAGGTCCCAGGTCTAAAGCGGGGTTCCCGGCCGGTGCAAGGTCACTTCCGGCAGCAAGCTCTCCTCTGGGCTGAGCGGCATCCCCCACTGCGGGCTCAAAAGCATCGCCGGGCTCGGCCGGTTCCGGAGCTTGTCGAGGCTTACGACCTTTCGGCTGAGTGCTAGCCTCTCGCCGGCTGTCCACGCTCTGTTCAGGGGCGGCGGCAAAGGCCGAGGCGACGTCGAGGGGTTCGACACTGCTAGCGTCAACAACGGGTGCCGGGCTTTTTCCATCTCGTGCCTCCAAAGTCTTCTGGTCGAAGTCCACAGCTACCGGCCGTGCACCCGCAATCGTCTCGATTTCGCTCTCGTCCAACATACCAAGCCCACAGTGAGAAAGCACGGCCCGGCGCTTTGCCTTCGTCACCGCCTTCATCCGCGCATTCGCCGCGTCAGCCCCCTTAACCGCAGGGGCGCAGGCCACACACCCGATCTCGTCGGTCACCCGGCCATCCGGGGAGGACGCCCTCACCCAACATTCAATGATGTTGGCCTCAGGCACCATGTTGAACTGCTTCACCTCGACCGACACCGTGTCGCGACAGGCCAGCTGGGCCGAAGCCTCTTTGTTCGCGTACATGACAAGCTTATTGTTGAGCACCACAAAGTCAAAGGGCTTGGTCAGCGGGTTGAGCCCCAGGGCCGTGCAGGTTGCCTCGTAGTAGGAAAGGCGCTGCGCCACGGTGAGGTTCTTCAGGTCTCCCGTCGAGACAAGCTGAAGGAGGGCCACGGCCGAGGGCTTTTCCCCTGCCGCCGCGGCCGGGGGTTGAGCCGTAGGCGAAGGGGCAAGGGCCACGCTTTGCTGCGGCGCCGCTGGTCGCGGCGGTGCTCCTTGAGGGGAAGCAGGGGAGGCAGGGGAGGGCTTCACACGGTCTAGCAAACTCATAGAAATAGCTCCAAAAAAAGCGCCCCCACAGCATAGGGGGCGCGGCGTTTTACTGGTCAGACCTAGCGAGTTTTTTTTCTTCTTTTGCCAATTTTGCGGCGTTTTGCCTTGCGAGGGCTAGTATTATTTTTCGGGACGGTATCACGTTTTCGACGATTTGTCCGTCCCGAATCATCGGATATTGTCCCCTCGATCGACAAAGTACCCTCGCGATCGATCCCGAAAGTGAGTCGATCAAGTCCGTGTACATAGATCGGATCCCCATTTTTGTCCGTCCCGACTTGCTTGCCTAGAATTAGCTGCAGTGCTTTGACCAGCTGCGATTTTGTCGTTTGTCCCCGCCCTGGCGTGATCGTGACACGTACTCGCAATGAGTTGACTCCCTAAGTCCAAGTGTCAAAATTTTGTACAGCGTCAAATCCCTAGACAGTGTCTAATCAGTAGACACCTGTCAAAACCCTGTACACATAGCAGCACCGTACAGTTGACCCTGGCAAAAGTCAAGTCCGAACAAAGCATTTAACCCCCTAAATTTGTTAGAACAAAAAATTAATTGATTTTTTGCCTAAAGTTTTTTATAAAAGAGCCGATAAGAGTGATGTAACTCTTGAGCAGCAAGGGTTACGACGGTTCGACAGGCTCTTTGAAAACTGAATAGTCAAACTTAACTTTTAAGGGGACCTATCATGAAAGTCTACTTAGCTTTATCGGTCTGGGAACAGCGAGGCTTGCTTTGCGTGCTAAAGCGCATCAAAGACAAAGACAAAGACAAAGACAACTCGGCTTTCCCCTCCTTCGGTCCAATGCATGAAATTATCATGCAGCAAGTCCTTAAATCAGAGCTACGGCTCACCTGGGCCGAATATCAGTGTCTGCTGCTCGCCGTGCAAAATGTTCGCGATGAACACCTCACGTCTAGTTTTCCTGATTTTGCAAATCTACTAGGCTTGTATGATCGCATCACTCAATATTCGCAGCTAGTCTGACTTGACTTGAGGCCAGGGAGGGCCTTTTTCTCGGAGACCTAAAAATTATGAATATTAACATTATACTTATCGACGCTCAAAAAAGAGAAGTGAAAACAGAAAGTCACTCAGCCGACGACTTATTAAAAGTGATGCAAGATTTTATCGGTGACTATATTGAGATTGCACATACCATATCAGGCAAAAGCAGGCTATTCGTCGGCGAGACAGCCCGTTTGCGAACCCTTAAATGCGGTTTTTCGATAACAGGATCGCCTTATGATTATTTTCTAGGCAACGGCGTGATTGCTGCATATGAAGAAGGAGAGCCTATTGATTGCGATCATACCGAATTTTCTATAGCAAAAGATGTAAAATGGGTTGATCTAAATAATGTTTCGCATGCAATCAACTATTTTAAAATTCTATTCTAAAGTTTTTTCAAAAAATGCCGATAAAGACAATATCAAAGCGACGCTGAATAAAACAAAAAACTGGAGACAAAAAAATGAAAAAAAGATCAGCAGTTTCAATCGACCGCGACACAGTTAAAGCATACGTAATATGTCAAAAGCTCCTCTCTGATCCGAGGTATCTCGACCATTTTTGCTGCCTCACGTTCGCCTCATCACCGGACGAAGCGCTTGACCGAGCCGCTGAGCTATACAGTGATATACGTATAGCAATGCGACACGGCGGGGAGTTTGTCGCGATCGACGTCGATCATCCGACTGCAAAAATCATGATGCAACGTCAAGATTTTACGGCAACACATGCGCTTGTTTATTTTAGCCGACTTGAATCGTACATACTCGCGACAAGACTAAAGCGGGCGGTCAAGAGATCGCGGCGTAAAAAAGTGGAACGAATCGCTGTTGCTGGGCCGAACGCCTCAGTTCCCGCCAGTCCCGCTCCGGCTCCGACTCCGGCTCCGGCTCCGGCTGAGCCGGTACCGGTCGAACTTATGCCGGTGCCCGTATCGGAGCCGGAGCCGATCCCCGCGCCTGCACCCGAGCCGTTCAAGGTCAAGGCGGCGGTCAGTCAAGTTAGGGCAGACAAAGGCGACGTGTTCCGCGCCGCTCACGCGCTCGGACTAGCGACGGTCAAAGGCGCTCTCACTCAGCTGCACGGCATAGCAAAGCGCCTGAGCATCGCCGGCATTGAGCCGACTAAAGAGTCAATCATAGAAGCATATCAGCTTGAGCAGCGCCTCGCTCCTCAGCCCAAGCCGGAGCCGGAGCCGGTGCCCGCTCCGCTCGAGGCGATTGAAACGCCGCTAGTCCTAGGTCAACAGGACCCCGTTCCCGAGCGCAAGCGTGCAGCGCGACGGGCCGTCAATAGGAAATGATCCCCCTAGGTCCCTAGGTCCCGCTCTCCGGAGCGGGACCTTTTTTTGTTCAAACAAAATTTTCCCGTTGCTCTTTCGGCCGATTCGGTGCTATGAATCTACTTGAGCGAATCAAAAAAAACTTAGGGAGGAAATCAAGGATGAAACTCCGTTTTTCACTGTCAGGGCATCATGAGGATTTCGCGCTGTCAGGCGCACAGTCAGAAAGTCTGGTCGGAATCTATGATGCAATCCGGTCGTGCTCAATCGATCTTTGTGCGGATGCACTGCTGCTCGGCTCATCGGTCAAGCACTACCGGCACGTGCTGACTCAAATCGACGATCAAGCAAGACTCAAAGCAATCGACGCGCAAGCGGCGCTAGCAAAACGGTACGTTTCCGAGATAGTCACTATCTCATTTGTCGTGAAAGAAGGAAAAGTAAATCGCGACGTGCCTTTCTTGACGCTCAAGCAAGGTCTCGGCGATATCGCCCGGTCAGTGATCGACGAGACCGTGCGCTGGGCCGAGGCTTTCAACGTAGAATACGGCGAAACGCTAGAACCCGGGGGACTTGACATTTTGCAAACGGCCGACGGCGCAGCGACACCGTCGCTGATCATCCCGATTAAAAAGCTCACCCCCGTGCTTGATCCGACGATAGAAGCCGACCTTGAGGCGCTCGATACTCTAACCACTTGATATCATTGACCTTTCAGGCGTCCCGCCCGGGATGCCTCTATTCCCCTCTCTAACCTCTTCGACCCCCTCACCCCCGCCCGTCCCCCTCGCCGCGAGGGGACGGGCTTCCTAGAGCCATTTCCGCCATTCTCAGCGGGCGTTTGACGAGAGGGGAGACAAGCCTTATCATGAATAAGTGTTCATCTTTTTTACACCATGAGGATAGGGAGGGGAACCATGGCAGTACGTCGCTTAGCGTCTCGGGCGCTTTCGGCTAACGAGCGGGCCGAACTGAACAAAGCTAAAGAGGGCTCTAGCAACAGGGCAGCCCGGCGCCGCATCGAGGCCAACAAGGCCGTTGCCAGCAAGGCCCGCGCCCGTTCGGGCGGATCCCGCTCCAAGAGTGCCACCTAAGGCCAAGGCGGGATCCGCCCCTTTGCGCGAGCTCCCGCCTTTCTCCTCCCTCGCCTCCAAGCTTCAGCGAAAATTCAAAGGATCATCGCCAAAGTCCAGGCCTTCGGCCGTCAGCACGGTGCGGACAATGCCCTTGACGTCAACCGAGGTCATCTCCACCAGAGAAAGGTCGGCGATAAAGCGCAACACGTCGCCATAGAGGCGCGCCTGCAGGGCCTTAGCCTGCCGGCTCCGGCCATCGTCGACCGTCTTTCTGAGGAGTTCCACCTTGGCTCTGACCGTCGCAATCGAGACCTCCGCCCGGGGGGCCTCCCCCTGAGCCAGGCGAGCCTCGGCCGAGCGGATCTTCTCCCGGAGACGCTCAATCTCGGCGTGCTGCTCCTTGAGTTTCAGGACTTCTTCCGCCTGCTTCCCGTCGGCCTCTACCCCAGGCTTACCCTTCGGCTCAAGGCTCACGGCAGGCTTGGATAAATTCGGCGACTTCTGATTCATGAATTACCTCGCGGTTGACCGGGAGCTTAAAGAGACCCAGGAAAGCAGCCCTCAGGTCGTAGGTCAAAAAGTTGATGCGGAGAGGAAAGTATTCCATATTTTCGTTGCGAAACCCGTTGCGAGCTTGGTCGTAGGCCCTCTTTTCCTCCTCCGACTTGAGCTTCCACTGCGACTCGTCCTGCGGCACCATTAGGGAGGTGACCTTCTCCTCAAAGGCCCGCTTCCTTTCGATTTTCGCCTCGTGATGCTTTTCGCGGTTGAGGTCGGAGATCTGCACCTCTTCTTCGAAGGCCAAGGCCTCCTGCATTGCGGCGGCGACCTCCTGATTTTCTAGCTCGGCCTGCTCCATAAGGTTGGTGAAATACTCGGCCTGATGGGCGGAGAAGCCGTAGGCCTCGTAGTCTACCTCGGACGACTCATGAGCAAAAAGGTCAAGCAATCGTCGTTCATCCCAATGACCCATCGTCGAATCGTTGTTGAGGAGAACGTTGATACGCTTTTCTTGAGCCTCGGGCACGTCAATGGCCGCGACGGTAAGCTCAAAGTCACCTGCAGGCTCCAGGTCGTCGAGGATGGAGAGACGCTGATGTCCGCCGACCAAATTCCCGGTGCGACGGTTCCAAACCAGAGGCTGCACGAGTCCATTTTCTTCGATCCCTCTTTTAAGCCGGGCCTTGGCCTGATTCGAGATCATCCGGGGGTTATAGTCGGCGTTTTTGATCTCGGCTCGGCTGATCGTCACCATGTCGAATTTTTGGTATTTAGTCGTCATGCGGCACGTACCCGAAGTTTTCGCTTTTGATCAAGATCTTACCGGACTTTTGGATCAAGACTAAGCCCATGAGGCCCAGGTGGTTGATGAGCCGGATTGCCCGCTCGGCATGATATTTCTGCGTCCTAACGTTGTCACCGTGTCCCCGGGCCGGCACCATTTCGAACTCGATACCCGGTTCTTGAAGGGCTTGCCCGATCGCCACCATGACGGCCCCGGTGGTCGAGCCGAACTGCCGGGGCGGGTTGCCGTCGGCCCAACAGGCTAGCCAGTCTTCCCTATCTTTGACGGGCCGGTAGAAGAGGCTTCGGGCTTTTTCCTGCTCAGCCGCCAGCTTCTCGGCCGGGGTCTTCGCCTTCGGCCGCTCCCTCCTCTTCAGGGGCGCAGACTGCAAGGCGGAACCCTCGACGACCCTCTTTCTCTTGATCTCGACGTCGCTTTTCACGGGATGAAAGGGCCTCCAGGTTTGACGGCTTGAGTGCGCCCTTGATTGCCCCGGCCAAGATGACGGCCACCTTTTGTTGGGTCGAGAGGAGGATTTCCCTCTCTCTTACCGGATCGTCTTTGGGCAGGGGCGGGTCAAAAGCAATGTTGGTGAAGAAGTTTCCATTTCTGCCGATCGCAATGTCAACCTTGATTTTCTGTTGTCCGATAATAATCGTCATAGTCGAGGGGGGTTTTCCTAGTCGTCGTCGTTTAAAAGCTGCCAATCGTTGGCAAGGAGGGCGAGCCCGTCGACGGTCCAGGGCAGGCTCTCGCCGGTCTCAAGGCGCAGCAGCAGGTAGGGGAGAGGCTTCACCCTGACCCCAGGATCCACCTCAAGGGGTCCGGCCCAGAAGGCGGGGGCCGGCAGGTCCGGGGGAAAGCGCACGAGCGAGACCCACCGGCCCAAAGGCCAGACGCGGCGCCTTAGCTTTTTGCTGCCTTTTAGGTATTCGAGGGCCGAAGAAAAATTCATACGAAGACCGCCGTACCCTTGACCTTAGCCTCCACCAGGATCGAGGGCGGCTTGATGACGTGCATCATCTCGTTATTTTCTTCGTAGCGGGCCACGTAGGCGTCCAGCCCCTTGAGGAGAGCGCGCAAGACCTCGTAGTCCTCGGGGTAGAACCTCTTGATGAACGACATCTCGTGCGGCAGGTTGAACTCGGGGGAACGCCCCATACAGAGGTAGTAGCTCGGAATGGGCATACCGGCTTCGATCATCATTTGAAAGGGGGCGCTCTTTTTGAGTCGCCACACCAAAGAAAACAGCCTTTCCCTCGGCAGGTAGGGGCCGTCCACCTTGAAGTGCGTCCTTCTGTGGAGGGAGTCCGAAGCCTTGGTGCCAATCACGCAGACGTCACAGCGGAACTCTTCGAGCATCTTGTCCACGAAGAGGTTGTTGTAGCGAGTGCGGTAGCTCTTTGACTTGGCCTGAAAGGCGACCTTGTCTTTGAGATCCAGGCCGAATTTCGCCAGGTCAATCTGATCGTTATAGAAGTTGATCGTGTCGAACATCATCAATTTGTTCGGCACGATGTGTACTTCAGTGCCAAAAAACTTTTCGTGAGCGGCAATCGGCCGCTCGAAAAAGCTCAGCCCTCGGAAGATTTCTTTAAAGAGAGGGACAACTTCGAAGCCCCTTTCTCGCAGCGCGAGCCAAGCCGCGCAAGAGTCTTTGCCAGTGCTGTACTGCAGTAGTACCCGACGATTTGGGCAGAGACTTTCAAGGAGTTGCCAAGTTGCTTCGTCAACCCGGTCGGTTGCTGTGACATCGAATTTCATCCCCTTAGGACGGCGCCAGACCAGCTCCTTCCGGCGTTGTTTTTTGGTCGGCGGCTTACCCTGTAGGCCAGGAGCTGCCGGCTCGGCCGGCAGGTCTCCGGCCGAGGGCTGAGGGTCCATTTCATCACTTCCGCTCATCTTTGACTAGTCCCCTCCCCACTTTTTAGCTGATGTTTTGCCAGCTTCAACGAGCCGGCCAACATTAGCAGGATCAAGACAATAAGGAACCCCCTCTGCCACTGCTCATCTTCGACGATGCCTTTGACCCACTCCGGCAAGACCCCCACCGTCACCCCTTCGAACATGCGCCTCCCCCCCCTCTCTGCGGTTCACCCGAAAAGACAGATTTCGGGTTGATATCCTTGGCCTTGATCTTGAGCTTTTTCAGCCGCGCAGGCTGCCGTCTCGGCGCAGCATCGCCATGCATGGGCCTACCCCTCGGCTCGTAGTCGCTGGAAAAGATCGGGTCGTTACTCAAAATATAGATCACATCGGAGGCTTCGGGATAGTTTTTACTCGACCAGAGCCGGGCCAAGATCGTCATGTAGCCCAGGCTTTTTTTGCGGCAGTAGACCGACAGGGCGTCGGAGTCAAAGGTGCCCTCGTCGTTGGGGCTGAGGACGATGTAGATCTTGCGGCTGGCCCTTTTGCCGTCTCTTTTGCGGCCGTTTCTGAGCTTGGTCTGTTCCGTCACTCGCTTAACCACCGGGTTTTCCCCCTTAAACGTTTGGCTTCAGATAGGGCGGCGAACGGGGTCAGGCACTTCAGCGAATGACCCTCCATCGAGGCCGCCCGTGCGGACTCGGGCCAGTAGATGAGGAGGGTTTTGGTCCGGTCGGAAAAGACCCACCGGGCTCCCTCGGCCTGCACGTCAAGGCTTAGGCCGAAGGCCTTGGCCTCACCGCGCACGGCCTCTTCGGAAGCCAGGGCGGTGAGCCGGCGCCCTTCTTTTGCGACCTGTAGAGCTTCGAAAACTTTTTTCAAGGACAAAGCCCTCCCCCTCACCCAGCCCCAAGCAAGGTGCCACGGCGGTTGGTAAAAGGTCAATTATTTCTTGTTCGCTATTGATTTTTTCCGAACACGACGACGTGATACCCCCGGAAGGACGCCCCGCCGATGGTTTTTTGCTCGGGGTCCAGCATGATCCGGCGGTGAGAGGGCGAGTTCATCCACCCTTCGACGGCGTAGTCGGGGGCCGGATAGCCGCAGGCCACGACCTCCCCCGAGGCAAAGCCGTCGGCTGCGGTGAAGCCGCAGGCGGCAGCCCGCTGCCAAAACTGACTGCCGTCGCGGCCCGCGTGCCCGCAGCCGAGACCCCCCTTCGAGAGGTCCAGGGCGTGTACCTTGCCGGCACAGGTCAGCCCAGGGTGCACGGTGAGCTTCGAAAGACCGCGCTCCGTCCTCAGCCGGTTGACGGCCTCGACAAGCCACTTCACCTCGGGCAACTCCCGGGCCGGGGGCAAGGGCATCCCCGGCGGCGGCGGGTTTGGACACGGCGGCACCGGCACTTGGCCAGGGGGGAGCGGCGGGAGGCCCGAGGTCATGGCCAGGGCCACGCCGCCAAAGAGCAGGGCTGCCCCTGCGGCTAGGAGCAGGCCGCCGGCCTTTTTGCAGACGACGACATTTTGGAGCGGGCCCATTCGCGGATCTCCTTGAGGACCGACTGCTTCGATTGTTCGAAGGTCGCGATTTCAGCTGATCTTTCGGCTAGTTTCCTACACAGTATCTCATCGAGGATCAGATTGCAATCGACCAGATACCAGACGTTGACGGTGCCCTTGGTGCCAATCCTATGACAACGGTCCTCGGCCTGATGCACGTCGGAGGGTAGCCAGGTCAGGTCATTGAAGATCACGTCCTGTGCGGCGGTCAGGGTCAGGCCAACGCCGGCGGCCAAGATGTTGCCGACAAAAACCCGGACCCCTTGCTCTTTTTGAAAGGTCTCGACCACCCCTTGCCGGTCTTTGGTCTTACCGTTGACCGAGACGACCCCATGGCGCGAGAGGGCGCCGACGATCTTTTCAAACGGCCGGGTGTGATCGGTAAAGATCACGACCTTTCGCCCCTCGGTCAAGATCTGCTCGGCCATTTCGACGGTCTCTTCGACCTTGGCCTCCGCCGTGAGCCGCTTCATCGTCATCAGGTGCTCTAGGGCGTCTTCGTCCTTGCCGGTGGCCAGGATCTCCAGGTGTTTGATCTCAAGCAGCCGGGCCAGACCCGTCTCGATCTGTTTGATCTGCCGGATCTTGGGCGGGAGGTCTAAGACGTCGGTCTTTTTCCGCACCAGCATATGCGTCCTGAGTGCCCCCGAAAGCTCCAGGACGTCGCCACTGTCTATCGCCGTCATCTCGCTAGGCCGGTAGAGGTCGGCCACCGGGTGCCCCATCATCTGCGCAATCGG
>JACCDR010654890.1_pt1 | contig 10488 bp, 12 predicted proteins | sample 7446431 | NCBI WGS metagenome assembly JACCDR01 (sample SAMN15323443, study PRJNA562643) | freshwater metagenome | isolation source: river surface water | place: USA:Blue River Watershed | collected 2017-08-17 | reverse complement strand
GGCCGAGGCGCAGGCCTACGGGCACCTGCTCCAAAACGCGGATCCGGACTTTGCCGACGCCTTCCCCGCGCAGGAGCTGGTGCGCTTCGAGGAGCGCAAGGAGCCGCGCGATTGGGCGGTGCGCTGGCAGAGCGCGGCGGCCGAGGCGGGGGACGAAGTGGCCGCCCGCGTGCAGCGCACCACCGGCCGCATGGTGGCCCGCAAGGACTCCGGGATCTGGGCAAAGCTCTCCGTGTTTGGGCGCGCTTGGCCGCCCTTTGACTACGGCTCCGGCATGGGGCTGGAAGACGTGACGCGCGAGGAAGCCATGGACCTCGGCGTCATTGACCGCGACACCCAGGTGGCCGTGCGCATCCCCCGCTTTGAGGGCGAACTCAAGGAGGCCGCATGAGCGTCGCCGTCAATGTCACCAGCTCCGGTCCGGCCGCGCGCCTGCTCGCGCAGGTCACGAGCCAGTTGCAACCGTCCCGGTTGCTGCCGCGCGTGGGTGGCATCGCGCAGCGGCTGACCCAGCGGCACCTGCGGCGGCTCGATCGCGAGCGGCCCAACCAGCTCGGGGGCCGGCGCACCAACTTCTACGGCAAGGCGGCGCGCGGCACGTTCTTCACGGTCGCGCCCGAGGGCGTGGTGGTGACCGTGGGGCAGCAGGGCATGCGGCAGCGGTTTGCGGGCGGCGTCATCACGCCGGTCAAGGCCCGCTTTCTCACCATCCCGGCCACGGCCGAGGCGCACGGCAAGCGCGCGGGCGAATTCAGCGACCTCAAGTTCGCCGTCATTCCCGGCCAGGGGCTGGCGCTCGTGCGGCGGCAGGCGACGCAAACCAAAGTTGTCAAAACCAAGCAGCTGGGCCGGTTCAAAGCGGCCGACATCACCAATGCCAGCCTGCAAACCACGGGCGGGGGACTTGAAGTCATCTTCTGGCGGCGCAAGCGCGTCACGCAGCGGCCGGACCCGACGGTCATTCCCGACGCCGCGGCTTACGGCACCGCCATTGCCAGCGACCTCGCTACCTGGCTGAACACGCTGGCCGCCCGCGCGTCCGCTTCGCCCTTAGCCACCGCCTAGCCTGCCATGCCCGACACCTTCACAGACTTTCTGGAGGCGGTGAAAACCCGGCTGGCCGCCGATGCGAACTTCAGCGACAGCCCGGCCGTCACCGTGATGGCCGATGACGAGGGCGACTTTGAAAAGCGGTTTGAGCAGCAGCTCGCCAAATGCACCGTGGTGGCCGTGGTCTTTGTGCTCGACTGGGTCGAAGACAACGCCGCGCAGACCGGCGAGCTGACCTTCGCGGTCAACGTCATTGAGTCCGGCCGCAAAAACCGCACCGACCAGCGCACCGGCTACCGCACCGCTCGGCAGCTCGCGCAGGCCGCCCGCAACTCCCTGCGCAACTGGGCACCGGCCATCGCCGGCGAGACGGACGTGTGGCAGGCCATCGAGAGCCAGCGCGTCCACCTCGTCGCCAAAGAGCCCGAGATCAACTGGCAGTTCACCGGCAAATGCCTGCGACAGCTTGCCTGACCCATCCCCCAAACCCATGAAAATCACCGTGCAACTCGAAATCAAACCCGGCAGCTCCGCGCAGACCGGGACCGCCCAACGCCTCCTTGAGCAGGTGGCCGTCGCCATCGGCTCCGGGGAGCGCGACGGCACTTACACGCACCGCAGCGCCGACGGCAAAACCACCTTCGGCGAGGCCAAATACACCGTCGAGCCGGATGCCCCGGCCAAGGCCTGAGCTGACCTCTGAACCCTCAACCAACAACCCTCCACTAGAATCCTATGAGCCAAGTCCTCGCCGGCGCACCGACCATCCGCGGCCTCTCGGGTGCGAGCGCCTCCACCGTCACCTTCTCCGGGGTCACCGCCACCCTCAAGCCACTGGGCGGCCAGTTCACCGAGAGCTTCAACCTCGAAGAGCTGAACGCGGGCGGCGACGTCGTCGCCGTGGGGGCCGACCAGCCCAAGCAGATGTTCAAGCTGGAGCTGTATGTGACCGGGGCCGACGTGGCCACGGCGCGCACGCTGGCCAAGCCCACGCCGCTCCAGGTCTTCACCCTGGCCAACTTCCCCGAAAGCTGGCTCAACGGCAGCTTCAACTACGTGGGCAACTGGAATGTGGCCCTGTCCAAAGACGTGATGAAGATCAGCTGCGATGTCTGCCAGTGGGGCGGCGCGGCGCTCACCGTCCTGTAACCCCGCGCCCATGAACGCCGCCGAGATCTACGCGCGCCTCGACGGCATCGAGGCGCTGGCCCGCGAGGCCCGCGCGGACGCGCTGGCCCTCGTCGAGGCCGACCCGCTCAACGCCGACCTGTATCAGGCCATCGCCGCCCGCGCCGAGGTGATGGAAGGGCGCTGCGGGGAGAAACCCCGCGCCTTGATCGCACAGCGCCTTGATCGGCAATCGGCAATCGGCAATCGGCAATCACCAACCCCATGACCCTGCCCGAATATGCCGAAGCGTGCTTCCCGGCCGGCCGCCGGGTGCTGGGTGTGCGCTTGCAGCCGCTCTGCCTGGGCCATGCACTGGTCCTGCATCGGCTGGGCTCGCCGTTGGCGGGCGACGCCGCGGGCGTGCCCAAACCGGCGGACCTGCACCTGGCGGTGGAGATCTGCGCGCGGCCCGTGCCTTACCTGCCGTCGCCATGGCGGCTGCGCTGGCGCGCCGCGCGGGCAATCGGCTTCACGGGGCTGGGCCGGGCGCGCGAGGAAAGCCGCTTCCTCGACGGCGTGGCGGACTTCCGCGCCTACTGGCGCGAGGCCCATGCGCGCGTGCCCGAGTATTGGCCGGATGCCGACGCCCGCGACAGCGGCGTGCCCATGCTGGCCGCGCTGGTGGATGGCCTGCTGCGGCTGGGCTACCCCGAGGCGCTGGCGCTCAACACGCCGGTGAGCAAGGCCGTGTATCTGCTGGCCGTGCACGCCGCGCGCAACGGCACGCTCCGCCTGATGACCGCCGAAGAGCAGGCACTCATTGCCGCCGTCCGCGCCGCCGGCGGCAGCCGCATCACCGTGGAGCAGCCGGATGCCCCGGCCAACCCGGCCGAAGTGGCGGCGCTGCTGGCCGCGCAATCGTCCCTCGCCCATGGCTGACACGAACTTCAACATCGGCCTGCAACTGACCGGCCTCGGCAACACCGTGGGCGGGTTGCAGCAGACCACGCAGGCCATCAACCAGGTCACGGCCGCGCAGCAGCGCGCCACGCAGGCCAGCCAGCTCGGCAGCTCGGTGGCCGGCGGCATCCGCGGCGGGCTGGGGATCCCCACGAGCGTGGGTGCGGCGGTCGCCGGCGTCATGGGCTTCACGCGGGCGCTGTTCCAGACCGCCGGGCAGGTCAAGGACATGAGCGAACAGCTCAACATTTCCACGACCGAATTCCAGATGCTGGCCAAGGCCGCCGCCGACACCGGCGTGCCGATGAGCCGGCTGGTCGGCTCGCTGGGCTTGCTGGATCAGCAGCGCCAAGCCGCCATCGGCGGCAACGAGCGGCTGACCGCCGCGTTCGCCGCGCTGGGCATTGGGGTGGGCGAACTGAACAGCGACACCGTGCGCGCGATTGACCTGCAACGCCGGCTGGCCGACGCCACGGCCAACGGCACCGAAGCCCAGCGCGCGGCCGCCCGCGTGCTGCTGGGCGCGCAGGGCGCCCGGCTGCTGCCGGCGCTTCAGGCGATGGCCGGCATGAATGCGGGCGACTTTGCCTCCGCCGATGCCATTGCCGAGGTGGATGCCGTGGGCAAGGCCTGGGAGAACATCTGGGGCAAGATCAAGATGACCGGCATCGAGGTGATTGCCGACCTGAGCGACAAGGCCAAAAGCATTTTTGAGGACGTGATGGTAGACCGTAGCGGCAGCGGGGCCACGCGCGAGAGCCGCGTGCGCCGCGCGGCGGCCATTGACCAGGCCGCCATTGATGCCGGGGTCATCACCGCCGAGCAGGCTGGGCCGGAATTCCAGCAGCTCCAGCGGTTTAACCGGGCGTCGGACGAGGCGCGGCAGCGCGGCCAGCGCCTGCGCTTCAGCGACTTTGCCGCGCTCGAAGACACGCAACAGCAGCGCGCCAATGCCGAGCGCGCCGCCCTCGATCAGGTGCTCACCGCCAACGCGGCCAAGCGGCTGAAGATGGAGCAGGACAGCATGACGCCGGCGCAAAAGCGGGCGGACCTGGAGCGCCGCATTGCCGAGGAACGCGCCATCGCCGCGGGCGATCCGGATGCCGTCCGCGCGGCTCAGGCCGAGGGACGGGCACTGGATTTGGAAGCTCAGCGGGCTGGGATCAAGGACGTGCCCGCCAGCGGGCCTAACGCGCCCTTGCCCACCAATGCGTGGGAGCGCATGGGGGCCAATTTTGGCCCCGGTCCCGACCGGGCCGAGGAAGCCATTGCGATTGCCCGCGACACCCAGCGTGGGGTGGAGCGCATGGCCGTCAGCTTGGATTCTTTTGCCGCCCTCGCGCGGCTGGGCGTTCCGGTCCAGTTCAAAGATCAGCCGTGAACACGCCTACGCAAAAAACCTACGCCGGCACGCTGGGATTCGTGCCGCAGCCGCCGCTGCCGCACTGGACCGCGCGCGACGGCGGATCGCAGGAGAACGTGTATCGCGGCCCGAGCGACGCGCTGCCGGACTTCGTCGCCCAAATGCGGACCTCGGGCGCGACCTCGGTGCGTTCCGTTTCAAACAACGGCAAGTTCGCCACCGTGGCCGTGAGCTACGCGGCCTGGCAGGACGGCAGCAGCAACACCACCACCACCGTGCCCGACGGCCAATGGAGCATCAGCCCCGGCGGCCTGACCGGACACATCTTCAAGGACGCGCGGTTTGCCGCGTTGTCGGACGACGAGCAGGCCCAGCTCAACTATCTCAGGAACGACCCCACCTACGTCTACGATCCGCTGGGCTCGGCGGACTTCCTGGAGTTTGTCCGCCTGCTGCGCGAGCAAAAGGACACGCAGGAAGCGGACGCCATCGTGGTCACGCGGCGCGTGCGCGTGCAGCCCGGCTTCACGGGCACGGTGGGCTGGGACAACGTGGGCAAGGTCTTCGAGGACAACGCCACCTTCCAGGCCGAGGCCGCCGTGCCGGACGCGATCATCGACGAGTTTGACCGAGACTATCAGTGGCTGGTGCGGCCCTTCACCAAGGAGCAGCAGGGCGACGGCAGCTACGTGTATCTGCTGACCTTCTGGGGCGCGCCCGAGTGGGACGCCTTCCTCTACCCGAACCGCGTGTGAAAACCGCCGCCGACTTCAACTTCCGCGAGTTGCGCGGGGCCGGGCCGATTGGCGAGGAGATCGCCAAGCTGCAGCGCGCCATCCGCGCACTGCTGCCGGTGGAAACGCCGACCGTGCGCGCGGAGATGCCCGGCGATGGCCTGCGGCTGCATGCCAAGGTGGGCGCGGGCGGAACACCCACTGAGTTCCGCCGCCTGACCGTGCGGCGCGAAGGCTGGCTGGCTTTGGAAGGGGAGGATGCCCAAGGCAACTTGATCCTTGCGCTCAAGCCCGACGCGATTCTCGCCTATGCGGGCATTGATGATGCGACGGCTTACCCGTTTGCCGGGCACTCGCTGACCGCCGAGCGCGAAACTGACACGGGCACCTGGCCGGAGGCAGAGGGCTTTTTCATGGTGGCCCGCAACCGGGACTTTCCCGGCGACGACCTTGAGTATTTCCATGAGGTGGTTTGGCCGCCCTACATCGCTGAGGCGGATTCGGTCACGTCGGGCTGCCGGCTCAAGACCAGCACCGCACCGGCCCGGCAAACGTTTGTTGCCGCGCGGCTTCGGAGCATGGCTTCGGTGGCCATCGACGACGTGACGTTGGACGCTTACGACGCCGGTTCACCGGTCGGCGACTCGGTCACACCGCAGTGGGTAGATGCCAACTGGGACGCGCGCCGCTGGACCCGTTGGAGCTTCATCAGCAACCGACTAACTCTCGACACCGTGACCGGCGCATTCGTCGGCGGCCAATAGCCATGACCATCCAGTTCTTCCCCTTCCCCGGCGCGGACGGCCGCCAGAGCAACTTCGTGCGCAGCACGAGCAATCCCGAGGCCGTGCAGGTGCCCGACCTGATGCTCTACTCGCAGCTTTCCGTGCGGTTCAAGCCGGTGCAGCAGAATCCCACCGGGGCCTTTGGCGCGCGCATCTCAGCGCTGGACGGCACCGGCATGACCGCCGTGGCCATGGTTTACAAGAAGGCCGCCGGCAGCGCGGCCGTGGCGCTGGCCACCACCGGCATCATGTCGTGGAACGGCAGCGGCTACTTCGAGGGCACGCTGGATCTGAACACCGAGGAGGCCATCACCGCCGCCGGCAGCGCCGCCGCCGGCTCAGGCGTGGACGTGCGGCTTGCGTTCATCCTGCTCGACGCCTACGGCCAGCCCACCATCGCCGAGGCCGGCACGCGCCTCTTTTACACGCTGCCGCCGGATGACCTGCCGGATCCCACCAGCGTCACTGAAACCATCTTCGCCAACCTGCTCCAGGGCGCGATGACGGACACCGATACGCTGCTCTGGCGGCGGTCGGGCACCAGCTTTTACGGCGACGTGCCCATCTTTGGCGCGCCGAACATTCTGGCCAACCTGAGCGCCAGCTTTACCGTGGCCGGCGTCACGCCTACGCCCACCAGCGGCACCGATGTGGAAACGGTCGGGGGCCAGAGCGGCGAGCGCTACATCTTTCGCGTCAAGGTGGCCGGCACTTACGAGACGGCGGCTTACACGGCCGCCACGAACAAGCCGGGCGATCCGGCCACCATCGCCCGTGGCGGCACCCCGCCGGCCAACAATCACGACCGGTGGTATCTGGACATCAGCTCGCCCGCGCAGCGCATCTACCTGAACCACGGGGCCAATGCGAACGCGCAGGCGCACGCCGACTACTACCTCCGCTTCCTGGCCGATGCCGGCGCAACCGTGACGCTCGGCTTCGACACCACCGACAACCAAAGCTCGGGATCGAGCAACATGGACATCACCGTGCTCGGGGCCAGCGAGGCGGTGGGTGCGGCGGCCAGCTCCCGCGAGGCGCTGTCTTTCAGCACGGCGGGCAACACGGATGTCACGCCCACCAGCGCCCGGCACGCCGCGGCCGTAACCGTGGGGGCCGGATCGGGCAGCTACACGCGCACGCTGGCCCTGCTCACCACGGGCCGGCTGGCGGGCGACATGGTCTTGTTGCGGCTGCGCATGCCCACGACGGCCAACCCGACGGTCGAGGTGCGCAACGCGACGAGCGGGGGAACGCTGCTGGCCTCGGTCAGCGGCAACGCCACCGGCTCGGATTACTTCGTCGCGCTGGTCTATTCCGGGTCGGCCTGGGAGCTGTGGGGCATCACGAGCGACGCGGCCGTTGACCTGGTGGCTGCGCTGGCGGGCAAGCAGCCGCTGGATAACACACTCACCGCGCTCGCCGGCTTGACCGTCAGCGCCAACGGCCTGTTGCAGGGCACGGGCGCGGACAGCTTCCAGTTGACCACGTTCAACGCGAATACCTTTCCCGCCCGCGCCAGCACGGGGGACTTGGCGGCCAAGCCGATCACGGATCAGGCACTGGCCTTGCTCGATGACGCCACGGCCGCCGCGCAACGCACGACGCTGGGCGTGGAAGGGCGCAGCGTGCGCCTCACGGCCAGCACGACCGACGCGACGCAAACCGAGATGCTGACGAGCAGCAACGGCCGGGCGACGCTGCCCAACAACTCCGGCTGGACGTTTTCCGGCCGGCTCGTGGCGCGGTTTGCGGGCGCTGCCTCGTGGACCGCGCGGGACAGCACCCGCGAATGGCGGCGCGTGGCCTCGTCATCGGACGGAAGCAAGTTGGTGGCCGTGGTCTACGGCGGCCAGATTTACACGTCCACCGATTATGGGGTTACTTGGACGGCCCGCGAAAGCGCCCGCAACTGGTATGGCGTCGCTTCCTCCTCGGACGGCACCAAGCTGGTGGCCGTCGTGAACGGCGGCCAGATTTACACGTCAACCGACTCGGGCGCGACGTGGACCGCCCGTGACAGTGGCCGGGGTTGGTTTGGCGTGGCGTCATCTTCCGACGGCACCAACTTGGTGGCTGTGGTCAACGGTGGCCAGATTTACACGTCAACCGATTCGGGGGCGAACTGGACGGCGCGGGCCAGCAGCGCCCTTTGGATGAATGTCGCTTCATCCTCCGACGGAACCAAGCTAGTGGCCGTGGTGAACGGCGGTCAGATTTACACGTCCACCGACTCAGGGGTGAACTGGACCGCGCGCGACAGCAACCGCAGTTGGTTCGATGTGGCTTCCTCTTCGGACGGCACCAAGCTCGTGGCCGCGGTCAACGGCGGCCAGCTTTTCACCTCGGCCGACTCGGGCGCGACGTGGACCGCCCGCGACAGCATCCGCGGCTGGTATAGCGTGGCGTCCTCTTCCGACGGCACCAAGCTCGTGGCCGTCGTCAGCGGCGGCCAGATTTACACCTCAACCGACTCGGGTGTGACGTGGACCGCCCGCGACAGCAGTCGGAGCTGGCGAGGCGTCGCCTCTTCCTCGGACGGCACCAGGCTGGTGGCGGGGGTTAGCGCGGGCCAGATTTACACAGCGGTCAATTCCGATCCGGAAACTCAGGCCCTCCATTTCGCCGGCAAGGCAAACTGCGACAGCGCGGCCAACACCATCACCGTCAGCGGCGGAACCGAGCTTCAGCTCAACCCCATCGGCTCCTTCACCTGGGGCTTCGCCCTCGATGCCGACACCACCAACGGCGCGGTCCGCGCCCGCGTGACGGGCGAGAGCGGCAAGGCCATCAGCTGGGCGCTCACCCTCGATTTTACCGAAGTCACCACATGAAAACCCGTTTTTGCATCGTCCTTGCAATTCTCTTTCTGGCTGCCGGCAACGCCCTCGCCCAGCTTTACCCGGTCCTCACCGATTCCAGCGCGCGCACGTTCCCCGGCGGCGCGACCAATGTCTTTTTCCTCAACTCGAACGCCGTGGCCGTCGGCGCATTGCGCGTCACCGGCGCGGTGACGCTGACTAATTCGGGCAACGTGTTCGCGGGCGATGGCAGCGGGCTAACCGGGGCTGGAATCGCAACAACAGGCGGCCATGCCACCAACATGAGTCTTTATTCCAGCGGGACAACCAACTGGCCGCTGCGCGTTGTTGGCACCAACGGAAACCCGGTTTACGTGGACAAGGACGGAACAATCAACATCCCGATTCCGTCACCCAACAACACTCCGCTAATCAAGGCAATCGCGAGCGGTTGGGGCCTGTTTGACGCGACCGGAGGCAATGGGGGTGTTTTTTGGAGCGATGCTGGTTTTGCTGCTATGGCTGCCTTCCAAATGGGAGGCATTGGTATATCGCACGGGACCTATTTTGGCTGGGCTGCGTTTCCAAACTCACAGGCCGTAAACACGGCGCTGGCCAGGGCATCGTCTGGCCTTGTTGAGATCAACAATGGAACGGCGGGACAACACCGCGATTTGGTCGCCCGATCCGTTTTTGTCACCAACCTTTACACCACCAACCTGGTCGTCGGGGGTGGCCCGTCTGTCACCGCCATCATTTCCGCCACTGCGACCCTCAACTTTGACCTCACTGCCCTAGATGTGGAAGACCTGACCATCACCGTGACCGGTGCGGCCGTTGGCGATGTCGTCAGCATCGGCGTGCCCCATGGCAGCGTGACGGCTACCGCCCAGTTCACCGGATGGGTTTCGGCCGCTGACACCGTTACAGTCCGCTGCCGCGTTGCCCCAGGAGCGGCTGAGAACCCCGCCTCCGGCACTTTCCGAGCCACCGTCATCAAACATTGAACATGAAAACCATCCTCGTCATCCTCCTCGCCGTCTTCTCCTTCATCTCCGCCGCACCCGCCGCCGAGCCGGTCGTCATCGTGCGCTCGGCCTTCTCCGTAATCGTGGACGGCGTCGACGCTGGCAAGCCGGCCGACACCATCCGCAACCGCCCCGAGCTGGCCGCCGCCGTGCAGCGCGCGCTGGAGGCGTGGGCGGCCGCCGAGGCCGCCAAACTCGCCAAGGCCGAGGCCGACCTCGCCGCCGCGCTAGCGCGCCGGGCCGAGCTGGTGAATCTCGCCAGAGCCAAGCTGGCCCAGTTGCCGCCCGAGGCGCGGGCCATTGTGTCCAACGTCGTCGCTCAGGCCGAACTGCCTGAGAAGGAAGCGCAGCGGGCGCGACTGGCCGCCGACATCGCCGCCAAGCAGCGCGAGCTGGACGGGTTGAAGTGACCCGGCAGGCCGGCTGCAAAAACTCTGCTTTTGTCCAAAAGTCCCGCCGGTCCGTCCAAAAGTGCGCGCGGTTTTACAGACCTGCCGCTCGCCGTAGATCTGGTAGCCGCCGCGCGCGGTGCTGTAGGTCACGCCCACGCTCATGCCCATGCGCCGGATGTTGCCCCAGCCGCCCACCTCGTCCGCAGACTTCTGCGTTTCGAGGTCGAAATAGACGATGTTCTTCATGGGCCCGCGCAGCGTAGTC
>JACCDR010594520.1_pt1 | contig 10488 bp, 9 predicted proteins | sample 7446431 | NCBI WGS metagenome assembly JACCDR01 (sample SAMN15323443, study PRJNA562643) | freshwater metagenome | isolation source: river surface water | place: USA:Blue River Watershed | collected 2017-08-17 | reverse complement strand
TCAGTTTCTGCCCCGCTCTCATCGGTCGTCTTAACCATAACAATAGTGCCTGCTGCCAGTTCACCTTCGTATGTAATTGGAGTACCGTCTGCCAGACTGGCGTTGAATTTTTCTTTGGTTCCTTCCTCGGACTTGAAATAATCCAGGATAACACGGGCTAATGATTTCTTTTCAGACATAGTATTGCAATAAAATTTTTACTTGCTGTACATGTATATGTAGTTTTATACTACCCGTGATTTTTTTTAAGGTATTCACGTAGTTCCTGTATATCTTTTTGCTCCTGGTTAAGCGTATCGAATCTGAACTTTTCACCTTTGTTTACGGACATTAGCGACTTGACAAATAGCCCCTCCACTGAAAACCCGTTGTACTTGCCGCTGGTCACATCGGCCCATAGTTCCTTATCTTTAATCTGGTAGGTGTACATTATTGACCCGTCCTGAATACCTTGGTTTTCCAGCGACTTTGGCACACCTTTATTATTGGCATAATCAACCACCCATGATTCGTACATGAATGCGCGTTTGCGGTCAACTATATTTTTATCAGAATGCTGAAGGTTTAGGTTATCCCTGAACCCGCGTTCATTCCAAATGGTATAAAGTTTTTCAGTTTCTTCAGGCGTAAAAACAACGAAGTGCTCGCCCATTACTGGACAGTTACGAAAGATCGGTACATTAACCGCGATCATTACCCCGGTAACCCGCATCTTGGCGTTATCCATAAACGCCTCTCGTTTCGAATGCTCTCCATATTTCTCAAATGCGCGCAAGTGTGCTGGTATATCTACCAGTGAATTGAAGTTAAAACATACTTCAGGGTCTTGGAGGTCGGCTTCTATTTTGTAAATGGGTAGCATATTATATTCTTGATAATGTTTCTATTTGTTTTAAACGGTTTTGTGTATTGGTAACTAACTCGGTTTCCAATACAGGTATAGGCATTACTGGGTTAGGCTGGTTATTACCGTTACCTGGCCCTTGTGTTTGCTGATTAATAAATCTGTTGGCCCCGTCACCAGAACTATTAAATGACGTACCGGTTGTTACATTTGGCACCATGCCAGACGAATCAAATTGACGTGTTGCTATTGCGGCAATCTGTGCGGCAGTAATTATCCCTGCACTTGCAATAGCCGCAATACCTAACGGACTTGGCGGTGGGCCGAACTCAGCTATACCTTTTGTTACTGCCTTTGCCCCGTCAATACCAGCCTGCGCTATAGCTGTAGCTTTCTGTACTTTAAATTGTCGTTTTGCCCTTTCAAGTTTTGATTTCTCATCTTGCTTACCGTAGTAGTTAGTTAGTTCAAATATTGAGGTTTGCAATGATGTCACCGCATTGAATGCCATTTCTTCTATCTCAATTGTTTTTTCTATTTGTTTTTTTCTAGCTTCTTCCTTGGCCGCGTTAAGTTCTTCCTGCGCTTCAAGTTCTAGCGCAATTGTTTTTACATGAAACTCCTGGTCCTGTTTTAATTTTTCTTCGTTCTGTTTTGCCTGAGCGTCAATCTCTGCCTGGTATTCCGATTCGCGTTTTTCCGCATCTGCCCTTTCCGCTTCTGCTATGCGTATTTTTTCAATACCATCCATTACAGACTTCACATAATCATCGTCTGCTTTTTTCTTTTTGTCAAGGTAGTCCTGGTAATTTTTTTCTTTTTTATCCTGTTCGTCTTTACGGTGTTTCGTGTCTAAAACTTCAAGCGTGTTTTTTGCGGCCTGTAATTCAAATTCTGAATCTTCAATTTTCTTGTTTAGTTCCTGACGGCTTTTAAATATTTCTCCGTTAGTGTCCTTTTCTTTTTGCTGGCGCATTATTAAATAGCCTTCACCCAAACCGCCCAGTTCTTCCAGATCTTTTATTTCTTCATTATTAGCCTGACGCTCTGCATCTCTTTGAACTTTTAGTGCACGTAGTTTTACTGCTGAGGTTGCTATAATCAACTCCTGTTTTCGCTTCTCCATTTCAAAAGTCTCTTTACCTTCTGCCTGTAGCATTGCAATGGAGTGGTCGTATGACTGAATTGCAAGTTTCGTTTTCCTGTCAAGCGAAACAATTAAATCTTCAACGGCCTGCTTACTCATCCTAACAGTACGCTCGTATTCGGTTTCCTTATTTATTAGCGTTGACATAAAACCAATAACACCAAGTATTGCCGCGCCTATGGCCACGTATGGATTCTTCAGTAACTCAACGAATAATTTTTTGTACCCCTTCTCCTGTATTTCCAGTTGAATGTTTTTCAACTTCAGCATTAAGAAACTTTCCTTTTCCAATGATGCGCGTACCTGTTCGATTGCGGCAAGTGCACCCTGTGCAGCCTGTAACTTAGTAATGATTTTTAGCAGGTCTTCATTTTCATTACCGACCATTGCAAGCACGGATTGAAAAGCCGTGTAACCTGAAACAACAACACCGCCCAGTTGTAAAGCGGCCTGCATATTACGGCCATCGTTACCCAGATTTTTTACTTTAGTTTGAAGGTCGCCCAATTCATCGGATAATTCAGCGGCCTTTAATATTGCTGCCTGGCCTATTGGAGAATCCTGCCCGGCTTGTATTGCAATAGTTTGATATTCTTTAACGGCCTTTGTCATATCGCGTATTGACATCTCGCCACCCTCAATTTTTTTATTGAGCGCGTCAAACCTTGCTTCTACTGATGTAAGCCCTTTAGTAGAATCTACCACGGCATCAATACCGGTTTCCATGGCCTTTAAATCCTTGGCCGAATTACCGGTATCAACTTCGGTTTCTATTATGATCTTAGTTGCCATTACGGTAGTATCATTATTTTAATATAGAAATCGGTTAGCAGCCCATTGGTTGATGCGTTCAGGTTATTTCTGGATTCAAGGCCAATCGTATTATTGTTTATTCTAAACAACTGAGCAAGCCCGCAATTGTTTGGAGGCGTACTTGCTATAAAAGCACATTGAGCTGAGGGGAATGCCCCTGAAAGAGTACCAACATATTGGCCTACATTACTATATGACCAAACTATACTTCCTATGGTATTTCTTTTAACAACAACGGTCGGTGCACTTGTTCCTGTTTGAGTAACAAACGCCTCATAAATAAGAGTGGCCTGTTCTCCAACAATAAAAATACCGTTGTCGTCACGGCTATACATTATACCATCAACGCGATTAAAAAAAAACTCGCCTTTATAAATATCGGTTGCTAGCCAGCTTCCGTCCTGATGGTCGTCAGTTGCCGGTACGGTTGGTATCTCCCCCGTGGTTGTAGATGTCTTTACTACGTATCTCATTTTGTACCTCCGTATATTACTTCTGCCGTTTCGGCTATTGAGTTTATACCACCATTATCCAGTTCTTCAGAAGTGTCTGCCGGAACTCCTGGCCCAGCTACTTTGCCTCCTATAATAACTTCTTCGCCTTCCTGGTAACCAGGTCGGGCGTACGGCCTCAGTGCCCTTCGTTTGTCTGCCGCAACTACTTTAATAAGCTCACATAGTGTCGGCTCATTGTGGTTGGCCTGGTAGTCCTTAATTACATTTCTTCGGTACAGAACACCATTAATCATTACCAACCGCTTAAATGAATTTCTCTCAATGTCGGTATTGTCAAGCCATGCGTACACTGTATAAATTTTAGAATCCTTACCGGTTAATTCACGTATTGGCTGGTAATGATATTCTGAAAATAAATTAACGCCCGTTGTATCACCGTTGAACTGTATCATTTGCGGTGGGGCAAATGCAAAATCAAAGTCAGGAAGTGTATAACTATCCTGGTGACTTAATGCCGGGTATTCTGTAAATGTTGTTGACGTTGTGGTAACCGCGCTGTTACGCAATACCCACGAATCTGAAGACACCAGCCCTTGGTAATAAAATACGCGTGGCTTACCCTTGTATGGTTTTACTAAACCGGTAGAATCATCTACCTGTATAATGCTCGGTAAAATAATGTTACACCCTGGTAATTGTACCGGAACTGTTTGCGCGAATGGTAATTCATACATACGTGTTCCGTCAAGAAACGTACTCGGCACCTGATAGTTGTAATCGCCATATCCTATGTTATATCGTGTACGGTAAAAATTATTCCAGTAATCATCATCCTGTAAAAACTTAAACGCGTAAACCTTTCCTTCAATGTTTGAAGACGGGGCTATGTTGCGCGTAAGTTTATAATCAATCTTTTTTGACCAATCGTCAAATACATTTGTTTGAGTATAAAATTCTGTTTCCGGTAATATCTCAACTTCACCATCAACGTTTGGGTCATCAATGTATAAATTGAATGCGTTAATCGCACCCTTAATAAAGTCGCTGCACTTCATGTCAGGCAAGAATCTGGCAACGTCAACAGTATCACCGTTTACTAATGGAGCCTCAACGCTTGAAAGATTGAATGTCCAGTCAGAATTATCTGTAAATGCTAAATCAAAATATGGTGCGTTTGCAGGAAGTTCTTCACTATTTACTGTAGCGTTAAATGAAACGTAAAACCTGAACGTTAAAATGTCACCAGTCACCAATGAAATATTTCCATCGTAACCGAACGTTGTTGTTGTTGCGTCAACCAGTCCTGCGTTAACTAATGACGTAACAGGCGCACCGTTTTTAATCAATTGTATTTGCAGGTTTGCAGTGCTGTTAAATCCTAACTGCGTACCAACTAATTGCTTGACTGAATCAAACGACCCGCCTAACTGTAACCGGTATACTCCTGTGCGCGCTACCTGCAACTCGCCAGTTGCGGGATCAAGTTGCGTTAGCGTATCTGTATTCTCAGTTATCGTTGACCAAAAAGACTGGCCTAATGTCAGGTATTGGTTTGATGAATATTTATACTGATGATACCCGTTAGGAAATGAAATATCAAATCCCGGTGGTATAACAAAATGTTGGTTGAATGTTATTGTGTTTTCGTACTCGCCTGTTGCATCAAAATCAACTTCACGCGCTGCCACTTCTGCTGGTGATAATGCTACCTTGTCACCACCTGACCAACCTATAACCATCCTACGCAAACGCTCAGAATCTATCCAGCTACCGGTTATTGTTTGCCCTGCTAATGCAAAACACTTTGTAAATATTTCACGCCAGTAAACACCAACAAAAAGATTGTTGTCTTTTATGTCGCGAGGGTTTGGCTCATACCCATAATCAACAGGTGCATATAAATAACCCCATCCATCCGGCACACCTGAAGTAAAATTAAATGCTTCACTGCCATTAAGTGTAACTGAAGTGTCCCAGCTATTTTGTATTTGGTCAAAGTCTAACTGGTGGTTATATTCTGACCAGCCAAGGTCTGCTAATTTTATTTCGCCTAATGCTTTATATAAATCAACAAGGCCGGAGAACATACAGCAATTAAACCAGTATTCCCCGTTTTCGTCAATATCAACTGCCAGCAATTGCAACATGCCATCGAACTGTAAATCACATCCACGGAAGTATTTAACAGGTACGCGTATGGTAGGGTCAAAATCAAAACCAACTACAGCGGTATCGGTTATTGCTCCGAGGCTCAGTTGGTACGTTGAACTGAAAAAAATCATGTTTGTTTTAGTACCTCGTAGCTTAACCGTTTTTGATGATGATCTTCGTAAATCCTGCGGTGTTTTTTTATCGGCAATAGAATACGTTATAGGAACCTGTATATTTGCATCCAGGTCCAACTGCACATTATCGCATATAATTTTCCCTATACTCATACGCGTGCGGAAATATATTCTTCGGCAGGGTCATACTCAACCGTAAGCTGAAACCTTGGTTTGCGTACACGGTATTCCTTACTTATTTTTGAGTTAAGTAATTTTATTCTTTTGAACTGAACAACGTCATTATCATCTATGTATTCGATTAGTACATAAGGTGACCTGAATAATTCAGATGAAATGTATTGTTGTATTCCTTCTGTAACCCAATCGGAAGACTGAGACGCTTTACTGGTGGAACTGGTTAAATGGTCCTGTATCGTTGGTTGGTTTTCTGTGTACACGTATTCAACATCTTCATTGTATGCGCCCCATTCTGCGCGGTGCTCACTACGTGTAATATCCGTATCGTGAGTTTTAGATTTATTGAAAGTGAATGAATCAATCCCGCCCAATGATTGTAAAAAGTGCATGCGTGTTTTACCATAACGGTCACAACTACGATCAATGTATATTCTGAAACGTTCGCTTAAATCTGTTCCGTCTGTTAACCAAACTTCATAATAACTGCACCCGGCAAAGTTCGCTAATTCAATATCCGATGAGGATATAATATTTGAAGGGGACACATTGAATAAAGTAAACTCGCTTGTTGCACAAACTGTTGTACATGTATCAGAAACAATAAGGCTACCAGTGCGTGTGAATAATTCAATATTAAGCGTCAGGTCGTTGAACTCTGACATAAATAATAAAAATGCCTGCTCATCCATACCGCACAGATATTTACTTGTGCGTGGAAAAAGCGTCATAAATTTCGGTGCCTCTCTCGGGGGGCCTGGGAAATACCACTTATATGTTAGTTCACTATACTGTGCGAAATCACGTTTACCTAATTTGGCCTTAAATACGTGCACAGTGTTCTCTGCCGATGCGTGGTTTGTAACCGGGTCACCGTAACGCTCAATAACTTTTATACCTACTTCACAATCGTTGGCGGCATCAACTGAAATATTTCCGCCCGATGGTATTTGTGGTGCTGGTGGTGAGCAATACAGCATTGCAATTTCACTCGCATCAAAGTGTACTGTATCGCTATTTATTTCCGGAAATATTGGGTAATGCTGTGACTTCAATACACCGTTAATGTATATCTCAACCAGGAACGAAAAGTTTGCCTGAGCGAATTGGTCGCTGGAAAACACCCATCTTACCGGGTTGTCCGATGGTGTATGTGTATCTGGTTGTTGGGTTATACTAACGGCCATTGTTGTATTGTTTTGCTATGGCTGTAAATTGAACTTCTACGGCATGGCCTACGGCTAATTCAATGGCCTTTGCCAGTTCCTTTTCGCTGTCTTGGCCGAATGCCTTATCTGTAAAGTGGGATGGCTTTATACCGTGTTTCTTTACGTTTACAGCGGTGACAAACGCCAACTGCTCGTAGGTTTGAATTTCTGGGTGTGCCTGGTTAGGTACTGTTCGGCCAGTAGTTTTATTCCATTCCATAAGACCATCAATCATGCCGCGTGACGGGTGCAGATTTTGAAATGAGTATACGCTGCCGAAGCTGCGTTCAATTCCGTTTACCCCTTGGTCAATGAAGTCTGCGTATTCCGGCCCGGTTATTTCCAGTTTGTATACGGTGCCAATATTTTCTAATGGCATCGGCAATATGCTTTTTGCAAGTGTGCCTGAACCGCGCGGTTCAAGTATTTCCCTAACTGTTTTTAGCTTGTCTTCAGACCATGCGATAATGGCAATAGAGACACCATCACCTACCGGGTCTTTTTTCTTAACGACACCCAGGCCAAGAGACTGTAATATTTTCGCTTCGTTGATAGCCATTAAGTACATTAATATGTAGGTTAATAGCCTTAATGATTATTTACCCTTACGCCTTTTAAACTCTTTACATGCAAACAAAAACCTCATGCATTGCATACGCTCAACGTCTTGGTATTTCAGGTAATCGCCACCAGCAATGGCGTGGATATTGTCAAGCCATGTGTTAGCTATTTCTTCCGGGGTCGTTTTTTCTTTTGGCTTTTCTTCGAATGTGTGTTCGGGTTCATCGTTGTCCTGGCGATTTGTAGAGCCAAATATCCGGGATATAACTCCCAGTATTTCTTCAAAAAAAAACCGTACCAGTTAAGGTACTGCTCACCGTTGGCGTGTTCGCGCATTATGGCAGCACGTTTGGCAGTTGGCATACAGCCGCCTTCGGATTCAGGGTAACCGTATTTCTTTCCTTTTTCAATGTAACATATTGCGAATGCGTATTCCGGTTCAGTACCTACCTGCACGCCTTTTAGGTGCGCATCAACCAATCGGCCAGCATGCCAATCTTCATGCCCTACATCGGTATTAAAATAATACACTTCACCGTTTACTATAATCTCCTTTGGTGGCTCGGGTAATGTGTACGCAATATGCTTGCGTATAATGTTGTATGCTGGTACAATTCCTTTCTTATAATCTGCCAAGGCCAATGTTTCAACCGGTATGCCGGTTACGGCTGACACAATATTTAACGGGTCTTCTGTATAAAATCTATCGGGTGCCAGGTCACGCTTAAAGTATTCAAGTATGTTGTTTACCTGGTGAATGGTGTAATCCTTCAGCGTGGCCGGTATCTCAATTTTTAGGGTAGCCATAATTCATTACATAAATGTTATCAGCAATCTTATTCTGTGCAGGTGTTTCCTTACCCATAAATTCGGTTTGTATTCCGGCATCTGGCTTTAATGATTTTAACCAACCGTAATCTTTTATGCACGCTACAATTTGCTTACCAACTTTTGCGCAATACTCTGAAAATATAAGGTCGCTCATTTTCTTACGTTTGTCGGTAGCCAAAAAATCAGGCTTGAAATAATTGGTAACCTCGAATGCCATACACCCGGTTCCGGCTACGTCAATAACTTCATCTTGCAATGTGCGTCCTGAATACAAATGCGCTTTGTGACTTGTGTAGTATGGCAATTCCTTTCCTTCGAGTTTTCGCCCGTGGTATGTAACGACTTTATGTTTGTGCACCTGAAGGTTCGCCAGTGTTTGTGCAACGTAATTACGTGGGTAAATAATATCATCATCCAACGTGAAGTACATATCCCCAACTTGCACAACACCTAACCCGCAAAACTTAGCGTTGTCTGCCAGTCCTTCAACATGCATAACACAGCAACCATCCAGCGCAGGCAGTTCTTTGAAGTCATTACAATAAACGTTAATGAAATCAAACTGGCCGCGTATGGTTTGCAGCATTTGCAACAGGGTATTAATCCTGCTGGGCTGTGTCGCTATGTTGGCTATTGTTCTCATCCAATAATTCAGGTTTATTTTTCTTAGCCCAGCGTATCAGCATGGACTTAAACTTTTCATTGGCGTACGTTATTGTACGGGCTACACAATACCAATGCCCAGGTTTACGATCGAATGACTTTATGCCTTTTAGATTGTATACGCGTACTTCTTCAATATCCTCTGTTCGGATATTCAGTGACCAAAGTTTTTCACCAAACTTTAGTTTAACTGTGTCAACGGTTGGTGTTCTCATGGCATGTATACGTAATTGTTTTTTTCTAACAGGTAGTTATAGTAACTGTGGTCTTTTTCTTGCGGCCTGCGAATGTACAGGTGTACCGGTTGAGTTACTTTATCCATTACTTCCAACAGGTAAATTATACTGGTTGATACCGTATGAATTTCGGCAGCGTTTTCAATAACCTTACACCAATCCATAAGTGTAAAACCTTCCATTGTTGACATGTGCACCACCTTAACGCCTGCCGGTATTTTAATATCCTTTGCCTTGCCAGCGTTGTTTGTTTGGAACGTTTCATTTACCAGCACGTATTTGTCACCGTCTTTAAGTCCTAGTTTTTTAAATAAAATATCTTCTGCTTTTTCGTCACGTTGCCAGGTTAGTTCACGCCACTTCTTCCAATCCATACCCAAATGGTCGTACTTTATTTTCATACACTCGGTCATCCCTACGTTATGTATGTTGTGCGTCCATCGAATGGGTAATACATGGTATCCGTTACCAATGTGATCTTCCTTTTTGTCGTAGTTGATATTCAACAGGCTTTTATCTACGAATGTAATTTCCGGAAAATGCTTTTGAATATTTACGTAATGTGGTTCCACCGGCCAAAGTACTTTATGCCCCTGATTAATAAAGTGACGCGCCATTGGTATGCAGAACAGAATGTCACCCAATCCAAAGAACTGGTTAATAATAATTGTCTCTTTGCTTTCCACGTTTTCATGAAATCTTACCAGGTTACCGTGAAATCCAAATTGACTGGAGTAATGTCGTTCATTACCCTGGCCGTGTCCTTCAATACTAAACTTTTCTGCCACTTCTTCTGGTGCCCACTTCAAACCGTACTGCTCTAAGTGCGGCCTGAACTGCCTGCATATTACATCATCTTCCGGGTGTGTGCGGTTTATGTTACGATCATTGGCAACAATAAAATGTAGCTTCTTGCTGCGTAGGCTGAACCCTCCATTACCTACGTTCTTACCGTCTTTGTACCACCATGGTGCACCTATGTAATCGTACTTTAGCCAATCGTGGCTCCATGCCTTCCAATCGATAACGTACCCGTCATACTGAATAACCAAAACATGTTCGCTTGTCAGGTGGCCAGGTAATGCGCGTATCATGAAGTCGCTGTATTGCTCCTTCGTTTTGATATGAGGTATTGGCTTAACGCGTGGGTCGGGTGATTTGATGGAAGACAAAACGGTAACCTTATCGAACTCTATAAACTTGGTAGACTTATTAACGGCATCTAATGCACGGTTAACGTTTACGCAGTCTACACAAATAAGTTCAAC
>JACCDR012120887.1_pt1 | contig 10490 bp, 18 predicted proteins | sample 7446431 | NCBI WGS metagenome assembly JACCDR01 (sample SAMN15323443, study PRJNA562643) | freshwater metagenome | isolation source: river surface water | place: USA:Blue River Watershed | collected 2017-08-17 | reverse complement strand
GACATTCTTGTCTTGGAGGAATGGGACAGTCTCGATTATGCGACACAGAAGCCGACAGGGAGAGTCATTGAGAAGAAGGTCACGTACCCGAGGAAGTTCATGCTTGATGAATTCAAACAAATCGAAGATATCGAGAAACACGGCTTTTACATCCTTCAGCTTGAATGAACACAAATCCCCCGAGGCGAAGCCTCGGGGGATTTGTGTTCATCTCTCGGGAATGAATTACTTTGCCTCGCTCTGCCAGTAGCGGAGTTCTGCGAGCATGTTCATGAGTGCCTTCATGAGATCGACGATCGACTGACGCATCTCTGACGCGCGGTCTGCCGGGGTCACCTCGGTGATACCTGCATCAACATCATCGTTCTTCTCAAGTTCAGTAATGAGATCCTTTGCTAGGTCAGAGTCAGCAGGAAGTGTCTGTGTGACCGAGAATGAGCCGTACTCATCAATCGTGACGAGGAAGACCGTCGGTTCCCCGGCCTTCGCTGGACCGTTGCTACAGAAGTACTGCCAGTCGCTGCTCCACGGGTGTGTGACCCATACCTTCGGTGCAACCCATCCCTGATGTGCTTCGGTCACCGTGACGACCTGTGTGTGGTTCTTCACTTCGGTCGCAGTGCCAGTGAACACCATGGTCGTCTCATTCTCGACGACCGTATCGAGATACATGTCTACCGGAAGACAGCTCAGTGCTGACGCGCTCGGGACGTTGCCGAAGAGTACGAGGGCAAAGGCTAATGCTATAAAACTATGTCGCATGATTCTCATGATTATGTCTATATACACTATTCTACGTGAATGTGGGGCAGAGGTAACAAGGGTGGAGTGAAAGAGGCGGAACAGTTCGTAGTAGCGTATACTAGTAGGCACTAATACTTTAACGTCAAAGACATGCACCAAGGAAACTGGACCTGTAGTAGCTGTGGCGCAGCCATCACTGAGCTCCCATTTGAACCAAAGCGAACTGACGGACTTCTCTGCAAAGAGTGCCACGCGAAGAAGCGAGGTGATTCAGGTCCGCGTCCTGAACGAAGCGACCGCCCACGGTTCGAAGGAAACTGGACCTGTAGTAGCTGTGGTGCCGCTATCACCTCACTCCCATTTGAGCCACGCGATACGTCGAATTTGAAGTGCATTGATTGCTTCAAGAAGTCGAAAGGGTAGTAACTTCGATAACACAAAAATCACCAACGAAAGTTGGTGATTTTTGTGTTAGCTGCCGGTCAGGGACTCGAACCCCAATGACTTCCTCCAGAGGGAAGCATCCTACCATTAGATGAACCGGCAATATTTCTCGAATGAGAAAATGCGCTTTCGCGCGCAGATACCATACCATACTTTTATCACCCCCTCCACAATGCCAAGTACTACTTACAAAGGTAACAAGTACTTTACAAGTGGTATGATTATACGTACTAGTTAGTATTTGTTTTCGTATGACCATACTTCTTCTCGCGCTCGCAGGTGTCGTTATCTCAATTGTGGTGGGTACCTTGTGGTACATGCCGAATACACCCATGGGGAGAGTGCATATGCGCTACCTCGGCTTCGACAAGCTCACTCCAGATGAACAACAGCAAAAGATTGCTAAGGCGAAGCCTCGTATGCCGAAGATTTATGGAGCTCAAATGGTGCTCTCGTTCCTCACGTCGCTTGCAACAGTGTTCATCGTGTACATGAGTATACGAAACGGTGTCACCGTCTCGCTCGCACTTGGGTTCGTGTTGTTCAATTGGCTCTGCTTCATGGTGCCGGTCGTTGGTGGAAATATACTCTGGGGGAACGTCGACGGTGCTATCGCATGGAAGAAATTCTTTTCAGATAGCCTTAACCACTTGGTAAACGTCCTCCTCATCGCCCTTTTGACCGCGTACTTCGCCTAGAACCTGTTCAAACTCCCGCATAGCTGCAACTTCTCGTCCTCATCGTGCGTTTGAAATAGAAACGTTGGTTTACTTACATAAGCACAATAGTATGGAAGGTATTCGATTCAAGCGCATTTTCCTCGGGGTGGCACTCATACTCTCTATCCCGTTCTTTGCGATGATATTTCGTGTGGGAGGGTGGGACTGGGACCTCTTTGATTTCATCCTCATGGGCGCGCTCATTTTCAGTTTTGGTGTTGCCTACGAATACTTCGCACCACGGTTGTGGGGAGGGAAGCACCGTTTCGCAGTCGGTGTCATGGTGTTCCTTGGACTTCTCTTCACCTGGGCGTCGCTCATCGATTAAGGTCGGTGATACCATGGAGGTATGACAACAAAGACCGAGACGGTTGATGGATACATCAAGGGTGCACCGAAGTGGGCACAGAGTATTCTTCGTGAGTTGCGCCGAGCGATACAGGGTGCGGTACCGACGGCCACAGAGTCAATCAGCTACCACATGCCGTACTACAGTGACAACGGTCGACTCGCATACTTCGGATACCACACGAAGCATGTCGGCTTTTACTGGATTGGTGCGGGTGATAAGAAGTCATACGCGAAAGAGCTTGCGACACAAAAAGTCGTTGGTACGTCGCTTCACGTGCAGATGGGAGGTAAAGTGCCTGTATCGCTCATCAAGAAGATAGTCATTGCTCGCAAGAAGGCGAATGCAGTACGGAAGGCTGCAAAGACTGCAAAGAAAGCAGCTCGAGCAACTAAAAAGAAATGAACGAAAAAATTGAGAAACAGAGGCCAACAAGATACTCTCAAGAGTTACGAAATGCACTTGAGAGACTCGGGATACGTGTACTCACAGAAGTGTGCGATAAGCACAAATGTGTTGATCTTGCGATTCCGTCAGCGCGCATTGACATTGAAGTTGATGGTGAGCATCACCTTACCGATGCCTATCAAATTCTCAAGGACCTCAGCCGTGCTCACTTTTCAGAAAAGCTTGGATACGCAACAATTCATATTCCAAATCATGAGCTTAAGCGAAATCTCGGTGGAATCGCAAGTGCGATAGCAGAGGCTTCTAAACTACGAGAAGAACTCATACACAAGCATGGCAGAAATTAAAACTAAAGCGACGAAAGCAAGCGTGGCTGCGTTCATTGCGTCGGTGCCCGATGAGGCAAAGCGCTCTGATGCAAAAGCGCTTCTCAAGATATTTAAAGAAGCGACAGGTTTCACACCAAAACTCTGGGGGACAAGTATGATTGGGTACGGGAAATACCACTACAAATCTGAACGGAGCACTCAAGAAGGAGACTGGCCACTCACAGCATTCTCACCACGGAAGCAGAACCTCACCATCTACATCATGCCGGGCTTTAAGAAGTATGGTGACATCATGAAAAAACTCGGGAAGCATACAACTAGTGTTGGATGTCTTTACATCAAGAAACTCGCGGACGTCGACAGTGAGGTGTTGTCGAAACTCATCAAGCGCTCTGTCGCCGATATGAAGAAGCGCCACAAAGGGACCTAACGCATATGTTCCTGAAGGATTCAAAGGAATACGCATTTCTCAAGAGACTGAACACACCAGAAAAGATACAGACGTTTCTTGAGAGTATCCCATTCAATCACGAACGTGGCGGCAACTCACTCATGACGGTGAAGGGTGTGATTGAGAAGCGTCGCGCACACTGCTTTGAAGGTGCGTTTCTTGCCAGTGCATGTCTCATGGCGATGGGTGAGAAACCCCTCATAGTAAGTTTGAAGGCGCGAAAGCCTGACGATGACCACATCATTGTGCTCTTCAAACATAACGGTTACTTTGGCGCACTGAGTAAGACGAACCATCCTGTCCTCCGCTACCGCGACCCGGTGTACCGCTCCGTCCGCGAACTCGTCATGTCGTACTTCCATGAGTACTACCTCTTCAAGAAAGGAAATAAGACACTCCTTGGGTATACGAAGCCCATCGACTTGAGACGGTTTGGTACTGAGTGGATTACTTCGGATGAACATCAGTGGAAGCTTGCAAAAATCGTGTATGACACACCGATTATCTCGGTCGTACCCGAGAAGAATCGTCGCTACATCCGTAAGGCGACAACGTTTGAGCGGAAGGCATTCGATATACAGCAGTCAAAGTGATAGGTGTATACTGCCCTGATGGCAAAGCTGGCAAAAGCATCACGAAAACTGACAAAAAAGGATGTGCTCGCGTTTCTCCGTGCGCACCCGCTCGGCACCCTCATCACCATCGGTGCGAGAGGTGTTCCCGAGCCATCTGCAATTTATTTTTGTACTGAAAAGGATTTCACCGTGTACCTCGTCACGAAGTCGCTCACGAAGAAGTTCAAGAACGTGAGTCGACGTCCCAAAGTGACGCTCTACGTCTATGATGAAGGGTCCTATACGACCGTTACGGCACAAGGAAAATGCGCTCAAGTGACTGATAGCCTCGAGTTCGCTCAGGCCATCGAGAAGTTTCAAGACATCGCAGGTCAAGGAAAATCGAATGCGTGGATTCCTCCGGTAGCACAGATAGCTGCGGGTCAGTATGTTGCCTGTGCGATACATCCCACTTCGATACGCATGCGACGGTATGCACCTAGTCTCGAAAATACTACCGCGCTCGATGAATTCACCTTTGATCCGCGAGTATGATTCGGAAGAAGTTCGGAAAGAAGCTCCACGAACTCACGTTCAGCGAACGGGTGTTACAAATAGCGCTCTCAATTCCGAGCGGGAAAGTGACGACGTATGGACGGATTGCACGCGCCGCCGGAGGCGGCGCGATGGCGTCACAATCCATCACGAGCATCCTCGGGAAGGCGTGGGATAAAGGACAGAAGAACATTCCGTTTCATCGCATCGTGTACGCTGACGGGAAAGTGTGGCTCGATGAGCGACATCGAAAGGAACGCATGAAGATGTATAACGCAGAAGGCATTCAACTCGACAAAAACGACCGCATCGTTGATTTCTACGACAAACTCTACCTCGACGAGTACTGATTGACGTCTCTCCGTTAGCGGATTAGACTGCGTTCGTACTAGTTCTTGACCGAAGGAGGTCTCATATGCATGAAAGTGCAAAGAAGCCTGGGTATCCTCTCATGATGTACCCTGAAGACTTGTCCCGAATTTCTGTCGATGGCACAACAGGTTCTGTCGATTACTCCAGCATGTGCGAAGTCATTGGCGGAAAAGTGCTGCGCACTATCCTCCTCAACTTCCATAAGAAAAAGGAGGAAGAAATTCAGGAAGTTCTTAGTCATACTGAGATACTCCTGGTTTCTCTCAATAACAAGACTCCAGAGCATTGGGGTATGCTCATCGAAGTGCAATACCGCTTCACAAATCGGCCGAAACGGGAGCGCTATCGGCATGTGTTTCACTTCGTGCCAGACAACGACGGACTCTCAGGGCGCCTGTACACGCACGCGCGAAGGTATATCCCACGATGAGAAAGGTCCAGCGCACACGCGCCGGGCCTTTTCTAATCTTGCACCACGACTGTCGTTCCAATCGGAGCCCAGTCGTAGAGTTCCTTTGCGGTTTGTGGCGGAAGGTTCACACAGCCGTTCGACCATTGTTGCCCAAAGCTCTCGTGCCAGTATGCGCCGTGAATGACTGCACCTTCAGCAGTGAAGTAGAGATTCCACGGCACGCCAGGAAGGTCGTACTGTTTTTCACTGATGCCGGGAATTGGTCCTTGCATGTATCGTGAGGGAGTTTTTCGAAAGATGGTGAATGTGCCACGCGGAGTTGGAGTAATGTCGAGCCCAGTGGATGTTGTTGCTTCCATGAAAAGCGTGTCGCCATCGTACGCACGGAGCTTCTGCTCGGAGCGATCAACGACGATGCGCTTCGTGCTTGTCCCTGCCTCGCCGCTCGCTGTCGCGTAAAAGAGTCGAGCATCGTTTTCATGGACAAGAAGTTCGCTCGTGAGCCTCTCGGGGTAACGGAGCCACTCGTCGAAGATGACCTCGTACCAGTTCTCATCATCAATGACCACCATGCCACCGACCTTGAGCACCATACCCGTGCGAAGCCGCATGACGGGCGTATGTTCATCTGCGATGTGCATGTGACCGTACACACACTCGCCCACAAACCCTGGTCCGCATGAATCGACTATTTCTATGAATGCTGCGGGTGGGGGAGGTGGTGGTAATTCCTTCGTGGGAAGTATGATTGTGCCCACGGATGAAGGCGAATCCCCCGGGATGATGTTTGATTCAGATGGAACGAACTGCTCATCAGCAACGGTCACGCTTTCTCCCGTACGCACGGTATCAATGGCGACAAAAGAGGTGAATATGCCGAGTGTGAGGAGGGTGATTTTCCAGTGCTTATGGAGCAAGGTGGGCATACCTGGGTATGTGCATTATATGCTGTTTTCACGGATAATGTACGCACGGTGTTTTCTTATGAGATACTACGTATACATACTCAGGTGCGCAGACGGCTCACTATATACCGGCATTACAACCGATGTCGCGCGTCGCCTTCGCGAACACAATGGGGAACTCCCCCGTGGTGCGAAGGCGACGCGCGCAAAACGCCCGGTTGAGCTCGTCTACACGGAAACGTTTTCCTCGCGAAGTTCGGCTTCACGCCGGGAGTACGCAATTAAGAAACTCACCCGTGCACGGAAGGATGCGCTTATCGAGATGAAGTCTTGATGTTTACCTAACGAGTCCCCACAGCGACGCTTCGGGAAGTCGCTCGCGACGGGCGAGGGTGAATTGGTAGAAGCCGAACACGTTCGTCGCTACAATCATGAGTATCTTCGCTTCGACCCACTCATCGGGTGAGAAATTCCACCGTACCCACTCATTCACGAGTGCGAGGAGGAGAAAAAACCACGCCCACCTAAGGGTGAGTGTTCGCCATCCACGTGCAGTGAGTGCGAACACATTCTTGAAGAAGAATTCGAGAAGTGGTTTGCCTCGGAAAGCAGAATAGAACAGAAGAAGTGAGAAGCATGCATCAAACACGGTATCGCGAAGGATGAAAATACTCGGCACGTGGATGAAGAGTGATACCCCACCGAAGAGAAGTACGGTTACCGTTGAAAAGAGTGCAAAGAGTGGGAAGTGATCTTCAGCGATTCGGAGTGTGAAGAGCGCAATGATGACCGCAACAATCATTGCGATCGTCCCAGCCTCAAACCCTTCCACCGTATACGCTATGAGAAATGCGATAATCGGACCGAATTCGCAGAGGATATTGAGCACGAGTTTTCTACTCAGCATGCCTTGAGTGTACCATGTCGGTTTTGACGTTCGGTGGTATGCTACGCGAGTAGCTATGAGCGAAGTCGTCCACAACCAGGTCGCAGAGATGCGCCAGAAAAAAGGGGTCACGCAGGAAGAACTCGCGAGTGCCGTCGGCGTGAGTCGCCAGACCGTGAGCGCACTTGAGAAGGGGAACTACACGCCCTCGGTACTCCTCGCGATGAAAATAGCACAGCACTTTCGCGTGCCTGTTGAAAAACTTTTCACTATTTCACATGAATAATCATGAATAACAAAGTCACACAAGTTGTCGTTGCACTCATCCTCGCATTCTTCCTCCTTGCGCTCGCAGACCTCCTCCCGTTTTGGATGCCGAACATGAACGAGATGCTCGTGCTCCTCTTGGCAACCCTCCTCATTCTCGTGTGGGCAGGGTTCGTTATGTATGAACGTGCGACCGATGAGCGTGAAGTCATGCTTCGCATGCACGCGGGGCGAGTCGCGTATCTTTCCGGTATCGTTGTTCTCGCCACAGGACTCGTCGTTCAGGGATTTGCACATGCGGTTGACCCGTGGATACCAGTGACGCTCGGTGTCATGGTGCTTTCAAAGCTCGGCGCACGGCTCTACCTCGATAGGGAGTAGCTGTCCACAATGGGGATGTAAAGTTTACTTTACATTTGTATCTTTCCTGCGTATACTAACGGCACTACTATTTAGTGCCACATATACATATGATCAAAGTACTCACAGGAGCAATCGCACTAGGCCTCATCGTTTTTGGGTTCACGCTCATTACACCGAACGGCACGGCCGAAATGGAGAAATCGACCACATCAAGCGGGGAAGTACTGGATGAGACCATGAAGACGGGGGATGACATGATGAAAGACGACATGATGAAGACCGACGACTCGATGTCAGACGCAGACATGATGAAGGGTGACATGGAGGAGAAGGCGGGTATGACTGACTCTGTGCTCCCGAAAGGTGACATGGCGGAAGGGGAGATGAAGAAAGACACAGAAGAAGCCGCAATGACTAAACCCGGTTCATATGAGCCATACAGCGAAGCGCTACTCGCACGTGCAGAGACAGGCGACGTCGTCCTCTTCTTCCGTGCGTCGTGGTGTCCAACCTGTCGAGCGCTCGACGCCGATATCATAAAGAATCTCGGAGCAATTCCGAGCGGACTCACCATCCTCGATGTGAACTATGACACTGCTACTGAACTCAAGAAGCGCTACGGCGTCACGTACCAGCACACGTTTGTACAGGTTGATAGTAAAGGGAACCAGATAACGAAGTGGAGTGGTTCGCCATCACTCGCGGATATCGTTACAAAGGTGGAGTAATATACTCGTACACTGTCATCATGACACTCTTTATCATCTCACTCGTCTCTGGCATGCTCACGGTGCTCGCACCGTGCATCCTTCCGATACTCCCTGTCGTACTCGGAACGACACTCGCAGGACGAAGTCGCCTTACCCCATACATCGTCATCGGGTCGCTCTCGATTTCGATTATTCTCTTCACGTTTCTCCTCAAGGCATCGACTGCGTTCATTGATGTGCCACTCTCGTTCTGGTCGATGCTCTCGGGAGTGATACTCGTACTGTTTGGTGTGACACTCGTCTTTCCAGCACTCTGGGCGCGAGTGCTTGGTGTCGCGCGACTCGGCGCGACGTCAGAATCACTGCTTAAAAGCGGACACACCAAACACACTATCTTCGGTGACGTACTCGTTGGTGCAGCACTCGGTCCGATATTCTCGACGTGTTCACCGACGTACTTCGTCATCCTCGCAACCGTGCTCCCCCTCAATTTCTTTCTCGGCACGTTCTACCTCATTGCGTACGTCCTCGGGCTCGCACTCATGCTCCTCCTCATTGCGTATGCAGGAAGTCGCCTCATACCGCGACTCGGTGCACTCGCGAACCCGAATGGGTGGTTCAAACGCCTGCTCGGTATACTCTTTGTGCTTCTCGGACTCACTATTGCACTCGGTCTTGAGAAAAAACTTGAGGTGCGTATTCTCGAAAGTGGGTACTTTGACGTGACGAAAATCGAGCACATGCTTCTGCAGTCACAAGTGGTGGAAGAAGGTGAGGCAAAAACAAGTAATGACGAGATTGAAGTGAGTGCTCCAATTCCTGATTCAAGTAGTGAAGATGAGTCAGTCATTGATGTATCAGAAAATGTATCAGGGCAAGAGACTCTACCCATGAAAACCCCGACACCCATCGAAGCAGTGACAGTGCCTATTGAAGAAGAAACCAAGAAGCCATCCGTACGTGAAGCGCCAGTGCTCGCACGTGAAGGAATTCCCTATGTAGAACTCGTGAGTCCCTCGGGATTTGTGAATACTGATGACGAAGCAATCACCATTGGTCAGTTTGTTGGTTCGCGCGTCATTCTTCTCCAAGTGATGACGTACGCATGTATCAATTGCAAGCGCACGATGCCATACGTTGTCTCGTGGTACGAAACATACAAAGATGACGGTCTCATGGTGATAGGTATCCATACTCCTGAATTTGCGTTTGAAAAAAAGAAGGAGAATGTAGAGACAGCCATGGAAGCGTTTGGCGTTACATTTCCCGTTGTGCTTGATAATGAGTACAAAACCTGGAGAGCGCTTGAGAATCGTTACTGGCCACGCAGGTACCTCATCGATATTCATGGCACCATCGTGTACGACCACATTGGGGAAGGTGCATACGAGGAGACCGAGAGCATGATCAAGACGTTATTGGAAGAGCGAAAAACATTACTAGATTCAGAATAAAGACAATGACAAAGAAATACACTGCATACGGTGTCGGGGCGCTCATACTGCTTGGCCTCATCGTGTACGGATACAGTGAGCTTAGAGGAACACGAGTCGAGATTGATGAGGCGGTGCCTATTATGGGAGGGGAGGTTGAGATGGATACAATGAGTGCTCCAAGTACAACGATGGTGTACCCGATTGTGGATACACCGCTTCACCAGGCGACCGGGACAGTGCGTGTACTCACAAGCGAAGCAGACACATTTATCCGATATGAGAATTTCGAAACGATACCCGGTCCTGACCTCTATGTGTACCTAAGTAAAGATACAGAGGCGACCGACTTCTTTGATCTCGGTGAGATCAAAGGTACTGAAGGCTCGATGAACTATCGGGTACCCGACGGTGTCTCACTTGCGGAGTATCCGTACGTGCTCGTGTGGTGCAAGCGATTCGGGGTGTTATTCAACTATGCGTTTCTTAACCCGGGGAGTTCATTAGACAAGATTGATACACAATCTGAAATGACAGGAATGGAGGAACAAGAAGAAATGAGTATCGGGGAACCAACGTTTACTGTCAG
>JACCDR010206747.1_pt1 | contig 10491 bp, 13 predicted proteins | sample 7446431 | NCBI WGS metagenome assembly JACCDR01 (sample SAMN15323443, study PRJNA562643) | freshwater metagenome | isolation source: river surface water | place: USA:Blue River Watershed | collected 2017-08-17 | reverse complement strand
TGGTGAAGGTGACGCGGTAGTTGGTCGGGTCGGTGCCCGTCAGCTTGTAGACCGTGTCGCTCGTGGTGCCCGCGCTGTTGCGCTTGGTGCCGCCGGTCGAGAAGATGTCGAACTCGAGTTCCTCGGATCCCGACCAGATTGCCGTCGCCCAGTCCTTCGGGTCCATCTGCACGACAAGCGTGGTGGTCGCCGAGCCGGTCGTGTTGAGCACCACGCCGAGGTTGCCGCCGGCCGACGGCGTCGAGCCGCCGCCGTAGAGCAGCATGCACTCACGGAAGTAGCTCGCGCCCTTGGTGAGCTTTTCGAAGCGGTCCTTCGTCGCGTTCACTAACGCGCGCGCGCCGGCTCTGCTGCCGTCGAGCTGCTTGTGCGCGCTGTGGATGAACTTGTAGGAAAGGATGCTGCGAACCGCGAGCTCAGAGCCGCGAATCGACGCACTCAGCTCGCGCGTTGCGAGCGGCATGTTGAGGGTCTTCGCCGACCCGTCATTCCAGAATGTGGCTCCGCCTTCCCTCGTCAGGCTGACGGGCTGCCAGTAATCCTGACCGGGCTGCTTGTCGGCAGCGATGAAAGGAATGTCTTTGGCGAAGCGATCGGTCTCAGGCACCAAGTCTTCGACCTTGTCTGCATACACGCGCTTGAGCAGGTCGTAGGCGCGCGCAAAATCGGCGTTTTGGCCGGTTCCAACGGTCATGGCGTGAGGTCTCCCGTTTGCGGATGGGGACTCTCGACGCTCTTCCGCTCGACCTACCGGGCTTGCTGGCCGGGGCATGCGCCCGCACGACTCAGTTCCTCGGACTTCTCACTTCGGGGCTGTCTTGAGTGTGTGCTTTTTCTTGGCCCCAAGATGTTGCGCGTGTTCGTGCTGCCAGCGCAAGCTCGCGCGCATGGGGGCAAAGAAGACTGCGGGGGGCTGCGGGCACCTCTACACGGTGTTCGTCGCGGGCGGGTCGAGCCCAGCGATCGCTTTCAGCGTGATCTGGTGCGGGTACTGCGGCGCGCTCGGCGTCGTGCACAAGGGGCGGCGCGACTGGACCCTTCCCGCGCCCGCCCCGACGCTCATGCGCGCACCGGCGCCGGCCCCCGCGTCCGCAAAGACGAAGGGCGCTCCCCGAAGGAAGCGCCCAACGCCTACCGATCAAGCAGCGAGCCAGCGAGGCCCTCAGAAGAGTCGCACGCGCCCGAAGAAGAAGGCCAGCGCAGCCTCACTTGCGCGCGGACGGGTCGCCGAAAACCTCGAATAGCCGCTGGCGCACGATGGTGCGGATGAGGCGCTGCATGCTCGCGCACTCGCGCCGCCCGAGCCGCTGCAGGTGCTCGTGCTCCCACGCATTGAGACGCACGTGCACCTCCTTCGCGGCCATGCCGTCAGGGTCGAGAGGCAAGGGAGGCGCGGTCCGCGGCGGCGCAACGTCGAGCAGCGAGGCGGCCTCCCTCGCCAGCTCCGCAAGCCGCTGTCGGCGGTCCGTCACTTCGGCAGCTCCACGCCGGCAGCGCGCAGGCGACGTTCGCAGTACTCCCGCAGCGCGCGACGCGCGACGCTTTGCTTGCTCTGCGTCCCGAGGTCGGCGACCAGCTGCAGCAGCGCCAGTTCATAGCCGTTCGCACGGACGTGGAAGGTGTGCGCCGCGAGCGCGTTCGGGCTCATGTTGCGGCGCGGCGCGATGCGGGCGCCTTGGTCTTCCCAGTGGTCGCCCGCAGCCTCCCGCGCGGCGCCCATCGACAGCTTATCCATGCGTCGCCTCCTCAAGCTCTAGCCACAGTTGCGCGAAGTCGTCCGCGGCCCTTTCGCCCGGGCGACCCATCTCGAACACCGCCCGCCCCGATCGCGTCGAGCGTCGGAAGGGGGCAAGGCGCGGCACGATGGTGTCGGCGACGCGCAACGGCTCAAGCTTGCACAGTTCGGCGTGCGCCTCGCGCCCCTCGGGGCTGCGCCAGGGGGAGTCAGCCGCGTTGACGAAGGCGAGCGTGCGCAGCTCCGGGTTGAAGCGCCGCGCCTCGGCGACGAGCTGCGCGACGACAGGGGCCGATTGCATGTCGAACTGGCTCGCCTGAAACGGGAGCACGGCGACGTTCGCAAGGCGCAGCGCCGCGCGCAGCGCGTCGGAATCAAAGCCCCCGACGTCGACGATGAGCGTGTGCTGCGCGCCGAGCGCGCGCATGGCGGCCTTTACGTCGTCTTTGCCGGCGGCGCGCCCCGACTTCACAGCCGGCAGCTTCGGCCACGCCTTGCGGCGCTTGGCCCAGTCGTTGGCGTGCCCCTGGGGGTCCGCGTCGAGCAAGAACACGTCGTGCCCCTCAAGGGCGAGCCAGGCCGCGGCGTTCACAGCGAACGTCGACTTGCCGGGCCCCCCCTTGGTTCCGCATGAAAGATAGGTAGTCATGGGTGCGTTCTAGGACCAGGCCCACACCCATGCAAGGCCCGAAACGGGCCCGGGCCCACACCCACTTTCGGGCCTACTTGGTCTCGATGGCGGGCCGGTACTGCGCATTGAGCCGGCGCATCTCCTCGCGGGCCTTGTCGCGCGCCTCGAGGAAGTCTTTGCGCTGCTTCCAGCGCTCGGTGACGCGCTTGCGCAGCTGGCCCGTGGGCACGGGCGGGCCGCCCTCGTCGCTCTTGCCGAGCACCCACGCTTGCTTCACGCCGAGCACGAGACAGAGGCGCGGGAACAGGTCGGCGGGGAGGTTTCGCCGGCCGCGCTCCCACGCGCTCAAGTCGCGCATGTGCACGCCGAGCCGCAGCGCCATCTGCGCGATGCTCATGCCGCAGACCTCGCGCGCGGTGCGGATGCGCGCGCCGACCGTCGACACGTCATAGGCGCGCTTGAAGGGGTGCTGGCGCGCGCGGTGCGCGTAGAGCCGCTCCTCGGCGATCGCGAGCCACCCTTCGTGGTCCTTCGGGTCGAGCGCCATCGCGTCGATGAGCCGCTGCCGGACTTCTTCGAGCGTCATGCTTTGCCTCGTTTTTCCCTGAGGGGGACGTCGAAACGGTCCAGCGGCGACAGAAACGCGCTCAGCGGCAGATCGCATTGGTGCGCGATGCGGATGAGCATGTCGATGCCGGGGTCACGAAGCCCAGATTCGTAATACTGCTGCGTGGTTGCCCCGACCCCGATCAGAATGGCAAAGTCTCGCTGACTTAGCCCCCGCGCTGCACGCTGTCGCGCGATGAGCTTGCCGAGCTCATAGAGAACATGGCCTTGTGGCGGGGGTTTGCGCGGCATGGCGCTTGTGAGGATCGCCGTATGACCCGGAAAAAGAAAACTCCCGAGGAGACCATCGAAGAGCGAAAGCTGCGCAAGCGCGCCCTCGCCCGCGCACGCAAACAGCGCGAGCGCGCCCGCACGAGCCCCGAAGCGCTCGCCCTGCGCCGCGCCGCCGAAGAGGCGCGCGCAAGCGCGTGGGAGCGCCTCGCGCCGCACATCGCCGTCGACGAGGCGACCGGGTGCTGGATCTGGTGCTCGCGCTACGCGCTCGTCTTCGACAACGTGAGGCCGCTTGCCCGAGCGGGGCAATACGGCCGCGTTCACGCCGATGTGGCGGTTTGGCGCTGCCATCACCGGGGCCAGCCCCTGCCAAAGGGTACCTTCCTTCTGCGCACCTGCGGCAACATCAGGTGTGTGGCGCCCGCTCACGGCCTGGTCACCAACCAGATCGTCGAACGTCAGAAACGGCGCCGAGGGGGAGACCATGGGCGTGTTCAAGAAGAGCCACGAGAAGGACGAGACGAAGGACGCGGAGAGTCAGAGCTACCGCGCGCCGTCTGACACCGGGTCGAGCGACGACCCGAACGCCATCGCCGGCGCGAACAAGCGCGGCCTCGGCGGCGCCGAGCAGCAAGATGCGCTCTCCGGAGCTGCGCCCCTGCGCGAGGGCGCAACCACCACGACCACGACCGACAGCGTGCGCGACCAGGGCGCCGTCGAGACGAAGGACCCGAACGAGCTCGACAAGCGCAGCCCCGAGGAGCGCCTCAAGCAGCTTCGCGGGTGGCAGAAGCGCGTCAAGATGGGCGGCCCCATGCAGGCCGACTGGGAAGAGTTCGACAAGCTCATCGGCGAAGAGCGCAGCATCGCCGACGCGCGGCGCCCGTGACGCTCGCTCCGTTCTGGCTGTTCTACGCGTGGATGGTGCTGCAGCACGTGAAGGAAAACGTCGCGTCGCGGCGCGTCCCCGAAGCGGCGCAGATCATCATCCTCATCATCGCGCTACTGCTCGCCATCCTCGGCAGGCTCACGTAGCATCGCGGGTGCTCGGTGTTGTGGTACCGGTGGAGATCACCGGTCGGCGTGTGCCGGTTTGCGATCCCCGGCTCAGGGTACGTCCATGAATCAGTAGCCGAGCATTTGCTTGTGGCGGGCAGGGAAACCGGCAATCCGGCGGGCTCATAACCCGTAGAACCGCGTTCGACTCGCGGGCCCGCTCCTACCGAAAATCGCGACTGCGCAGGTTCTGCAGGAAGTAGTCGGGCGACTTCACGCGCTTGTGCTGCGGCAAGTCCTTCCACGGGTCCTTCTGCCGCCCCTGCGCCGCGGCTGCGCGAGGCGGCGCGGCGGGCGCGGGGGCAGGCTTTTTGCGCCCGCCACGCGCCGGAAGCTCGAGAAGCTTCGCCGCGCGCACCACGAAGTCTTCGATGTCGCTCGACGTGATGCGCTCGCCGCGCGCCTGCTTCTGGTTGCAGCGCACCACGACCTCATCCCAGAGTGCTTGCCCGGCCGGCGTAAACTTCCCGTCGGCGGTCGTCACCTCGGGAAAGCCCGCGCGGCGCAGCCCCGCTTCCCAGCCGGGCTGAAAGGTCGAGCGCATCTGCGCGAGCGTCTCCTTACGCTGGCGCTCCTCTTCCTCGGTGCGCTTCTGCGTCTCCCAGTGCTCGCGCTCGGCGGCGAGGCGCTGCTCGTCGCGGCGACGCTGAAACAGAAGCCGCTCGTCGGGCCGCTCGCGGTGCAGCTTGCGCAGCTCGGCGTAGCGGCGCGCGACCGCTTCGAGCACCTTTTCGCGCTCGTCGGTGGCGGTGTAGTAGTCGAAGAGCCCCTCCGCGTCGCTGAGCAGCTCGCGCACGGCAGAGCGCACCTGCTCCTTCGTCTCGGCCGCCTTCTGGATGAGGCCCTGCGCTTCGTCGGCGAGCAACTTGGTCTTGTTGGCCCAGCGCGAGAACGTCTCCTGGCGGATGTAGCCGGCGGGAAGTTCCGAGAGCGGAATGACGAGCTTTTCCCCGTCGACCTTCACCTCGATGAACTTGTCGCTCGGCAGATCCTTGACGCTGAAAGGCTCCTGCTTCGAGCCTCTCAGATCATGTTCTTCCTCCGCGCCTTCTGCTGGGGCCTCGGCCTCTTCCTCACTGCCTTCCTCGCCGTCAACAGCGTCAGCGACCCCATCCTGCTCGGGCTCGCCTTTGTCGCGAGCTTCATCAGCTTCGGCGTCGCGTCGTACTTCCTTTCGGGCACGCTGCTGCTGCGGCTGCTCGTTCATCGCGTCAAGCGCCGCGTCGACGAATGACTCGGTGCTGCGCGGGCTCGGCTTGCCGCCGCCGCCTTCGGCCGGCGCGAGGTCGTTGTCGAGGGTCTGCATCTCCATAGGGGCCTCCTTTACGCGACCGACTCACCCGTCATCGGGTTCTTCGCGGGCTTGGGTTCGGTGGGCTGCTTCGGGTTGGCGCTCGACGGCTCCTGCCCCTTGGGGCTCGGCTGCGGGCCGGTGCGGTTGCTCGGTGCGATGGTGTCGGGCTGCTTCTGCTGCTGCGGGGGCGGCATCGGGGGCGCGCCGCCGGGCGGCATGCCGGGCATGCCCATCTGCTGCATCGCCATCGCCTGCATGCCGGTCTGCTGCGCCATCGGCAGCGGCGGGCACCCGGTCGCAACCAGGATGTCGGGCGACTCGCGCGAGAGCTTGGCCCAGAGCTGAAACTGCTCGTTGATGGCTTGGTTGACGACCTGCGACACCTGCGGGTCCTCGCGCGCTTCGGAGTCGAGCAGCGCGCGGAACTCCTTCACGCAGAGCTGGTGGTTGTCCCACACGACGGGCGGCGACGGCTCGCCGCGTAGCAGCTTCTCAGAGCGCGCTTTGATGCCCGTCAACTGCCCCACGGGCCCGTGGAACAGCGGCTCAAGCTGCCCCGTCTCAATCACGCGCATGTACTCCTGCGGCGTGATGCCCAAGGGGAGCATCTTTTCCGCGATGTCGGCGCGGCCCGCGGTCGTCTTGCTCAGCGCGTTGGCAGACTTCACCGCGACGCGCGTGATGCCGGCGAGGTCCTCGCCCTTAAACTCGTGCACGGTCCACTTCTGATCCTCGCCGACCACGTTCACCGCGTGCGCCTCGGTCGCCATCATCTGAAAGACGCGAAGATGGTGCGTGCCGATGCGCTCCAAGTTGAGCGTCCACGCTCTCTCGAGGTTGCTGTTGTACTGAATCGCCATGCTCTGCAAGAGCGCCGCCATCGAGCCCGACGACACGTTCTCGGCCGGCTGCCCGCGCGTCACGGAGTTGATGCCGACCGTCTTCTCCATCTCGCCCGAGAGCATCTGGTAGATGGCAGGGAGCGCCTCGGGCAGCTGCAGCAGATCGACGACCGCGGGCTTTTCCTGCCCCGGGGGCAGCTTCCACACGGAGTTGCCGCCGGCGATGTCGGCGAAGTCCAGCTCCGATCCTTCGGGCACGCAGAAGTTCGGCACGCCGCCGACGTCGACGCGCGTGAGGATCATCGAGAGAATCGCGTTGGCGGCGTCGCTCGCGGCAAGCACGCCCCACGAGTCGCAGTACGGGGTCGCGGTGCCGAGGAACTCGCTCGCGCACATGCGGCTGATCGTGACCTCGTCGCCGTACGGGTACGGCGCATCGAGCAGCACGAGCTCGTCGCTTGCGACGATGGCGTAGCGGCCCTGCGGGCAGGCGAGCGTCGGCTTGGCGATGACGTGCAGCGCGGCGAAGCGGTCGCCGGAGCTGCGCAGCAGCTCATCGTCGGCGTCGCGAAAGGCGCGCGCGAAGTCGCTCGCGTCCGTGTCGAGCTTGCTCAGCTTCTCGGCCTTTTCGGGGTCCGTGTCCGCAAGGCGCGCCACCCAGTTCCACCGGTTTTCGTACGTGCGGAAGATCCACCACGTCGCATCCTCGTAGACGCGCACCCGCTCGTGGCAAATCTCCCACGGCGCGTACACGCGCGCGGTAAACCAGCCCTTCGCGCCGCCCGCCGGCGACGTGATGCCGACATTGGGATCCCAGCCAGTAATAAAATACCCCGCCCCAGCGATCATCATCATCTCGCACTGCTCGGCGAGGCGCTGGTCGAGGTGGCCGGTCGCCACGACGTAGTCGAGGAGGTTACGCGCCATGGGCACCTGCCGCGCGGCGGTCGCGTCGCTCGTGCGCGCTTGCGGCTCCCACGCGGGGCGCTGCCCGCTGAAGAGGCTGATCTGGTGGCGCACGAGCGAGCGGTAGTGCGGCACCGCGAGCGCGAGCAGTTCGCCGACCTCGCCCGTTGCGGCAAGCTGCGTGAGCGGGTCGCCGTCGTAGCCGTTGAGGTTGTGGTAGCTGCGATAGGCCGCCCAGACGGCGGCGCCGACCGCGCCGTTTTCCCACGCGTCGACGTGCGTGTTGAAGCGCTCGACGACCTCGGCCGCGAACTCCTCGCTGTACGACGGCTTGGCGAGCCAGAAGTCTTGCTGGTAGTCGAAGGGCTCGTTCTCGGGGTCGGGTTGCGGCAGGTCGCGCAGCGCCGGGTCCTCTTCGGTCATCAGCCGGTCGATGAGCGCGTCGTCGAGGGCGCGCGCGCGCGCGGCGTTGCTAGGCATAGTCATCGAGCATCTCCATGATGCGATCGCAGAGGTCCTTGGCCGCTTCCTCGGCGGTCTGCGCCTCGACGTCAAAGCGCAGGGTCATCGCGAGCTCGCGCTCGTCGAGCACGTCGCCCGCGTGGCCCGCCTCGCGCACGAGCACGGGCATGTGCACGGACCACGTTTTCACGAGCGAACGCCCATGCTGCGCGGCAGACGCGAGGCCTGCGCGCCGACGGCGGCGTTGAGCTTGCTCAGGATGGCTTGCTGCTGCTCGTGCTGGCGCTCAAGCTCGCGGTCGATGTTCGCGATCCGGTCGAGCGTGGCTTGGTTGTAGCGCGAGGCGGCGACTTGCTTGCGCGCGACGTCCCACGCCGCGACGATGCCACCCGAGAGCACGATGCCGACGACCACGATGAGCGCGTCCATCTCAGACCCCCCACTTCTTTTCAGCGTGCCGCTTCTCCATCGCGGCGTGGATGCGGATGAGCCCGAACGGGGCGCTCAAGCAGCGACTGTTGGGCTCGAGATGATCGAGCTTTTCCGCCTGCACGCCGGTCAGGTGCACCGCGTAGAACAGCCCCGGCCTCCCCTCGGCCGGGATGAGCGCGTAGGCGTGCGGCACGGGCTTTTTCAGCAGCGGGTGCAGCTGCGGCGCCTGCGCCTGCGCCTGCGCCTCGGGCGGCGGCGTCACCCGGTCTTGATGTAGAGCCGCTTTGCTCGGTGCCATCGGTTTTCCCCCCGCGCCGCGGTCCAGCGGCTTGCGTTGTCGTTGTCGGCCGGTCGCGCGCTCGGCATGCGAATGTCCGGCATCAGCATGCGTTCGACCGTCGGAATAGGATTGCGCCGCCTATGGACATTTCTCCACATATAGACGAGCGCGGCGATGAGATCGAAGTGCCCGAGATCGCCCCCCTCGCGCGCGAACAGCCGGCCCGCTTGCTTCCACACGCCCATGCGCAGGTGAAGCTGCAGCTTCTTGCAGCGCGGGTGGATGAGGATCTGCTGCGTGCCGATGGCGACGCGCACTTGGTTCACGTGCTTGTCGAGGTCGCTCTTCATCGTCGGCACGAAGCTGAGCTTGTGCTCAAGCGCGAGGTCGGCGAGCAGCCGCGGATCGTTGTCGCTGACCCTCAGGAACGGCTGCTGGCGCGTCTCGTAGGTCGAGTTGCTGCCGCGGCGCTTGGTGCCGGCCCAGAGCTTTTCTTCTTTCTGGCGGATGGCTTGCGCGAGGTCGCGCGAGTTGAGGCGCGCGGCGGCGATCTCGTCTTCGATGACGAGCTTTTGCTCGTCCCAATGCCAATACCCGAACAGCACGGCCGACATATCGTGAAAGCCGGGGTCCAGCGAAACGTACGCGTCGAACCACGCCGGGCGCGGGACTTCGCGCACGATCGCGTCTTCGGCTTTGGCGTACTCGGGGACGATCTGCATCGTCTCGTCGGCGATGTGCTCGGCGCGGTACTCGCGGCGCGCGGCGACGCCTTCGCGCCCGCCGGGCATCTGGCTGTAGAAGAACGCGATCTCTTCCGCGCTGTACTGGCTCGCGTCGTCGAGCGTTTTGCGGTCGTGGGCATCGTTGGCGACGGCCTCCGGCACCATCGTAGCCGACCAGTAATGCATCGGCGTCACCGGCGGCGTCGACGCTGCGACGAGGCGCGCGTGCGAGCGGCCGAGCATCTGCGGCATCACGATGCTGATCACGAGGTATTCGAGCTGGTCGAAGAAGCCCGCCTCGTCGAGCAGCACTTTGTCAACGCCGGTGCCGCGCGCGCCATCGGGCCGCGTGTCGAGGCCGACCAGTTCGATCCGGCTTCCGTTGCCGAACTCGTAGGTGTTCTCGCTGCGCAGGAACTTGGGGCGCAGGTTGGGCGGGCACGTTTGCGTGAGCTGGGCAAAAAGGGGGAGCGTGATGCGCTTGACCTGGTCGTAGGTCGGCGCGATGTAGACGATGCGAAAGCCTGGGAAGCGCAAGGCGTCTTCGAGCGCGAGCGTACAGATGAGCACGCTCTTTCCCCAGCGGCGCGCGCTGTCGAGGCAGAAGATGCGCCCCTTGCCGTGCTTTTCCCAGCGCCGGATCTGCGCGTGCACCTCGGCTTGCGACGGCGTGAGCTGAAACGCAAGCTCGCCGCGCCGCCAGGCGAGGTCAAGCAGTTGACGCTGCGCCGCCGTCGCGCTCGGCCACGGAACGACGGGGTTTTCCCACTTCTTGCGCGCAGCGCTCGTCATCCGCCTGACGCCTCCGCGTCGGGCGCCACGTCGATGACGTCGGCGTCATCAGGCTGACGGAAGCTCTCGCGGATGCGCTTCTGCAGATCCATGCCCTGCGTCGTGGCGGGCAGCGCCGCGGCCATGTTGTGCGCGGCGGACTTGTCCTCGCGCATGATCTTGTAGACGAGCAGCGCCGCTTCGTTGCTCGCCTTGAACGCGCCTTGCTCGCGCGCGGCCATGCAGTTGGTTTTCAGCTGCTGAATGCACCAGGCGACCGACACGCCGATGAAGTCTTCGGCCCCTTCGCGCAGCTCGCGCTGGCGCGCGCGCACCTCGGCCTCGCGCTCCCAACGGATGGCGGTCTGCTTGTGCACGCCGGCCGAGCCCGCGGCGGCGAGCACGGTGCCGCCCTTCGCGCGCGCCTTGCAGTACGTCTCCACGCGGTAGTCGTCGAACGGCATGCCCGCATCGCGCCGAAAGCGCGCCGGGGTGTGCTCCTCGTCGGTGTCGCGCG
>JACCDR011224822.1_pt1 | contig 10493 bp, 7 predicted proteins | sample 7446431 | NCBI WGS metagenome assembly JACCDR01 (sample SAMN15323443, study PRJNA562643) | freshwater metagenome | isolation source: river surface water | place: USA:Blue River Watershed | collected 2017-08-17 | reverse complement strand
ATGGTTACAGAAAAGCAAAGCAGGATAGGGAGGGAAATTATTTTTTACAGCGGTGTCCGAAAAAATTTCAACGCGCATCTAAAAATGGAAGCAGACCAAGCCTGTTGGCTCACTTAAAGAAGAAAAATATATGTCTCGCTCCGTGTTTAAAAAATTGCTTCTTGAAGAGATAGTGCCTCAGCCTCTGCAGGTGCCAACTTAAACCCATGTGTTTGTACTACTTGTGATTTTTGGTGGGCACCTTGCGATAGCTATTTATTATTTACAGACGATTCTCTATGCAATAAGCGATAAAGCGCAGGCAACACAAATAGCGTAAGCAGTGTAGAGGAAAGAATTCCTCCAATCACAACCGTTGCTAATGGCCGCTGAACTTCAGAACCTATCCCCGTGTTAAATGCCATGGGAACAAAGCCTAAACCAGCTACCAGTGCGGTCATCAATACGGGGCGCAGGCGTGTTATAGCTCCCTGAATAATGGCGTCGTCGATAGATTGCCCGTGAATACGTAAATCGCGAATAAAGGACACCATCACCAATCCGTTTAATACTGCAATACCCGATAATGCGATAAACCCAACAGCAGCAGAAATTGAAAATGGAATATCACGCAGGAGTAGCGCTAATATGCCACCAGTTAACGCGAGAGGAACACCTGAGAAAATAATCATGGCATCTTTTACTGAACCCAGTGCCATTACGAGCAAGGCGATAATCAGGATTAATGTGATGGGGACAACCAGCGAGAGCCGCTGCGAGGCAGATTGTAATTGCTGGTAAGTGCCACCGTATTCGATCCAGTAACCCGCAGGTAGTTCAACCTGTGCTTCAATTTCTGCACGAACTTTTTCGACAAAACTGCCTAAATCTGTACCACGCACATTGGCAGTTACAACTATTCGGCGCTTACCGTTTTCACGATAAATTTGGTTGTAGCCGATACTTTTTTCAAAGGTGACCAATTCGCCTAAGGGTACATAAGAACCTTTCGCCAGCGTGATCGGCAGACTGGCCATAGCATCTACATTGGTACGCAGGCTTTCTGGAAGGCGCACAACAATATCGCTGCGTTTATCACCCTCATAAAATTGTGCAGCAACCTGCCCACCGAAGGCAGTGGCGAGCGTATCTTGAAGGTGATTCAGGGTGATGCCATAGCGCGCCATGTTGTCGAGTTGCGGTTGGATTGTGAGAACAGGTAGCCCAGTTGCTTGCTCTAATGCAACATCTGCCGCGTCTGGAATTTTTTTAACGGCTTTTTCGATAGCTTCGCCAGCGGCAATTAGCGATTCAAAATCATCACCGAATACTTTGATAGCTAATTCTGCACGAACCCCAGCCAGTAGCTCATTAAAGCGCATTTGAATCGGCTGTAAAAATTCGTAGCGATTGCCAGGAATGGGTGTGACCAGTGCTTCGAGATCAGCCACAATTTGATCTTTGCTTTTACTGGGGTCTGGCCATTCGCTGCGCGGTTTTAAAATTATAAAATTGTCGGCTACGCTGGGCGGCATAGGATCAGTGGCCACCTCAGCCGTGCCTATTTTTGCAAATATCCGTTCAACTTCTGGCATGGTTTTAATTTTGGCTTCAAGCTGCTCTTGAAATGCTAAGGCTTGCGTGAGTGATGTACCAGGAATGCGGAGCGCATGCATGGCGATATCACCTTCATCTAAATTAGGAATAAACTCGCTGCCCAAGCGCGTGGAAAGCAAACCACAGACAACCACCAATAAGGCTGCACCACCGAGTACAGGCAGGCGATGTTTAACGGCTTTTTGTAACAGGGGTTTATAAAAAGTGACTGAACGCTGAATTACAAGATTCGGTTTTTCTACCAACGGTTTTTTGAAGGCTAGGGCTACCGCGGCGGGCACAAAAGTGATTGACAGTAGCATCGCACTGACTAATGCAATGATGACGGTAATCGCCATAGGGTGAAACATTTTACCTTCAACGCCAGTGAGCGTAAAAATAGGCAAGTAAACCGCTGTGATAATCAATACACCAAACAAGGCAGGTCGCATCACTTCTTGGGTTGCATCAAACACCAGCGCTAAGCGCTCTTTAAGATCGAGCGCTTGACCTCGGCCAGGGTCACTCAAACGGCGCATGCAGTTTTCAACAATAATGACCGCACCATCGACAATCAAACCAAAATCCAATGCGCCAAGACTCATGAGGTTGGCGCTCACACCCGATTGCACCATGCCAGTAATTGTCATCAACATCGTGATCGGAATGACAGCAGCAGTGAGCAAGGCTGCGCGAATATTGCCGAGCAATACGAACAAAACAACGATCACCAACAACGCACCTTCCCACAGATTTTTTTGCACGGTAGAGAGTGTGTTGTTCACTAAGCGCGTGCGATCATAAACCGCCGTAGCCCTAATCCCTTCGGGTAGGCTGTGCTGAATGTCTTGTAGTTTTTTACCTACATTCATGGCGACGGTACGGCTATTTTCACCCATCAACATGAACACCGTACTCATCACCACTTGGTGACCATTTTGTGTTGCAGCACCCGTGCGCAATTCCAAACCTTCTTCTACGCTTGCGACATCTTTGACGCGAACCGGAATACCTTTTTCTTCATAGAGTAGGGTGTTTTCAATATCGCTCAGGGTTTTTGCTTGGCCGGGCACACGCAATAACCACTGTGCGCCGCTGTGTTCAATAAAACCTGCACCGCGATTATGGTTGCTGCGCTCCAATGCGTTAATAACATCGGCTTGGCTAAGTTGTAAGGCCAAAAGTTTTTTAGGGTCGAGCGCAACCAACACTTCGCGCTTGTAACCGCCGATAGGATTGACTTCAACCACACCAGGAACGCGCAATAATTGCGGGCGAATAATCCAATCGTGAACGGAGCGTAAATCAGTGGGGGTTACGGGGGTTCCATTTGCATTTGTGGCGCCAGGTTCGGCATCAACCGTAAACATAAAAATTTCACCCAGCCCAGTTGAAACTGGCCCAAGTGTTGGGGTAATACTTTTTGGTAAACTCGCAGACGCGGACATTAATCGCTCGGTCACTTGCTGGCGCGCAAAATAAATATCGGTGCCGTCTTTAAAAATCAGCGTAATTTGTGAAAGGCCATAGCGCGATAATGAGCGGGTGTAATTCAAGTGCGTTAATCCCGTCATGGCATTTTCAAGTGCGAAGCTAATACGCTGCTCTACCTCCAACGGCGTGTAGCCTGGTGCTTCGGTGTTAATCACTACTTGCACGTTGGTGATGTCTGGCACGGCATCAATCGGTAAGCGATGAAAATTCCATACCCCTAAACCACAGACCAACAATACAATACCCAGCACCAAATTGCGGCGCTGTAGCGCAAACTGAATAATGGATTCCAACATAAACGTTTCCTAAATAAGGCGTGGTGTGAAGGGGGCTAGCCCCTTGAGCCTTGGGTAATGGCCTAGTGATTTTGAATGATCTAGTGATCGTGAGATGCGCCAGATTTTTCAATATCAGCTTTCACAACGAAACTGTTTTCCGTTACATAGCGCGTACCGGGTTCCAAACCACCGAGCACTTCTACCCAGTCGCCAGCCTCTTTGCCCAACTCCAACATGCGTACTTCGTATTCATCGCCCACTTGCGCATAAACCACCGTAAAATCGCGGAAGGCTTGTAACCCAGCACGCTTAACCGCTAAAGGCACTTTGTGTTCGGCGACTTTAATTTTTGCGCTGAGTTGAGCACCAATGGGTAATTGCGCTTTTTCAAGTTTTACTCGTGCCGTCACCGATTGATTGGCGTTTACTTCATTCGCAATGAAATCAATTACGCCTGCAATTTCACTGTTTTGATAATGGACAGTGACACTTGCGCCCCGCCTGACTTGCGCAAGTTGCGATGGAAAAATGGCGAGCTCAGCATAGGTTTTTGAATTGTCGATAATGCGCAGCAAGCTTTTACCTTGAGATTGTTCGCCCACTCTCGCGTTTTGCAAGGTCACAACACCACTGATAGGCGCGTGAACGGCAACTGATTTTAAGCTTTCATTACTTTCAACGGTAAAGAGTGCTTGGCCTTGAGTAACACTATCCCCCAAGCCGACATGAACAGCGGTAATAACACCGTCAAAGCGTGCACTCACCGCGCGCTCTAAGGCGGGGTCAGCAATAACATGGCCGTAAACATCGATGGTTTCTTCAAGTGTTGCAGGGCCCGCTATTTCGCTTTTTATCTCTAACGCCTCTGCTACTTTGGCTTCAATTTTTGTGCGACCTTCAAGGCTCTCATAACGCCACTGATGCGCTTTACCTTTGTAAGTGGCGGTAATGTTAACAATGAAAGAATGGGGTTCATAAATGTGGGTAGTGCTACGTAAAAAATCACCATCTGGAACGAAGCTAATCGCATCCACTTTATTGCCAAAGCGAGTCAACTTAATGGTTAAATCTATTTCTTTTGGAGCAACAGGTTTGCCGTCGTCGAATCCCCATGCGCGAAATTCAGGGGGTACGCCAGTTTCAAAAATAGCGAGTTCTAATGTGAAGGTTTTATCCTTCAGCAGTCGCCCATTGTGAGTGCCTTTTTCTATTTTTTCTGCGTTGTCATGGGCTTCATGTTCATTGTCGTGGTGAGCGTGAGTGCTGGTGTTGTGACTTTTACCGCAACTCATGAATACGAGGCTTGTAAACGCGATGAGCAGAAGCGTTCGCCAGTTAATGCTTTTTAAGGTGTTCATCTGTGGCCTCATTTATCTTGTGCGTGCGCAGTCAGTGCAACGCCAGTCAATCGTTCAATTTCAATGGCTTTTAAATGTGCTGCAACACAAGCCTCCACTAAAGTACTTTTTGCCTCTAAAAATTCGCGCTGTACCGCTTGCCATTCCAGATAGCTGTAGCGCCCAAGGTCATAGGCACGGCGCGTGTCATCTAATGCGGATTCCAGCGAAGGCAAAATATCCTTACGGTAACTTTTAATGATGTGCAGGCTGTGTAACAGCTCTTGATGTAAACCAAAAATCGCCGCGTCCAATCGCACCCGTTCCGCTTCGCCTTCTGCGCGGCTACGCTCTATATTGGCGCGGGCTTCTGTTATTCGGCCTTGTTGGCGATCAAAGACATTCAGCGGTACTGATACGCCCGCCAGTAATGCTTGATCGTTCGTTGCTGATAAATGTTTAACGCCAGCGGACACACGCCACTGCGCTTGGGTTTGTGCTTTGGCAAGCGCCAGCTGTGACTCTTCCCAGCGTTCACTGGTAACGAAATAGTCTAAGCGTGGATTCTCGTTGAGCTTGTGCTGGAGTTCGCTGTAGGGAGTTGCTTCAGGTAGCGTAAAAATATTGCCGCGCACCTGAGCAAAGCCGACCTCTTTTGCGCCCCACTGTGCCGATAGTTGGCGCAATGCCACCGCGAATTCATGCTCAACATCTTCATGCGCTAACAAGCGGCGCGATAAATCCACCTTGGCGCGTGCGGCTTCGGCACTGGGCGCTTTACCAGCTTTAACACGGGCATCAATCACTTTAAGCACATTGCGAGCAAGGGCGATGGCTTCATCCGTTTGTTCTAAGCGAGTTTGCAGCGCGAGTGCCGTTATATAAATGCGCGCAGTGGTGGCGGCAGCGTCAATACGCTGAATATCTTGCTCAACTTCTAACACTGAGGTGCGCGCTTCTGCGGCTTTTACCCTTTGGTTACGCACACTTCCTTCTAGCACCCAGCTAATAGTCACACTGGTTTCGGCCTTATCCATGCCCTTAAAATTACCTGACCCTAGCGCATCCTCAAGGCTTAACGCTAGTTCTGGGTTGGGTTTTAATCCTGCTTGCTGAACACGGCCAGCTTGGGCCGATAACTGGTAGCCCAAGGCTTTAAGCGAAGGGTTTTCTGCCAGTGTCCGCGTTATCGCGTCTTGCCAACTTAGCACGGGCTCTTGCGAAGCGAGTACAGCAGAGCTGCTAGCCGATACTTCAGTCGCGATGCTGCTATGACATGAAAATACCCAAGCCAACGCAATCAGTAAACCCTTCGCCAGTGCTTTAAGGTGCAGCCCTGAATCGTTGTGCCTTCTTACTTTAGCGAGCCTTGAAAGTGGCGCAAAAAACCGATTGCAAGTCGGTTTTTTGGGTGTGAAGTGTCGCAAGTTGAACATAAATACACATCTCGGTCAGGACATTAAACAGGGGGCTTAGTGGGAATGATGAAGAAGCTTTTCAATCGTGTGGTGTAAGGCATCTGCACAGCTGAGGGTCAAGGTTAGTAGCAGCCCAATACAGGCCAATGAAGCAAGCAGCGGAAACGCACGACCTGGGTTGGCGCTCATGAGCTGTTCAATACGCTGCTCAATCACAGAACCGCCAAAATGACAAATGGATAGCCTAGGTCGCTGCGCCAAAAAGCGTGCCGTTAAGCGATGGACCTTAACCAAGGTTTGGGCAATTAATACGGGGGTGGTAGATGTTTGTGCAACACGCGCATCGGCCAATTGCTCTAGGGTTAACTCCATGGTTTTATAAAGATGCCTGCGCACCATAGGGGTAAATACACTGAGTACAAGGTTAAATAGCCAAAGCCGCAAGGGGTCACGGTGTTGTTGATGAGCTTGTTCATGGCGCTGCACTACAGATAGTTCTTCAGGGGTGAGGGCATCTATCAACGCACTACTCATAAAGATCTTGGGGCGCAATAACCCAAGCGTAAAAGCGCTCGGCATATCGCTTTCAATAGGATAGGTCGATTGATCCCATGCATCAGCAAAAGAGGGGTGCGTATCTGCAAAGGATAATAATGTGCGGGAATATTGATGTTGTTGACAACCGCGATAAAGCGCAAATAACAATTTCCACAGAGTAAACGCTGCAAAACCTGTCGCACAAAAACCTTGCCAGCTCATCCACACAAAGACAGGTGGGTGATACCAACACAAGTGTCCATGGGTATCGCCATGCCTGTGGCAATGATCGAGCGAAAACCCAAGTTCGTGGCTCATGGAAGGAATAAGCGTCACTCCCGCAACATAAATACCGGCAAACACAGGTAATAAGGCGATTGTCCAGAGCCATGCTTGACGGGCACCTAGATTAAACCCCGCCAGCAGCGGTAACCATTGTATCTGCAAAAATCCAATCAGAAGCGCCGTTACTGTAGCGCTCAAGCCAATACCAACCCATAGATAAAGCAATAAGCCCGCTATGCCCGTTATCATAGGTTGCCATCCTGTTGGTTTTTTTGTTGCCGTGAATCCTGAATTAACGCCTCTAACCGATCTAAATGCGTTTCATCCAAATCAGCAGAAAGGCTCACAAATGCCGACAGTAGATGGTCGTGATCGGGCGCGAAGTCTTGGGTAGCCGCACGAATTAATTCGCCAATAAAGGCTTTCTTTTCCATAGCGGCTTGATATTGGTAGGCATGACCCTGCTTTTCGCGGATCAAAAATTTCTTCTTGTGCAGGCGATCGAGGGTACTTTGAATAGTGTTTAAGCTTCCGCCTCGGGATTGTTTGAAATACTCATGCACTTGCTTAGCATCCGCAACGCCGATAGACCACAAGTAATTCAAGACCAGCTTTTCAAGTTCACCCAATTTCACGGTTTACGTCTCTTTGTTGTGAGTTCCGTGGATTATAGCCAATAAAAACCGATCCACAATCGGTTTTTATTGGCTATAATCCACGGAAGGTTGCCCGTCACCCATGAAATTTGGGCAAATGCGCTCGCAGTTTATTGATCCCTAACTATAAATTCACTTTTTGATCTTTACATCTATACCCAATCAACCTGAAGGTGATGGGTGCAATAATTGAAAATTGTTGTTAATTCTGGATCTCATTGTGTTGCTAATTTTTGGGATAATATCCGAAAGGAAACCTGCAATTGTTTCGTGAAATACCTTAGGGTTTGCTTTATTGGTTAAGCTTCACTCCAAAGTCTGGGGGCTTTTATGCTAGTCTACTAGGCCACAAGCTGAACTGAGTTGATACATTTTTTTTGAAATTCCCAGATACAATTCTCTCTAGCCAAGTGCCTGCGCTCAAGCTGCGATTTATCAAGTACAAATTTATTTAAACTACCAAAAAGGTTGGATTATGCGCACACCAGACACGATTGAAGTTATTGGCGTTCCCAGCGATCTTGGCGCCAATAGCCGCGGCGCCAATATGGGGCCAGCCTCCATTCGCATTGCAAAACTCAAATTAAAAGTGGAGCAGCAGGGTTATAAAGTAATTGATTTAGGCGACCTCGCAGTGCCCATTCGAGAATCACTTGCGCCGGAAGATCAAGAAAAAAAGCATTTGGCTCCCATTCAAAAAATTTGCGCCAACCTTGCGGATACGACTGAGGCGATTTTGGATCGCCAACATTTGCCCTTGGTGATTGGCGGCGATCACAGTATTGCTGTAGGCAGCATCGGCGGTATTATTAGGCACTTTCATAAAAAACAGCAGGACATTGGTGTTATTTGGATCGATGCCCACGCCGATGTAAATACGCCGGAAACTTCACCTACCGGTAATATTCATGGAATGCCGTTGGCGGTGCTAATTGGATTAGGGTATTCGGAATTAATGGCGATCAGTGAGCGTAAACTGCGCCCGCAAAATTGTGTGCTCATTGGTATTCGCAATATTGACGACGAAGAAAAACGCATACTGCGCGAAAGCGGCATTCGTTATTTCACCATGCGCGACATTGATGAGAAAGGCATGTTCAGTGTCATGAAAGAAGCCATCGCCTACGCGACTGATGGCACTGTCGGTGTGCATGTGTCCTTTGATATTGATGGCATAGATCCTCGTTATGCCCCTGGAGTTAGCACACCTGTTAGCGGAGGATTGACACTTCGCGAGGCCCACTTGGCGATGGAAATGCTGTCTGAAACGGATAAAATAGTGTCGCTGGAATTTGTTGAGTTGAATCCACTTAAAGATGTCAACGCGCAATCGGCGAAATTAATCGTGGATTTATTAATGTCTGCGTTGGGGCAGTCAATCGTATAAGCTTCAATTGATCAGTTTAGTAAACCAGCGCACGAATATAACCGTCGTGCGCTGGGTACTTCATCATAGTGCCGCTGTAGGAATTGCTAAGAATTTTTAAACTACAAAAAATACCTTGTCAAATTGCTGTTGCTCAAAATAATTTATATTGGCTAGCGTAATTTCGCTGATTGCCGTGAGTGCTTCTTTAGTAAAAAATGCTTGGTGACCGGTGATCACTACATTGGGAAACGTCAGCAAGCGCGCAAATGTATCATCCTGCAAAAGGTCGTTGGAAAAATCCTCAAAAAATAAATCGCCTTCCTCTTCATAAACATCCAATCCTAGGTAACCGATTTTTTTTGCCTTGAGGCCAGCAATAACTGCTTGAGTATCAACAAGGCCGCCTCGGCTGGTATTAATTAACATGACCTGGGGCTTTAGTTGTTCAATAACAGTCAGGTTAATAAGATGTTTTGTGTCTAACGTCAAAGGACAGTGCAGCGAAATAATATCTGCTTGGCTCCATACCAAATCAAGCGTTAAATACTTTACCCCTTTTGCGATTAAGTCTGCATCCGGTAGCGGGTCATAGGCGATAAGATTGCAACCCAATCCTAGCATTATGTTTGCGAATACTCGCCCAATTTTTCCAGTGCCAATTACAGCCACCGTTTTGTTAAAGAGATCAAAACCCATTAATCCCGTTAGCGCGTAATCGTTTTCACGCACGCGATTGTAAGCGCGATGCAAGTGTCTATTGAGCATCAATATCAAACCTAAGGCATGCTCAGCAACTGCGTGAGGAGAATACTCTGGCACACGGGCGACGCGGACATTGAATTTTTTTGCGGCCTCTACATTTACTTGGTTAAATCCGGCGCAGCGAAGAGCAACAAAAAAAATTCCCATGCTCGCCAATTTTTCAATGACCTCAGCATCCATATGGTCATTGACAAAACAGCAAATAGCGCGACATCCCTGTGCTAAAGACACTGTGTGAATGTTTAGCGGTGACTCTAAAAAAAGTAATTCGTGTCTATGGCTATTTGCTTTTTCTAAATATTCTTTGTCATAAGGTTTGCAACTAAAAACAGCTATTTTCATAAAAATAAATTCCTATTGACGTATCAATCGTTAACTCATATTTAAAATAAATCAAAATATGGCGTGTATGTATTTTGGGTGCCACTAAATTTGCTTGATCTTTGTTTAGCGGTTGTACTTCTTTCAATTCCGTACCATAGTTTGCTAGCAACCCCCAACTAGGAGTGATTCATCATGGTACTCATGCAAAGTAAAAAGCAATCGCTTTATCAATGCGTATTTTCAACGTGTATGGTATGGATATTTTTTCAGACTACTGTTATAAAAAATGCAAAATTTATAACATTGCTTTTTTTGTTAAGTATTACGCAAACTACAATTGCGCACTTGGCACCTTGCTCATCAATGAATACTCACTGTCAGGTCATTGCAGTACAAAGTGGCAATTGGTCCCTTCCTTCAACCTGGGGTGGTCTACTACCCGCTAGAGATTCTGAAGT
>JACCDR011678440.1_pt1 | contig 10494 bp, 7 predicted proteins | sample 7446431 | NCBI WGS metagenome assembly JACCDR01 (sample SAMN15323443, study PRJNA562643) | freshwater metagenome | isolation source: river surface water | place: USA:Blue River Watershed | collected 2017-08-17 | reverse complement strand
GCGAGGTAAAAGGTGTTGATCCGCCGTGACCCTCACGCGCTGGCCGGAGTGACAGCTCCGGTCAGTGCATCTCTCGCTAAGCCGCCTTCCCGGCGCGAGCGGCCAGCCGCTCCGACAACCACAGCGACACCTGAGCCGTCAGGCTGCGGCGCTCTTCTGCCGCCGCGCGCTCCAGTGGTTCGCGCAGTTCTGCGGGCAGCCGCACGACCACGCTCCGTGTGGCCGGCGTATCCTTCGTGTGTACTTTTTGCTTCGTCATGTTCGCTCTCTGAAGTTTTAACTAACCGCGGAGTGAACATAGTGTAGCTAAAACTAAACGTCAAGGGCAGACATGACTGATTTTTCGAACCGAGCCGGCCAAGTGCTCGGCAGTCGCAAGCAGCACACCTGGGGCGCGGCTGTCGGCCTGAGCAAGCCGTCAGTGGTCGACTTCTTCGCTGGCCGCGTGCCGCGCATGGAAACGCTGTCGCGCATCGCCCACATCGAGCGCGTGTCACTCACGTGGCTCAGCGATGGCGTGGGCGCGCCCTTTCTGGTCAGCGAGCTGGCCGAGCCCTCGCCGGTACTGGAGCTGATCGAGGCGGGCGCCGATGCGGCGCTGCTGCTGCATGACGGCAGCGGGCTGTGCATCGCGCTGCGCACGCCCATCCAAAAGACCTACCCGCGACGTAAAGACGCAGCTCCCGTCACGCTGAGCTATCCGGAGTGGGTGGTGTTTGACGTGCACTGCGCGTATTCGGCCGCGGTGGCGCCACTGCTGGGCGCATTGACGCAGGGCAGCCTGGATGTGCGGGTAGCGGCCTGCACGGCGGGGGAGCTGGAATCCATCCAGCAGGGGCGCGTGGGCAATTGGGATCTGTTTGGGGACTTCGGCGGCGTTAACCCTCTGAGCCTGTGGGCGCGCGCCGTTCCGGCCGATGTGCCCGAGCGGCTGGATGCCATGCTCGGGCAGACGGTGCATCGGCTCACCCACGACACCTTCAGCACGCTGGCGATTGCTGCTGAGCCCAGCGGCGAATACAGCGTGGACATTCAAGCGATCTGGCAACGCATCCCCAAAGACCGCCAGGCGCTGGCGGTCGCACAGCTCCGGCTGCTGGCCGGAGAGCGCGTGCAGCTTTAGACCACCGCGCCCGCCACAATCCCGTCTTCAATCAGCATCCGATAGATCGCGCCTTTGATTGATGCGTATTCCTCCGCGGTGAATCGCGGTCGGCCTTCCGCATCCAGCAATCGCACCGGCTCCGGTATGTGCCTGCGCACCACCTCGCCGGCATCTGTCAGATCCGCCAGCTCAGTGCGCAACAGAAAACCACGCAGATCGACGGTGAATTGCACGATCTCGGACTTTGTGACCGGATCGCGTGCGATGGGTGTTTCCAGGTGAATGGGCATCAGGACACCTCAGAAGGGCGAAGTACGGAGTTGGAAAGCAATGTCGCTGCAGTTACGCCGCTGCTAGCTTGCGCGAATGTGATCGATACCGTGCCGCTCACACTGGGGCGGATGGTGCCAATAATGCGCACGAACAACGCAGTCGGGCCAGTTCTGCTAATCACGCTGCCCAATGCGGTCACGGCGGCCGTGACTGCAGACGACGAACCGGTGATAAACGAAGTTGCGACCACCCGCATGGATGTAATAGCTGGGCCATCAATTCCTACATTGACGCCCTGTGCCGTGCCTGCGGTGAAAAACACATCGGCTTCAATGCGGTAAACGCAGCCGGCCTTTACTGGAAAAGTCAGATCGGTGCTGGCTGTAAGGGTCGTCCCGCTCACGCTTTGATCGGTCTGCTGATACCGCGCGGCCCCTTCGGCCAGCGGTTTCTCGACCTTGAATCGGCCACCCGTCAGCGTACTGGCGGCAATCTCTGCCGTGCTCTGCGTCCCGCCCGAGGTGCCCGGTTCCGTTTGCGACCACAGTCGCAGCCGTCCACCTTCACCGGCGCCATTGGAGGCGCCCGGAATGATGTTCAGATCATACCCAGCAAGGTCAGTGCCCTGCCATTGGCGCGGCTCGACCACAATAGGAGCAGAGCAATTGCGCCCGCCGAGCTGTTGCGATTGGTATGGCAATTCAATGTATTGGTCATTTCCGCTTACGCCATATGAACGGGACGTCACGGCGCCAATAAAGGTCTGTCCGCCAAATGTCAGCAGGTAAATGCCGTTGCTGGTCGGGCGCAGGCCTAGAGCGGACGAAATGCACAAATCACCGTTCGCGTAGTAGCTTAATTGCTTTGACCCCGCAGTGACGCGGAATGCCTCTGCCGTTCCAACCGCGCTACTGCTGTATTCGAGGCGATCACCGGTCAGCGTCCACAGCACAGTGCCGCCGCTCGGCGTCAGCCCGATGGTGCTGCGCGCTGCCGCTTCATCGGCCGCAGTGACCAGCGCCCGACCGATTGCGGTCGAGTCGCTGATGCCTGCCGAGGTCGAGATGCCGGGCTCGCCCTGCGGGCCCTGCGGTCCAGTCGCTCCAGTGGCACCGGTCGCGCCCGCTGGGCCCTGTGGTCCAGTCGCTCCCGTGGCGCCGGCCGGGCCTTGCGGGCCGGTCGCGCCGGTAGGCCCGGTGGCACCCGTGGGGCCAGCCGGCCCGGCCTGGCCGATGTTGCGCACGATCACCTGCGTGGTGGTCGCCTGACGAATGATGATGGTGCTCATCGGGTGACCTCACGCGTGATCTGCACACGCCCTTCGAGCAGTCGCTCGATGCCGGACGCGTGCACCAGTTCCAGGTCATACACCCACCACACGGCCGGTTCCGTGAGCACCAGCGCGGTCGTGGCAGCGGCGGTCAGGCTGAGCGACACCGTGCCGGCCACGCCCGATATCGTGCACGTGGGTTCGAGCATCACGCTGCCGCCGTGACTGCTGCGGATCTGCATCCGGGCGGCATATCCCGTCAGGTCGCGCGGCACGTCCACCGCCGTTTCCACGCACACCGTCTGCACCCAGGTCGCGCCCTGCTCGATGCGCAGATCACCGGCCAGATCCAAGCGCGCGGCGGCCATCAGCGCGACTCCTGCTGAGCCCAGCGCATGTTCCAGCGCTGCCCGCCCACATGCACGAACCGGCCATAGTCCGCGAGTCCGTACACGGTTTCTGCGCGCAGCTGTGCCGCCGTGAAGGTCGGGCCGTAGGGTCCGGACACCACCTCGGACGACTTGCCCACGATGCGCTTGAGCTTTCGCAGGAAGTCGCGATCCGCGGCCGATAGCTTGCGGAACTCCGCAACCAGCTGCTGGCGCGTGGCCCGCGGCCGGGCGTAGCTCTGCCCGCCTTCACTGCTGCTGATGTCGGGTGCGTCGTCGTCGTCGGTTTCCCAGCCCGCGGCAAAGCGGATCGGGCGGTAGGGGCTGAACCAAAGCCGGCCGATATCCGTGATGGCCGCCAGTGCGCCATTGCGGATGCGCAACGTCAGATACCGCGGTGCGGTGTTTGCGGTGGCGAATCCGACCAGACGCGAGGGCACCCCGTCTTGAACCTGCCACGCGATATCGCCGGAGGCGTACAGGTCCGCAGGCGTGAGCAGGCTGGAGCCCAGGCTGATGTTCACGGTCAGGCTGGATGTGCCGCCGGTTTCGGCGCTGATATCGATGCCTTCCAGCAGGTAGACGAAGCTGCCGGTGTAGCCGTGCGTGGCCGGCAGCGTGACCACCACGGTCACATCCAGCAGTGACGTGCGCGCAAAGAGCGCGGGGCGGCGGTCGGCCATGTTCTCGGCCGGTAGCGTCCAGTCGCCGGGGGTTGTGGTGAATGTGCTTGGTACCCCGCGGTACCGCACCAGATCGTCAAACGCCACGATGCCCATGTGATTAACCCCAGCCCTTGAAGGTGATGACGCCCGCGGGGAACTGCTCCCGGCGGCCGAGAACGATCAGATCGATGCCGGCGGCGAATTCCGGCTGGCGCGCGTTGCGCACGTGGATGAATGCGCCCAGCCAGGTGTCGAGGTAGTCGTCCAGCTCTGCCGGGTCGACTGCGCACACCACGGGGTGAAAGGCCCGCGGCACGTGATAGAGCGTGCCCCACCGCCGCTGCGTCTCGTACTCGGCATCGTCGGGATCCACCAGCGTGGTGGGCATGCCCTCTTCGTCGGTGCGCGAGCGATCGCGCACCGTGGTACCGCTGTTGCGCGTCGCGTAGATGCTGGTGTTCACCGCGTCAGAGACGATCCGCACCCGCCACTTCGCCGTGACCACCGCGCGTTCGCTCGCGGCCAGCCCGCTGGGCAACTCGGATTCCTGAAACACCTCATGGTTGCGCGCAGCCAGGATCACATCGCTCAGTCCGCGCGCTTCGTCGAACACCGATTCAATGGGCGCGGCCAGATTGAGCTCGGTGATCGTCAGGTCCGGCGATCCGGACGGGGCCACCAGACGGCCCACGGACAACTGGTCCGCGGGCGTGAACGCGCACCAGCCCAGCCAGGAATCGAGCGCCGCTTGCAGCACCTGGCGGCCGGTTCGGCCTGCGGCCGGCACATCGCCGATGCGGTAGTTCTGCGCGGTTTGCAGCGCCGCCACGGACGCGTCAACGTAGCTGGACAGGCCCAGCCGGCCGGTGACATAGCCCACGAATCCGGCCAGACGATCCGTCAGCGTGGCCGCGCGCACCTCGACGTTATCGATCCGCAGATCGGTCGGTGCGCCCGCGCGGCGCCGCAGCGTGATCGAGGGCGACGTGGCGGTGTACGCACCCGCCCACGATCCCGCGGCGCTGAGCTGGGCGAGCACTTCCGTTCCCGAAACCACCTCAAGCACACCAGCGGTGACGTCTGTGAGGTCGAGCGACCAGTAGTAATCGTTGCCCACCGTCATGCCGCCGTGGCTGGCCGATGCCTGGTTGCCGCCGTTGGACTGCAGGCGCAGCTTGCCCGAGACCAGCGTGGCTGATCCTGCCGTGCTGGCGTCTTCGATGTAGCTGAAACCGGTCGGGGCGGCGGCCGCAACCGTGGCCGCGCTGGGGTAGAGCGTCGCGCTGTCCGAACTGCTCAAGCCCAGCGCAGGACGAAACGGCCCGGTGACCGGAACGCCACCGGTGCCGGCCACTGGATCGCCATTGGCCCAGGTGCCGGCGATGCGCAGCCAGAGCTTGCCGGTGGTGAGGTTGAGCGCCAGGCCCAGCCGCTGGCCCGCCGTCCAGGCATAGCCGCTGGCCACCACGGCGCCAGCGTTGCGCACTTCACCGGTCTGGTTCCAGCCCCAACTGGTGGTGTCGTAGCCGAGCGTGGGCGGCAGCGCGGTGTCGGGTTGACTCACCCCTACGCTGGACGTCACCGCGCCGGCGCACTGCACTTCCCAGTACCACAGCCCTGAGCTGAGCGTGCGATCACCTCGGCACGCGGCAAACAGCCCGCCGCTATGCGTGGCAACGCGGTTGGAGCTGCTGAATGTGATGTTGCTGCTGGCATCCGCCGGGTCCCAACCGCGCGTGACGGTGCCGGCGGTCGTGTCGGTGGTCCATCCCGCGAGCGAGCTGAAATTGCCATCACCGGACAGCAGGTCAGTGGCGTCAATGCTGACGTTGCCCTGCACGTTCGCGGCGAGGCGGCCACCGCGCGCGGTGAGCAGTTCGAATCCGTAGCGGGCGGCATCGGTATCGGTGCGCCACTGCGTGACCGGATCGCGCGTCACGCCGTTGTCGTACACGCGCAGCACGCCGCCGTACGCTGCGTCGGTCACATCGCACACCACATTGTCCGTGGTCTCGGGCTGCACGCACGGCGCCTGGTACACCTGCCCGAGCACCAGCGGCTTGGGTCGGCCGCGCAGCGAGACGTTGCTGATTGAACTCGGGTACACGCTGGACTGCAGCGGCACGTCGAGCATGTGCGAGCGGTCAGTGAGGGCAATGCCCAGCGTGGTGGCATTGACCACGCTCGGCAGCCCCTTGCCCAGCGCTTTGAACCAGAGCCGTTTTGCGCTGAAGGGCTTGCCGCGCTGCAGCAGGTACACCTCCCACAGCAGCCCATCAATGCTGTAGCTGCGCCACGCCGACCGCGAGCCCTCGATATCGGCAATCTCAATCCGTGAGATGGTGGTGACCGCATCGCGGCCGCCCTGCGTGGCTACGGACACATCGGTGCCGCGTTCCACTTGGCCGCGGATCACGCCTTCGTAGAACGCGAGATCGCCGGACACGTCCGTGCCCAGCACGGTTTCGGTTGCGATGTAGTCCACCACGGGGTCGCCCGCGGTATCGGTGAGCCGGCACACGATCAGCACGATCCAGCCTGTGCGGTAGTTCGGCGGCAGTGGCATGGCAGTCCAGGGACAGACGGGCAGACCATGGCAGCGTGAGCGCCAGCACGCACAAAGCGAGCGGCTTACAGCTTGGAGAGCGCAAGGGCAACATCCCGCTGGCTGCGCGCGTTGCTCTGCAGCCCATCGCTGAGCTTGGCGAGCATCGCCACCAGTTGCCGCGTGGTTTCGTCCTGGCGCCGCAGCGCCGCTTCAAGATCCGCCTGCCGGCGTTCCAGCGCGGCCACCCGCGGATCTTCCAGCGCGGCCGGCACATCGCCAGGCACCGCCGCGCTCTTGCCGCCACCCACCACCACCGCGGTGATCGTCGGGATGCCGCCGGTCCCCGGATTGCGCAGCACGGCCAGCATGTCGCGCAGGATCACCGTTTGCGAGCGCGCCTCGGTGCGCACGTCCTGCAACAGATTCACCTGCGAGGTTTCCGCCGGGCTCACCGCGCCGAAGTACGGGGCCAGCAGATCACGCAGCCCAGAGGGCAGGGCGTTCACCTCCGTCGCCAGATCAGACACCGCGGAACTGGCGTCCGCATCCGTGGTCGCCTGCGCGATCCGGTTGTACAGCGGCTCCAGCCGCTGCCGGTACACGTCCGGCAGCCGGGCAATCTGCAGGCCCAGCGCCTGGTTCAACAGCGATTGCCGCTCCGCCAGGTCGCCCAGGCTGATGCCCAGCTCGGACGCCACCTCGGACAGATCCACGCCCAGCTGCTGCGCCAGGCTGCCGAGCTGCACCACGGTGGCCGCGCTCACGTTGTCCAGATTGATACCCAGACCGCGGGCCAGCTCCTGCATCGATGTGCCCAGTCGTCCGGTCACCTCGCCCAGGCTGTCCTGGGTGACGCCCATCACTTCGCGGATGATTCCGGTGATCTCCTGCACCAGCGCGATGCGCTCAGCACGCTGCGATTCCGCATCGGAGGCGAACTGCTCGCTTGCCGATGCCGCGCTGCTGTAGCTGCCACCACCGCCGCCGCCGCCGGCGTTGTCAGTGCTCGGCGTGTTGCGCGGACCTGCGGCCACGATTGCGGCCAGCGAGGCCTGCACGGTGCGGAAAATCTCATCGCGCTGTTCGCCCACGCCAAAGTAGCTCTGGGCCTGCTGCAGGTAGGTCGCGCTCACCTCGCGCAGTGCCGCCAGCGCATCCAGATCGCCGCCCTGCGCCGCGGCCAGCGTCTGCTGGAACTGCGCCTGCGCAGCGGCCAGCTGTTCGGCCGGAGTCGCCGTGGTGTACGGCGCAAAGATCATGTCGTTCAGAAAGTCCGACAGATCCCCCAGCAGCTGCATTTCACGGGCGTAGCGATCCTCCATCGCGCTCTGCACCGCGCTCACGCCCGACAGGTCTGCCTGATTGCTGCTGCTGCTCGCACTCTGTCCGGTACCGCCGCCCAGCAGCGCGCGCAGTCGCGTGAGCCGGTCGCGTGCGGTGCCTTCAAGCTGCACGATGGCCTGCGTGATGCGGATGGCGGTGATCTGGTGCACCCGCGTCAGATCGGCCTCGCTGGCCGCGGCCAAGCCGGCCGCGCGGGCGGTTTCGTTCAGTGAGCGCACCTGCTCGCTGCCCCAGCGGCGGATGTCCTCGATGCGGTTGCCGAACTCGCTGCGGCCGAGTGCCGCGAGCTGATCGATATGCGACTGCTGCAGCGCGCTGAGCTGCTGCAGCGCTTCGGCTTGCTCGGTGAGCGCCGCGGTCGCCTCGGACCGCGCATCCGTCAGCGCGCCCTCGGCCGTGGTCACGTCCGCAATCGCCGATGCGGCGCGCAGCCAGAGCACCACATCCTCAGCGCTCAGCGTCGGCAAGGCGGCCTCGAACATCTGCCGGAACTGGGCGGCGGACACGCTGGCCTCCAGCCCAATCGCCGCCAGCGCATCCGCCCGCGCGGCCTGAGACTGGCTGAGCTGCACGGTGGCGCGTTCTTCGGCGGTGTAGAAGGTTTCGAAGTAGCGGTTCCACAATGTCGCCGCCGCTTCCACGCCACCTGCCGCGTCGGCGACATCGGCCGCAAAGCGCACGATGGCCTCGCGGCTCTCGCCGAAGCTCACGCCCAGGAAGGCGCTGGCCTGATCCAGTGCCCGAGCCGCAGCGGCCACGCGCTCATAGGTGGCTTGCAGCGACTCTCCCGGCGCGGCCAGATCCTCGATCAGGGTGGTGATTTCGGTCAGCCCGCCCTCGCTGCGGAGCAGCCCCACGCCATTGCGGATATCGATCGCGGCCGCCAGCAGGAACTGCGCGCCGTCCAGCAGCGTTTCAGCGTCCGCACGCCAGCGCTCGGCAATCGCCGAGGCCTCGCCCTGGTATTGCTCCACCGCTTTCCACAGCGCACCGCGGCCGGGAGGGGAGGGCATCGGGACCGTGCTTTCGGGTGGCGTCGCTCCGGGCTGGGTTGGGGCAGCCGCAGCGGTCGGGATCCGGAACATCTGATCGATGACGGCCAGCATGTTTTCGGCCAGCAGGCGCTGCTGGAAGCGCTCGTAGCTCTCCTTGAACTGCCGGCCGAGCACCGTGCCGAACTGCTCGATGATCTTGCCGTTCTTGTCCTTCACCTCCCTGAACGCACCGGAGATGAACTCCGGAATCTGCACGCCCAGATCACGCGCCCCGGCCTGCACCACGCTGCGGATCTGCCCGAGGAAGTCATCCAGTGCCTGCTGTGCCGAATCATCCAGCGCGCTGGTGGTCGTCCTGCGAGCCGTTCCACGAAAGAAAGAGCGCTGCCGCGTATCCTGCTGGAACGTGTTGCCCGTCGCGCCGGATTCGCTGATGGATGCCGTAAACCCGGTGCGTTGCGTGGCCCAGTCCGTGCCAAACAGCCGGCCGCCGAAAATCGAATCGATGGCCGCGGCAGCCTGCGCAAACACATTACCGCTGCGCGCCAGTTGATCGTTGATCGCGCGCAGTCCGGAACCCACCGCATTGCCGTCCGAATTGCGATACGCATCCACCACGGGCGCGGCGAAGTTCAGCACCGAGCTGATAGCGCCCACCGCTGACTCCAAACCGCCACCCATTGCGGTTTTGAAGTCTTCAATGAACTTCTTGAATCCAGCCGTCAGGCTGCCGGTTTTGAACGCTTCGTTGATTGCGTTGGATAGTTCGCGGCCGAAGTCAAATGTGCTGCTGCGCTCGGCAGCGCCACGCGCCTGCAGCGCTTCCATAACCTCGGCTCGGGCCTGCAGTGCACGGGTCAGCGCTTCTTCTTCAGGGATTTGCGCGCGGGTGAGTTCCAGCAACACCGTCCGGAACACGCGCTCGGCTTCAAACAGTTGCGCTTGACGTTCGCGCTCATCGCCGCTCAAACCCAGCAAGATGGTTTCTTCGCGGATCTCGCGCAGGTATTCATCAAGCCGCAGTGCTGTTTCAGCAACCGCGGCATTGCGCTCATCGCGCGCCTTTGTCTCTTCCCTCATTAGCTCATTGCGCCGGGCACTATCCTCCAGCTTGATCAACGCCTCCAGCTCGACCAAGGTCGCAACCGCTTCAATGCCGTCATTGGTCGCCTTGTTCCATTCACGCCGGGCCGCGGCCGCGCTGCGCGATGCCGCGCCTTCGCGCGTCGTGGCGGACTGCAGCGATTCCACCTGCTTGCTCAGCGTGGACACGGCGGCTGATGCGGCCAACGCATCGCGGGTTTCAAACGCCAGCTTGAGCGCACCGGCCACACGCTCATAGGTGCTCAGGTTCTGGTTCATCAGCGCGCCGAGGGTCGCCCCGGCGCTTTTGGCGATCTCCGCATCGCGGGCCACTTCCTCACCGAACTTCAGCTCCAGCAGCTTTTTCTGCAGCCGGTTTTGCTCATCGGTGAAGGTTTTGGTGACCCCCGAAAGCCCCTTGAGGGCGGAATCCACCATCGCCGCAGCGGCCTGCTGCCGGCGTAGCGCTTCGGTCGCTTCGTCCAGCACGCGGCGCGCTTCGATCTGGGCGGCGATCATCTTGCGCGTCTCGCCTTCGAGCCGCGCCACCTGCTCTTCAAGAGCCCGCACGCCGTTGTAGTACTCCGCCGTTTTCCAAACCGGCGGATCGTCGGTGATCGCTTTCAGTTCATCCCGCGCACGGCCCAAGGCGCCCGCGGTATCCAGCACAGAAGCACCCAGCGAGTCCACCTGCTTTTCATACTGCTCCAGGGTCACGTTGCCCTGCGCCAGCCCGGTGGTGGCTTGCTGCATGTCCCGCATGGCTGTGGCGCTTTGCTTGAGCGCATCGGCCGCACGGGTCTGCTGCGGCGCGTTCATCAG
>JACCDR010225520.1_pt1 | contig 10494 bp, 6 predicted proteins | sample 7446431 | NCBI WGS metagenome assembly JACCDR01 (sample SAMN15323443, study PRJNA562643) | freshwater metagenome | isolation source: river surface water | place: USA:Blue River Watershed | collected 2017-08-17 | reverse complement strand
TGGGATTATTCGCATAACTTAAGTTTTGATGAAAATGGAGTTTCAAATATCACTGAAGCTGGTAAAGTTTTGGCGACAAGAAAACTAATTTCAGGAGAAAGAATAAATTATGCCAATTCTGGTTGGAATGTTGTTCAAACTGGAATTTTTAGCCGAGTTTCAAGTTTTTACTCAAATTGGTCTGGCGTTTTCAATTCAACTTGTGAATTAGTTAATGATCCTGTAGAAAAATCAGTTAGCCGCAATATTTTTGAAGGCAGCGTTTCATATTCCTACGCTTACAACAACGATTTCTCAAATTACTCTGGAGTTTACTGGTCTTATGAAAATCAAATCAGCCGGGATCAGGAAAATTATACTGAAGTAACTGAGCAGGGAAGTATCCGGGCGAAACGCGGCGAGACTGGGCAAATGCCAATTCTTTCTCTTTTTTATTCTGGAGTAGCTTCTGGTATAACGGGCCGGGTCACAAATATGTATAACAACACGACAGGATTCTTCAAAAACTCCTCATGCTCAACAGGTTATGTTGGAAATTTGGTGGAAACTCTTCAGGAAAAAACTTACGTTAGCCGCCCCGCCGAAATCTCATACAATTTTAATTTTTCAGATGATCCTTCTCTTTTTTCTACAGGAGTTTTCAGAAAAGTAAAAGTCAACTATACTGACAATCAACCCGTTCACTTGGTAAACTTTTTCAACATTGTAAACAGTGAAGAGTTGGCGCAGGGAAGTTTTCAATCTACTCTTGGCGTTTTATCTACTCAGGTAGAGATTGTTGGCGACACTGGAGTTTCAATTTCTGGTTATCTCTCGCGGGCGCGGGCGGAAGCACGAATTCCAACTGGAATCTCTTATATCTCAAACGAACAATACTCTTTTGATCCTTTTTCGAGAAACTTTTCCTGGAATCGTGACTATACTTATAGTAAGTATCGGGGATTAAACGAATATAACATTTAATGGCAGTAGAAATAAAATATAATAACGTTAATCCATTTGGGGCGCGAACGCCTTTTGTGGATCAGGAAGTTTTGCGCCAGGAATCCAACGGTTTAATTTCCAGCGTTACGAGGTTGACTTTGAATGGAACGCGGCCCAGACCCTCTTGCTCAGCTAATTTCTCTGATTATAAGGCTGATATGGACTCTTTACGAACCGCATTTCACTCTCAGTTTAAACCAATTGAAATAAGCGAGAATGGAAATCAGTTGTTTTATCATTCAGCGGCGAAGGTTGTTTCAATCATTTTCCCGGATTCTCCTTTTATTGGATTTTATAGCTACCAAATTGTATTGGACTGTATTAATTCCTACCAAAATAGTGGAATATTGGAGCCAGTTGATGAGTGGACAACTGATGAGGACTCTAACGGAGTAATTTCTTTAACTCATACCGTTTCGGCGCGTGGAGTGGGCGAGAATGCTTTGGAGCTTGCGAAAAGTTTTGTTTTAGCTCAATCGGACGGTAATTACGATCTTTTTCTTTTCTTGGACGATGGAAGCGAACAATTGTTCTTATTGGACGACGATGAAACTCCAGTTTTACTGGATTCGAAAAATAGAAAGTATCCATTAATTTCCCGCAAAACTTTCTTAAATCGTCTTACAGGAGAGTTCCGCATGACTGAAAGTTGGGTTTATCACCCGGAAAATCAAGGAACAAATGGCGTTATTACTTACCAAACTTCTGTAAATGAAAGTAATGGTGTGGCAACTGTTGAAATCTCCGGGGAAATTCAAGTGGCGCGAATTGATGTTGAGCAAACTGAAATTTTAAAAGCCAAACAAACTTTTGATTCTATTGATTTTCAGGCAATTGCACAATCTGAGTATGAGGCGAGTGGCGGCGTTTTAACTCTTTCAAATGTAACTGGCGGCTCTGTGGCGCAAAATGCAGATTTGGGCACAGTTTCTTTTTCTCTTTCCTGGAATTCTCAAAAAGAAAGTTCTCCTTATATTCTTGATTCATCTACTGTAACTATAAATAAAACGGGCGGGCCAAATTGTTTTCGTTATAGTGGAACAGTGAAGGTTGATGAAGGATGTCAGCGGGATCGTTTAACACTTGCCAAAAACTTTTTCAAAGCTGTGAATTTGGATGCACGGGTTTTGCAACAGTGGAACATTTACGGAACTGGAGAAGTTTTAACGGCAAATCCAAGAAGTAAAAGTTATAGTGAGAATCCGGCAACTGGAGAAGTTACTTTTTCAGCTTTTTATTGTGCTGATCCTGAAGTTGAGTGCGGCGCGATTGAAGCTTTTAAATATTCAATGAGTTGGACTCCTTCAATTAATCAATATTCGGCAAATCCGATTAAAGAAGGTGGCGGATTTTATGACGTTCAAAATTTAAATTTTAAGAATCGGCAAGGTTTTTCCATTCAAGGGTCAGCGAAGAGAATAAAGTGTTTTTCTTTGGAGGCGGCGAAAGGTGAAATTCGGTCGCGAATTAATCTTTTAATGATTAAGTATTTTCCTGCGGCAAATCGGATTTTGCTTTCGTCTCAAATTGAAGAGGATAAAAATGGAGATTTTATTAATTTTAGTTTTTCTTGGAATGCTGATGCTGATTAAAAAGTTAAAATAATTCTTCAATTTATCCGTTTTTTACTGTAAGATAAAGTAAGGAACGGTGATTGATTATTTTTACAACGAAACAGAGCTTGACTCAGGTCTCATTGCAGATTTGTGGCGTTTCAACGCGTCAACTGGAATTGGGCTTTTCACTGGAAACTCTGAAGTGAACCTTGTTTCAAGAACCGTTTCCGGCAATAATTTCGAGGATTTTAGTCTTTATTTTACTTACGAAAAGAAAAGATCCAGTTTTAATTCTGGGGCAGTTTCATTATTTTCTAATAATTCTGGCGCGGACGGCTTTATTTTCGGGCTGGATTCAAATAACTATCCATTTTTAAAAGCTGGAAACGAAGGATTTTCTTTTGACAATTTTTCTCTCGGCGGCAAAAACTCTCTTTGCTTTCAAAAAGCAGGAAATTCTTTTTCTCTTTTACGCTACGACGTTCCATCCTCGCAAATTTACCAGTCGCAAAGTTACTTTGTCAGCCCGCAAGTTCAGCTTTCAGGTGGCGCTTATCGTTTCGGAAGCGGCGGAATTTCAGGACTCAATAATTTTTATGGAACAGTTGACCAGCTTTTATTCTTAAGTGAGAAAATTTCTCTTGAAGATTCTTTAACAATTTTCTCCGGGTTTTCAAATTTGTCTGTAACAAAAGACATTTTTGGGACTTATGAGGTTGAATCTAGTGAGTGGTTTGTTCCAAATTCCGGTTTTAACTCTGGTTTGCAAACTTTATTCCAGGATTATTTCACTGGAGTTTATCAGGATTATGTTTTTGATGAGAATTTAAACGAACAAAGTGAATATATTGGAAAGATAACTTTCTCTGGAGTTTCGGGAGGGTATGAAACCAGAAATTATTATGGAGTGGGTGGACTTGGTTTTTGTCAAACTGGCGCGAGTTTCCAAATGGGCGACCCGGATTTTATGGGAAGCGGAACTGGTTTACAGTCTTCTTTCTCCATTGATGTTAATTTTACAATTGGTCCGCTGAATCCTAACATTTCCAACTATCAGCCGGATGAAATGTATTTCACATATAATTTGCCGTTTTACCCAGGTTTAAGGTTTAGTAACTTGTGGAAACTGAAAATTAATGAAAGCGTTGTTCAAGGAACAAATTCAGGTTACTACTCGGGGTTTGAAATGAAAGGAATTTTAGTTCCTGAGGCTAGTTTAACAGTTCTCGGCGCTTATAATACCAATTTCTCAAACGTTGGAAACTTGGCTGTTTTTGATTCTGTTTCGGGCGTATTTTTCGCGCCAAATGCAGTAACTGGTTTGCCAGTTTATCTCAATGGCTTGTTGGAAACAGGAATTTCTTTAAATTCAGGAGTTATCGACATTCAAAATTACACTGAACAATCTTCTGATGAAATTATTTACGATAGAGTTTCGGGCTTAAGTCTTATTTCGTTATCAAATTCAAGTTCATCTTTGGGAGATTTTTATCCCGGAACAGCTTTTGCGGCCAGCGGCGAATTTTCCTTTGAAACAATGTATCGTACCACAAGTTTTTATGAAACTCACCCATTTCATCTTTATCACGGGAAAAACTGGCAAGAGCCAAATTCCTCATTAATTTTTGACAATTCAACTGGAAACTGGGCATGAATATAACAACAATTCCAAATATATTAATTGACGGCAAAAATGTTTATCCTTATGGAGTTGATTTTTCAGAAGGCGGCGCGGAGCCATCTCTTATTACTCTTCAGTTTGTTAGTAAAGATGGCAAATTTTCTCTTCCTGAAAGAAACTCAACTAAAGTTTCAAAGATTAAAATTGGAGATTTTGTATCAATTGATGCTCATGTTGTTTCGGTCTCAACCAGTTCGCGCCCGCAGGGAGGCACAATTGCTACAATAAAATATGCAGACTCCAGTATTTTACTTGATAAGATTGTAATTGGATTAAAGGGTGTTCATGGACCCGGTTTTGGCACTTCATTTTTCGGCAACTCTTCTCAGAACTTAATATTGGTTGGCACTCAAGTTGATCCTTGCGAAAACCTGGGGGATTCTCCAGTTGATCCTTGCGCCCCTGAATGTCAGGAAAAAGAGGGCGAGAGAGATTCTTTCGACTGTGTTAAAGAAAAAATTCTGAAGATTTTGCAAGTTGATTATTCTTTTACAGAATTGAAAGGCGCGATTTCTGGCCGAATTGGCTTTGGCTCTTTTCCAACCGCAATTAATTCAAGTTACCGGGCAAGCTATACTGGCACTTTGCGCGAAGTTTTACAAAACTGGTGTAACGATTTTGGTATTGGATTTTACTGGCAGGACAATTCAATTTACTTTTATGACAAGTCAAACGGCATAACAATTAATACAAAGGGGTTGGATAACGGGCAAAACGTTATTTCAACTTCAGAAGAGTTTTCCATTGAAAATAGTGTTGACCAAATAAAATCTGTTTATTTTGGCGCGGAGGGTGAAGTTCGGGACTATTCCTGCTCGTCAAGCTCTTCAAAAAGATTAACATTAAGCCCAATTACTCTTTACGATTTACTGGCAGACACAAATAGTAGTGGCGGCGCTTCTCCAGTTGATCAATTTATCCGCTCAAGCTAAGATCCTCAGAACAGGAATTCAGGAACAGCTTTGTCCAATTTTTACGACTCTATTATTCTTTCTTACTATTCGGATCAAATGCGCGACCTTTATTTCTTATACGAAAAAGAAGGTTTGGTGGACCCGGAGGCTGTTGAAGAGTGGATTCAAAATGAGAAGCGGCCAATTCAAGCAATGGGAGCTTTTCGCCCGCTAAAAGTTATTCACAAAAATTCGGAGGACGTTAATTTAAAAGCTGTTTACGACAAATTTGTTTCTCTTTTATCGAAGAAAAATACAGATGAGGCAGTAAAGTTTATTGATAAAAAGGGATACTTTGTTGTGGCAGAGTATAACGAGGCGCGGCATCAGCGTTTTTCTGATATGGAACAATCCTTGGCCGAGGACTTTTTGGGTAAATATTGGATTCGGCCATTTAATGATGGAACAAGATACACTTATGACGCACCGGATGGAAATGTTAGTTACTATTCGGGAGGCTCAGAAATTCAGTTTCCATTTATAAATAAACTGCCGTCGAGTATTCAAAAAGCAAGTGATTTTTTACAGGATATTATTGAATCCTCAGAGGGGCCTTCTGATAATTTAACAAATTTAGCGAGCCAAGGTAAGTTTTTAATGATGGAGAGAACAGCCGTTTGGTCTCCAGCAAAAAATTCAGACACAATTGAAAAATTGCTTGAGAATATTGAGCCTTTTGGTTGGAGTCCAACAGACTTTGATCAAAGCGACCTTGATGGAACTCCGCTGGCAAGTGTTGCTCAGGATATTTTCTCGCCTGGTGTTGAGATATTTATTGCTTATCCAAAACCGGAAAAACTTGACTTGGAAATTACAAAAAGTAATAATCAAACTCAAAGAAATCCGCTTGACGCAAAAAATGTTAGATCAGCATCAAAAGAGTTGAATGGATTTAATGTTTCTTACGGTCTTGTTTCCGCTGAGACAACTTATTTTGTAGTTAAAGCTAACGGGGCCGCTGTTCAAATTCACGCGCCAAGCCAAGCTGGATTAAAATTTGGTTCAGATTATGGCGGCTATCAAATTGTGGCAGATGGAACAAATTTTGCCAATGACATTTCTGTGGTTGTCGCGAAAAAAGAAGTTGTTTTGGGCGATTCCCAGCCAATTTCCAGTTTAAGCATTTCATCAGAGTTAATTCTTAAAGATGCAACGCAAAATCTTATAAACTTTCTTCAGTCTACTGGAAAAAGTTCCTGTCAATATGATGAAACGAAAATCCGCCAACTTCTTTTAAAGTTTAATGCGCGGCAGAAAGCTCAAAAAAATATTGAAAGAGTAACCAAAACTTATGAAATTTCCGGGATTCCTTCTGTTAAGTTAACACCCGCTGATGGTTTGCAAAGTTTCTCTGTAATTGTGTCAGATTCTGGCGTAAGAACAACAGTGTCTTTTTCAAACCTGCCAAATCAAAACCGCTCAGAAGCTATTGAGGAAAAGAAATTTGAAGAACTTGGCGCAATTTTGGGCCAAGCCAAGAAATATTTCAAGAAATGAAGATTGAACCGAACACCAGCAAAACTCTAAAATTTCAGGAGCAAATTATTCCGCCTTATCTTGGCGAAAGTTTGGATTTTTACTGGAAAGCTGATTTCTTATCAACTAGTGAAAATTTCCAGTTTGGTTTAAAGTCTTCAGATGGAACAAAAAGAGTAAAGTATAGTTTTCAAAGCGGAATTTTATATGATTATTCTGATAGAATAGTTGGCGCTTATCGCGGCGGACTGTCTTTGGAGTATGGTCTTCAAAGCGGCGCAGATGGATACTCTTCTTACCAAAAAATCAATTCCAGGCCAATTTCATTCAATGACTTTTATTCTGGATATGAACTTAAGCCGTTTGATAGAATTTACGTTGAAAACAGCGGGCAAAACCCAGTTGAATTTGACTTGGAGTTGAGAGGATTCGCGCCTCCTGTTCTTTTTTCCAGCCTTTCACTCGTTGACGGATTTACTTATTCCGGCAATATTTCACAAAGCGGCTGGGCAGAAAACTTAAGCCAAGGCGTAAAACTTGGAATGTTTGGTCTGTCAGTTCCTGCTGCAAATGGCAGCGTTTTATCTTTTGACTCAAGTGGTTCTGGAATTTTAAACTATTATATCAGTGGAAATTCCTTGGCAGCGGGGCAAGTTTTTCCAATTGAATTTAATACCTATTTTGGAAAAGTTCAAAGGAATGTAACTGTTGTCGGACAAGGGGGTGGCGGTTCTGTCGAAGGCGGCGAAACGGGAATCTCTCTCAGCCTTTATGGAAATTCAAATCTTCTCCCGGCGAATGGTCAGCTTGATTTTTCAATTAGCTATTTTTCAAATGCGGAAAATGAAGTAACGGTTAATTTAACTTCACCAGAAAGTTTTTCTGTTCCAGTTTTGTCAGGTTCAGGCGCGGGATTTTTAAATTACTCTGGATTTGTTTCGAAAAGCGGGCTTATTTACTCTGATTCTTATATTACAGGAGTTGCTGATTTGGAGTCGTTGGATAACGCAGCTTTTAATACTGAATATGATCTTTTCGACCGATATATTGATATTAAAAAAAGAGTAGGTTCAAGAACAACTGGAGTTTATTATACTGGCGTTAACTCTTTCACCTATACTGGAGTCCCAATGTATGGAACTTACAACGGACCTTATCCGCCATTTATTGGTTTATTTTTCAGTGGACTGGGGGATATTACTGTTTCTCATGATTTCGTAGAATCAGATCAGGGCGTTTATACTTTTAATGAGGAGTTGGCTGGATTTTTGAACAGTAGTTATTCGGGCCAATTTGCTATTGCTAGCAGCGTTCCAAGGCTCTCAACTGATCCAATCTTTTATTCATCAAATAATCCAGTTACTTTTCCAACAGGTCAAGCTTTTGGACTTATATCTTCAACTGTTACCGGGCGTGGAATTGTTAGTCAAAGTGTTGAATATCCTTCATTTTTCGGAGAGGGAACCGGGCGCGTTTTTACCAGTCGCATTGAAACAGAAGGCACAGGATTCGGCGACGTTTCTTTCAGTGGCTCAGCTTATGAATGGAATATTTGGTCTCCTCCTTTTTACGAAACGCCAGACTCTTTGGGTGGAGCGATTGTTGATTTGCAACCATACAAAGGAGAGGGAATTTTAAGTAACGGAATAACAACGTTCAAAGGAACCGGCTTACCAAATCCAGTTTACACAACAGGAGGTTTTCCAACCGGGCCTTCAAGAATTATTGTAAAGCCGCAGCTTTTGGAGGTTTATTCTGATTTGGAAATTGATTTTATTGAAGGCTTCTTTTACCTTTCTGGAAGTCAGAGTATTGTGCCAACTGGTTTTGGATTTACGGGCCGCGCTGTTGGATATGTTAATTATGGAGGAGGATCTTTTGAAGGTCCTGTTTTTCCAGAGCCGAATGATTCTAATTTTTATCCTTATAACGGAAATAGTTTTGGACTTTTGGTTGAAGGTGAAGCATTTTATGGAAGAGGAATTATTTATAGCTCTGGAAGCGTTGATGATGGAGCTACCCATAGAGGAATTTTCGTTACAGCTGAAGAAGAAGGAGAATTGAGTGTTTCATATAACATTCAAACTGGCCAATATCGCGCCACTTATGAGGCGAAAATTTCAAAAGCAGCTTTTGCCGTTAATCAAATTTATCCGGCGAGGTTTATTGATGTGGGAGAAGGACAGGATTTCCTGAATTATGACGCTGTTTCCCTTGAATTTATAAATCCGTTAATTGATTTTACAACAGGAGCAAATATTTCAGGAAAAGGATTTGTCCCAACTTCAAACTTGAACGAAAAATATAATTTGTTTTACTCTGAAACTCCAGACTCATTCCCTGAGCTTGGTTATAAAGAGCAGGGCTGGTTCACTCCTTCTGAATTTGAGCGGCCAACTCCTTATTCTTACCCCGTTGGCGAGAAAATAGCTTATGTTAGAGTCAAATCAACTTCAAGCGATCCTGATTCTTTTGACTCTTTGAGTTTGAAAGTTTCTGCGGCAAATGTAACCGGAGAAGTTGTTATAACGACAAATACTTCAATCTAATGTTTAAAAGAGTAAAGTTTAATAATTCTGTTGAGTTTTTCGAAGCTAATTGGCGCGGAGGCGGACCTTCGTTTATTTCTCCAATTAACGGCGAATCCTTTTCAAGTTCTTACCCTTTTAAGAAGTTTTTAATTTCAACAGATGCGCCAGCTTTTGATGGTCCAGGAAATCCGAAAAACTTAACTATAAATATTAAGGTTGGAATTGAAAAGGGTGATATTTACGACTTGTCAAAAATATCAAATTTACGCGCCAGGCCGCTCATGGTTTCTGAAAAGAGGGATGGCAGTTATGTGGTTGTAAAAGACTCGACCACTCAAAAATATACAAAGCAGGGATTGGAAAATTTCCGCGTTCCTCTTTTTATCAATTCCGGGAAAATGGAGAGCTTTGACTCTCTGAATCCTGATAAGAATTCATTAACAGTTTCTATTGAGTATGACAATAATGGAAATCAGAAAATAAACGACAAGAGTAAAATATTCCTGGTAATTGAAAAGCGCCGATTTTCTCAAAACAACTCTATTCAAACTGCGGAGGAAAGAGAAAAGTTTTCAACCTTAGTTGGGGCCGAACTGTTGTCTTTCAGTCAGTTGAAAGCAAGGGGCGCATATGATTCAAATGATGTTTTCCAGCCAAACTCAAACTTTATGAAAAATAAGGTGAGGTATTTGTTCATGGATGCTTACCCAAAAATGGGATATGTTAGTATCGGCGCTCTTCATGAAATTATGCAGGATCAAAGCGGCGGTGGCTTGGATTTAGGAAATTACAGCGAATATGTCAGGAAAGCTTACTTAAAGTCTTTAGAGACTCCTGAAACTAGAATCTTCAGCCTTTTTCGGGATAACCAGGTTCCACCAGTGGAAAATTACAACAGCGACATTTTCATTAGAATTTAATGTTTAAAAAAACAACATTTTCCGGAACTCAAAAAAGAGACTTTGAAATTTCCTTGTTGGACTTGGATTTTGAAAAAGTAAAAATTAGAATTGGCCCAAAGTTCAGAAGCCAAATTATTCAGGATTTCAACACTCATGGAACTTTTGCCTTGGCCGCGCCAATTATTAATTCATTTTACTCTCCAGAGCAAGCTTTGGACGGCGGTTTTGCGCGAAATCTTTACTCTTATTTACTGTCAGTCAAAAAGGAAAAGGAAATTTCAAGATACTTTTGTTTAACAGAAAACGGCGCGAACTTTCCATCCTCCGCGATTGGCGGGACTTTTGAAATTCCGCTGGGCAAAATTATCTTTTGGATGAAAATGATGACTCTTGATCCGCGCCGGAGTGGCG
>JACCDR011800050.1_pt1 | contig 10495 bp, 14 predicted proteins | sample 7446431 | NCBI WGS metagenome assembly JACCDR01 (sample SAMN15323443, study PRJNA562643) | freshwater metagenome | isolation source: river surface water | place: USA:Blue River Watershed | collected 2017-08-17 | reverse complement strand
TCAGACTACTTCATGATTCTAGATAGCGATGATATAGCTCATCCAACTAAAACTCGTGAGATGCTCCAGAAAATCATGGTAAGTCCTTCAGTTGGTGGGGTGTACGCGGATTACCTAATATTGAACGAGCAGACTGGAAATATCGTAGCAGAGTTTAAGGAACCGTTCGATGCTAGAATCCTTCAGCAGAGATGTATAGTGAGTAGTGCTACCATGTTCTCGAAGGAGGCTTTAGATAAATCAAAAGAGTTTAATGTCCTAGGTCAGCCCCAATTCTACGATATAAATCTTCATGGACCTGCCAACCAAGAATTTCTCGCATCATGTGAAGACTGGGAACTTCATATGCGTATTTCTCAACACTTCATGTATGTACATATCCCAAAAATACTTAGCACTTCAAGAGTACATGGAAAGAATGCGAGTTCACTTGAAAAAGTAAATTCTACGTGGGCTAAGACTGCTGAATACCTGCAACAAAAAGCTCTAAAAAGACAGGGTAAAATTTGAGCATAACTTCGGTAAAAAAACCAAAGATATCTTCGAATGAGAGGGTCGTTGTTGCTATATTAGGAGCACAACAATCGCCCCGTATGCGTAATTATGGAACACGTCTAAATATTGTGATGCCAGATGGGAAAACCCTATTACAGCACCAGCTAGAACATATCCTAAGAGCTTGGTCACCAACCGAAACATTTGTAACACTAGGTTATGATAGTCAAAAAATCATTGATAAGAGGCCAGCTAACACACGACTCCTAGAAAACCTTGCTTGGGAAACTACCGGAGAATCCGAAGAATTAAGGCTGGTTTTGAACTGTTCAGAACCTGAGCGACTCTATATAATCTGTGGCGACATCTTTTTTGGTAATTATAGTTTGGATTTACCGAAAAACGAGTCCTGGACACTTTCTAATAGAGTAACCGATGACTATCAGATTGGCGTTTATTCAGAAAATAATTACGTGAACTCGTTCAGTTTCTCATTCCCGAACAAGTTTCTGGGAATTTTTCATTTGATGGGTAACGAGTTGTACCTATTCCAGAAGCTACTAAACAGGGATTTGAGTAAGTTAGCTCTCTGGGAGTTACTCGAAGAATATGTAAAGAACGGGTTCAAACTCAAAAACATAGAACTAAATACAAATCAAATCATAAAAATCCTATCTCAAAAAGAGTTAGGTATCATAAGAAACGGTAGGATGTTGTGAAGGTACTGATTCAGCACGATGGGGGGATGCACGCCCATTACTTTGAGAGATTAGGTTTAGCTAGGGCTTTAGAGTATTCTGGACATAATGTTTCTTTTTGGAATAATGATGCTATTTCTGCTTTCGATATGTTTGATAACTTAGAACCAGACATATTTATTGGTCAGACGTACAATATAACAGATTCTATAATTCAGACAGTAAAAGAACGTCCTAAATTACTAGTGTATATGAAAGCCGGTGACTTTGGAGAGGCTGTAAAAGAGTATGACCTTACAAAATATGAAATTTTAGTAGCTTCAGAAGATGAAAAAAATAAAGTTAGAAAAATGCATGAGGAAACTGGCAGACCTAATTTTGTTGGATGTCATTATATTCCTGATAGAATAGAATCAAGTCACGGGTATTGGATGAATTTTGGTCCTAAGCCACTGAGTATGATGTTAGGAGCCGATATCTTCGACCATACGAATTCAGAACCGTCTGAAGAATTTGCATCGGATATCAGTTTTGTGGGGGGTTATTGGGGGTATAAAGGACAAAACATACAGAAGTATTTCATCCCGTTATGTGGACCTAATCAACCTTATAATATAAAAATTTTTGGTGGAAGTCCCTGGCCTGTTCATCAGTATTGTGGAAACTTAGACCCATCATATACAAAGATAATTCACAAATCTGCGAAAGTCTGTGTAAACGTAAGTGAGCCTCATGCTATATTAGGATTCGAATATTGCGAGCGTCCGTTCAAATTACTAAGTAATAAATGTCTATGTATTAGCGACTGGAATGACGATTTAGCCACAAAGATTTTCAATAACGATGGAATGATTTGGACTAAAAATCCAAAAGAATTTAAGCAGATGATTGACCATTACTTAAAATATCCACATGAAAAATCACCAATAGTTGAAAGAGGATATAATAAGTGTATTAATGAACATACCTATTTTCATAGAGCTTCTTATTTATTAAAAGCGTTTGGTCTGCATCAGGATTCAGATAATATACTGAAATCATTTGAAAAGGTTAAGATAGAGAGGAATCTATGACACAATTAATAGTTATGTGTTCTGGTTCTGGAACAAGATTTGGAAATATATCTACACATACCAACAAATGCCTCCTACCAGTAGATGGAAAACCTATACTAAATCATATAATTGATTCAATGACCGTTGAAGATGTTGTAATTGGGTGTAAGGCGAAATATATAGAACAGATAAAAAGAAGTATAAAACATATCAAAAATACAGTAATTGAATTAGACAGTTCATCACCTATGGAGACTGTTCTAAACTTACAGAAATATATAACCCAAGATTTTTATATTAGTGTATCAGATGGTTTTTCTAAAAATAAAATAGACACACCGACAGATTCCACTTTCTTCACTTCTAATATTACAAATCAAGTAGAATATAATACTGTTGAGTCAATCAATGGTAATATAAGTAAAATCCATCATTTTGAGAACACTAAATTAACTACCGGGCTAACTGGGCTATTTTACATAAATAACACTAGCTGGTTTGATTATTGTAGAACAGCTATAGAGAGTGGCCTCACAGATAGAAATGCTAACAACTTCGTATTTGATAAATTTATAGAAAATAATTACGTAAAAGAGGAAATCATAGACTTCAATTTCTTTAATTCCATTGAAGAGTACTTAATGTATGCAAAAGCTTAATGGTTGGTATTATGAATTTTTTAGACCGGGGGTGACGTGCGACGTCCTCGTATATGATGGTAAAAAAACGTTATTATGTAAAAGGGCGAATAATCCATACAAAGGATACTGGAGTCTTCCAGGAGGATTTTTAGAAGAGACGGAAACCCTTAAGGTATGTGCTATTAGAGAGGTCAAGGAGGAGTGTGGTTTAACTCTTTCTGAAGACAGTTTGGAATTTTTCGACTATCACGATTTTTTATGTGACCCACGTGGTCAATCCTTGAATATGTTTTTTACATACGACATAAATAAAAGTTATGGAACCTTAATAACAACAGACGAATCCTCAGATTTTAAATTTGTAGACGTTTCTGAACTAAAAAATTTCTTAATAATTCCACATCATAACCTAATCATAAGAAAGTTTCATGAATAAATTATTACTGACTGGAGCGTCTGGATTTTTGGGGAAACAATTAAGCTGTTCACTATCAAGAAAATATGAAGTATTCGGAATATCTGGAGCTAGGGACTTAAGATGCTTAAATGTAGTAAATGAGATTCTAGAACAAATAAAGCCAGATATAGTCGTCCATGCGGCAGCGAATTGCGGTGGAATAGAATACAATAAGAAAAACCCATATGACTTATTCACCGATAATATCTTGATGGGAGTAAATTTGATAAAAAGCTCGATAGAGAAAAACGTAGGGAAGTTCGTTTTAATATCTACTATATGTTCATACCCTAAATTCACAGAATGTCCATTTAAAGAGAGTGAGCTATGGAACGGATATCCAGAAGAAACAAACGCTCCATACGGGATTGCCAAAAAGTCCTTACAGGTAATGCTTGAGTCGGCAAGGTCTCAGTTTGGTTTTAATGGAATTACCGTACTACCTGTCAATATGGCGGGTCCTGGTGACCATTTTAACGAAACCTCTCATATTATACCATTAGCCATAATGATAATTGACAAGGCTAAAAAATCCAAAACCGATGCCATCTTTCTAAGTAGTGGAAATGCGACGCGAGAATTTATACATGTCCGGGACTGTTCTGACGCAATCTCTCTATGTACTGAAAAATATGATGAAGCGACACCAATAAATATTGGCACCGGAAAAGAGATTTCCATTAGAGAGCTAGTAAATAAAATAGCTGAAAAGATGGAATTTACAGGGAATATAGTATGGGAATCTAAACTAGACGGACAACCAAGACGTGTTCTAGATATTTCCAAAATAAGTAGCCTGGGTTTTTTACCACGGTTCAGTATTGACGATGTGATTTTAGACGAAATAGAAACTTTTAGGAGAATAAAATGATTACAGCTATTATCTTTACTAAAGACAGGGCGGCTCAATTAGACTTACTCTTTCAATCTATTCAAAAAAATTCTAGGCAGCTTTTTTCTGAAATAAGGGTCTCATATTTGGCTTCGAATGAGGATTATGCGAATGGATATAAGAAACTTATTAGTGAATATGGAGATTTTGCTACTTTTACTAAAAGGGGTGATTTTTGTACTGATAGTAAGAATATAGTCCAAACAGACACAAAGCTATTGTGTTTTTTCACTGACGATGATATCGTGTATAAAAAAGTTACTGTGAGAGTTGCTGAGATTTGTAGTTTCTTTGACGAATTAGAAGTTGGGTGTCTATCGTTACGACTTGGTCGTAATACAGTAATTCAAAATCTAGTAACTAAAGAACAAACGAATTGCCCAACATATATTGCAAATTACGATAATAAGTTCCTAGTTTGGGATAGAAATCTAGTTCCTGGAAATTCAAATTATAATTATCCTCTTTCAATAGATGGTCATATTTTCAGAACAAAAACTATTCTAAATATGGTGAAGTCATTTGAATCAGAACATCCTAATGATTTTGAGGGAAAACTTCAAAATTACAGAAGTTTGATATCGCCTCTAATGTCATCTTTAGAGCAAAGTTGTGTCGTTGGCGTGCCAATCAATAAGGTGAATGATAAAGTAGGGAATGAGCATGGTAATCTGTATCCACAATCACAAGAAGAGTTCAATAAAAAGTACCTGGAAGGTAAGAGAATTATATTAGATAAGATTGAGTTCCTGAACGTACTAGGTACTCACCAAGAGTTTGTACTTCCGATGGAATAACATGAGAATAGCAGTATGTATTTCAGGATTACCTAGATTCTGGACCGGATTTCCAAAACATAAATTCGGAGATGTTGATTACTTTATTCACACATGGCAGTATAAAACAGAATGCATCTCTGACACCTGCTGGTATAAATATAGTGAAAACGAATCAGAGGTTCATAGTTCAGACTGGTGTGATATACAAGCTATAAATGATTTTTTTAAACCAAAAGCTCTGATAGTTGAGGACTATAATAAAACTACTAAAGATTACTTCAACCTACTAACAGCAAACTTTGATACCAAGGATGGTTGTGGGAGAAAATCAGTTCTTCCAATGTTCTATGGAATAGAAAAGGTGATACGTTCTGCATACATATTATCTAAAGCTAATCATACTAATTACGATATTATAGTAAGATGCAGATTTGATACAAGATTAAAATCAGAAATGGCTTATAATAAAGATAATGGGATTTATATACCAGTAAATAATGATTTCTGTGGTATAAATGACCAGTTTGCTTATGGCGATATCAGTTCAATGCTATACTATAGTGAGGTGTACTCTAATCTGATTGACTCAATTATTTTTAATACTTCCAGTAAAATTTTGTTAAATCCGGAGGTAATTCTATTTAACCATCTTAAGAACTGTAAAATAACTAGATTTAACCAGGAAGTATATCTTGAGCGATTATGAATTAGAAGAATGTATTTATAGAGAAAGATGGGATATCTGTAAAGATATAGATGGGATATATTTCTTACCTACTCATGAATTCTCAATGTCGGCACCAAAGCCCTCTGTGGTCGTAACGCAAGGCGGGGATTTTGGAGTAGAATACCACAAAGATGATTTCTTTAAATGGCACATTAGAACTCAAGGGCACACAAACAAGTCTGTAAGTGAATTAGATAGCTCGGTTCTAAAATGGTTCACGACTAATTGTGATAACCTTCGACTAAAATGTGAGATGTTACCATTAGGTGTTGTAGATGAAACCTGTATAGAACTAATAAATTCTAACCTAAATAACACAAAAGATAAGTTGCTGTACTGCAATTTTCAACTATATTCTAATAAAGCTAATAGAACGAAAGTCTTGCAGGACTGTCATAAACTACCATTTTGTACAAGAGAAGAAAATTTAGAGCCTAAAGCCTATTTTGAATCAATGTCCCGTCATAAATTCGTTGTTTGCCCTACTGGAAACGGGATTGACTCCTATCGAATCTGGGAAGGGTTATATTCTAATACGATACCAATTATTCAGAATTCAGACTTTGCGATACGATTACAGAAATTCTTTCCAGTACTAATAGTAGATGATTATAGCTCGTTGAATGAGGTCGCTCTTAATAGATTCCTGGAAAAAGTTGATTGGAATTATAAGGAAAGATTGAAAAAATTATTCTGGATTAATCTAATAAAAAATGAAGTAAAGGGAGCTTTTGGAAGCCTATAACTTATTAGATGAGCACTTTCGAGAAACGGAATTTTACACAGCTTTCTTCGAAGAGTTGCAAAAATATGAAATAGATAACTCATTTATTGTATCTTATTATGGAAAAGACATTCCAAAAACCAAAAAATCACCAATTCTATTTTTAACTTCAGATGAATATCACAGAGATGACCACTGGAAATATTTAGGGCGATGTGGTCTTGTCTTTAAGAATTATGCCCCTTTTAAACAAACCGAAGGTATAATACCGTGGCCCTTGCCAGTGTCTCGTGGCTTCCAAAGGTTTGAACCTATTCCTATCTCGCAAAGGAAGTACGATTTTTGCTTCTTAGGTCAATCTAATGGTAGATTTCATATAATAAATAACTTACTGAAATATCAGGAGAAAAGACCAAATTCTGTAGTGATTCCCACGGAAAATTTTGGGTTAGGACTAGGTATCTCAGGCTACTCGGAGATTCTAGCTGACTCAAAAGTCTGTATCTGTCCACCGGGTATGGCATCTGTTGAAACGTTCAGATATACAGAAGCTGCTTCAGCCGGTTGTATCATAGTATGTAGTAAGATGCCACCATTCTGGTACTATAAAAACCCATACGAATTTCAGATACCAGATTGGAACTTACTTCCTCAACTCTTGGATAGATTGTTCCAGATTCCTGATAATGAACTAGACGCTGTTGGTGTCACAACACTACAATATTACGAGAACTTCCTAAGTCCGAAGGCATTAGCTTTTCACTGTAATAACTTTATAAGAAATTCGATATGACTAAAGAAACCTATGCAAGTATGCAAATCGCCGCCTATAACGAGTACTCTTCTACATTTGAGAGGGCTCAGAAACTATGTGTGGGCTGGTGGGATGCTCATGAAAAATATCCGTATGAAAATTACCTACTTGCGAGATACGCTGGTCCGAAAACTAAAGCCCTAGACTTTGGTTGCGGTGTAGGTCGCATGATAAAAAGGATGTCGAAAATATTCGAGAGTGTTGACGGAATAGATTTAAGCAAAAATAATCTGGAACATTCTAAGGTATATTTGGGAGATGATTATACTGGTGAACTATTCTTAGCCAACGGAATATCATGTAATATTCAAAAATCCAATTACTATGATTTCATATATTCGACTATCTGTATTCAACATATCTGCGTTCATGAGACCCGATACCAAATACTTTCTGACTTCTTCAGATTACTGAAAAACGGTGGGCAAGCCTGCATCCAAGTTGGATACGGTTGGGATAATGGAACTCACTGGGAACATAATAAGTATGATGCCAAGGGAACCAACTCTGCACATGACTTCTGTGTTCCGGATGTCTCACATTTTTCCAGAATCCAAGAAGACCTCATAAAGATTGGGTTCTCCAACATAGTATTTAATGCAAGGGAAAGTCCACATCCTGAACTCAAGGATTATCATCCCAACTGGCTATTCATATACATGGAAAAAGGTAATGGTTGGCAGGTAGATGAACATCGTATCAATAACTACAAGAATATAGTGGATAAAGCCATTATAGATGAGGAAACTTTTAATACATTCAAAACCCATCCTTCATATAACTCGATTGTTGGTATGTCGGAGAATTGGCAAGCTGAAGAGTGGTATGAGGAACTAATATATTCGGATATCTTTAAAAATATAGATATATTCCGTAAGAATGATAGTATTGGCGGATTCCCGACTTGGCGTTCTCCAGATAACATAAAAATTTCGGCGGCAACCCTTCGTTACATGAATACTCTACAGGATATTACGACCTATTTTGAATTTTCGGAACCCATAAATGTAGTTGAACTAGGTGTTGGTTATGGAGGTCTCTGTTTCGTGCTATCTAACTACCTAAACATAAAATCATACTGCTTGGTAGATTTACCGAATGTTCAACAATTAGCACAGAAGTATTTGGGTAGACTTGGAGTAAAATCAACCCTAGAAGTTCCGGAAACGATAGACCTGTTCATTAGTGAGTTTTGTTTATCGGAGTTCTCTGACTCAAAAATAGACGAGTTTTATGATTTATACATCAAGAACGCAAAACGTATCTACTTACATATGAACCTGCATGATGAAGTCCGAAAACAGAGATTTCTGAATAAACTCTCAAAAGATTTCACATACAGAATTTCTGATGAATTCCCTAAAACTCATTATCCAAACTACGTAATAACAGGAACAAGATGGTAACTTTTGGAATCTGTAATAGCTCTCAATATGATAGTAATTCGCATAACTACGTAGATAATCTAATAGAATCAATCTGGTCGCAGAACATAAAGGATTACGAGATTATTTGTGTCGGTGACTATAAAATTAACAATTCTAATATAAAGTGTATAGAAGTACCAAATGAAGAAGTGAATCCAATTTCAGTTAAGCTAAATACTATAATTGATAACTCCACTAAAGATTACATCTGTTTTCTCCGGGATTATCATCAGTTAGACAAGAACTGGTGGAAGGGTTGGGAAAAATTCGGTTTTGATTGGGATTTAGCTATGAACGTAATCTTAAACCATAAGAATGAGAGATTTTTAGATTGGGTAGCGTGGTGTGACCCTATTAATCCTAGAAAATGGCGACAAATAGAGAAGTGGTGTCCAGAAGGTTTAGATGTAGATGGCTCACCCTTCCTACCAACATATGACTACACAAAAACTCACTTCATGTATATATCCGGTGCTTATTGGTTAGGCTCTAAGAGCTTTATGACTAAGCACAAGTTTGGTAAAGAATTAAATCTAGGAGATGCGGAAGATGTAAATTGGTTTAATAGCTTCAGATTTGACAAGTTCTCCTACAAAATGAACAAATATAGCTTAACAAGAATGCAAAAACAGAAAGATACTCCGTTTAGAGCAGAGCATCCATATTTTGAGTCCTATGAATACTGTACGAAAGAATTATCATGTTAAATATTGTACAAAAATCAGAATATGAATTAGTATGTGATGACTGTGGTAAAGTTTGTGCTAGAGGGATGGATGCTGTCTCTGGAAAATTAAGATGTAATATATGTAGAAAGAGATGCTCGTGCGAAAACTGCCAAGGAATGTATATTTGTAATAGAACTTATTATAGGTTGGAGTTTGTCGTATGTCAGAAGTGTTTAGAGATTGGTAAAGAAATTAGGGACGGGTGGGATAAAAAACATGGAGAGTTCGTTGAATTTCAGCAAAAGGGGATTCAGGAATGGAGAAAATTAGCACAATGAACACAACTTTTATTATTGAAGAATCACAAATGCTGAGAATCCGAAAATTCCAAGAGGATTGCCTATCAGATAAAGCTTATGAGGGTGCAATCGGAGGTCGCTTCACATACTGTTTTACGCCAACTAGTCTAGGAACTGTCATAAAAGTCAAGGATTACATCTCAAAAAAAGAAATAGATGTTTCTGACTATGATTCTTGGTAATTTGGTATTGACTTCTACAAAAAATCCTGTATAATAGATTGTTAAATTTTTTATTCCTTTGAAAGGTGAATTATGAGAGTTACAGTTTGGGTAAATCGTAATGTTTCTGTTGAATGCGAAGGTAGCGATGACAAGACTTTGTTTGAGGCTATCTCTGCTGCTCAAGAACATGAATTCTTTATTGAAAAACAGTGTGGAAAGTGTGGTTGTGAAGATATAAAATTCCAAACCAGAACAGTTAAAGATAAAGATTCTGGTGAAGAAAATACTTTTCATGAACTAGTTTGTTGTAAATGCTATGCCAAACTCAGCTTCGGACATGGTAAAACCGGTGAGAACGCTGGCAAAATGTACAGAAAACTTTGTGAAACAGGACCTAAAGGTAAGGCTATTAAAGATGAAGATGGCAAATCAAAATTACTACCCAATAAAGGATGGTTAAAATACAATAAAGAAACAGGAAAGAACGAATAATGTTAGGAATGCCGTTATCATACTACTCTAAAATAGAGGCCAAGATGAATATGCAAGAAGAACTACGTCAATTAGTTATAGATATTAAGTCCCGGTGGGATGC
>JACCDR010811761.1_pt1 | contig 10495 bp, 21 predicted proteins | sample 7446431 | NCBI WGS metagenome assembly JACCDR01 (sample SAMN15323443, study PRJNA562643) | freshwater metagenome | isolation source: river surface water | place: USA:Blue River Watershed | collected 2017-08-17 | reverse complement strand
ATGCTCGGGGTGCAATGCCCGTACAGGCGTACCTTGTTCCCGAGCTTGGCCAGGCGCCGCGCCATCTGCCAGGCCATGGTTTCCGAGCCGCCGATGCCGACCGATTCGAAGGTCTCCGGGTTCCAGGGCTCGACCCCGTGACCCACGTAGAAGACGATATCGAGCTTGCCGGGGGCCGGCTCGGTCATCTCGGGAAGGTCCGGCGCCTGCACCGGGGGAGTCTCGACCGCTATCTGCCCATCGAGCACCGCTCCCAGCATCACCCCTTGCGCTTCGGAGATGTCGCCAGCTGCCACCATCTCGGAGCGCAGGCCCTTGAGCGCGCGCATGCGCTTGGTCTTCTGGAAGAGCCTCAAGTTCTGCTGCATCAGCTCATCCCCGGGCAGACCCGCTAGCCCCGCCTCACAGCTCCGGATGGCCTTGTCGAGCTCTCCGATGCGCGAGTAAGCGACGCTCAGGCGCTGGTGAACGACGAACCTATCCATGGGGTTAGCGAAAAGGATGACGTCTTGGGGAAGACCTAGACCGAGCTCGGCGAAGTGGATTGAGCGGCGCAGGTGATGCTCGTGCAGGGGCCCCTTGTCTTCCTCGCCCAGCTTGAACGCGAGCGAGTAGAAGCTCCGAGCCAAGGCGAAGTAAGGCTCTGGCCACGCGCGCTGCAGGACCGCCTTCTGCGCCCATTCGATAGCCTGCTCGTGGTCTCCGAGCTCCCGGTAGATGTCAGAGATGGACAAGAGCGCCTTGCACTTCTCGTCTGCCCAATGCCCAATTTCTACGTAGCGGCGGAGGTAGTGCAGGGCCTTGCCGATGTCGCCCGCGGCCAAGTACTCGGCGCCCAGGTAGTAGACGGCGCGTACGTCCGCCTCACCCACACGCCCGACGTAGCTCCGGAGGATACGGAGGTTTCGGCCCACCTCGCGGGGCTTGGTCGACTTGCGAGACCGGTGCAGGAGCCGCGTCTTATCCGGTACCAGGACATCCCCGCTCGTGCCCTCCACGGGCTCCATGAGCATGCACATCTCGTGCACTGGCGATATCCACTCGAGCCTGTGCCGTGGGCGGAGCAGGCGCTCGCGGAACTGGAGACACGTGATGTTGCCCGCGTCGTCGTAGGCGTACTCATACGGCATGAGGTAGCGCACGGCGTCCAGGGTCGCGCTCTCTGCCAGGGGGCGGAGATGCTCCGCGCCGCTCACCACGTCGTCGCCGTCGCACCAGAAGACCCAGTCATGCTGGGCAAGCTCGAGGCTACGGTTTCGGGCGGAGGCGAAGTTTTCGATCCTGTTCTGCTCGTCGTTGCAGCCGAGCCAGGTCTCCACCTTCGCGCCGTGCTTCCGCGCAATCTCGGGGGAGCCGTCGGCCGAGCCCGTATCGACCACCACGATTTCGTCGACGTGGTCCTTGATGCTCGCCAAGCACGCGTCCAGCGTGGAGGCGTCGTCCCGAACAATCATGCAGCATGAGATTTTCTGGCTCATTATCTCGGGGTCACCTTCCGGAGCTGCTTTCGGAGCTCCTCCAATCGCTGCCTGTCACACTTGCCGACCATGCTCTCGGGCACGCCGTAGAAGTCGGACCACTCCTGCGCGGCAGCCCGCTGCTCGGCCCCTCGCTCGCCACTGAAGGCCTTTGCGGCCATGCTCCGGAGGTGCGCCAAATCGACCTCCTCGAGCTTCTTCCGCCTCGCCTCGTCCGCCCGGATAAAGCGCTGGTTTTGCTCTTCCGTGAACGGATACGGGCCCGGGTCGAATGGTGCTCCAACTAGTTTCATTGCGCGCCTCCTCGCAGGCTCTGACGAACCTTCCGGCGCGCCTCCTCGGCTAAGTGCTCCTCGTGCTGCACCAGGCCAGGGGCCTTCCCGCGCTGGACCGCAAAGTCATGCGCCCGACGAAGCCAGGTGCGAAAAGCCGCGTCGGCATCTGACTTAGGGTCCCGGAACTCGTGGTCGCGAAACTCCAAAACCTGCCGGTCGAGATTGACCCCGAGCTCCCGGGCTAAGGCTCGGTGCCCCTCGTTCGGCTGCCATCCCTCCGGCACTTTTCTCCAACGAACTTTGAGCTTCTCGCGCGCCGGCGCGCTCTTAGAATGGGGAGTTCTGGAGAGTTCATGGGGAGTTAGTGGCCGGCTGGCGACCGGTTGAAGTCCGCCAGGCGGAGGGTTGGCGTCGCCAGGCGACCGGTTACGTAGCGACCCGTTGTCTGCCGACTGGTCGCTGCGCGGCCGGTTGCAGTCGTCGGCAGGGGGTTCAGGTCCGGCTTCCGGACACTTAACCTGCCACAGGGCGACTGGTTGCAGTTGGTAGCGATTGGAGACACGGCCGCGAGAACCGGACTCGACCGTGATGATGGCGAAGCCTCGGAGGCCTGCGAGGGCGTCACGGGCTGCGGTACGCCCCAGGCCAGCATCAGAGGCCACGCGGTCCACGCTCGGGAAGCATCGGCCCTCGCTGTCGGCGCGGAGGGCGAGCACGCAGGCGACGACCTTGAGCGTCGCGCCCATCGGTGCAGCTGCTACCTCGCTCATCCATCCTAGCGCCATGAAGCTCACCTATGAGCCCCTGCTCTGGCGTAAGGGCTAATCCGCAGCTCCTGCTTCCTCCGGGCGCGCTCCAGTCGGTAGAGCTCCCGCTCTTCGAGGAAGGCCTGGCGCCGGCGCCCCACGGTCGTGCGGATGCAGTACCGGGCGACATGGCCCACGTCATCGCAGAGGGCGCAGCAGACGCTAGAGTTCACCATGTCGGACCTTCCTCGTGGTGTTCTTGGCGGCTCGACGCTCCGGGTTGATGAGGTGCATCACGGTCGTGTGGTGCTTGCCGAAGGCTTCCCCAATCTCCGGGTAACTCATCTGGTAGCGCTCGCGTGCGGCCTGAAAGCAGAGTGTTCGCGCCTTGACTCGAGACGGTGTGCGCCGTCGGTCCAGGACATCATCGGCACTGAGCCCAAACTGCGGGCCGAACTCCTCTGCTAGCTCCCAAGCAACCTGTGATTTCATCGGCACGCCTCCACGGCTTCCCGCACCGAGCGCACGACATCGACATACTCGCCGCCTTCGCGGAGCGTCCGATGCATCTTCTTCTGGTCGGGATTGAGCTCGCCCGTTGGCGTCTTGGTCTCGAGCCAGACACCCTTGCGAGCCACCGTGCCGCTTAACCCGAATCCGAATCCCACCACGTAGAGGTCCGGCGTGCCGGCGGGGGCTAGGTTCATCCAGCCGCGCCGGACCTGCACCTTTCCGCACTGAATCCGAATCACCGTGCGCCCGAGCTTCTCCAGAGCGTCGACGATGGCCGCCTGCAGATTGGTCTCGGGCTTGGACTTCTTCGCCATCAATTCACCTCGCCCCTTGGTTCCACCGCCCCGTACAGCTGATTGAACTGCTCCTGCAGAGCCTGACGCGCCCGCTCGTGGGCCTTGTTCTGGGCCCGCTTGAGCAAGCCCCGCCGGTAGGGATTCAGCTTGAGCTGAGACCGGATGCTCCGCTTGCGCATCATGCTGCCCGGGCCTTGCGCTTCCGCACGTTGCGGATCTGCCGCCGCGTCACCTTGTCCAGTTTGGGAAACAGCGGGACCTTGTGGCCGTGGCCGACGTTGGTCTGTTCTTTCCGCACATCAACCAGGACGAGCCCACCCATCCCGTCGGGTTCGTAATCCCGGTAAGTTTTGAAAACCGGCTTTGCCGCCCGGCGGATTCGACGCACAACGCTCGCCATCAGTGCACCCACTTTCCCGCCAGCCAAACGAGCTCGGAATGCTCGGCCAGCGCCGCCCGCCAGGCCGCTTCTTCAGATTCTTGGCTCGCGTCAACTCGAGCAGCGGTAACTACGCGACCCGGTGTTTCACGCCTCTTTGGTGGACGCCCTGGTTTGCCTGGTTTGTAGAAACTCTCGCCATTACCGGGAGTAACCGTGGTTCGAGTCCAGGAGCTGGAGCCATCAATCCCGCTACCATTCTTCTCGGCGTCAAGAAGTCCGTTCACCGGGAGCGCCAAAACCACGCCGCAGAGCTCGGCCCAGTCGCGCGTCGTGTAGCGGTCGATAATCTCGCCCTTGGGGTTGTGCGTGACGAGCTCGAGCACGGCCTTGTCCGCGCCTCCCCTGCGGGCCAGGGAGATGAACGTGTGCCGCGTGGAGTGCACCGAACGATTGCCCACCCCGGCCGCCCTGCAGACCTTCAGCCAGGCCTTGTAGGCCGCGCTCTTGGTCAATGCCGTCCCGCCTTGGCCAGGGAACATGAGGTCCCCCGGGAGCGGCTCCCGGCACTGAATGATTTCCCATTGCCGGCGATGCTCGGCCAGACGCTCGGAAAGCAGGGGGTGCACAGGCACCACTCGGGGGCGCTTGGTCTTCAGGGGCTGGCCGTCGTACTGGCGCTCCACCACGAGGGCCTGCAGGGGCTCCGTAGCCTGGTCCCAGTCGCCCCAGCGGAGGCCGCAAATCTCCCCGCAGCGAAGCCCGCCCAGGAGCGCCACGGCGTCCCAGGCGCGGCCCTGAGCCAGCAGGGCCAGGGTTTCCCGCTCGGTATAGGGCTGCCGCTTCACGCCGCCCCGGGTGAGCTTCCCGCGGGCTACGAGGTAGGGGCTGGCCGTCAGGGTCTCCCCGATGACGGCGTCTCGAAACATCACCCGGAGCAGGCCCAGGATGAGGCTCACTGTCTTGGCGGACAGGCGCTTCCCGGTCCGGTCGCTCCGCTTGGCCTCGAGCTCGGCGATGAGCTTGACGAAATGCTTGGGCCGCACGTCACCGAGAGCGAGCGTGGCGAACCAGTCGACGGTCAAGACGTGGCGCTCGAGCAGCATCCGGTCGTTGTCCGCGGAGTTGTTGATGCGCTGCGAGAGCCAGCCCTTGGCGTAGCCCAGGACAGAGACGCGGTCGGTGATGCGGCCGGGCTCGAAGGTGCCTTCCCTGACCTCGCGGCGGCGCTTGCCGTCGAGGGTCTCAGCCTCGCGCTTGACCGTGCCCACGAGCTCCCAGTGCTGACCGCCTTCCCACGACGTGCAGACGTAGTACACGGTTCGGTTCTTGCGCTTGCGTGCGTGGACAGACATCAGGCGGCGCCCTTCTGCTGTTGCCTTTTGAGCCATGCCATCACAGACGCCCGCTCGAAGCGAGGTGCTCGGTTCAGCCAGATGATGGGGAGTGGGTCCACCTTCGCGCGTGCCAGCTTCATGACGTGCGGGCGGCTCACCTGGAGCAGCAACGCCACGTCCGCTGGTTTCATGAACATGGATTCGCTCACTTGCCCTCCGCGGCGTCGAGAAGGACCTCGGCTTCATTCAGCGCGCCGTCTAGCCGCAAAGACTGCAGCGGGCTCGGCTCCGGCTCTTCGCAAGCGTTGGCCGCGCCCACCAGCTCCCGCAGCGCCGTCAGCATCTCTTCGCGGTCGGCGAGGAGGTCGAGCACGTCTTGGGGTTCGATCGTCCACAGCTCTGAGAAGTTCGCTTCCTCGCTGTCCTCAGCCTTTAGCTTGAGCTCAACCGCTAGCGCGTTCGTGACTTTCACTGCGTCACCTTCAGATCCACACGCTGCGAACCGAACTGGAACCCGGCGCGGATGGCCAGCCGTAGCAGCACGACGACGCCCGCCACGATGAGGGCGAGCACGAGCGTCAGCATCACCAGCAGGCCGAGCGTGAACCAGAAGGCTTCGTGTTCGGTCATGGCTTCCCCAGCTTCGCCTTGAGCCGTTCGTATTCTTTCTCGTCGTCGGAGTGCTCCCGCTCCGAGCGTTCCCGTTCCTCACGCTCGCGACGCTTGTCTGCCACTGTGTGGGCGTCCCAGAAGTCCGCTAAGGCGCGTGCCTGTGGGTTGCGCCCGTCGTAAACGATGCGATCCATTTGCTCTGGGGTGAGCTTCCGAATCGTCATGCAAAGCAGCACTACGGCGTCATTTACCTTCGCCGCGTCGCCGTAATATTCGTCCTTCGCTTTCAGGGCCCAATCCGGAGGCTCCACGTCAATCGCTTCGAGGACGTAGCAGAGCAGCCCGCAGAACTTCCGCGAGTCCTTCTCCTGCCTAGAGGCTTCCAGGTAATCGCTACGACAGGGCATCAGGCTACCTTGCCTCCTGCACGAACGCGCCTGCCTCGGCCCGCGGGAACCACGTATGCAGCGCCGCGACCGTGCCGAGAATCACCAAGAGCGCCAGCGGGACGGCGAGAAGGGCGCCCAGCGACGCGGGTTGCACCGCATCGCCCGACTGAGCGGAGCTCATAACATCACGGGCCGGCGCCCGATCCGCTGCCGTCTCACGATAGGCAGCATCCGCAGAGTCGGAAACGTTGGGGGCGAGTGAGGGAATTGCACCCCCGACCTGCAGCTTATGAGGCTGCTGAGCTACTACTGCTCCAACTCGCCGGAGATTGGTAAGGGCAATCACGCTGCCCGCCTGTTCAACTTGCAACCCACGCAGGGCTGGTTATCGTGCCCCACGTGAAAGCTAGTCTTATGTTGGTTCTGGCGCTGATGGGTTGCGCGCGTGCCTCGCACACCAAGGTGGGGCCGGACCTGTTCGCCATCACCTGTCAGGGCGGCCGGACCAAGTGCTACGAGGAAGCTTCGCGCGTCTGCGGGAACGGCTTCGACGTAACGGATGGCTCCGACCGTACCCAGAGCTTCACGACTGGCGCCGCCGATACCCAGACCACGCAGACCACCCCGCAGAAGTCGAACTCCGACACGACGGCCGGGGCGTGGACGTGGAACAGCTACGAAGCCGACCTGCTCGTGCGCTGCCGGCCATGGCCGATTCCGATGCCGCCGCAGTAGGGTCACGCTGCGCTCGTTTCTTTCGACGGTGGCTCGTCCCACCATTCGACCAGGATGCCCTTCGGGAAGTCCTTGCAGACGGTCTCCCGCTGGAGCGCCAAAGCGTCCTCGCGCAGAGCCGGCCGCTTCCCGTCTGACAAGCGACTGATGTGCGACTGCGAGATACCGGTTCTGCTCGCCAGCTCCACCTGAGTCAGGAACTCCAGGACGCGGCGTAGAGCCTGGGATCCGCGGTTGTCTTCCATGTGTTTCCCCTCAATATGTGACTTGGCATTGTATGTCAAGTAACATTCGAACAGCCCCATTGCCGGCGGACATGACGAGGCGAAGTCTCGAGCCATGGCAAAAGCGCAATCATCGGGGGGCGCTTCCAGGGAGAGATCTAAAAGCCCGATCACTGTCGCTGCCCAGCAACGCTTGCAGACTCACATCGAGACCTGTGGCCTCACACAGAAAGAGGTCGGCGAGCGAGTCGGCCTCACACAAGGCCATGTCTCTAAGATTTTGAGCGAGCCACGGCCGTCATTCGATGCCGTCGTCATGGTCGCTGTCAGCGCTGGCATGCCGCTCGAGCAGCTCATTGCCGGCCTGCATATCCTTACCAACGAAACCCCCGTACCTAGCTCTGCAGTGCGGGACTCCAGCAGGCCCTAGGTTCGCGTGGCGTTTTGCGCCAACCGGGCCCCGGCCAGGAGGCCTATTTACTACCCGGCAACGTATGTGACTTGACATAGTATGTGATTGAACATATCTGTTGGGAATGCCCAACCGACGCACCATCCGCCTGGTCACCCCGGGCGGCGCGACGCTCGAATATACCGAAGAGCCTCCACCCTCCTCGAAACAGTCCGGGGTCCGCAGGGTCATCGACACCACGGGGGAGAGCCTAGATCACCCCGGCATCGTCAAGACTGGCGCGGCGGTTCCAGCTCAGGCGGCAGGTGCGCGGTGAGGGTCCTCTCTAGCGCCGACGTGCTCCCGATCGCCGCTGTGGTGGCGCTGGATGAGTACGCTGCCAGCCTGGGCGTCCCGACCTCCCCTGCTCTCGAGGTCGTCAAGCCGAACCAAGTATTCCTAGTCGCCATCACGATGCCCAACGGCCGCGTTCTGGGCATGGGTCGAGGGACCACGGAGTCCGAGGCGGCACGGGATGCGTACCGCGACTTCACCAAGGGAGCTTCGGGCGCGGCGGTTCCAGCTCAGGCGGCAGGGGGGCGCTGATGCTCTGCATTCGCGAGGTCCAGAGGTTTTCCGGCGTGGTCGGGCGGATGCTCGAGTCGGCGTACCTGGCTGAGGGAGAGACCGCGTACGTCTGCCACCTCCGGGCCATGGACCGGAAGAACCATGACGAGCTCGCCCGGCGGGCGTCGCAGCCATGCCCGTGCCGGAGCTGCAAGGAGAACCTGCAATCGCGAGCGGAGGAGTGCATTGCCTGAATGCTCTCGAAGGCGGCGTCTGGGCTGAGTCTGTCCCCCCCCCCAGGCCCTCAGGCGTCGCACTTCGGTAGCAATCAAGGAGAACGCACATGGAATCTGTTGCCCTAGTCAAGGCTGAGCCTGACGCTCCGGCACCGCTTGCGCGGGTCGAGAACGCAGAGCTCTCTGTCGAACAAATCGTCGCGCGCGTGAGCAAGGTTCACGAGATTCAGCGCGAGGTGATGAAGAAGGGGCATCACTACGGAATCATCCCGGGAGTGGACAAACCCTCACTGCTGAAGCCGGGAGCTGAATTGCTCGGCATGGTGTTCCGGCTCGACCCTCAATTCGAGGTGGCCGAGCAACTCCGCGAGGGCCAGCATCTGCGGGTCACGGTGCGGTGCACGCTGTACCACATTCCCTCAGGCGCGCGCGTCGGCTCCGGAATGGGCTCCTGCTCCACCTACGAGAGCAAGTACGCCTATCGCAAGGGGCAGCGCCTGTGCCCGAAGTGCGGCAGCGCTGCCATCATCAAAGGCAAGGAGGAGTACGGCGGCGGCTGGCTCTGCTGGAAGAAGAACGGCGGCTGTGATGCCAAGTTCAAGGATGGTGACAAGGCCATCGAGGGCCAGCAGGTCGGTCGCGTGCCGAACGAGGACCTAGCCGACCAGCACAACACCGTCCTGAAGATGGCCATCAAGCGCGCGCACGTGGCTGCCATTCTCTACGCTACCTGTGCTTCGGACATCTTCACCCAAGACGTGGAGGACATGCCGGCGGAGAACTTCGAGCCACCGAAGGCTCCCGCCAAGCGCAACGGCAAGCCCCCGGCGAAAGCCGCGCAGAAGTCCGAGCTCTACCAGGAGATGATGGATCTCATGGAGCGCTGCTCCAGCATTGCTGAGCTGGAGAAACTCGTCCCTGACTTGAGGGCTTGCGTGACCGCGGTCTCCGAGGAGGAGTACGCGGACCTGCGCTCGTTCTATGCGCGATGCACGAGCACTCTCGATATGCAACGCCAAGCCGGAGCCGAGGGCTAAGTCATGAGCAAACCCATCAGCGGCGGCGGTAGGCCGAAGCAGTACAGGCTCGCAGACGGCACCCGCGTGCCTGGCGTCACCACCATCACAGGCAGGTACAAGGACAGCGGCGGCCTCATCCACTGGGCATGGCAGCAGGGCATGGACGGTATCGACTACCGCCGCACCCGCGACGAGGCGGCCGACATCGGCAGCATCGCTCACCAGTGGATTGACGACTACATCCACGGCCGGGACCGGAAGGCTTTCCCCAACGCTACCGCAGAGCAACTGGAGAAGTCTCTCAGCGCCCTCAATGCCTTCCTCGACTGGGCCACGCAGGTGAGCCTCGAGGTGCTGACCACCGAGACCCCGCTCGTCTCCGAGCAGTACCGGTACGGAGGCACCTACGATGCCCTGGGCAAGGTGGCTGGTAAGCTCGTGCTGCTCGACTGGAAGAGCAGCAATGGCGTCTACGCTGAGTACATCGTCCAGGTGGCTGCGTATCGGCAGCTCTTGCGAGAGCAGGGCGTCAACGTCGACGGCGCGCAGCTCCTCCGGTTCGGCAAAGAGTTCGGCGATTTCCACGCGCACAGCTACCCGGCTGAAGTGCTGGATGCGGGATGGGATGCGTTTCTGCTCTACCGGCAGGCGTACGACTTGGACGCGAAGCTCAAGAAGGCGGCGGCGTGAACATGACCAAGAAAACAATCACCAAGAAACCAAACGGCCACAGCGAACGCGCCGTCATCGTCACGACGGCGCACAGAGGCGTCTTTTTCGGCTACTCCACCAAGACCGACGGTGAGACCATCAAGCTGCAGCGTGCGCGCCTGTGCGTGTACTGGTCGGTAGACTGCAAGGGCTTCATGGGACTAGCCTCGAACGGCCCGACCGCGAAGTGCCGCATCGGTCCCGCGGCTGACATTGAGCTTCGAAATATCACCGCGGTTTTGGAAGTGACCCCGGAGGCCGCAAAAGCTTGGGAAAGCGCCCCGTGGAGCTGACGAAGCTTCCGCCGCTCGCGGTCCTGCTGCTGCACCTTGGCGCCTGCAGCGAGGCCATCGCGTGGGCCGGGCGACGCGAGATCACTGCGCAGGCTCTGGCAGATTGCCCGAGCAAGAACTGGCGCAGATGGATTTCCGAAACGCTAAAGGTGCCGAGCGGCTCCGACTGGAGCGCCTGGGTTGCGGCAGCAAGACAGGCGCTCTCCGGCTCCGGCTCCGGCTCCGGCTACGGCGACGGCTACGGCTCCGGCTCCGGCGACGGCTACGGCTACGGCTACGGCTACGGCGACGGCT
>JACCDR011104466.1_pt1 | contig 10496 bp, 8 predicted proteins | sample 7446431 | NCBI WGS metagenome assembly JACCDR01 (sample SAMN15323443, study PRJNA562643) | freshwater metagenome | isolation source: river surface water | place: USA:Blue River Watershed | collected 2017-08-17 | reverse complement strand
TTATCTTTAAAAAGACGCTCCCGCATTCTTCACCGTCGATGCTCCTGATGGAGCTTCCCCCCTATCGGATACCGAAGGCACGTAACCTTCTTCTCACTATGAAAAACAAGGCGACGATCTTCCTTAAAAAAGCTGGGGGAATTATTCTCGCTGTTAGTATTGTGATCTGGGGGCTTGTCACTTTTCCCCAGACGAATGGGGTAACTCAGATTGAGCAATCTTACGCCGCCGGGATTGGTCGTTTTTTTGAACCGGTCTTCGCACCTCTGGGCTTCGACTGGCGAATCACCACGGCCTTGATCCCGAGCATTGGGGCGCGAGAGGTAGTCGTGAGTGCGCTTTCACTTGTCCTCGTCGTTGACGGTGAAAATGAACAGGATATGGCGACGGCGCTGGCCCAGCAATTTGGCCTGGGCACCTTGGTCGCGCTCCTGATTTGGTTTGTTTTTGCCCCTCAGTGTATCTCAACCTTCGCAGTCATGAAGCGGGAGACGAATTCTCTCCGCTGGCCTTCCATCATGGTGATCTACACCATGGGCCTGGCCTACATCTTTGCTTTTCTGGCCCGGCAGCTGGTCATTATTTTGTCTTAACTTGTTCCCATGGCTTGAGCTGCCAGATCGTCTCGACTTCTGCGACCTTGTTGCCTTCTCTATCTCTGATGAGAGTCGTGAGCCGTTGGATGTACTTACTTTCAGTGGCAAGGCCTGCTTCAACGAGGGACTTATCGATCTGACGGAGAGAGCAAATGGCTTCGAGGTCCATGCGGCCCTGATAGGTATACCGAACGTTGAGCTCGGCCAGAATGAGTCGGTAGCGAGAGATACCGGAGGACTTCAGGAGCGACATCCCTGCCGCGTACTCACCGACGGTTGCCATGGCGCAGGCGTGTACACCACCGAGGTGATTTTGGTTAAGCTTCCTGTTCGGGAGTGCGACGATCACTTCATCAGGACCAAGGCTTAAGATCTTAAAGCCATGGGGGGCATTGAACGGAATCCCAACCTGGAGAACTTTGTCCAGAGCGAGCATGTTCAGTTGAGTTGGGTGAGCGAGGAGCTTATCGATCATTTTATAGATGAGCTTCATGGGCTATCCCACCGTCCGGGCGAGATGCGCCTGGGCCTGTGTAAGCTCACTCTTATAGCGTTCGATGATGGTGCGGACCGGTTCGACCTGTCTTGTGAACTCGATTGAGCTTCCGGCACACCAGACGGTTTTGTAGGAAGCACTGAAGGCCGCCTTCTCGAGAAGCTTCATACCCTTGTAGTAGGTCACCATCTTCGCGTATTTTTTGAGCTGCTTATTCTTGTTCAAAAGCCCCTCAACCAGATTCTGTTCGGTGCCGATCTTTTTCACGTAGGGTGTGTTGATAACAGTACAAGGAGTTCCGGAGAGCTTCGTTGTGACCACGATGTCTTCCGCACCATAGTCGATGCATGCCTGCTTATACTCGGGCGTGACACCGGCCTCAGTCGTGGCGATGAAAGGGGAGCCTATGGAAAGACCGTCGGCACCAAGTGCCAGCATCGAGAGAATGCCGGCACCATTCCCGACGCCGCCTGCCGAGATGACAGGGATCTTACAAGTGGCCTTGAGGGCCGGAATCAGGACAGAGGCGGGGAGATTCCCCCGATGGCCACCGGCGCCTGAATTAACGGCAATGACCCCATCAGCTCCGAGGTCCTCTACCTTTTTGGCATAGGTCTCTTCGATGACGTCACAAAAGACCCGGACCCCATGTTTCCGTGACTCCCGGATCACTTCCTCGGGGGAACCGAGTGAGGTGATGAAGAACGAAACACCGAGGTCGAGGCACTTGAAGAGTTGTTTTCGGGCCAGGACATTGGACTTGTTCACAATCAGATTCACGCCGAAAGGCTTGGTTGTCCGGGATTTTATTTCTTTGATTCCCGTCTCGAGATCCTCAATGTTTCGGAAGTTTAGGGCAGGGATACAGCCCGCGATTCCGCACTCTGCGGCCGACACAATCATCTCTGTATTGGTCACAAGAAACATCGGGGCCATAATGATCGGTAATTCGATCCCAAGCATTTCCGTCAGGGCCGTTTTCATGGTTCTCCTCGTGCGCTTAGCGCGCCGATTCGTGTAAGGTAAAGTCATAGAACTTACCTTCCGTTCAAGATTAATCTATGGGTTAATTGTATCAATCATTTTTCTAGCAAGGATGGAAAAAAATGAAAAAGTTAACTGGATTGATGGCACTTTCACTCTCTATGGCAGCTTTTGCTGGTCCTGATTCTCAATGGGTGACTGTGGATAATCAGGTTCTGGCCAAGATCCGTCCAAAGCTCAACAAGTCCGTTCAGGCGGTCTACTCGGCCCAAGGTGCCACTGTCGTGAACCTCACGGCCCAAGAAGTCGAGCAGCTTTCCGACGTAATCCACCACGAGCTTCACCGCTGCGGTGGTTTTATTCAGCACGACTCTCGTGAGGAGGCCATGGATGCCTTAACTTCTCAAGGTGATCTCCATTTCGCAAAGCGCGCTATCTTCAGCGACTACTCCATCGACCAGCAGGCCTTCACTGCCCCGGTAGTGGCACGAGTTGAGGAGACTTCCATCCGCGATATGATTGTCAAACTCACGGCATTTAATACCCGTCACTACAAGTCGGACACTGGAGTCAAGTCTTCGGAATTTATCCGGGATACATGGGCCAATCTTGCTCGCCGCCGTAACGACGTTACCGTGGAGCTCGTGAAGCACCCTAAGTGGCCTCAGGCCTCGATCGTTATGACGATCACAGGGTCTGAACGTCCTGATGAAATCGTTATTGTTGGCGGCCACGCAGACTCTATCGCGGGAATGTTCGGGGGTGGCGGAAGCCGTGCTCCAGGCGCCGACGATAATGCCTCGGGGATTGCCACAATCACTGAAACCATCCGGGTTCTCATGGACGCCAACTTTAAGCCGAAGAGAACGGTCCAGTTCATGGGCTACGCTGCAGAAGAGGTCGGTCTTCTTGGTTCAAAAGAGATCGCTTCAAGTTACAAGCAAAATGCTGCGAAAGTTGTTGGTGTCATGCAGCTAGATATGACTCTCTTCAAAGGCACGGTTGATAAGGACATTGTTATGATGTCGGATTTCACGAATACCGCTCAGAATGAATTCCTGGGTAGACTCATCGATGAATACGTGAAAGTTCCGTGGGGTTATTCTCGCTGTGGTTACGGCTGCTCGGACCATGCTTCATGGACTGCTAACGGGTATCCAGCATCGATGCCTTTTGAATCCAACATGGAAGACATAAACGGTAATATCCACACGGGTCGGGATACGTTAGAAACTGCTGGCGGTAACGCGCAGCACTCTGTTAAGTTTGCTAAGCTAGCTACGTCTTTCGTAGTGGAATTAGCGAACTAACAGGAAGATAAAAAATTTTGAGTAATGAATTACGGTCTCTGTACCAGGACATCCGCACTAATCTAGACATATCACGCAAAGCACTTATAACAACGAGCATACTGGGGGACGACGCAGCCCCCAGTATGCGCTCTCTTGAGGACGCTCAGGCGGTTCTTGAGACACTCGAGTTCATCGCCGTCGAGACCCGCGCCCTGATCGATGTACATCCCTCCCTTGAATCCCTTTTTGAGAAAAATTTTGGCCGCGTTCGTGAAGTCTTTGACCGCGAGGCGATCATTGAAACCTGCTTGATCGAAGACTACCTCTTTCCGGTCACGACGACATACCCGATGTTTGTTGAAGGGAGCTTTAGCACCGAACTTATTTCGTCGTACCAGGACACCTACAAGGCCTGGGTCGATGAGAGGGCCGCCGGTCACGTCTCAACTCAGGAACTCCTGAAGACCAATTTCGACATAAAGCTCCAGGATAAGGATCTCGATTGTCAGTGCGTTCAGTGTCTTGGCGATTACCGGACTCAGGTTCGCGAAGCCGTCTATACTGCGCAGACATCGATCATTGATAAGGCCGAGGAGAAGCTTCACGACTGGGTCCTCGTGCGTAAGATCGGCGACATTTCAAATGCAGTTTTCGATCTTCGAAAGAACCTTGATAAAAACTTTCATCAGTTGAGCAATAAGCTCAAACGATCTTCCGTCAATAAACTCGAAACTGAAGTTAAGGCCTACTTCCGGACAAAGTTTGGTCCGAAGTCGGATCTTGGTAAAGTTTATAAAGAGAAACTGAACGTTTTCTTCAACACGCTCCTGGTGGAACGGGGTTTGAAGCCCGAGCTTGTCTCCCAAGAAGAATATGAGCGCTTTTACCTCCAGCTTGAGACCAACATCTGGAAGGGAGAAGAGTTTCTAAAAAAAGAATTTGAACGCTTTACCTCTGCCATCCTTGCGCTGAAACGAAAGGATGTGTCCTCTGGAATCCTCCGGGAGTATCTGGGACAGTTTTGGCTTCACGCTGATGCCCGACGGATGAACCGAAAAGTCGTCTACCATATGGGACCGACGAATTCAGGAAAGACGTATCACGCCATCGAGGCCCTCTGTAAGGCACCCAAGGGTTGCTACCTGGCGCCACTTCGGCTTCTGGCCTCTGAGCTCTTTGATACCATGAATAACAAGGGCGTTCCAACCACCCTTCTCACTGGTGAAGAAGTTGTAGAAATCCCCAACTCGACACACTTTTCTTCGACGATTGAAATGGCGAAGCTTCAGACTCACTTTGACTGTTGTGTGATCGATGAGATTCAGATGCTCACTGATCCGCAACGCGGTTGGGCCTGGACCCGTGCCCTCGTCAACATTCAGGCCGACGAAATCCACATCTGTGGTGATCACTCGGTTCTTGAACTCGTTAAGAAAATCCTCGCACTCTGTGGAGATACACTCGAGGTCCGCGAGTACAATCGGATGACCGAGCTTCACGTCTTAAAGCATCAGATCCCACTGACTGAACTCCAGAAGAATGATGCCTTGATTGTTTTCTCTCGGAGGAACGCCCTGAAGTACAAGGCGGATCTCGAGGAACTCGATTTTAAGGTTTCTATCGTTTACGGTCGTCTCTCACCGGAAGTCCGTCGCGAACAGGCGAGGAAGTTTGACGAGGGCGAAACCGATATTATGGTTTCCACTGACGCAATTGCGATGGGAATGAATCTTCCCGTAAAACGCATCGTTTTCTCGACCCTCTCGAAGTTCGTTGATAACAAAGAGAACCAGCTCTCTTATTCGGAGATTAAGCAGATCGCAGGCCGCGCGGGTCGCTTTAACCGATTCCCCGTTGGGGAAGTGACCACTCTTAATCGAGTTGAAGGTGGCCTTGGGATTCTCCAGGAGGCCCTTGGGTATCACCTCGGTCAGCAGGGTAAGGCGATGGTCGGCCCGGACCTCGACATTTTCAGTTCCGTCAATAACGCCCTTGATATGCATGGGCTCCCAACGCTCAAGCTCTCCGAGTTCCTTCTCCTCTTTAACACCATGACCTTCGAGAAGCCGTTCTACTGCGTTGACATGAAAGAGATGATTGAGCTGGCCGAGATGGTTGAGGCCGCCGATGAAAATCGCACTCTCTCGAACGCCGAGATTTTTGGCTTTGCATGCGCCCCAGTGAATCTTGGGCTGATCGAGCACGTCCAGTATTACCTTTGGATTTTGAATCATTACGTGAGTGGCCAAAGTATCTTCAACGAAGCTATTGATGAGAGTTCAGATAACATCGATTACCTGGAGACTTCCATCAAGTGCGTGGAGCTCTACCAGTGGCTCTCCCGTCACTTTAATCAGAAGAATTTTATGTTCGAAGAGCAGCAGCTCCTCGAGAACAAAGCGAAGGCCATTGAGCGTTTGAATGCGCTCCTTTCGGATAAGATTGGTAAAACTTGCTCGAACTGCGGCTGTAAGATGCCTGCCAACGCTCGCTTCAATATTTGCGACGAGTGCTTCTCCAAGCGTCGCTTTAGTCGCAGGCCTCCCCGAGACGCTTCTGCTGGTGACAGTTCTGGTGGCCGCCGTGACAACCGTCGTGGTGGTAGTGGGGGACGGGATGACCGAAACCAGGGGCGACGTAACGATAATCGTGACCGTCCAGCTCCGGGTCGGGGTGAGGGTGCTCCAGCTCAGGCCTCCGGCAATGCTTCTGGTCAGGGGCAGGGGGCCAAGCGTAACAGACGCCGCCGTCCCGGTGGAGCGAAACCTGGCGGAGAAGGTAAAAAGAGTGATGCTGCACAGGCCTTCCGAAAGCACCGATAAGATTAGCTACCGGGACTTCGCCCGCTCGATCCTCGAGGGCGAAACTCTGGAGAGTAAGCTCCTTGCGGCACCCGTTCATTGGGATGACTGGGCCTCATACGAGATTCCGCGCCACCCAGGTCGACAGGGACGGATTGCTTTCTCAGATAGGCAGATCAAGTTTCCTAAGTCTCATCGCCTCTTCGAGCCGGAAAATAAGGCCATCGCACTCCACAGTTTTGCTAATCACGAACTCCTGGCCATCGAAATGATGGCGACTGCACTCCTGATTTATCCCCACGAAACCGAAGATGATATCCGTTTTAAAAAGGGCATCCTCACCGCCCTTCGAGATGAGCAGAAGCACCTAAGCCTCTACGTAGGTCGTCTCCGTGAACTGGGCTTCGACTTCGGTGATTTTCCATTGAACGATTACTTCTGGCGCCAGATGGAAAAGCTCACAACGCCCGCGGCCTATACGGCGGTGATGGCCTTAACCTTCGAAGCCGCAAATCTTGATTTTGCTCAATATTACGCACGGATTTTCCGCCAGAGCGGTGATCTCGCAACATCTGAGATTCTTGAAACCGTCCTCGCCGACGAGGTTGCACATGTGGCTTTTGGAGCGCATTGGATGAAGAGGTGGAAACAGGATGAGGATCTCTGGAGCTACTATCAGAGTGTTCTTCCCTGGCCACTCACCCCCGCTCGAGCGCGAGGAATAGACTTCGACCCGGAACTTCATCGGCGAGCGGTAGGGGATGAGGCGTTTGTGACTGAACTCATCGCCTTTCAGGATCCTTTTAAGGTGACGAAGCGAGCACTCTGATGAAGTCTTCGGACATGAGGGCGATTCGTGTGAATGCCGATTACGAGCTTGCTCTCTTTAGCGGTAAGCCAGGGGCGAGGATCATAAACGAATCCATCGAATTCCTCGCTCTCTTCCTTGATGAACGCCCTCTGTATTCTCAAAAGGCCTATGCACCGGAGTATCTCCGGCACGTAGCGGATCTGACGGGAAGATCCCCTGAGGTGACATCTGAGGGGGCCTTTGAAAATTGGTGGGGCCCGCTAGCGGACCTTCCAAGAGAGCGGCGTCTTAACTCGAAGGAAGTGATCGTTCCTTTCTCACCGGATACGTCTCTTGTCTCAGTGCCTGAGGATTTTCATCCTCAACCTGGAACTCGGTATCTTTTGAAATCTCCCTACGGAATGTCAGGTCAAAACTTCCTTATTTGGAACCCCGGTACTCCTCTCGAAGCACTTTCCCCGATCCTCGCGCGCTCTGGAAAGCTCATCGCCGAGCCACTCCAGGAGCGTCGACGGGACTTCTCTCATTACGTTCTTTCTCCAGACGAGGTTATCTGCTATCAGAATGTGGTCGATGAGCGCTTTCAGTACAAGGGCACACTCTTCTCCGATCTCCAGAATCCCTCAGTCTTTTCACTGAGCTTTTTCTCTGAGCTCCAGATGGAGTGCTGGGAGCAATTCCTTGGAGAGTTTACCCAGATCCGGGACTTCGTTTCTCGCGAGGGCGTAGGAGGCGGTTACAGCGTAGACTCCTTTAGCTTCGTCAGTGAGGGAAAAATCCTGCTTCGGACCATGACCGAGATTAATTATCGAAAGACCATGGGGCTCGTCGCCTGGCTTCTCTCTAAGCGCTTCGCCGGCACGGACACGTGGTCCCTGTTTTTCCTGGTTCGTCCCCCTAAGGTCCCCGATGTTTTCGGCCACATCCAGGCGCGAGTGAACACAGTCCCGGGACTATATTACCTTTCTCCGGGAGATACACGCTTCGAGGTATTTCTTCTGACTGCGCCGTCAGCGGCGCTAGGGTGGGCGCGGCTGGCCGAGCTGCGTTCTCTATTGCCGGACTGCGAGTTTCCGGTAGAGATCTAGGATCACTCGACCTGCATCCTCGGCGGTAGCACCGTAGGAAACGATGCCGTCTTCATGCCCTTTCATGACAAAAATGCCCGAGGTCTTTCCCATGAGGAGTCTCGCGGCTGCCTCGGCCATCTCCTCCGTACCATAAGCAACGTCTTCGTCGATCGAGTCGTAAGGCCCTGCCCGCAGGAGGTCCCAGAGTTTTTGGTGATGGACATGAAAAACGTAGCTCACGGCCGGATTATCCCGGTAAATCCCGTAATGGGTGAGGGATTCGCTCGATGGTGGGATCAGGCCCTCGGCCGTCACTGAACCCCTTTTCAAGTCGCAGTCGATGACGCGCGTATAGTGATGGGCCTGGAGATGGGCGAGATGTCCCGTCTGACTTCCAGTGATGATAAAGGTTTTCGGCCCGAGGCGCGAGGAAAGATTCCCGTAGCCGATCTTGTCGATAGGGTATTCGCCAATGAGGCCAAGCTTAAAAAACAAGGCCCGCCATTTTTCAAGGGCGATGACTTGATTCATCTCCGGCGCGGGCGCACGTTTTAGTGTCAGTTTAAACTTAATGACACCTTCGTCTCGGTTCGTCGTCACGGATAAGTCCTTGATGTCCGGTGGGATTTGATTGCAAATAACACGGGCCCATTTATAATGAGAATACTGGATAACTAAGGCCAAGGACAAGACCCAATTCACAGGAGGGGTTATCCTCGACAAACTACTCAATGACTTGAAGTCAAAGCTGCCTTTCGGCAAGAAGCCGAAAGCAGATGACGATGAGTCCCAAGAGATCGAAGAGAACTCCGCTTCCCCCGATGAGACGGAGGCGACGAGCGTCGCCGTCAACGATGATGGCACGGAAGAGCACGAGAAGCCGTCACTGAAGGATCGTGTAAAGTCCTCTCTTACCTCACTCACAAATCTCCGGAAGCTTAAGCAAGGGGATGAAGGCTTTGAGAAAAAGAAGAAGATCAGCCGCATCCTCCAGGTGAGTATTGGCCTCGGCGTCGTGGTTATCCTTCTCTCCGATGAAATTTTCCCTCCCGACGCTGAGACACCGGAAGTTCCTGTGACAACGCTTAAAAAACGGCCCAAGGTGAAAGTGCCCGTGGCAGAAGAGAAGAAGACCGATCCTGCCACAGAAACACCTGCCACCGAAACTCCGGCCACTGATGAGAAGACCACACCAACAACAACTCAGACACCTGCTGAACCAGCAACTGAAACCGGTGATGATTCACTGGTTGAAGTGACTTCAACCGAAGTCCCCACGGAGCCCGGACCTGCGGTGACCCAATCACCAACCACCGAAACTCCCACGACCGAAGCACCAGCAACGGAGACACCAACCACTGAAACACCAGCAACTGAAACTCCGACCACGACGTCTCCAACGACTGAACCTGGCCAGACTGAAACTCCCGTGACGGACGTCCCGACCTCTGAACCAACGCCCGACACAGCACCGGTCACCACGGACACTATCGACGGCACCGAGCCCACTCCGGGCGGAGACGAAACCATCACCGATCAGATTCTTCAGGATCTTGAGAAGCAGGCCAAGGGAACCAAGCCAGTCGAACAGAAGAAGGAATATGTCACCCCTCCGGATTATGAGTATCGAGGTCGTGGCTTGGTTTACAACTGCCAAGGGAAGCACTGGGCGTGCGTCGACGCACCAAGCTTCAGGACCTGTGAGCAGAATCACTCTTCCGTAAAGTATCTGGGTAAGAAAATTGAATGTTATCCATTGAGCGTCTACGAGACCCTGAAGGGCTGTGAGAACATGCAAAATCGTATGGTCTCATCCAGTGCTAAAACAGAATTCTGTAATTGACGTCTAGGCAGCGTTCTTGTCAAAACGGCGATCTAAGAGCGGAATGTAGAACTGTTCTTCACCCTTCTTCGCTTCCTGGTGCATGCCTTCAATAAAAAGCCGAACCAGGGTGGGATCGAACTGAGAACCTGAGAACTGATTGAGTTCGTCGTAGGCGACCTCGTAGGGCAGTCCCTTCCGATAGGGACGGGTTGATGTCATGGCATCGAAGGTGTCTGCAATCAGGATGATCCGGGCCGCAAGCGGGATCTCCTCGCCCTTAAGACCGAGGGGGTAGCCTTTCCCATCGAAGCGTTCGTGGTGGAGTTGGGCATTCGCCGCTACTTTTTCGAAGTAAGGGAACTCTTTCAAAATTTCGTAGGAATTTTCAGGATGCTTTTTCATGACAAGGAACTCGTCCTCTGTCAGTCGAGACGGTTTATTCAGGACAGCGTCGGGTGTTCCGATTTTGCCGATATCATGGAAGATGGCCGAGAGTTCGAGCTCGTACATCTCATCCGGATCAAGTCCCGCTTGAGCTCCAGTGACAAGAGAAAAATAGGCGACACGCATGCTGTGTCCGAAGGTATAATTATCCTTCGCGTCGAGGGCCTTGAGGATGGT
>JACCDR012660362.1_pt1 | contig 10497 bp, 14 predicted proteins | sample 7446431 | NCBI WGS metagenome assembly JACCDR01 (sample SAMN15323443, study PRJNA562643) | freshwater metagenome | isolation source: river surface water | place: USA:Blue River Watershed | collected 2017-08-17 | reverse complement strand
ACGCGCACGAAGACATCCTTGGCGAAGTAGTCACGGGGCTCGAACTGGCGATTGATCGCCAGCTTCATCTCGCCGTGCTTCTCTCCCGGCACGGCTGCGAATCGTGCTGCCGCCGTCTCCATGTAGCGCAGGTTCAGGGGGAGCGCCTTGCCGTCGCATACACGTGCGCGCATGGCGTCGTGCACGATCTTGCCGTCAGCCGAAAAACTCGAGTCTTCATCCTTCACTCGGTCCGGATGATCCTTCGGCAGGAAGTACAGATGATAGTACTTCTTCGGGCACAGCTCGTAGGTTGTTAGAGCCGAGTAGCTCCAAGCGAATTGCTTCACTGGATGCGTCCGATCTTCGGCATGGATTTCGCGATCTCGATGGGGCTCGTGGCGCCGTTCTCGTAGGCGTCGGCGATGCGCTCCATGAGGCCCTTCAACTGCGCGTTGTCCTTGCCCGGAATCACGATGACCATCTGCCCCTTCAGGGACTCGTGCAGGTCACCCAGCGGGACCGGCAGTGGCTGGCCCTCGCGCAGGGCATCCAGCTCTTCCTTCGTCAGGCCAAGGACTAACAAGCCCTTGTGCCGCAGTTTGACCGCCATTACCTGCCTCCCAGTGAAATGAATTCGTAGAACTCGATGGCGACCGCCTGCTCCCACGTATGCAGCGTTTCGCTTTTCGGACGGGAGAAGAGCGTGATGTCGCCATTCGACATGTCGCCCCATCCTCGCCCGGTCAAGAACAGGTATACGTCGCGCGGACATTCCGTGTATCGCGGAATCTCCACATCCATCGTGCCGCTGATGATGGACTCTCGGACGTTGCCGTTCATCGACTCGCGGCGCGGATTAAAGTCTAGCGTTCCGGCACGGATATTCATGCGCATGGATGTTCCTATCTACTTGCAGTGGCCAAGTGACCGACCGTAGTTTACTTCCACGTTCACGGGCAGGTCGGGTGCCCATGACGGAGCGCGGCGCATGAGCTTAGTGATCACGGCCGCGACCTTTTCAGCGTATTGCTCGTGTACAACGTAGTCAAGCTCGTCATGCTGCTGCAACGCCGGGCGCAATCCGATTGTTTGTTTGATTGCCAGCATGTGTTCCATAACAAGGATGCGCGCGAGAGCTTGAACAATGTTCTCGCACACCTTGCCGCCCCACAGCGTTCGTGTTTCACCCGCGAAGTTGTAGACGTAGCCGGTGTACTTCTCGGACTTGTGGTGGCGCACGTTGTTGTAAACGAGTGCCATGCCGTTCGGCAGGATGATGCTGTGCTTGGCGAACGTGACTGGACCCACGGTTGCCACACCCTGACCAGTGGCCATCAGTGGGATGTACCGTTCGAGCTGCGTCCACAGCGTCGGAATCTTCCAGAAGGAGTCCCGATACGTGTTCACAAACTTATGGCAGTCGGGCAGCTCGAACTTCATGCCGTCTTTGCGCAGCGTCGCCTTGAGCCTCGGTGCCCCCATGCCGAAACCCAGCCCAAGGATGCAGGTCTTGCCGACGAAACGGCGCTTCTTATCCTCGGGGGAGCGATCCTTTACGGTCTCGATCCCGTACGCGCGCGTGGCGAATTGGGAGTAGATATCGTCGCCGTTGCGGAAGGCGTCGAGCAGGTCTTGCTGTCCGGCGAGCCACGCAGTGATGCGCGCTTCGATCTGCGCAAGGTCCGCAGCAAGTACGACATGGTCCGGAGGCGCGAGGACGGCGAATCGCATGCGCGATTTGTCAACGCGAGGAAAATTCTGGACATTGATCCCTTCTGTGCCACCGTACCTCCCTGTGTGTGCCGCGTAATACTTGAGTGGAATACGAAAGTGCGGGTATTGGTTAGAGATGTTGAGGAGCCGCTGCAAGCGCGATTCCTCAATAGTCGATTTGGCAGATAGGCGCGACTTGATCATCGCCGAGATGATCGGATCGTCCTCCCATTCCTCTTCGAACTCTTTCCATGCCGGGTCGGTCTTGTTGAACGCGAAGGCAACCTCCCCCGTCGTGGGGGATATCTTCGTTGGCGGTTCGGCGCCGTATCGCTCGAGAGCTTCAGCGAACTTCACGTTCGACATCAGGTCAGCCTTCTGAACATCTGCTGGCAGCGAGTTCAGGACCTGCAACTGCTTCGCTCGAGTCTCCGCTAACAACTCCGGCAGGAGCTTCGGGCACAGCCTGAGTGTGGGCTGCAAGTACATCCGGATCGTGAGGTCGATGATCTCCAGTTCCGACTTCGGCACCTGTGGCGCCAGATACTTGAAGAGTCGGAACTCGCCTTCGCAATCGGTGGTGCAGTAGTCCCCGTACTCGTTCATCTCGTGCTTCGAGAGGGACTCGCGGGTTCGGCCCTTCATGTTGTGGACCGCCGTGCCCTTGGTGACGCCAAGGTCGAGATGCTTCAGGCACGAGTCGAGGGAGATGCTGCGGTTGAACGGCTTGAGCTGAGCCTGTGCCAGCGCGAGCGTGTCCAAGTACATGCCGCAGATGATCCCGAAATGCACGGCGAGGATCAGCCCGTCGAACGGCATGTTGTGCGCGCACACGGCGCACTTCTCCAGCTCCAGCGTATCGAGATGCGCCTTGATCTGTGCCTTCGTGCCAGTGACCCAGTACGGCTTCTCGTCGTTGATCTTGATACCGACCAAGATCACTTCGAAGCGAGGATCGTAGACGTAATCCTCCGTGGACAACTTTGTTAGTGTGTAGTCCTGAGAGTAGAACGTCTCGAAGTCGATGACGACGAACTTCACTTCATCAGTTCCTTCAGGCGGCGCTCGTACTTCTGCCGAATCTACTCATTCGTGTTCGGGTTAGGCGCCATGGCGGGCGGATTTACATGCTGGTTGTAGGCCCGCATGAGGGCAGCCTGCTCGTCGTGGGTCATGACCATGCCGCCCATACCTGCGAAGCCAACGCCGCCTGCTCCGCCTCCCCCAGCAAGACCTCCGGCACCGCCGCCACCTGCGCCATACGCAAACGATTTTCCATAGTGACGTTGAAGCAACTCCTGAATGTTGCGTTCGGCGTCGCCGGGTTGAGCACGGGGGTCACGTTGCAGTGGCCAGTACTCTTCGAATCCGCAGTTGAAGCAGAAGCAACGCGCCATGGCCTTGAACACGGTCATCACGTCGTCCTGCACATGGATATGCAGGCGAGTGACGGCGATGATCCCGAAGTCGCGCTCGCGCACTTCCGTGCAGGCGGGGCACGCGACGAAGCGCAATGCGCGCTGCATCTCGTCCAGCACCTTCGCATCCGTGGCGATCATGCGATTGCGGTAGGTGCCGATGAGATCGGCCTCGCTCATGTACATCGGCGACATCGGCATGCCGACGCCTTCCCATAGCTGCTGACGCTTGACGGCCTTCTCGTCTAACACGTGTCCATTGGGCAGGGTGACGGGTTGCTCGCTCATACTTGTAGCCCCTCTCGGCGTAGCCGGGCCTTGATGTTGTGGATCGCTCGCCAGTCGGCTTTATTGCGACCGGCGAAAACTATGGCGCCCGAAGGGGCTGTGAACTTCAGGTGACTGCCACCCGTGGTGACCACTTGCCAGCCAGCAGCCAGAGCGGCCGTGACTATCGGCCGTAGCTCCTTCGCTCGCCATAGCTGCTTGCTCATTGCTGCGGGGTTGGCGGATCGAGTCGTGATTCCAGCGCACACTCGCCAGCGAGAGCTGCGTAACCTGCAAGGTCCACGTAGCTGTCGCGTTTCGGTTTCCCGGTCGTGCTGCGCGCGAGCTTGAGGCAGATCAGGAAGCGCCAGCCATCGAGTTCGCTCAGCTTGTTGCCGGTGAGTGCTTCGAAGAGGGCGACGGTCTGTGCCATCGAGCGTTCGCCACCCTCGTACCCCTTGCCGTCGTAATCGACGCCGCGCTGCTTCAGGATGTCGGCCGCCTCGTTGAGGATGCCGACCGGCGCTGTCGCCTTGTTAGTCGCCATCACTTCTTCCTCTTCTTGGGATGGACCGCGACGATGCGCGTGTAGGCCGGGTCGCCGTTCGCCGCGCTGGCAGCGAGCCACGCCGCATTCCAGCGGATCGTGCCCCAGTGCTCCTTGTGCATGATCGGTGCGCGGGGGTGCGACATGATCGCCTGCATCGAAGGACGCAGCGCCACGTGCACCTGATTGAATACGCGCTGCGCGTGGTTGTTCCACTTGCGCCACTGCTTCACCGGCACCTTGAAACGATTCTTCACCTTGCGACCTAGATTCGGGTTCATGTCTACCTCAAGTTGTTAGGAAAGCGAGGGCCTACTCGTCCCCACAGTGGGCGCTTTCGGCGTGGCTCCCCGATTTACCACGAATCACTTTTGTCGTGGGTCGGGCCGTAACTGTTCCGGGCTGTCAGCGACATGTATTCGCCATCGGCATTTTGGTTAAGGCATGCCCTGCACTTAAATGTAATCTAGCCCACGATTGATGATAGTTCAAGGTCGCTCGTGCGGACAAAAAGAAACCCCGCCCGAAGGCGGGGCTCACACAATGTGTGAATTTACACGTACATCAGCTCGACCGTTGCCGTGTGACCACCGGGGGTATTAGGCAACATCAGGCACTCAGCAATCATCTCTGCAAAGGGCACGAACGACTCGGGTTTGAACTTGTCTTGAAGCTCACACTCGTGCTCACCCGTCTCGGGATTGCGTGACCACTCAAGGGCACGCTCGGGATAGGCTGATCTCACCTTGGCGTTGGCGACTTTCGATCGCCCCCACTGCGGAAAGAACCCCTCCAGATCGGGCCACAATCGTGCTACCTGCCCATAGGTCTTGCAGACACATGCTGTGTCCTTGATCTTCGCCACCAACTTCTTGGTGTCGTTGCGCAGGGACATCCAGTACGGCACCCATTCGCGCAGCTTCTCCTGCATTTCCTCGGGCAGCTCACGGGCGTCCAGCGCACCCCGCACCTTCGGCATTTCCTCGGGCAGGGATATGCCGATCTTTGCCAGTACGATCTTGTCCGATTTCTTGCCGTCGAAGTGCTGATGCAGGATCACCGACTTCCAGTTGCGGATCAGCTCGGGATGCCCCTTGAGCGTATCCAGAGCCTTGCGCTCTTCGGCCGTCCAGAAGAACGGGTAGATAGCCATCGGGTCCAACGGGAATGGAGCCAATAGCCGGTGCCTGTTCTCCATCATGCTGTGCACGGTGCTGGATAGGTTCTCGTACACGAAGTCGCCGGCGTGCCTCTCGACGTTCCTCCTACGTCTACTCATTGTTGTACTCCTCGGAATGGAAGTTGACCCACGCTGTTAGACGCCTCGGCTTCGCCGGGAGCATCACACACGTGGCCAGCAGATCGGTCGTCAACTCCCTGTCCATTGGAGTGACTTCGCGCTTCACTGCATCCTGCATGCTCCGAGTGATGTTCAGCGGGGCAGCAGGAGAAGTACGCAGCTTCACGAAGTTCAGGAGTTCCGGCCACACCGCACGCCACAGAGGACCGCCAGCACCCAAGTGCTGCTCGACCTTCATGACGACGCCCTTCACCTTCTGGATTCCCTGCTCGATGCTCAGGGCCTGACGCGTCCACTTGATGATCTCCGCCCGGTGCGGATGATCGTCGGGAAAGAAGAACGCGTCAGCACGACGGTACAGCGGAGACGGCATGCCCTCCGGCGCCTCGAACCAGAACACTTCGGGGCTGTCTGCACCCAAGGACACATGAACGATGTTTGGAGCACCGTCCACTACTTGGCTCCTTGTTAGGCAACCGAGAAGATTGCCCACCTTGCCGGATGGTTTGTTCTCCGGCCTGAAATAACCCTCGACGTGCATGCGGAATACAACTTCCGGCATGCAGCCGAAGTACGTCTGCTCGGGAGTCACGGGGAATGGGACGGTGTACCGCAGACGATTGAGGTACATCGACACTTGATCGGACACAGAACGGGAGACGTTGCCAGCGCCTCCCGTCAACTGTGTTAGCACTCCCGGTCTGATCGCCTTGATCGGTCTCGGGATTCGCGCCATGGTTACTCTCCGCGCTTGATCTTGACCTCGATCTCTTCGCCCCACGGTGCCTTGACCTCCGTGGTGCGACACCAGATCACCGGATAGCCGGGGGCTTCATCGGGGAAGTCTCCGTACATGTCGGTGAAGTAGATCAACGCGGACGGCTTCCACCCCTCGTTGTCCACGTGCTCGAACGGGGGACGGAAGCTCGTGCCACCGCCACCGCCCAGCTTGGGAGGGTTCTCCTTGAGCGATTGACCAGCCTCAAGGATGTGCACGCTGCTGATCGCCGCGTCGCACCCGATGAGCGCCACACTCGTGGGACGGCAGTTCATCAGGATGTCGTCCAGCTCGCTGAAGAACGTGTCGATCTCAGCCTGCCCAATCGATCCTGAAGTGTCGACCACCACAACCACGTCACCAGCGCCGAAGCCAGTCGTCGTGGGCAGGTACACACCCTGCATGATCAGCCGGCGCCGATGCGGACGCGCCCACGTCGTGGCATCCCGTGCCACAGCACGAGTGACGTGGTATCGCAGCCGCTCCTGCCAGCTCACCTGCGGCTTGAGGAAGTTCATGGCGAACCGCTCCAGTGCAGCGGGCACGTTGCCCTGCGCCTTCGCAGCCTCCAGCGCCGTCTGGATCGCGCGCTTCATCTCGGCCTCGTTGATGTTCGACGGGGCGTTGATGTGCACGTCCAGCGTGTCACCGTGATTGCCATGACCGATGGCCAGCTCGATCATCTTCGGTGGCGGCAGCTCGTCCTTCAGGTCTCGGTACACGTCTTCCACGAGCATGTCGTGGGTGTACTTCTTGTCGAGCAATCCCACAGGCGGCATCTTGCCGATGCCCGACTTCACGAGCATGTCGTTGATGACGTAGTCGCCGGCGTAATTCCAGCGACGTGCGTCGAACGGCTCACCCTCGAAGCCCATGTCCGCGTACTTGCGGGCACGAGCCATGTGTTGCCACATTGCGTGGCCGATCTCATGACACATGACGAACACCGCCTCAGGCAGCTTGAGCGTCTTGAGGAAGTCCTCGTCAAAATAGACGTTCCGCCCGTCCGTTGCGGCCGTGGCCGCGCGATCACCGAAGATGTGCGGAAACTTCCCGATCTCCACGTTCATGATGTCGAACAGTAGGCTCGAGAAAAACGGCACATGCACGAGCATGGCCGTCTTGATCTTCGTGTACTCAGGGTTGTTTTCAGCGTTCATCTTGGTTCTCCCGGATGCAGAGCCCATGAACCCTCAATATTTTAGCAATCTCCGCCCACTGTTCAGCGGGAGAGTCAGCGGGGGTAATGAATGTATCGCCAATGACAAGAGCAAGATGATCACCTAACAGTACATCGTTGCCCGATGGATCAATGTCTGAGTGCCCATCAGGTAGTTCTTTAATCTTCATTTGTCCATCTCCTCGACAATCGAACGTGCATGTGCACCCACCTGCGCCCGCAGCACGGGCTTCTCACGCAGGTCCTTGGCGTCGTGCTGGCAGAGTTGCTTCTCTACCTTGACGCGCAGTGCCTCGATCTTCGGATCGTTGGTGACGTTGAGATGCGCCATGAGTCGCGCCGTATCCCGCACGTTCTGCACCAGAGTGTTCTGGAACACGTTGTCGGGATTCAGCAGCCGCTCTGCCATACGGCTCACCACCGTGTGCAGACGCATCCACAGCTCCTGCATGGCGTGCTCCGCCTGCAAGCGCATGTTGTCGTTGATCTTCGATGCCAGCATGTCCAACTGCGCCTGCGGCAGGCCGCCGAAGTCCTCGCCCTTGGGGATCGGCTGGAAGTCGAATGACAACGTGAAGTGTTGCCGGATGCTCGACGCATTCGGGTACTCACTCGCCACGAACCGACTGCCCAGCTTCTGCTTGGCGATCTCGATCAGGCTCGGGTAGTCAGGGACAAACGCATCCACAGCGTCCGTCATCTGCTTGAGCTTCTTGGCCATGATAGTCGTGTACTCCACGAACAACGTGTTCGGAAGCAAGCGACCACCCGTGCGCCGGCCAGCATCGTTCATGCTGGTCGTGGACCACGGCAGCGTCATGTCGTAGTGCGCGGCACGGGCTTCATCGATGGCCTTGTGGATGGCCTTGAGCTTCGTGTCCGCACCGATGAGCAGACGCTTGCGCACTTCGAATGCGCCTTCGTCAGCCTGACTGACCGACGCAGCGTCCTTGCCCGCTTGCCGGTCCTTCACCTTCGCGTGCCAGCGCGACGTGTTGAGCGTCACGAGAGTTGCGAAGTTGCGGATGTCCATCGTGCTGGCAAAGTCGGCCGCCGTGAAGGTCGGCATCTTCACCGCTTCGATGGGGTTGGTGCGTGCCTCGGTGTCCGTGAACACCGTGCCCGCATCGTTGGTGCTCGGGTCCACGGGGTCTTCGGGGCCGCTCACACACTGTGTGAGTCCGGCGTCGGCCATGGCCATCTCCCCCTGCACTTCGGTGGCTTCTGCCACGTCGATTGCGGAGGGTTGGGCTGGCGCGTCGCCATTCATGAGTCGCTCGAGGTATTCATCATCAGTGAGCGTCTCAGCAGCAGTGGATAGGGCCGCCGGACCACTGTTGGCAATCGTGTTGGTCACGACTTCCTTCTTGGTCGGGAGGGGCTTGGTGTCGTCGAGAATATCGGCGAGCAGATTTTCGATATCAGACATGTCGGTTGACACGTTCGATCTCCTTGTTGGATTGCTCCGGCACGAACCAGAGCGCGAGTGGGACGAGGACCACGGTGATGACAACCATCAACGTGATCCACACCGCCCACACCAGATCAGCTAGCGCACGCCTGAAGGCAAGCATTACTTGCCCAGCAGGTTGGCAGCCATCACGAGGTCCTTGTTATCGCGCAGCCAGCTCGCGAACTCCGGCGTACGCACGAGGCCGGGAGTACGGTTGAAGGCGCCGCGCAGGCCAGCGACTTGGAACTCCTTGCCCATACGCTTGAGGTAGGTGAACGCAGCCTTGGCCGTCTTGTCGTCGACGCGATGGGCCACCATCTGCATGGCCGCATAGCTCGCGTCGGGACGCTTCGGCACTTCCGCCGTGCTCGGGTTCTTGACGATCTCTTCGAACGACGGCAGGTCTTCCGCCACTCGCAGGAACGCCACGAACTCAGCCGCCGTGCCTTCGCCGATCAGGCCCGCAGCCGTCTCGGTGAACATGCCCATGTCCATGTCGCCGATGAACTGCGACAGCATGACGAGGGAGCGCGGGGTGCAGAACGGGCCGGGCTTCTCGGGCACCTTGTCGGCGAACACGAGGCCGGGCTTCACCTTGGCAAACGCGATTGCCAGCGGATGCACGCCGGTCTTCTCCGCCCAGTTGGCCCACGCGTCGAGGTTCGGCTCGATGTTGTAGATCACCCGGCGATTCGTGATGAACGCCAGCTCGCGCTGCACACCGGAACGATCCGACTCGCGGTTGCTGGCAGCGACCACGATCCAGCCCGGAGGAAGCTGGTAGCTACCGACACGACGGTGGAGCAGCAATTCGGCGGCGGGCTTCTGGACATCGTGCGACGCCTGACCCAGCTCATCCAAGAACAGGATTCCACGGGCCGGCTCATTCTTCTTCACGGCCCACGGCGGAGCAGTGAACGACATGATCCGGTTGCCATCGGCATCCTTGTCGGGCAATCCGAAGCCACGCACATCCGGCGGCTCCACCGTCGTGAGATGGAACGGCTTGCACATCACCGGCTCGCCGATCTCGGTGGCGAATTCCTCGGCCGCCTGTTCGACGATGGACGACTTGCCCATGCCGGGGCCGGACACGAATAGGGCCGCGCAGTAGATACCCTTGTCCGTCTTGCGGAGAAAGCCCTTGATTACGTCCTTCGCTTCATTGATCTTCATTTGGATGTCCTCGATGATAGTTAGGCTTCGATAGCCGATGATTTGACCACACGAATCGTACGCGAGAGGCAGCGGTCACAGTCCGCTCGCGTTTGCTGTTCACCCTCAACCGCCACGATCCTGTTCGGACGTTTCGGATTGAGACCACACAGCGTGGTTGTGTCGTTGCGCGTGAGATGAACCTTGGCCGTACCGCTCGCAACATAGCGGTCGTGCCCGGAAACGACTATGCACGGGATGGGCTCCCGTGCGGCCAGTGGTCCGCGTCTCATGGGTGCATCAGCGCATCGATGAGGTCGCGAATCTGCAAGAGCTTGTGCCGGTCGGGCGTGATCTTCACGGGCGGCAGGCGGGGCTCGCTTACCGGATGAGGGTATAGCGCCTTCTCGATTGCCACGAGACGTTCATGATGTCCGCCAAGGCGCGTATCGGCCTTCACCACTCGATCCACGAGCGCCTTGATCTGCGCGCACGCATAGGTTCTGTCGCTCTCCAGTTCCTTGATGCGCTGATCCATCTTCGTCGCGTTGAGGGTGTCCAACACCTTCTCCATCAGCTCTTCCGTCTGCGCCAGTCGAGTGTTCAGGTCGTGGATGCAAGACCAGATGTCTTTCTTCTGTGCGTAACGGATGATGGCAGGCTTGCCACCCACCCTCTCGATTACGCTGGGACGCTTCTTCGTT
>JACCDR011733173.1_pt1 | contig 10497 bp, 10 predicted proteins | sample 7446431 | NCBI WGS metagenome assembly JACCDR01 (sample SAMN15323443, study PRJNA562643) | freshwater metagenome | isolation source: river surface water | place: USA:Blue River Watershed | collected 2017-08-17 | reverse complement strand
GTAAGTGTGTCTTCGTCTGGATGACTGTTTAAGGTCATAAGGAGTGGTTCATCGTATTTAAACGAGAACCCTCTGCCTGAGTTCGAAAATTCCATGGAAGAAACTCCGAGATCAAACAGCACTCCTTGTACCTGCTCTATTCCCCGCTTTCGACACTCTGTTTCCATGTGTCGGAAGTTTGAGAGAATCTGAGTAAGCGTTCCTCCGGCGAGTTCCACAGTAGTCTTTGCGAGTGCGAGAGCGTTTTGATCGAGATCGAAACCAACAATCGATACATTTCCCGCATACTGCTTTGAAACTTCGCTTGAATGCCCTCCAGCGCCTAAAGTTGCGTCTACTAGTATGTCACCGGCTTTGAGTTCAAGGCCTTCGACAGCTTCATGCAAAAGAACAGGGACATGTTCCATACTACAAGGCTCCAACACTGCCGAGTTTCTCTGCAAGCGTATCCGCCTGAGATTCGACCCCTGCCTTGTATTTCGCCCACGCCCTCTCATTCCAGATCTCGGCGCGATTCTGAACGCCAATGATGGCGAGCTTCGCAGAGAGTTTTGATCTCTCTTTCAAAAAATCCGGAATGAGAATGCGTCCGGCACTGTCTACATCTATCTCCTGTGCTCCTCCGAACATGAAGCGGTTGAAGCTTCGGTTGTCGGCTTGGAGCATAGAGTTTTCAGCTAGACGAGCCGAGATTTTTTCCCATTCGCCTACACTAAACATGAAAATGGAGTTATCTAACCCTGGAGCAAGAACGATTTTCTTTCCGAGCTCGCTACGAAAACGAGCAGGGAGCGAAACCCTATTCTTGTCGTCCATGGCGTGAATGTATTCTCCGATAAGCATATTTTTTATATCCCACTTTCTCCCACTTACAACTAATTATATGCCACTTTAGCCCACATGCAAACATGCATAATGGTGGATAACTACCTCCAAAAAAGGAGGCTTTACTCTAAGAATGAATATGGTATAATTGTTTTAAATTGTTAATCTTAAAACTACATATATGGCACGCACAGCTACTAGCAAAAACCTGTTACGGCACATGAATAATGTGCCAGTATTGTTACGATTTTTAAAAATCAAAGAAAGTAAGGGATTAACAATCCCCTGCAGGCCAGGATTAGAATGGCATTCAATCCTCTATTTCTTTGGAAAAAAGAAACAACCAGAAACCGCTTTTTAGTAAAAGGTAAGTAGAGGCAACTACTTACCAAAAAGCCCCCTGAAATTCAGGAGGGCTTTTTCATTTGTGTGTTATTCAGATTTAGGTCGCATTAGCGGGAAGAGCTGTGTCTCACGCAGTGGCTTATCTACCAAAAACGCAAAGAGTCGTTCTCCGAATCCAAAACCACAGGTTGGAGGCATTCCATGTTCAAGCATGTCTACGAATTCCCATTCAGGCATCATTGCCTCTTCGTCTCCACTTTCAATGAGTTTCTGCTGAAGCTCGAAGCGCTCACGCTGGTCGAGCGGGTCGTTGAGCTCTGAGAATCCATTTCCTACTTCACTTCCGGCAATAATCGGCTGAAAGCGCTCTACCATTCCTGGGTGATCCTTTGATTCCTTTGCAAGTGGAGAAACAAGTTTTGGATGGTGAATAAGGAAAGCCGGACCTGAAATATTCTTTCGGCAATATTTCCAAAGTGTATCAGTGAGTCGCTCGCGATTTACACCTTCATATTTTACTTTGAGCTCGTCGAGCTTTGCGCGCATTTCACTTTCGGTTGCAACTAAGACATCAATTCCTGTCTGGCGTTTGATTTCTTCTGTGTACTCAACCACTGCCCATTCTTTTCCAAGATCGAATGTGTGTCCACGAGTAGTGAATTCTGTCGTACCAAATACATCCATGGCGATTTTGCGGTAGAGCATTTCAACGATTTTCATTCCATCGCGGTAATCAGCATATGCCCAATAGAACTCAAGGTTTGTGAATTCCTGCAAATGCTCCGGACTTGTTCCTTCGTTGCGATATGCGCGACCAATTTCAAATGTCTTTGGGAACCCTGCTGCCATGAGGCGCTTCTGCCAAAGCTCTCCGATTGAGATACGGAGATATACGGGAATATCGAAATCCTTGTGATGAGTTTTAAATGGATTTGCTTCTGCTCCCCCAGTTGTAACTTCGAGAGTTGGAGTTTCTACCTCCAAAAAGCCGTGTTCTACCATGAAGTCACGCGCACTCTTCCAAAATGCAGATTTTTTAGCAAAAAGGTCACGCAGTTCTGGGTTCATGACAATGTCTAAATAGCGCTTACGGAAGCGCTCATCGGGGTCGGTGATTCCATGCCATTTCTCCGGCAATGGAAGCAGAGATTTAGAAGCCATGCACCAAACAGATACGAGGAGAGACTGTTCACCGCGCTGAGTTGTGAAAAATGTTCCCGACACGGAAATGAAATCTCCAATATCTACCGTTCCTCCAAAGAGAGTAAAGAGCGCTTCGTCCATTGAGTCTTTTTTAAAGACTACCTGAAAGCGCGCAGTTCCATCATCGAGAACTACAAAGAGAATTGCACCTTGCCCACGAATGGCCATGACGCGACCAGAGAGAGAATACGCCTTACCATCACCTTCATACAAACCAAAACGATCCTTTGCTTCATACAAAGGAAAGTCTCGAGGTACTTTGGCTGGATACGGATCCATCCCCGCTTCTTTGATGCGGTTTAGTTTTTCTATGTGCGTCGCACGGAGTTCTTCAATTGAAGCCATAGTATAAGACTATTCGATTCCAAGGATTTTGTAAACAACGATTCCTTTTGGAGTAGTTACTTTTGCAGTGTCACCTTTTGTTTTTCCATAGAGAGCGGCTCCGAGCGGAGAGTTGTGTGAGATTTTTCCTGCAGCGAAATCAGCTTCTTCACTTCCCACAATCTGCAGTGTCTGCTTTTCTTTTGCTCCTTCTTTTTGAACAGTGATAGTAGACCCCACCTCAACTACGCTTGAGTGATGCTTTTTGACAATTTCAGAATTCTGAAGGATAAATTCAATAGTACTGATTCGCTCCTCGAGCTTTGCCTGTTCTTCCCGCGCCTGATGATATTCAGCGTTTTCAGAGAGGTCACCAAGACTCTTGGAAAACTCTAGAGCTTCCAAGATCTGTTTTCGGCCTTGCTTAGTAAGAGTTTCTAGCTCTTCAACCAGCTCTGCGCGCTTCTGTGTCGTTATGTATTGTGTGTTTGAATTCATCGTGAAAAATTATACTTGTAACAGGTCGTATATCTGATGGTTCGGAGTGTACATACTACTGCCCGTATTGTCAAAAATACGCTTGCAGTATAGCACAGATAGGAAGCATTCCCAAACGAGACTTTCTGGTATACTTACATCAGCATGCACATCGAAACAGAGACAAACTATCCCCAATTTCTTCAATCACCGGAGTGGTTACACTTTCAGAAGTCATATGGCCGCAGTGGCATAACAATCCGTCTCGGAAATACCTTAATTTTAGCTCTCCGCTACCCTATTGTGTTTGGATTTTCGTACTGGTTTATTCCTCGAGGACCCTACACTCCTGATTCAGTATCTCATACAGAAGCTAAAGAAATCCTAAACACAATCTCTACTGAAATACGCCGAGTTGATCACAAGGCTCTATTCATTCGTATCGAACCTACGACCACAATCCATACTGATGCATGGAAACATGTTCGTAGTACTTACCTCTCTGTCGGCACAAAGATACAATCGCACATTCATCCATCAGTTACTCGTCTCATCTCTCTTACTCCTTCTGAAAATGAGATCCTTGGACAAATGAGTGATAGTACTCGTCGCAATATATCGGTGGCGGAAAAACGCGGAGTTATTGTTCAAGAAGAAACAAACAGTGGTGGACTAGATGCTCTGTGGCAAATTCTTACAGAGATGTCTGGTAGGCAAAAGATACATTTGCATGAGAAAAAATATTACCATGCAATGCTTGAAGCTTTTAGTGCATCAAAAAATCCAAGTGAAATTAAAGCCTCACTCTATGTTGCTCGATTTGAAAATACTCCGATTGCAGCAGGATTCATTCTCCACTACAGAGGAGTCACAACCTATCTTCATGGAGCATCGGGGAATCTGTATCGAGACAAAAAAGCTCAGTACGCTCTTCGTTGGAGAATCATGAAGGATGCAAAAAATGCCGGATGTCATACGATTGATTTCTTTGGAGAAAATCCTCCTGATCCTTCCGACCCTGACTACAAAGCAGCCTGGCAGGGATTCACCCAGTTCAAGATGGGATTTGGCGGCAAACAAATTCGACTTCCTGGAACTCTACAATACCCACTCCGTCCATTTCTCTACATGCTATACCGCATTGCAAAACACCTTCGCTAATACAAGCGAAGGTGTTTTATTTCGTATATTGAGGAGCATACAGAGACACCCATTCAAGAAAGTCTCTTCCCACTCGTTGAGAGGCACCGATTGCACTCTGCGGTCCTGAGTCCATAACTATAACAAGAGCATACTTTGGATCAGAGTACGGAAAGAATCCATTAAGCCATGCATTGATAGATTTAGCTCCAACCCCAACCTGCGCAGTTCCTGTTTTAGTAGCCACCTCAAATGGTAGAGCACTCAGTGCGCGACCGGTTCCATCGGTGACTCCCATACGCATTCCTTCATGAACTGCGGCATATTGCTCGGCCGTATATCCTTCTATCTTTTTTACAGGAAGAACTTCATCACTTTTGCGCAGCCGTGGAGTAACCAAAGTTCCTTTGTTTGCAATCGCAGCAAGAGACCGAGCCATTTCCATTGGAGTAACCTGCACTCCGTACTGTCCGATAGATGTGTTATAGGTATCTCCCACACGCCAGATTTCCCCCTTAAACCGCTCGGCCTTCCATGCCGGAGAAGGAACAATACCTGATCGTTCTCCAAGTAAATCAATTCCTGTTTTTTCAGTAAGACCAAACTGTTTAAATACCCCTTCGAGTTTAGTAATTCCAATTCCCGGCTGATCTCTGTATCCTCCGGTAACTTCCATAAAATAAATGTTAGAAGATACGGCCAGTGCTTCACGAACATTTACCATTCCATTGTCTGGATTAAAATCTCGGAAAATAGCGGGCATGCTTGGGTTATACGGATTTGGAATCGTGATTGAACCACAGGAACAAATGCGTGTTCGCTCAGTAACAACTCCCTCTTTTAGTGCAGCTAAGGCAATGTATGGCTTTACGATTGATCCTGGGGTAAAGAGTCCAGAAATAGCACGGTTTATAAGAGGAGTACTACTGCTTGTAAGGTATCCTCGAACTTTAGTTACATCGTCCCCCGAAGACATTACATTAGGATCATATTCAGGAACGCTGGTCATAACAATAACCTCTCCATTATTCACATCCATCATAACGGCAGAGGCGCTACGATACCCGAGATCACGCACGGACTGTGACAAAATTCTCTGCATGGCTCCTTGTAGCTGTGCATCAATAGTGAGTACGATTTTTTCTCCAGGAACTGGCTGATTTACAATCGTACCTCCTTGTGTCTTTCCTGAAATATCTCGCTCAACGATTCGTGAACCATTTTTTCCTCCGAGTGCTTCATTGTATGATCGCTCAATACCATCCTTTCCAGTAATTTCTGTTTGCCAAAACTTTCCCGATTTATCTCGCGCAGGATATCCAACATATCCAATAACATGAGAAAAACCAGGGGTAGAAATATATGCTCGCTGACCCCAGGGAATATCTTCATCTACCACATTCCAAGCAAGTAGTGTTCCGTTTCTATCTTCAATCGTTCCCCGTGGAGCAAAAATTGGCTCTCTGTCTAAACTATTGTTTTCACTTCTCTGTCTGTATACATCCCCTTCAGTAATCTGGAGTTTCCAGAGACGAACTCCAAAAAAAATCATTGTTATACTGAGAATGACTATAAGAGAAGATACTGAGCTTCGTGAAATTGGTCTTTCAAACTGTCCTTCGAACTGCTGAGTATCAAATTCTGGAAGATTTTTTGCATCCAGAAAAATTTCTTCTGGATCGACAAAGGCACTGCGTTTACTCCGAATCTTTTTTTTAATTCTGCGAATAAATTGATACATACTATATTTTCATTGGACCGGTATGAAATAGCTGTTTGCGTAACAAACCAGCAAGAAGTACTAACACAAATGCAAAAGCGGTCATGACAAACATGAATCCAAAATAGCGAGTTCGGGGAACTCCGTATAAAACATCATGTATAAAAAAGATAGGAATGAGTTCATAGTAATTTTTATACAGAACAAGTCCGATAATCCCCAGTATGATAGTAATAAAAACAGGAAAGGCGCTGGCCGATACAATAAGAAGAAGTGAAAATAGGACGCGAGAAATCATATGCTGAGTATATGAGGTAACAGCTAGTTGAGCAAGCAGTATGATTAAAACCCTTAAATACTAGGTGCTTTTGGAATATGAGCCTGGTGATAGCTATCTTTAGCGCTACTGACACCTCGGCGAATACGGCGGTATATAAAGCGGAGCAAGAAGAATGCAAGCAAAGAACCAACGACATAAAAAATGACAGGAAACGAGAAAATAAAGAGAGCGAAACTAAGGCCCAGTGTTTTTATCGTAGCCCATGGTCCATCCACATATTTGTCTGAAGGAGAGAGAGTTCCATTTTTTGCTTTTACACTGGCTACTTTTTCCGTGTGTGCCTTTGATTCAGCTTTAGCCTCATCGCGAGACGCACTGAGATCTGAAGCCGTATTCTCGCGCCAGGTATCTACAGTACTAGCAGTATCTACCACTGCCTGGCGAACAGGCTGCGGGATTACTGAAACAATCCCCTCTTCAAGAGCACTCACTTGTTCCAAGATTGGAGACGCTCCAGTAGTACTCTGTTCTTGGGTATTTTTTGCAGTATTGACCTGAGCTGTATTTTTAACAAAGGGCACTTCTTTAGTAACGGTAACTTTACGCATTTCTGCAGCTTCTAAAGGCAGTGCGAGTGGAACAGTTTTTCCCGATGAAGTTACTTCAGTAAGACTTGCAATGGATGCTCGAAAATCATGAGTTCCCGCTCCGATACGAAATGAAATGGATGCAGTGCTAACGCCTCCTGGACTGATACGGATGACTGTATCATCAAGCAAGATATCTCCATCATAGAACAGTACCTTTCCGGAGAGAGTATATTTTTCTCCGTTGCGAAAAACGGTAGACAAAGTAACTGTCTCGCCTTCTTTTGGAGATTCAGGATACAACCAGATAGGACTCTCAACAAACCCTGTTGAGGCAAGTACGGAAGTAAATCCCATACAAAGGAAAATTAGAGATAAGATACTGGTTTTAAAAATATATTTCATTGTGCAAAAATTAATTGATCGTAAACAAGCCATACCACACGGCAAGGAAATTAAGGACTGCGTGTGATATTGAGACTAAGTATACATTAGGATATCTCCTGTATAAGGCTGCAAAAAATATTCCTCCAATAAACGCAAATGGTAGGCCGATTGCAGGGTTTGGATAAATAATATGCATTCCGGCAAAAAGGAGAGCGTTCACTATTATGACCATGAACGCATCAGGAAAAATCTTACCCAACAGTGGCATTAATATTCCTCGAAAAACAAGTTCCTGGAAAAAGGAAACTACGAAAAAGAGAAAAAGGAAATGCGGTTTGGTCCACCAAGAGCTAATAGCAGAGACGCCAAGCATTCTGGCAATCTCTATAATTGCCACCATTGCAGTAACTGTGGCGAAAAAATACGGACCAGAAAACTTCTTAAAATTACGAGTACTCAAACCAACGGCCTCACTAGTCCACCCTTCCTTTTTTATTACTCCATACAAAAGTACGGAGACGATAAGCAGAGTGTAGATACGAGCACCGATGGGAATTATTCCGAAATATAATAGTACGATTGGTACGACGAAGAAAAAGATAACTTGCAGTGCGGCAAGCTCTACAGACCGCAAGTGAGCAAGGCGAACCATTCGTTCATTTTCCTGTTTCGAATCCATATACATATATAGTATCATACGAGTATGACTACTCAAGAAAATTACCAGGATAATTGTCGTGCTGCTCGTCTTCTTATGCAGCATGCGCGATCTGAAGGATTCGCCGTCGGTGCTTTTAATATAGATAATCAAGAAACCCTTATCGCAATCTGCCAAGCTGCACAAAAACTCAACTCCCCTGTTCTGGTAGAACTCAGCCAAGGTGAGGCAGACGCACTTGGTCTTCATAATGTTCGTGACATGGTAGACAATTATAAAAAACAATACGGAATAGAGATGTATTTAAATCTCGACCATACACCTACAGTCGAAGCTGCGAAGGCGGGAGTAGACGCAGGATTTGAATTCATACATATAGACATTTCTCAGGCCCGCCATGAAGCTACTGACCAGGAAATAATTTCTGCTACTCGTGAAGTAGTGACATACGCAAAAAAAACGGGAGCACTTGTAGAGAGTGAACCTCATTATTTTGGAGGTTCCAGTAATGTACATACTGAGGCGATAGATTACGCAGAAATTCGTAAGACATTTAGTACTCCTGAAGGTGCTCATTCCTTTGTAGAAGCTACGGGGATAGATACCTTCGCAGCTGCCATTGGAAACCTGCATGGAAAATACCCCGTTCCAAAAGAACTAGACCTCGAGCTTCTTGCCCGTATTCGTAATGCCATTCCTTGCAACATAAGCCTTCACGGAGGAAGTGGCACACCCGCTGAATATTTCACTCAAGCAGCACAGATTGGTGTTTCAAAGATAAACATAAACTCTGACATGCGTTATGCATTTCGTACCGCATTGGAAAAAGTACTTGCGGAAAATCCAAAAGAATTTGCCGTTGTAAAACTCATGCCTGCCGTTATTGCTGCAGTGCAGGAAGTAGTAGAGGAAAAAATTACTGCGTTTGGTTCAGCTGGGAAGGCTCGATTAGACCGTGCTTCTCTAGGCGCGCGCGGATAGAACTTTCCTGCCTCCCCATATCTTCGGAAATTTCTTCTAAAGACATTCCCATAGAAAATTTAATCTTAAGAGCATCATCTTCACCTGGCAACCAAGGCTTGTACGCATTCGCATACTTTTCACGTAGCTTACTAATGCGATCATTTTTAGGTTTGTCTTCTTCAAGCTTTTTCTTAAAAATCTTGCCGTCCATACGAAGAATAAACGCTTCTTCCAGCGCCTGCTGTTCTTCTTTTGAAAGCTTACTGAAAAGCGCCACATTTTCCTCACTATCTGACTGCAACTTTCCATCAAGCGTAAGCGCGACGGGGTCTACGAGTAGTGCATCGGGTTTAAATCCAACAAGACGAATACCGGCAAGAGTACGGACTCGAGAGAGAGCCACATACCCCATTCCGTAGGCGAAGGTTTTTCCAAGATCAATCTCCGCAGAATCCAAACTCATTCCCTGACTCTTGTGAATAGTGATAGCCCAGGCAAGACGAAGTGGATACTGAGTAATACTTGCCTTCACTTTTCCATTCTCTTCCACTTGCCATTCCTCTGCGTTCACAGAAATACGGCGGCCATCGGCATGAATTTCTACAACAGGTTCGCCATATACATCAAAATCAACCACAACACCTCGTGTCCCGTTTACGTACCCTCGCTCGTAATTGTTTTTTATAAACATCACCTCGGCACCTACTTTTAATTGCAGTTGTGCCGGAGCAAGACAGGACTTTTTCAATGTCTCCACAAGAGCGTCTGCACCCTTTCCACTCATATGGAATTCTTTAATATCCCCGCTAATCTTTTGAAGCTCCGCCTGATTGATCGCATCTACATCTACATTATGGGTATAGAGCTTTGTCGGAAGAGCCGAAGAAACTGCTCCATCGAGTCGTCCTTTAATAAGCGCAGTATGAGAATCTTCTAAGGCATTCTTGCGAATCGCATTGAGTATTTCAGTAAACATATCATCTTCTTGGCGATGTTGTTCGGTAAGATAACAGATAGCTGGCTTCATTGCCTTCCATGCCTGTGAATGAATGACCATATCACTCTCCGGCTCTTCTTGTTCTGCAATTATTTCCCCACTGTCGTAATCAATAAATAGTTCTCCTTGCGGTTTTGGTTTTGGCACTGGTCGCACAAATCCAGACTTCGTAACAGGAGGTAGCTGAAAAAAATCTCCAGAGAGAATTACCTGCATTCCACCAAAAGGAGCATCTACTCTTTTAAATTTACGACAGACTCGCTCCACCATATCCAAACGGTGCGCATGAAGCATGGAGACTTCGTCGATAATAAGTACGCGAGCTTTTTGAAATCGCTGCCAGAGATACTGCTTTTCTTCTAAGGCGTCAATATCGGCATCGGTAAGATACTCACGGATTCCAATTCCCGCCCAGCCATGAATAGTCTGTCCATTCATGTGGGTTGCCGCAATACCGGTAGAAGCGGTAATAGCCACAGGAATACTGTGCTCGTTAAGCCACTCTATATATTGGCGAAGTGTATGCGTCTTACCACTTCCAGCAGAACCAGTAAGATATACATTCACTCCTGTCTTCATAATGGCGAGCGC
>JACCDR010832387.1_pt1 | contig 10497 bp, 11 predicted proteins | sample 7446431 | NCBI WGS metagenome assembly JACCDR01 (sample SAMN15323443, study PRJNA562643) | freshwater metagenome | isolation source: river surface water | place: USA:Blue River Watershed | collected 2017-08-17 | reverse complement strand
TAATCTAAATAATTCCGCATTTATTCATGTTGATAATGTAGATATACTACCAAATACAAATATCATTGATAATACCATAATATTAAATAGAATGAAATATATTAATCATGCGATGATGATAATATATAGATGTTTGTATAAATCATTGATGAAAAATAAATTGTGTAAGTTTATAGAATTTAAAAAAAATGATAGATTGACAGACTGTGTTATTTGCCAAGAACAATTGCACCCATCTGATACTATATTTACTTCATGTAATCATTTATTTCATATTAATTGTCTTAACGAATGGTTTTCTATTCGACGCACATGTCCATTATGTAATGCGCGTATTTAAGTTTGAATTACAATATAATAATATATTTAAATAAGTGATAAATGTCTTCTCAAATTAGCAATGCAATAAATAGTTCAGAAAATAAAAGTATACCAGATGTATTTAATTCTTTTGAGCAATGCAATGATGCATTATATGAAATACATAATATCGATCTTAATCAATATTGCGAAATTACGCATCAAATACAATTTGATACGGAACTAATAGAATATTTACCGGATTCAAAAACACGATGGTTGCGATCCGTTATAAATATTTTTATTGAATATGCGCAGTTTGATGTAAGAGCATTTTCAATCCCAATTAAGTTATTGGATTCATTGGGATTTGACATAGAACAATATACTTCCAAAATTCCACAATGGATTAATAATATTTTAAATAGATACGATGATAACATTAAAAAAGAGATGAGATTTTTAAAAAAATTTAAACTAAAAAATAATATCGATTATACGCTAGTAACGGGAAATATAGAAGATGAAACTATTGTAATAGGACATTATATAACAAAGTTAACTCTTTATAAATTAATTACAAAAATGTATGGATCCAAATTTTTAGAGTCTATAATTTCTAGAATGTGCCAAATTCTTTATTTCTTCGATGATTATAAGAGAGTCAATAGAATTAGACATATTAAATCATTAGAAATAACTATTAATAAATTAACAAATGATATCGCATCAATTACTTCACAATCTCCACATATTCTTAAATTTGATAATTATGAGAATGATACTAGCAATTATTTCTTAGATGATGATAATAAAAATACACAAGATGTTAAGGTTGTACATCATAGATTAACTAATTCTACAAATATATCCGATTCAAAGTGTGATTATCGAAATGATGATATTTGTTCTATCCATTATATGATAGAAAATAGTATAAATAAAGTGGATACAAGAATAAGTGAACTACATATACAATTAGCTAATATTATGTCTAAGATAGATAATATTGTATCCTCGATAGATTTTAATAAAAGAAATAGCTCTGTTTTATCAGATTCATCCAATGATTTTAAATTTGATATTGATGATAGCGATGAAGAAAATACACCAATGTATAATAGAACACATATAACAAATAAGCAATATTCTCAAAGTTTTATTAACTATTCGCCCCCTAAACGATGCTCAAATGTTAGAAATACTTGTATTGGAAATGAACAACAATTTTGATTAATTGTAATCTTGACAACTAAATGAATATAGATACATAATATTAATTATGGAAGATACATCTATCGACCATGGATCAAATATTTCAGGAATTAGTCTTTTACTAAATATGGAAAAGATATCCAATGGCGTTAACATTGATGATATGGAACGTAAGGTTAAAAATATGTTTATAGAACCAGAAGAAGATGAAAATGAAGAAGAAGAGGAAGAAGATATCATCAATGAATATGAACAAGCAATGGATGAATTACAATCAGAAGTAGCCGACGATGTTGATAATATTGATGATGATAATGATAATGATAATGATAATGACAATGATAATGATGACGACGATGCAATATCTATTGTATCCAATCAAAGATCTGTTAAATCTAGATATATACCAGATCCAAATGATAATTTATACACACAAAAAACGAGAGATGATCAATTACAAACATCAATTACTAGAGTTATGGAAACTGTTCCTAAAATGAATATTGATATGGAACAAGAAATAGAAGAAGATCGTAGAAATACATTATTAGAACAAATAGAATCTCTAAGAGAAGATCTTTCAGAACTAGGCGTATGTGTAGATTCTCAGCAATATTATGTTCCATATGATGCTCCACTTAAACGTATAGAAGAAGTAAATAGACGACTAACTTTTAAGTATAATAAATTAAAATATAACTCTATTGCTGAAGAAGCGTTGGTGGCAGGCGCATCATTGCTAGAAATGGTATTTAACGGCCAACATGAATATTTTGGATGTAGACCAGATATTACTGGATATTCCGATGTTGTCAAATCAAAACTAAAAAGAATTCGTGTAGAAACAAGTACAGCGGTTAGTAGATTCGTTGCTGCTAATAATGTTGGCGTTATTCCTAGATTAATGATGGAATTATTGCCATCATTAATTACACAATCACAACGAAGAAAATTGCAAGCAAATGATTCCTTAAACGCTGATGTTGCATATAAGCGTAATAGTATACGCAGTCACATTAGTGATCTCAACAATTTATAAATTTTGTATATTTATTCATTTTTTTGATTATCTTTATCAAAATAATATATTTTTCTTGATACCATAACAGCCCATCCAGTAAATACAATTCCTATTACGTATTTCCACCAATGAATAGTTCCTGGTAATTTCCATGCAACATATATTTCATCCCACGATATCTCTCCATCTTGATTTATATCATCGAATGTTTTTTCACTTGATGATAGCATAAAAACAAATGCTATAGATAATAATAATAAAATAAATATTGCTGCATATGTCGATCGTTTATAAATAAACGGAGGGTAGATTATATCTGTAAGTAGACTCATTGTATATTATATCATAATAATATGGAGTTATTTGTAATTTATATTATTACATTTGCGGGTATCCTTGCGGCTGCATTTGAGGATAATTTTGTTGCATCGGTAAATATCCTTGTTGTTGTAGTTGATGATAACCTTGCATTGATGGGTCATATATAGGTTGTTGCATATATTGGGGTTGTTGCATATATTGGGGTTGCTGATATTGATATTGTTGAAATTGTTGTGGTTGCATAAATTGTGGTTGCTTAGGAGAATAATGTCTATATATTAAGAACATCGGACCGATAGTTCCTACCATTGCAAACATAAATCTTGTATACCAACTGGTTGGATCCTTTTCTCTATCAACTCCCTTTATTACATATGTTTTACCAGAAAGATCCATCAACGACAATACGAATATGATAAAACAAATAATAAATACTATACCAGCTATTAATTTGGGTAATACATCCTTTATAATATCTTTTCCTGCAGATGCGGCTAGAAATGGAAAAACCATAAGTGATTAATATTATATTAAATGATTTAAATCCTGAGCGTCGTATAAACAATATATTAATAAAAATGGAAATCCCAATTCGCAATATTATATTTCTTCAAGGTGTATTCTTTAGTGAAATACAAACATTGGAAGATAACATGATTGATACTAATTTATTTAATGATAAATCACAAGACAGTGATTATGAAATACCACAAATAAACATTATTAGAGCATCCAAATTTATAAATAAAAAACAATGGTCTGAATCATATAAAGATATGACAATAAAATGCTGGTACTGTGGACTTAATTTTAGAGGATTGCCATGTTTTATACCTCGCCAAATACGAAATACTCCAAACGGCAAAGAATATGACACGCATGGATTATTTTGTGGCTTTGCTTGCGCATTTTCGTTTCTAAAAAATTCTGCAGAATTTATCAAGGACAAAACATATTTTGATAAATTAGCAATGCTTAAAATGTTATTTATACAATTTTATAATAAAAAACCAGTCGAGTTTAAAGATGCGCCAAATATATATGATTTGGTATCTTACGGAGGGCATCTTGATATTTTAGAATATAGAAATGCGCTTAAATCAATTAATATGTCTATGATTAATAATGCACAGTTTATACATAATTGATATTTCATATAAATGTATACAGTAATAACCATGACCTTTACAACTTATATAAGTATTGATGTTGCGACTAAATCATTGGCAATTGGTATTTATAAATTAAGATCATTTAATAATATCATTGGCAATGCACCGATTAACGATAAAGAAAAATTAGATTGCTATTGCAATGATAGCATTCAAATACTATATATGAATGTGTTTGATATTAATAATGGCGCAAAGACAAGAGATACTACTATTGAAACAAAGGCTAAGTCATTAAAAAATACTCTTTATCTGATTGATGAATTTATGAATACTATCAATGAATTGGATATAAAAGTATTAATAGAATATCAAATGAATGCCAATCATATAAGCAATGCAATATTTAATATGATTGTTTATCATTTTGCGAATAAATATCCCATCCACATAGTAAAACCCAGTTTAAAAAATACAATTGCATTGCATCCAAAATTGGTATTGGCAGAATTTTTAGGATTCGCATCTAATAATTACAAAGCAAATAAGGCACATACAACATACAACATGTTGTACTTATTAACATTGTTTGATTGTTTGCACTTTATATCAGATATTAAAAAAAATAATCACGATGATATTGTAGATACGCTTTGCCAATGCATTGCATGGCATAAACATAATTGTTAAATTATTGATTTTTTTCTTCTGCCTTTGTAAAGATACGAGACTGTTTAACCTCTCCAGTCTTTGCATTAATTGTTGTAACTGGAACCTCGAGCGCATTGGTTGGGATACCATCTTCGTCTAGCTTGAGCTCTTCTCCAGTTGCGGAATCGATGACGACTTCGCGAGTAACCTTAATCTTCTCTTCATCTAATGCTTCAACCTTCGTATCCTTATTTGCAGTACCAACAAGTTTCTTATATTCATTAAATTGTGGAGAATCTTTTCCAAATATTTTTTCTGCCTTTGCTTTTGTGCTCTTAACACGTTTCTTCATCAAATCTTCTCCAAGAACATTATCAGTTTCTTGCTGTTCCAAGATTGACTTAATGATATTGTTATGCTTATTAAAGTAATCTACCCGCTCGCGATTTTCTTTGAATGGTCCCATCAATGTCCATTTATTTAAATTAAATGAAAGAATATCAAACTTAGAAGAAGAACCATATTTCCCGATGAACTTGGTGGCATCTTCTTGCGAATCAACAACATCATACACAATCATTGCATGTTCAAGATCTGCCTTGTCGTTATAGATATTTTTAGTTGCATCCCGCATCTTCTCATAATTAATATTGTAATATTGGTTAAATCTGCAGTGGGTATCACTTGGTGGGATATTATCATATACGGCGTGCGTGCCCTTTAATTCTTCTAAATCTTGTCGCTCTGGATCCCCATTGATAGCATGTTCTCCCTTCTTCATATGCTTTGTCTCATCAAACTTAAATAGATTTTTTAGGAATTTTTCAATAATTACCTTATCCTTATCGGATTCATTCTTGATAGCAGTTTGCACTGCTTTGTGGTATTTTTCTTCATTTAATCGTTTTTCTACTGTCATTAATTTTTCAAGTTGTTTATTTGATTCCATTGAAATATCAAGAAGTTCTTCCTCTGATAACTTCTTCGTGAGTTCATCGATGCTCATATCGGTTTGATCAATATCTGGAAATTTATATGTAAATAAACGGCGAACTCCGAGATTATAATATGAATCCTTATCGAAATCTTCTGGAAGATTATAATGTTTAAATTCTTCAACAAAATTATCCTTTAGTGGTGGGTTAACTAATTCATCTTGCTCTAACGTATACTCATCTTTCATTTGGAATAGAAATCCCACCATTGCGGTAGTAATCAACTTTTTGAGATAAGTCTCTCGTAGATTACTAACAGATGCTAATACGATCTTATCACTCGATGCAGGACCAAGTGATTTAAACGATTGGGCCTCTCCAAACAATGCATCGATTTGTTCATCTGATAACTCTCCAAGTTTACTTTCAACAAATTCATTGTTACCAGCCTGAAGCTCTGTAATTAACTCATCGAATAATAGTTTGCTCATATTTTAAAAATGAGTATCTAATAATATCTATATTCAATGAATATTATATCGAATATAGATGTATAGTTTTATAAATTTGTTATTATAATGTCAAATATAAATACTTCATTTGAGCATGTGTTGCATAACCTACAGGAACGATCTGATATTATTTCAAAGGGAAAAGAATTAATGGATGATTTGCTCATACTATTAAAAGATAAAAATGCAGAAAATAAATTATATCAGATACTTACACGTACTGTAGATACAAGAATTCTATCAATATATAAAAATTATATGGAATCAATGGATAGATTTAATATAGGCGTGGTACCATTCGTTGCGGATTACTATGCAATCATTGATAAACATATAGACCAGTTTCATTTTAAATATATATATAATTACTCTAGCCACCAAGAACATTATAATCCAATCTTAACGGAATATAATAGCAAATGTAAATTTAATTTATTAGATCTAGTTGATATTTTTACTAACCAATGCTATAATCTTAAATATTTTAAAATTTACTCAGATGTTACATTGGTGCGAAGATCTCATGAACAAACATGGGCGATATATCAAAATCTTTCAAAATTTATATCAATGGAAAGTGTGTATGATTTGTCTGATTTATTCATACATGAATTTAATGTATTAGTAGAATCAATAAAACAACACGGGTCATTACAAAAAGATGGTTCTAAATTATTACTGACTGACAATGATCTATCTAAAATTAATGAAATAAAATCATTAATTCAACAATTTAATAACATTAAATTAGATTTTAAGCCATCTGAAGAAATTATTGATTATTGCGAATGTGGTAATATAATGCAAGTTATGCCAGAATCCAGTGAACTGGTTTGTGATAATTGCGGATATTTATATGAACTTAAGGGAACTGTGTTCAATGATTGCCAATTTTATTCACAAGAAAGTATTAGATATAAACATGCTGGATATGAACCATCGAAACACGTTAAGTCATGGTTGGAAAGAATTCAAGCAAAGGAAACTAATACTATCACAGATGATCAATTAATAAAGATAGAAGCTTGTATTAAACGCGATGGTATTACAAATAAAAAGAGACTTACCATAGAGCAACTTCGTAGATATTTAAAAGATTCTGGATTAACAGAATTAAATGAACACGTTGCATTGATTAAACGGCTGATAACCGGCATAGCACCACCGCAGTTAACATATGCAGAAACGCAAGATATAACTAATTCATTCTCGAAAGCAGTTAAAGCATATAATGTAATTAGACCGTCAAATAAATCAAATATGTTATTTTATCCATATATAGTATGGAAATTGGTAGAAATGCACATACCAGATTTTTATAAAAGAAAGAACTTATTATCATTTATACATTTACAGGGGGCCCAAACATTGATTCAAAATGATACAATTTGGGCTCAGATATGCAAAATAACGCGTGGGTTCAAATATAAACCCACTGATAGATATGCATATTTAGATTAAGCATAAAATTGAAAAGAAAATTACTAATATATTCCAATGTATCTCTATTTTAAAAATATTAAGTATATTGGAATGGTTGATACAAATTCTACAGAAAGTGAGGATTCTTCCTTTAACACTGAGTATGTCATGTGTATTCTTTCAATGATAATATTTGTTATATTATTGGCATGTTGTATGATTTCTTATATATGGTATATCTTAACTAAATCATCGGCAGTGCCACGTGTAAGTATTATTAGTACACAAACAATGACGAATTCTAACGCATATTCTTTGGAGAATGATGATATCGGATCTATGTATACAAATATTGGTTCTAATTAATTCTGTTATTATTTTTTACAATGTAAATTTTTTATCTACAATGATAGTTGGTTAATTATATAGTAACGATGTCACAGTCTATTCTACAAAATGGTTATGCGATTCTTCTTAGTAATACATCAGATTTGGATAATCATTTGTTAGCAAAGACAAAACTTTTACAACAAATATCAAAAACAAAGCAGCAAAAGATAGAAGAACGGGATAAATTAATCGCATATTATCATGATAAAATTACAAGAATTGATTCGTATATTGGTAAATTGTTATTAACTGGCACTGATACTGAATCAATCAATAAATATACCAGACTAAAAATTAAATTGGAGCAACAAATCGCGCAATTAAATACACAAAATGTAAATGCAACATATGACGATGTTCGCAAAACACATGCGCTATTTATTAATAAAACATTTAAACCATTAGTTTCTGTTGCATATGGTTATTCTGTATATGATCCAACTCCACTTCCTGTATTTGGATCAATGGCAACATTAAAGATACCAATCTATGGAGATTTTATTATTGATCAGGCAATTCATATTAGATTATCTGCATTGGAAGCTGTTCATGCAGAAAATAAAATAAGATGGTATGATTTTATTGGCCATAGACTCATCAAAGAAGTTAGACTTATGTTTGATGGAACTGTTCTTGACAAATATGGAACAGACGAGATGGAAATGTATTATAGATTTCATTTAAGTAAAAATCAAAAAATGGGATGGATGCGATGTGTAGGACAAGAAACTCCAAAAATGGGAGTATTCTTACAAGACCCGGTTAATCAAGAAGTGAGAGAACGCAAGATGATATTCGATGGATTACAGACACAAAAAAAGCGACATGATCCATATGACTTATATATACCATTACTTTTCTGGTTTAACACAAATCCAGCATTTGCAATTTCTAATTGGAATATTACATATGATAAATTTTACATAGAAATAGATTTTGAACAAATGGAGAAATGTATACAAGTGTTAGATTATGCCAATGATGGAGGTAAATATATCACACCAACAATAGAACACTGTAGTTTAGTAACTAATCATGTATATACAATCCCAGAAGTTGCAGAATTATTTAAACATCATATGAGATTCAATATTATTAGAGTTCATAGACGCGTGGAACGATTGCTTAATACTGATGAGGATGAAGTGAAAATATCAGATATTAAATTTGCAGTTGAAAATTTATATATTAGATTCAGACCAACTAGCAATGAATCTGATCCAAATGCCGCAGAAATATGGAGATATAATAATGTAAGTACATACAAAGAAATAAAATATGCATCCATTATTCAATCAGGCACGACAACTACATTGGCATATACTCCAGTTTATTATTATACAATGACTCCTGCAGTTGATACATTATCTTTAATCTCACAAGGGAATACTATTTATGATCTTAATCCAGGAATATTTTATAGTAGTTATATTCCATTGCGATTTGGTGGAGAAACAATTATGACACCGGATGAAGGCGATGCGTATCTTATGACATTTAGTATTTTTCCAGGTGAACAACAACCCAGTGGATATCTTAACTTTAGTCAATCGAGAGATCAATATTTCGCATACGAAAGTTCTTACATTGACATAGACCATCCAGTATCAATGGTTATATGCGCAACATGTATTAATTTCTTAGTATTAATGTCCGGCGCAATGTCTATCAGATATGCAACATAATTTACATTAATAAGTTAATATAAGTGAGTAATAACAAATATAATATAAATGATAAACACGTTTCTTTTAACAATGCAAGCAAAAATTGCATTGATGCAATCACAAATATCATCCCTAACAACAACAATTAAGGAACTTCAAAATAAAATAGATATTCTTACAAATGAATTAGATAAATTTAAAAAAAATGGTTATATTATTTCAAACCAAACGGATGAGAATTATATAAATTCATTTGAACCAGCAATACAAAGTATCAATGAACCAGATACTCAGTTTGTAATCATCAATAACACAGATAATAATTTTACAGACGATGAAACTGGATCAGAGTCGGAGTATGACTCGGAATATTAATAACTTGTTTATATTTTTTTTGACCTTAAATTATTATCTGTATTATTGATGATTACAAACTGAGTATCTGGCTCAATGATACTTTGATATTGCCAATGAAGGGAAATTTGTAGTCGAGTATAAAAATTAATTGATTATGGAGTTGTAACAAGTAATAGAAGTAGCGCAATTAAAGATCGTTTTATATCATTCGGATTGGTAGAACGTGAAGATTGGGTTTTGCAGGATATCCTGCAAAACCCTAAAAATGGAAGACCATTTAAAAAAATATATGTTAACACCAGAAGCATTCTTTCTTGCATTACAACGAGCTAAATGTATATATTTTTTTGAACTCAAAATTGACGATGGCTTATTTAAAAGTATAACAACAACATTATCTACATTAGCAAAATGCAGTTTAATAATATTTCTAAGTATATTCAACATTTAGTTGATGTAAATAGAAATGCTACGATTATTGAATTTGCAACGGAACTTCATAATAAATTTTATTCTCATATTGATATATCATTTATGAATGAATTCTTTGATATCGCCAGTGAAGAAAATGAAGGAAAATTTGTTGTTGATCAT
>JACCDR010342046.1_pt1 | contig 10498 bp, 7 predicted proteins | sample 7446431 | NCBI WGS metagenome assembly JACCDR01 (sample SAMN15323443, study PRJNA562643) | freshwater metagenome | isolation source: river surface water | place: USA:Blue River Watershed | collected 2017-08-17 | reverse complement strand
ATGACGAAGGTTGAATTAGTAGCTACACGAAAATGATTAAACCAGATTATTTAACTGCAACACTTTGTAAATTTTTTTAGCACTGCGCGCCAGTTTATTAATATCACCCAAGCTGGGAACCTCACCGCGCGCAAGGCTATATTCCCAGTGAATAACTTCCTGCTCCAAATACTCCAACAATTTTTTTGCACAGCCGACGCACTTTCCGGAACAGACGCGCGCCTCATCCAGTTCATCAAAGGGAATTTGTGTGCGTATCTGTACCACCAGTGCTGTCATTGCGCTGGTGGTATTTGGCCTCTTCATTTCAACTACAGGTACCACAACAAGTTGAATTGGGCTGTGGTTTGCTAAATTGCTCCTCCTGTTTGACAAACAGTAGATTATTTTCCAAGTGGATATGCTCCATCAAATCATTGCGCAACTTTTGCAGGCCTAAATACAGTGCGCGCCAGGTATTGCAGGCCCCCACTGGTGATTGCATATTGTTGGTGAGCCGTTCCAATTCACGCAGTGCCGCGCCATGATCGTCGTGTTCGTGGCGCATCACACTAATGGGGCCTAGTACTATAGAGCCAGCTTGCTGTTTAATCATGGGGAATAAAATCTGCTCCTCTTTTTGCATATGCGTCTCTAACTCTTGTGCCATATGCAATAGATGATCACTCAAACCATGGGGGCAATCGGGTTTATCGATATGCACTCGCTCCACTTTAGTTGCCAAACGCACCAATTCTGGCAATTCAGCTCGATGGACCTGATGGAAATTTTCTAAAATAAAATCAATCAACTCTGGCAGGGGCATATTCTCTGTAGCAGCCACATCACCTTTGCTAGCGATACTCCATAGTGCATTGGCAATAGCGTCGCTATCCAGATTTTTTTCTTCTGCTGCGCGGCGTAAACTTTTATTCCCGCCGCAACAAAAATCCAGTCCTTGGTGATGAAAAATAGCGGTAGCGCCGGGAATTTTTCGTGCTAGTTGCCCCAGACTTCTGTTGAGCAAGTCGTGTGCTGTTTCTAAACTCATGGTGTAACCCTCGCAAGCTAAAACGGTTGATTGCATTAGCGTTGATGTTGGTACCGAAAAATCATAACCTTCTATTTTGGCGTCGTTAATTAATTGCTGAATGTATTGTGCTATGGCTTTGTGGCGAACTCGCTCCTGTAAAAATTGTGCGATCTTGGTTTTTACATCATCAAATTGCAGTGCTTGCCCTGGTGTGATGCGATTGACTTTCACAATATGAAACCCGTAGCGGCTTTCCAGTGGTTGGTGATGTAAGCCGACCGGCAAGAGCAATAATTGCCGTTCAAACTCAGGCACGGTTTGGCCGCGGCTGATAACACCCAAGTCTCCGCCTTCTTGTTTAGACGGGCAGGCGGAGTGGGTTTGTGCAAGTTGGGCAAAATCCTGCCCCAGTTGTAATTTTATCAACAGGGCTTCAGCATCTTGTTTTGCCGTAATACGCGCAGCTTCATCTTCCGGTGCTGCAGCGACTAAAATATGCTGCAGTTCAAGCAGTGGCGAACTCATAAAACGCTGGGCGTTGGCGCGAAAGTATTGCTGGCATGCCTGCTCGTCAGCAGTAGGTAATTGCACCTCTTGTGCAAGTAAGGCCTCAATAAAATCCTCATCGGAAGCCTCTGCGTTGTTGTCCCCTACTTGCAACTCCAGCTGTGCCGCACGTTGGCGTAACAACTCACTAATAATTAGCGCCTCGGCGGCTTTAATCATCGCTTCACGCTGTGAATCCGCAGGGTGGTATTGCATTTCAGCCAAAATATGTTGTTCGCTTATGGTGGCTTGATTGACTTGAATCATCGCTTTCTCTCCGGTGCGTTATTTACGTTTGCCATTAATGCCAGGCTTTTTTGCGCACAATTTGATAATGGCGCCCTACGTATTTCACCGGCACGCTAAATACATGCACCAAGCGGCTGAAGGGAAACACCACAAATAAACTCATTCCCAAAAACACATGGAGTTTATAAATCCAGTGTACGGAAGCTATAGCGGACGCAGCTTGCGCAGGATCAAAGGTGGCAATGTTTTGTGCCCAGCTCATTAACAACAACATCTCTTCGCCATCGGTATGCTGTGCAGAAATAAAAATAGATCCCAATCCTAATATTAATTGCGCGTAGAGTAGCAGCAATACCGTAATATCGATGTTGCTGCTAGTGGCTCGAATACGAGGGTTGAATAAACGGCGACGCAATAGAATGGTTAATCCAATAAAACAAATTACCCCAAAAACGCCACCGAGCGTCATAGCGATAAGTTGTTTATGATGGGCGTGGATGCCAAGCAGATGCCAAACTTCAACGGGTGTTAACAAGCCAACAAAGTGACCCAGCAATACCGTGATAATACCTACGTGAAATAAACGGCTACCGGTTTTAAGTTGTTTACTTTCTAACAACTGGCTGGAGCTGGCCTTCCAGGTGTATTGTTCGCGGTCATAGCGAATCCAACTGGCTATAAAACAAATGATCAGTGCCAGATAAGGGTAAAGTCCAAATAATAAGGTGTTGAGATAATTCATAACGGCTCCTATTACCGCGCACTGGCTTGTAAGTTGAGTAATTCATCGACGTTGAGAAATTCAACATGATCACGGCTTTGTTGTGGCGTTGGGCGTGCGGTTGAACTGCTGCAACTATCGGCATTTTTTTCTGCACCGAAATTCACCACTTCATCCTCCCAGACTTTATCCAAGGCCTCGGGTGTGTCATCGCGTTTTTCTTGCTCTAATTGGGCGTGTAATTCGTCGAGATTCACCTCAACACCCGAGAGCAAAATCAAACAGTGAAATAGCCCGGCATAGGGGTTGTTGCGTTTTTCCAACCGACAAGCCAGCACCGCTAAAATTGGTGCGACTTCCTCCAAACCGATACGCGCATTTTCTTCGCCTTGAGTGGATAAAAACTCCAGGTACAGGGGTAAATAGTCGGGCAATTCTTTTACGCCTATATCCAAACCGGCATCTCGGTATTGCTGTTGTAGATTCACCATAGCTTGGCCTCTATCGCGTGACTCACCATGAATATGTTCAAACAAATGCAGCGATAGTGCGCGTCCGCGTTCGAACAAACTGTCATATGTAGATTGCAAATCCAGCAGCGGCGTATGTGCGTAATGGTTTATGAACTTATCTAAAAAAGTGTGTATTTTTTGTTTAGACTGCGAAGGTGCTTCTATTAATTGCATGCCGATGCGCAGTACTGCTACCAGTTCGGCAGAGTTGTCTTCCGGATAATCCATCAGGAGTGATAAAACGGTTAATAATTTCATGGGTCTTACTCCTGAATCGATACGGGAATGACTTGGCGAACCCCTTTGGCTTTAGTGCCAAATAGGCTCACATCATTGTCGCCATCGCCACAGCCATTACCAAAACTAAAACCGCAACTGCTTTTTAAATCGTAGGCATTTTCGGCATAAGCGCGGTGACTGGTGGGAACTACAAAACGGTCTTCGTAATTAGCGATAGCCATATAGCGATACATTTCTTCTACCGTTGCTACATCCAGTCCGACTTGTTTAAGCACTTCCAAATCCTGCACACCATCCACATGTTTGCTGCGCATATAAGCGCGCATAGCAATCATGCGTTCCAGTGCATGCTCAACCGGTTTTTCATCGCCCGCTGTTAATAAATTAGCGAGATAGCGCAGTGGAATACGCAAGGATTTCAAATCAGGTATCTCACCATTCATGCCCACATGCCCCGCTTGCGCAGCGTTTTGAATGGGTGATAGTGGTGGGATATACCAAACCATGGGCAGAGTGCGATACTCAGGATGCAGCGGTAGTGCGACTTGCCAATCGACTGCCATTTTGTAAACGGGCGAACGCTGTGCGGCTTCAATCCACGCCTGTGGAATACCTTCTGCCTGAGCAGCGGCGATAACGCCGGGTGAATTGGGGTCAAGAAAAATATCCAACTGCGCCTGATATAAATCTTTTTCACTCGCCACACTGGCGGCTTCAGCAATGCGATCAGCATCGTACAAGAGCACACCCAAGTAGCGAATGCGGCCCACACAAGTTTCCGAGCAAACAGTGGGTTGGCCTGCTTCAATTCGTGGATAACAGAAAGTACATTTTTCTGATTTTCCGCTTTTCCAGTTGTAATAGATTTTTTTGTAGGGGCAGCCGGATACACACATGCGCCAGCCGCGACATTTGTCTTGGTCGATTAATACAATGCCGTCTTCTTCGCGTTTATAAATCGCCCCGGAAGGGCAAGAGGCAACACAGGCCGGGTTTAAGCAGTGCTCACACAACCTCGGCAAATACATTAAAAATGTTTTTTCAAATTGACCGTAAATTTCGGTTTGCACTACATCATCGAAATTTTTGTCTTTTCTACGCTTGGCGAATTCGGTGCCGAGAATTTCCTCCCAGTTTGGCCCCCAATTAATTTTTTCCATGCGTTGACCAGTAATTAATGAGCGGGGGCGGGCGGTAGGCTGATGCTCACTTTTGCCTGCGGTGTGCAGGTGTTTGTAATCAAAGTCAAATGGTTCGTAATAATCGTCAATTTCCGGAAGATCCGGATTGGCGAAAATATTAGCAAGCACTCGCAATTTGCCACCGATACGCGGTGTTAATTTTCCGTCAGCGCTACGCTGCCAGCCGCCTTTCCATTTGTCCTGATTTTCCCACTCTTTGGGAAAACCAACACCAGGTTTTGTTTCTACGTTGTTAAACCAGGCGTATTCCACACCTTCGCGTGAAGTCCACACATTTTTGCAAGTAATAGAGCAGGTGTGGCAACCGATACATTTATCCAGGTTCAACACCATGCCAATCTGGGCACGAACTTTCATTTTTTTTTGCCTCTGTAATTTGAGAAATTTTTTGGGGATGGAACCCCCTCCTGGCCTCCTCCTTCGCAAGGGGGAGGAATAGTTCCCTCCCTTTTTTAAGGGGAGGGTGGAGTTAAGGTGTATCTAACCAATCCACTTCTTTCATTTTTCTCACTACAACAAATTCATCACGGTTGCAGCCAACGGTACCGTAGTAGTTAAAACCGTAAGCCTGTTGTGCGTAGCCACCAATCATATGCGTAGGTTTCATAATCGCGCGGGTCACTGAGTTGTGCATGCCACCGCGTGTTTTAGTGAGCGACGAACCGGGCATATTAATAATGCGTTCCTGGGCGTGGTACATGAGGCTCATGCCTTGCGGAACACGTTGCGATACGACGGCGCGCGCAGAAATTGCCCCGTTGACGTTGAAGACATCAATCCAGTCGTTGTCCTCAATGCCCGCCGCTTTTGCATCGATTTCGCTCATCCACACTATCGGGCCGCCGCGCGACAGGGTCAGCATTAACAAATTGTCGCTATAGGTACTGTGAATGCCCCATTTTTGATGCGGCGTAATCCAGTTCAAAATAATTTCTTTGTTGCCGTTGGGTGTCCGATTGATTACTGGGCCAATGGTTTTTAAATTGACGGGCGGTTTGTAACAACACAATTGTTCACCAAAGTCGCGCATCCATTCATGATCCTGATAAAACTGCTGGCGGCCGGTGATGGTGCGCCATGGAATTAACTCATGCACATTGGTATAACCCGCGTTGTAAGAAACGTGTTCATCTTCCAACCCCGACCAAGTAGGTGCGGAAATAATTTTTCGCGGTTGGGCAACAATATAGTGGAAGCGAATTTTTTCGTCTTCTTTCGGTTTGGCTAAATGGGTGTGATCGCGCCCGGTAATTTTTGAAAGGGCATCCCAGGCTTTTACCGCAACGTGGCCGTTGGTTTCCGGTGCGAGCGATAAAATTACTTCGCAGGCATCAATCGCCGTTTCAATTTTGGGTCTGCCTTGGTGTGCCCCTTCTTCAGTATGAGTGCGATTTAATTTGCCGAGAAATGCGACTTCTTCTTTGGTATCCCATTTAATGCCTTTGCCACCGTTGCCGAGTGATTCAAGTAATGGTCCAAGTGAAGTGAAACGTTTATAGGTGTTGGGGTAGTCGCGCTCTACCACCACCATATTGGGCATGGTCAGACCTGGAATGGCTTCGCATTCACCTTTCCACCAGGCTTTAACACCGTAGGGTTGTGCTAGCTCATCAGGCGAGTCGTGCATCATCGGTTGGGTGACAAAATCTTGCTCTACACCTAAATGGCCATCGCATAATTCCGAGAATTTTTTGGCTATGCCTTTAAAAATATCCCAGTCACTGCGCGACTCCCATACCGGGTCAATGGCTTTGGTGAGTGGGTGAATAAATGGATGCATATCCGAGGTATTCATGTCGTCTTTTTCATACCAGGTGGCGGTAGGTAAAACGATATCGGAATACAAACAGGTAGTAGACATTCTGAAATCGAGCGTCACTAGCAAATCTACTTTGCCAACCGCGCCCTCGTGATGCCATTTCACATCTTCCGGTTTTTTTCCATCAGCGCCCAAATCTTTACCGAGCAAACCGTGTTTGGTACCCAGCAAATGGTGCAGCATATATTCATGGCCTTTGCCGCTGGAGCCTAATAAATTCGAGCGCCAGATAAATAAATTGCGCGGAAAGTTTTGCGGTGCATCCGGGTCCTGGCAGGCGAATTCAATTGCGCCGCTTTTTAATTGTTCGACAACATAGTCTTTTGGTGCTTTACCGGCTGCTTTTGCAGCGGCAACAATGTGCAGTGGGTTAGTGCCGAGCTGCGGAGCAGAGGGCAGCCAGCCCATACGCTCAGCGCGGGCATTAAAATCAATGATGCTACCGCTCCATTTTTCTTTATTAGCGAGTGGTGAAACGACTTCACTCATGTCGAGCTTTTCGTAGCGCCATTGACTAGCATGGTTATAGAAAAATGAAGTGCCGTTCATTTGGCGGGAAGGGCGCTGCCAATCCAAGCCGAAGGCCAGTGGTAGCCAACCATTTTGTGGGCGCAATTTTTCTTGCCCTACATAGTGCGCCCAACCGCCACCACTTTGGCCTACGCAACCGCACATCATCAGCATGTTAATCAGGCTGCGGTAATTCATATCCATGTTGTACCAGTGGTTGAGTGCAGCGCCCACAATCACCATGGAGCGACCGTGGGTTTTGTCCGCCGTGCGCGCAAACTCGCGTGCAACACGAATGACATCGGCGCGCGGTACACCGGTAATTTTTTCTTGCCATGCGGGAGTGTAGGGCGCGTCATCATCAAATGATAAGGCCACATTGGTATCGCCCAGCCCGTTATCGACGCCGTAGTGAGCAACCATTAAATCGAATACGCTGGCTACCCATGTGCTTTCGCCGTTGGCCAGTATCACCTTGCGTGCAGGGACTTTGCGCAGCTGAATATCACTGTGATCAGTGTGTTTAAAATAATTGTATTCGTGTTCGTTGCCGCCAAAATACGGAAAAGCCACATCCAGAATTTCATCGCAATTATTTTTTAGCGATAAAAGCGTATCTGTATCAGCTCCGGTTTTTCCATCGCGCTGCTCCAGATTCCATTTACCACTTTGCCCCCAGCGATAGCCGATGGAGCCATTAGGGCTTATTAATTCTTGCGTGTGTGAATTGATGGCGATGGTTTTCCAATCGGGATTGTTTTCTTGTCCGAGATTGTCTACCAAATCCGCTGCACGCAAAAAACGCCCTTGTGTTAAATGCTGACCCTGTGGCTCCAGCATGACCAGCATGGGCATATCGGTATATTGTTTTACGTAATTGGTAAAATAAGTACTGGGGCTGTCGATATGAAATTCTTTTAAAATCACATGACCAAAGGCCATACCCAATGCCGCATCAGTTCCTTGTTTAGGCGATAACCAGGTATCGCCAAATTTGGATGCTTCGGAATAGTCAGAGGTAATGACGCAGGTTTTCGTGCCTTTATAGCGAACTTCCGATAAGAAGTGGGCATCTGGTGTACGTGTTTGGGGAACGTTAGAGCCCCACACAATAATGTAATTGGAGTTATACCAATCGGCAGATTCCGGTACGTCTGTTTGCTCGCCCCACACTTGTGGCGATGATGGAGGTAAGTCGCAATACCAATCGTAAAAACTTAAACAGTTGCCACCAATCAAGGATAAATAACGTGAACCGGCGGCGTAAGACACCATCGACATGGCGGGGATGGGTGAGAAGCCGTTGATGCGATCAGGGCCATAGGTTTTAGCGGTGTAAACATTAGAGGCGGCAATAATTTCATTCACTTCGCCCCAGTGCGCGCGTACAAATCCGCCCAGACCACGCCGTGATTTATATTTTTTTGCGCGCGCTGCATCTTCAACAATGGATGCCCATGCTTCCACTGGGTCACAATATTCCTGACGCGCTTCGCGCCACAGTTCAATTAACGCCTGACGCACCTTGGGGTATTTCAAACGATTAGCGCTGTAAATATACCAGGAGTAACTTGCGCCGCGTGGGCAGCCGCGTGGTTCATGATTAGGTAAGTCGGGGCGTGTGCGTGGGTAATCTGTCTGCTGGGTTTCCCAGGTGATCAAGCCGTCTTTCACGTAAATTTTCCAGCTACAAGAGCCGGTGCAATTGACGCCGTGGGTCGAACGCACAATTTTATCGTGCTGCCAACGCTGACGATAACCTTGTTCCCAAGAGCGATCCTCATCAGTGGTAACACCATGCCCATCAGCGAAGGGTTCTTGACGTTTTTTAAAAAAACGTAATTTGTCGAGTAGATGACTCATTCTATGGCAGCTCCTAAAAGTGTGCGCGTTAATCCATTACTGACACAACGGCGTTATGCTAATGGCGCGCTTTCGGTTCACGGTTGACACAGGAATACTGCGCCATTCATGCGCTGCCTGCCAGTGAGTGAAAAGTGCCGCAAAGCCGTTCATCTACCACCAAATGAGTATTTGTATTTGTTGGCTAACTTATTGAATTTGTTGATTTTTTAGTTTTTGCGGGTAGGGCGTGCGAGGCTAAAAAATAAGCCTCAGTACAGAAGGGGTACTCCAATAAAAAGGCCGTTCCATAATGCTGGTAGCGGCCCGGATAAATCGGCACAGAAAATACAAAAAAATTAACTCTGATTGAGCGCGGCGAGCACATCCATAGCGGTAATAACACCGACCACTTTATTGTTGTCGGTTACAAAAACGCGGTGTATGTGCTGGTCAAGAAGTATTTTCGCCACTGACTTTATTGATTCGCCCTGGTCAATCGCAATGACCTCATGATTCATAATTTGATGAACGGTACAATTTTTATCGGCATCCTTTACCCATGAGCGGAGTACTTCCTCATTTATTTCCTGGCCGCAACTATCCCGATAGTGGTTGCGCAAGGCATTGCCTTTATCGCGCTCAGTGAGATTATTGAATTTAAAAACATCGCTTACGCTGACCACGCCAACTAATTCGTGATCTGAGGCTATGACGGGAGCGGCAGAAATTTTACGGTTAATAAAAAAGTCTGCTAGTCGGCTGATAGTCCAGCCCTCGTAAGCAGTTAATAAGGTGTTGCTCATAATATCTTTGGCGCAAGAGCTGCTAGTGTTGGTAGTATTCATATTGAAGCCTCTTGTTGTTTGATTGGCACTAGGTAATAGAGCTTATCGGCTAAAAAAATGTTTTTGGCAATTTCCCTGAATGGCTAGAGGGGAGCAATAAAATACCTCCAAATGGGTATTTATCTTTTTATATGAAGCTGTTTTATGAACTCACTTGTACCTAAATCTTCCATTATTGTTCGCGTCAGTGTGGCACTTGCCGGAATTGTTATTTTAGGCATGAGTACGATGTTGATTTCCTATTGGTTGTCAGAGCGTGCTGAAAACGATTCCCTGGCGATTAATGTCGCTGGCTCTTTGCGTATGCAAAGTTATCGTTTGGGCTTGCTGGCATTGGATGACACGCCTGATGCTGCGCAATGGATAGCGGCACAGCAAAAAATTGATGAAACATGGCGTAACCCGGTATTCATTCCTTTTTTGCATGAGAAACCAGCAATCAGTGAGTTATACACCCGCGCAGCGGACAACTGGCGCACACAGTTATTGCCAGCATTTAATCAGGTTAAGCAACAGCAAGATTCTATAACCGACCAACAATTACAAATTCTGTTGGATGAACACATTCAGTTGTTGGATGCACTAGTGCAAACCATTCAACAGGATGCGGAACAAAAGGTACGCAGTTTTCGTTTGGTGCAAATCATTGCGCTTTTTGCAACCTTGTTGGTATCGGCATTGGTGATGTATTCGCTCAGAGTCAAAGTAGAGCAGCCACTCAATCAATTAACCGCTATGGCTAAGCGAATTTCCCAAGGCGATTTCAGTCATCAAATACCGGTAGTCAGCCAGGATGAATTAGGTGTTCTTGCTGGTTCGTTTAATCTTATGAGTCGATCAATCGCTAATAGTTATGATCATCTTGAACAACAAGTGGATGAAAAAACCCGGGAGTTGCAACAGTCTAATAACTCGCTACAGTTTTTATACGATACTGCCAAGTTCATTATTGAGCATAATCCCCAAGGTATTAATTACGATGAAATAATTTCCCGTT
>JACCDR011113998.1_pt1 | contig 10500 bp, 11 predicted proteins | sample 7446431 | NCBI WGS metagenome assembly JACCDR01 (sample SAMN15323443, study PRJNA562643) | freshwater metagenome | isolation source: river surface water | place: USA:Blue River Watershed | collected 2017-08-17 | reverse complement strand
CAACAGCCATATGTCCTCACTCAAGTAGCGCTTTGGCATACTCTCGTTCTAGTTTTGTGTCATAGTTATTTTTCTTGTACGCAGGCCCGTTGTATCCAGCCGCGAAACTAATCCAGTCTTGCTCTTTGATAGCTTTGTGGATTCTAGGATTGGCTATGATAAACTTGACGAACATATCAAGATGTTTTGATTCACTCTTATATGCATCGTTGATGAATGATTGCAGACTTGGATATCCCAGTGCTTTCCAATGGAATCCCATGATCTGAAACAATCCCCACGAGCAGCTTTCGAGTGCGGAATCTCTGTCAATTTTCACAGCTTTTGCCAAGCGTCCATGCTCGGCTTTCCCTCCCAGGTATCCACCTGGGGCTGTGTTCACGATATCAGGCTGATCCCGAACGATGATCCCTTTCGCTCGAAGCCGACGATTCATGATATGACGCTCAAACAGGATAACAGGCTCTCCAGTGTCGAGAAACCCTTTACCCCTACTCTCTACCCTCGCAACAGCTTTAACAGCCGCTACTGGACATCCAAGAGCCTTAGCGGCCCTATTGAAATCTTCTTGTGTAAGGTTCATTCTTAAACTCCATAGGCAACCCAGAAAACTGAGTTAGCTCTTCCGTCTTGACCGATCTGGAATCCAGTTAGTGTTTCGTTTTGAACCCACATCGAGTCACCATCGTTATCAGTGTCTCCACGGTATGTTGTCAGAACACCAAATACAGCAGTAGTGAAAGGAGAGGATAAACTAATATTTGTTATCGCATTCGCACCACCCGCAATAGGATTTGTTCCCCAAACTACCTTAAATCCACCTGGGAAGGTATAGTGTCCTCTGACTCCCAAGTTTCTAGAGCCGAAGAAACTTGAGATGTCGAATGCGTGGGTGTGGCTGGTAGACGTAGCGTTGTTGCTAGAATCCACACTGATAGTGCTAGGTGTTCCAAGCGAGATTGTTCTATCTCCTGCCAGAGTGCCACCACCAACTAAACCAGCACCTGCAATTATTTGTCTTGAGTTAGGAACTGCATTGACAATACGAGAATCATCTCCAGCAGCTACTGTATTAGCAGAAGTTCCGATGTTCAATGTTGCGGAATTACCTAGACCAAGGTTTGCTCTTGCTAGAGTTGTATTCGCTATATCTGACAGATTCTGCGTTACTCTGAGGAAATCTGTCTCAGGTTTTGTTGCTGTAGATGTTAAACCTAAGTTTGATCTTGCTACAACAACATCAGAAACATCTGAGAAGTTGTTGGATGCTCTTAGGAATGCTCCAGCAGCCTCAGTTGCAATTGTCCCCAACCCAAGGTTGATTCGGGCTTGCGATGGGCTGGTTAAGTTGGATAGGTTGTCAACTCTTCTAAGGAATACACCAGTAGCTTTAAGCGAAGTTAGGATATCTGTGTCGTTAGTGCCTTGTGCAGCAGTAACGGCTGTTGCAATTCTAGCTGTCCCTCTGGAAGTCTCAGTAGCTTGGGAGATAAGTCCCTGCACCTGATCTAGTCTGACGGCGTGTTCTGCAAGAGTAGCTGGTGCTACTAAGAATGTTTGAGCAGCATTACCGACTGTCGGTGCGTATCTCAGGTCAGACTCTGATCTAGACCAGACAAACAGGTTTGATCTGGCAGTTGCTGTATTAGTTAGACCAGCAAGAACACCATAGTTTGAAATCAAAGTGTTCAGTTGAGCCTGAACAACTGCTACAGAACCAAAGTTTTCAAAAGCAACTCTCCAGTTATTGGCATTGAGTGGGTTGCTAGGATCGTTGTTTGTGTTTGTATTCAGGCAGAAGTAGATGACTCCGTTGGAACCTTTGACATAAGATATTCCACCTTGATACTCGGTGTTGCTATCCCATTGTGGCATGCCATGCATGTTAACGTGAGCATTAAATCTGTCCTGCTTATTCTCTACGAAGTTTGCCGTCTGGTATGGCGGCAACTCCACAACCCAACCTTGAGCTATTTTAGCAGCAGATGGTTGGGTTTTAACTCCAGATTCTGCCCAGATTGTGGACATACCAGAGGGTTTTGTAATGTTAGGCATGTTTACCTCTGTTTAATCAATTACTGAATCTGGGGCTACAGGGCGTCTCTCTTTGACGGGGAAATCTTTAGATTCAGGCCAGCGTCGTAGAGCAGAGCGGTATTTCCTCCAGTCGGCAACAGAACCAACTCCATCGCCATCCTGAACCTTGTTCAGTTGAATATCTGCACGTCGGAGTTCATTATCTCGCCATGCTCTTTCAAACTTAATACGCTTATCCTCAACCTCAACTAAAGACCAGCCGGCATCAGAAAATACTGCTACGGAATTCTCTGTTGTTTTCGGTGGAGCTTGTGTCGTAGAGAAGGCTGGAACCAGAAATACACCCGGTTCCAGTGGAGACTCATCTGCAACACCTGAGCCCGTATAAAGCCCGTTAGCATCATAGTGATATACCAGCATGTTTTCTCCTTAGAATTTAATGCAATACAGCAACGCAATGTTTCTAGGTCTTGTCTCTAAACCACCAGCAGAGTCTACTGTGATTGTGTGAGAGTGAGCGCCTGTTGTGTTGGTTGTACCGTTAATTGTGTGACTGTGGTCACCAGCAGCGCCGGTAACGCCGTTAGCATTTGCAAATACTTTTGTTGTTGCACCACCAGCACTTGTACCACGAGTATCTGAGCTTTGGGTTGTTAGTGGGTCACTGTATCTGTGAGTGTGACTACCAGTTAAATCTGTGCTACCACTCAGTGTGTGACTGTGGTCACCAGCACTAGAACTTGAGGCAGTGTGGTTGTGCGATTGTAGACTTTGAGCTTGAAGCGAACCAAATACGCGGTCAACGTCTACTCCTCTGCCATCATCCCAACCTCTCACAAACTCTCCACGCAAATCTGGAAGAGCAAATGTTGTCGACCCATCGCCCGCTCCGAATGTAGTTCCAATGACTGCGAACAGATCAGAGTATGTTGTGCGACTGACAACAGCACCATTCGCCTTCATAAACCCGCCAGGAGCTGTAGTGCTAGCAACCTGTATGATACTACCAGTAGGCATTGCAGCAGCATTCTGTCTAACGAAAGCGGTAGTTGCAACTTGATCGTTATCTGTACCAAACGCTGCTGTTGGAGCTGTAGGAACACCCGTAAGGGTTATGTTTTCCACGGTCGGAGCGCTTGCCAATACAACTGAGCCTGTACCTGTAGAAGTTCCTGTACCTGTACCACCACGAGCAATTGGGATGATTCCAGTTGCAATATTAGTTGCAACTAAGTTCGTGATATTAGCACCGTTTCCGGTAAAAGAAGTTGCAGTGATAGTACCGACTACTAAATCTCCACTGGCTCCAGAGGAGTTAAACAGTTGGATAGAATTACTTCCTCGTGTATGCTTGAATGCGATAGCACTGCTACCAAGAGCATTTAATGAAAGCCAGACATCTCCACTATTCGATCCAACTTCAAGTGCGGCTGTGGTTTGCGAAGTTTGATCGTTTTTAACAAAAGTTCCTCTGCTATTAACAGTCAGAACCCCACTTAACACTCCGCCAGTCAGTGGAAGCTTGGTTTCATCAAATATAGTGATGTTGGCCGAGCCGTTGAAAGGTACACCATTGATGTTTCTAGATGTCTGGAGAACCGTTGAGGTAGCAGCGTTTCCTGTTACACCGATATTATAGTTCCCAGATAATCTGTTAATAGGTACAACACCTGTAGTCAGGTTGGCTGCATCGTCTGTTCCAAGGTTGACCCTAGCTTGTGCTGGAGTTGACGCACCTGTACCACCATCTGCGACAGAGATATCTGTGATACCAGATACAGAACCACCAGTGATAGATACGTTATTGGAGTTTTGGGTTGCAATAGTGCCTAAAGCAAGAGTAGAACGCATACTAGAAGCGTCTGTATCGTCAAGTAATGTTCTAGCAAAAGGCGTAAGCACGGTTATTGCAGCACTATTTACTCCTGTGAAATAGGGAAGACCGTTCACTACAGGAGTAAGAGCTTTAAAAGCTTCACTCGAAGCGGTAGATTCTGTGAAAGCTTTCGCCCACTGCGGAGATGTCAAACTCGGTTGGGCATTTGTGCTTGTCGCTATCGCACGATAGATAACACCTTGGTACTGAACATAAGATTTATTCGTAATATACTCTGTTGTGGCATCCCACTCTGGAATACCTTTTTGCAACATATAAGCGACGTTTGTATCTACGCGGTTTTGCATCCAGTTCCACCACTGACGAGGAACAACTTCTACACCCCATCCAGTAGTGATTTTGTCTTCATCTGGTGCAACGATATCCCCAGAGGAAGCCCACACTAGATTCATGTCTTGTTTTACTACATCGACCATATAATCCTCTTACGGGATATCCCGTTATGTAATTAAGTTTGTTAAGAACCCGCCAACGTCTGGGTCGTTTAAATCCCCAGTGCCCATACTTCCTGGGAATCCTTCTGTAGCGAATACACGCCCAGACTGAAACTCGGAGTAGGTGTATTCCACACCAATAGTTTTGGGTAGTAGATTACCAACACCCGCATAATCGAATAGAAGTCCGCGTTCAACAGAGGAAAGAATCTTACCAATGCCTACACGAACTTTACCTGATGCAGTTTCATCGATAATTATCGTAGAAGTTCCGAATAGAAACTTATACGCCTCAATCAAATCTTCTGGACGAGATAGGGTTCTGTTTTTGATGATTTTAGCTTTAATGATCAGTCTGTACTCTTCATCGGAAGGTTCACGACTAATCTCAGTAGGAGCACCTAGGCTGTACCAGGGAGCACCAACAGCGGAGTCTGTGAGACTACCAAAACTACCCGCAAGAGGTTCATTTTGGAAACCGAAGTATTTGAAGAACTCGGCAGAGACGAGGCCGCGAGGGCGACCTACAATCTCACCGATAACATCCAGTTGAGCACCAACGGCTGTGTCGATGCTTCTCTCTTGTTGAAGTTGACGGAGGGTTTCTTGAAGTTCCTCGTAACCAGATAACAGAAGCTGGATGTACTTATCAAATACCGGCTTGTTTTTGAATTGTTCTGTGTAACGTGTTCGAGCTGTACCTAAGTAGGGCTCGATATTGAATTGGTTACGCATCTACCCTCCATTATACAATATTAACAGTGATATTGTCAAGACTAAATACAGCTACTTCGTCATAATCTATCACAATGTTTGATGTTCCATCTGGATCAGGAGTTGTTCCAATGTTCAATCTGTTGATAGCATGCCCAGGAATCTGGTTAGCTGGTGTGTAGAAGCGCGAGTAAATCACGTCATCACCGATCAGGTACATTGATTTGACGTAATCGAGAATTCGCTGTTTGATTTGAACCGGAGCGTCACCGGGCATTCCTCCAGTATCCTCGATATCCATACTGATGTAGATTGGCACCGGAATTGGTCTTCTGAATGCAATCAGATGTTGCAAGCCTTGACTATCAAGTATACTAACCATTGTATCTCCGAAGGACTTAATACCTGTCGGTTTGTTCTGCCAAATAGCTTGAGCTACGGTAGTTGTAAGCCCCCCCAAAACAATAGGCATGAAACTATGTGCAGGTATTCCAAGTGAGTTAGTCGTATCCGTGTCGTTTTCATAGATAATAACATCTGTTACACCTTCAACGTTTCTCAAGCTGTCGATCAGTGCTTCAATAATGTTAGACGACTGAACGAATTTTGAATTACGGAATCTTTCCCTAAGCTCCTCATCTGTCTCTTGGAAACGTCCGGTAATAGCCGCCAGAGGGTTGTAAACACTATCCCAACCAACTACAGGAACAAGAATTGTTGAGATTGAGTTAGCTGGTTGGCCAAGCGGCCCAATGGTATCGCTCTGTAGAACACCCAACTTACTAACCTTCTGGATACTTAGGTTAGAGCTAACTTCAAAATCAACCACTTGAAATGGGTCTGCCCTGTTAACGAAAATCCTATCTGTTGTTACATTGGTTACAAAAACTCCAGAGACCTCTGCCTCGAATTGTGCAGCAAGAGCGTTCATAATGGAGGTTGATGTCGCACCTATACCGCTATTAATGCTTATCTCAATGAAGTTAACACCATCTGATGAGTAGCTGATTGTGTATTCAGTGTTATCTTCAGCAATAAGTACTGCAACACCGATACCAGAGGCTTGCTGTGGGAGAAGTACCACAGGAGACAATACAGAAAAGATACGTTGTGTCAGAGCAGATGAAACTTTACCAGCGGTGGAGATAACTGTATTAATCGATCCGGTGAAGACAGCCTGAGCTGTTGTCGATGTGGCTTGCAGTCTGGTAATACCTGATAAAGCAATTAAGTTATCAAGTGCGATACCAGTTGCTGTGTTGGGGTTGAAGCTGTTGTGAACCTGCTGCAATGCTTCCCATAGATCGGCTTGAGCTGGAGCTACGATACCAATCATACGCCCTAAGGCTGTGTTACTACCTACGTCAACCTCATCACCAGCAGCTACTTGATCAGAGAAGATGTCTTGGGCTCTCCCACGGTTCTCTTCTAAGATATCAGGAAGTCGCAGAATTTGTAGCCCTGTATTTGTTAATCCTGCCATGTTATTCTCCTACAGTAATTGTAAATTCTAGTGCAATGTTTTCACCATTTTCTGCACGAACTGCAAAGTCTAAGTGGAAACCGCGTCTGCTAGAATCCAATGCACTTTGATATGACAGCAACTCAACGACACCAGGGTCATTCAGAATTGCTTGCTGAAAAATCGTATCCACTGTACTTTTGCTTCTAATCTTATTCAGGATTTGCTGGAAGTAAGGGATGCCGGTATCGATATCCAAGAACCACTCGCCTAAGAAGGTTTGCAAGGTGATCTTCAATCTCTGTGCAACAATATCTTGTTGACTCTGGGCTACCGGCGAAGCACCATTAATAAACACAACATCGTGTGTTACTGGATCAAGTAAAATATCCATAAAACCTCTTTAAGCGACTGGCGTTGCCGAAACACCCATACCCGGAGTAACACCAGTATGTTTGTGTGTGGCAAAAGGAATACCGTTGAATGTGAAAGTACCTGTGTGGGCTACATTACCACTCCAAGTTGTGTTGGCAGCATTGATGGATAACTGTGGAGTGTCGATGCTTGCAGAAGTTTGTGCAGTGATGTTCGCACTCTGGCAATTAACAATCACGTTCTGGTTGGTCGTGATCTGAACATCTCCGTTCTGCTTCAGGCGAATCTCGCACTCTGTTCCGCTCATGATATTGTGAGCTAGAACCATGTCTTTTGTTGAGTGAGGCCAACGTCTGTTGACTGGCTTGTTCAAACTCTTTGCAAAAGGAACAAGGCCAGGGATAGCAACAGCATCTCTGCTGTCCATCATTCTCATGTCTGCTGCTGGAGCAGGTTGTCCACTTCCAGATTTGAAGTTGTCAAGCCCTCTCTGAGAGAAGACACAAAGAACCGTATCATCGACAAACAGTGGGAAACTAAGCATCGACATTCTTCCTTGAGGAAAGATTACAGGTACACCAAGGATCAGAGAATGTTCTTCACTTGTTCCATCAGAGTACTTTGTATCGATCAACGGTTGCACATCTACACGAAGGTCTTCGAGATTATCGACAACCTGTACAATACGGCAAGGCAGAGCTGTATATACTTCAGCTATCTGTGTCTCGAAGCCGAGACCAATGATTTCTTCCAACTCTGTCATTGCATAAGCTCCACGTTGAATACTTGTTTACATACGCAGTCCATGTACCAATCGTTGCCCCTGTAGTCTCCGTAGTAACGAAGCGCTGCCACACGGTAGAAACCGTTCAGAACCGGCATAACAGTCGATTCTAGGCGTATAAGCTTGCCTACCTGTACGTTGGGGTTGATCAAAGCTTTGAACTGCACTCCTGTGCGTCTTTTGGGGTCTGTGTCCAGCTTCTCAAGCTCACCAGAGGAATAGAACGGAATGTCGATCAATCCAGTCTCTGCTGAGATAAGAACAGCTTCGTCTGTGCTACGGCTGGTTAGTCCGTTCTCATCGCTGACATACAACGTGTTGTTGACCAGACGCCATTCTAGTTTGTTCTCTTTGGCAAACCTATCAAGCATCTTCTTAGGACTTCCGTTTAAAGGATAGCCGTAAAGAATGGGGCTGCTCAAGTTGGTTCCAACATATGCGCCTCGTGCTACTCCAGGCATCTGCTTACGAATTTCTTCGATCACATCCTCTTTGGTCTTACCCGGAGCAACAAGAGATTTGATACGTTTGTGGTTAAGAGCTGTGTATCCTTCGCCCAGAATGAACTGAGTTACTTGGTCAACTCCTCTTTTGACAGTTCGAGTTTCTACAACGTTTCCTGTCAAAATTGTTTGAACTCCTGTATCTCTGTAACCTACAGCCAGTGTGCACTCAAGGAATTCTGTTTCCAGTTTACCAAGAGTTTCACGAGATAAGTTATAAACCTCTACAGTTGCAGAGTTGGAGCTTTTCTTGTTATCTGCTGATTGGCTTACATCGAATTGGATTTGGAGGTCAGTAACCCTAGTCCCATCTCCGCTTCTGTAATTACCAATTGTAAGTTCATAACGTCTATCTGCCTGTAACATAGTCACCTCATACAATAGTTTCGTTGATATAGAACAACTTGAAGAACTGAGGCATCACGCTTGGATCAGTGGTACTTAACTTGGAGCTGAGGTTGTTTGGCAGAAGTATGAAGTATCCTGTCATGTTTCTAGCCTCAAGTCTGTAGTCTGCTGCAATTGGATGTTGCGGAACTAATTTAATGCCCTGAAGCACATACATATTGTCTGCGTTTCTGACATCCATCATCCAAAACCCTTCTCTGTCATTCCAATAGAAGGCGACAGTACGCTGTCTGCCCTCTAAGTTGATTGTGTATCTGTAGTTTGTGTCAGTGTAAAGAGGAAGCTCTGTTACTGAATACATTATCTAGAACCTCCTGCTAGAACTGAAGTTAAATCTCCAGATGTCTTGTTTGAGTTAAGCTGTTCAACATCTTTGGACAAGTTGCGGTCAGTTACCCCGCTACCACCAGCTTGTTTGCCTTTGTTGTCTTGTGATGTTGCTTGCTTCTGCATATCTTTGCTTACACGAGTTTTAACTCTGACAGATGTTGACGTGGCATATTTGACACGTTCAATAACCATGTTCGGATATACCGCAGTACCAGAGTCTGGGTCTTCAGTGAAGTTTAAACCTGTCATCACACAGTTACTGAATATCTCTCTGATCTTCTTGTCATCTCCAAAGTTGATAAGCTCAAACTCCTCTCTACTCTTGTGCATGGCGATAAGATCGTCAGCGACAGTTAGGGCGAGCTTAACTTTCTCTGGAGCAGTAACTTCCACAGTTGGCTTATTGGTTCCAAAGAACTGACCAATACTTTCTGGAAGGAATCGTGCTAAGTTGTTACCTTCACTGATTGTCACGTTCTGATATAAAGGTGTACCAGAAGCATCTCTTGAGGTAACTGGTGTGTTGTTTACGAACTGCTTGTTCTGCAATCCGTAAGTCATAGCTTGTTGTGAATCGATTAACGGCCTATTGAGGTTGAAATCAGCATCAGACAAAACACCATTGAGTGTGATGATTTCATTATCGATTGTGGTATGATCGGTAATAACCGACCCCGTTTCCAGCGGATGCTTAGAAACGGAGCCAGAGAACTGTCTTCCAAAACCGACGACAGCATCAAACCAAATCAAATCGCCGTTACTGCGTTTGATGGCAATTGTCATTTCTTAGTCTCTAATAGGTTGGCTTTAGTTCGAGTCATCATATCGTTGAGTCTCTTGTTGAAGACTTCGTATGCTTCGTCGCCGTTTGTTACACCAGGGAACTCAACAGTTAGGTTCTCGATATGTTGCACTTGTTGAGGTGCCATCATACTTGTTCCTTGAATCTGTCTATCTCTCATCATTGTCTGTGTGTTGGTGTTTGGCTGGTTACCCATGAACTGATCATACAATCTGCTCATTGAGTTGCTTCCGTTGTTATTTCCACGGGCAAGGTTCCAGATACTACCATCTGCTGCGAACTTGTCTAACGACTCGCCAGCCATGCTGTAGTTACCATCGCTCAGTGCTTTGAGAGAGTTCAAAAGGTTTGTAAGAGCGTTTGCCAGCTTGGTGATTGCATCGATTACAATCCAACCCATTCCACCGCTTTCGAAGTATCCGAAGATGCCACTCCAGCCTGTGAAAACCATCTCAGCGATTCCTGCGAGTGCTCCACCAAGTTCACGTAGTGATACGCCGAACTTGTTAAGTAGCTCTTGTTTATCAGGGCTAAGCTGGTTGAACCATTCTCCGAACTTACTTGTTCCTCCTCTCAAGAATACAGAGAAGTCTTCAGCAGCAAGAACCAGAGATGAGAACAGGGTTACCAGTCGTCCAAGAGGAGTCAGGTTAAGAAGTGCAACTGCACCAAACTTGATCAGACCACCCTCACTCATTCCGAGGTTAGCAGCTAATCCAGGCAACAGTGCTCCGAATGAACCAACAAGACGCAT
>JACCDR010575856.1_pt1 | contig 10501 bp, 15 predicted proteins | sample 7446431 | NCBI WGS metagenome assembly JACCDR01 (sample SAMN15323443, study PRJNA562643) | freshwater metagenome | isolation source: river surface water | place: USA:Blue River Watershed | collected 2017-08-17 | reverse complement strand
TGTATTTTTCTCTTTCTTACTAAAATTTGAAGCAAAATTCATATCTTTCTCTTTCTTAGCAAAATTCTCTTTAACTTGAAGATTCTTCTTTTTATTAAAAACAAGTTTTAATTTTAAAGAAAGAAAAGAAAAAAAATAATTTTTTTAGGAAAAAGGAAACAAATGGAAAAAACGTACTCAGGAATGAATCTAAGCGCCAATGACATTAATAACTATACTAAGTACATAGTATCACACGGTGCAAAAGTGACTGGAACAAATCCTATGGTTGTTGACACTGGTTTGCATGGTATTGTTTTATCACTTTGTTTTAATGACAAAACAAAGTCTCTTTTGGTGAAAGTCATTAAAAAGAACTTTTATGTGCCGGATTCAGCTGTGTTTAATGAAGTTGACAAAGGAATAGAAAAAATTAAACAACAACTAAGTGCTGGGTGTAAGTTATGACGCAGGACACTTTATTATTGATATCATTGTTAGTAAAATCCACATCAACTAATAAATTTAATGATATAATGAGGCCTCTTTCAAAGGAGACAGAAGAGTGTATAGAGAGACTTTTATCGCACAAAAATGGAGGTAACCAGTGATTGAATTAATAATAAGCTATATAATAGTTGTACCGATTATTGTTGCTTTGACAATATCAATGTCAATAGCTCGTTAGTAAACTAAAATGCTTGTGACTATTAAGTTTTAACTGTTTCCCCCGCGAAAGTGGGGTTAACCATTATAGAGGTCATGTTATGGTTACTTCGATATTTTTATCACTTATTTGTTTCGTGTTATTGGCACCAATTGTCATAATGGCTGCCATAATTTTATTTCATTTCGTGTTATTATTTTTCCCACAAAAACAGTCAGGAGATTCAAATGAGTGATTTTAAAGAAAGAACAGTTGCTTGTTTTAATGGGTTTGTTAAAAAAGTAAGGTCATTTAATAACGGGTTGGTAGCATCTATTTGGTTTTATGAAGGTAAAATAGTGTTCTCATCGTACAATAACAGACCACCTAACATTGACTTATACGAGACAAACAAACATTTGGTGCCAGTTGATATCAGACGTATGATAGAAAAAGAAATTAACGCTTATAATTACGCTAACAGCACTATGAGTGTATAGAGTTTAGTTTTTGGTGACTAAGGTTTTAGTCACCAAAAACTTTTTAATTAAAAAACCAAAAATACGAAGTTACAAAAATCTAATGTCATGACAACGAAAAGTGACTGGTATAAAAATGTTATAAAGAGTGGCAAACGATGCAAAACAAAAGAAGAGTATGAAGAAGCGTTAAAAGTATTGAAAATGAATGAGGTCATGAAATGGCAGAACACGCAAAAGCTGAGTGGTATGGTAATGAACACAGGTTGTCAGATGGGTCATACATTGACAAAGGCGGCAACTTTTGTTATATTAAAAATGGCATGTTTCATAGGGAGGACGGGCCAGCGATCGTCCAACTTAATGGGACAACTATATGGTGTTTAGATGGTAAAAAACACAGAGAAGGAGGAGGAGGACCAGCGGTTGAGTCAGTAAGTGGATACAAAGCTTGGTATAAAGACGGTAAACTTCATAGAAATGACGGGCCAGCAGTAATAGACTCTGACGGTACTGAGGAGTGGTGGGTTGACGGAGTAAAAACAGCAAAGGATGAAACAACAAATAATAAAACAATAAAAAATAAAACAATAAAAAATAAAACAATAAGTAACAATGTGAAACACGTAAAAGTTAAGTGGTATAATAATGAACACAATTTGCCAGATGGATCTTACATAGACTGTGATGGCGACGTTGGTTATGTTAAGCGTGGTAAGTTACATAGAGAATGTGGGCCAGCGATAGAGTTTGCTGATGGTAGTAAAATGTGGTACAAAAATGGCAAACGTCATAGGGATGACGGGCCAGCGGAAGAACACGCTAATGGTGATAGGTGGTGGTGGGTAGATGGTAAACGTCACAGAAGTGATGGGCCAGCGGTAGAATGGGGTACTGGTCTGTGTATTTGGTACATAGATGGTAAAAAATACGACTATGTGAAAGATTATGAAGAAGCGATAAAAATCTGGAAAATGGATAAAACAATAAGTAACAATGTGAAACATACAAAGCATAAAAAACATAAAAAAGCTGAATGGCATTATAATGAACACAACTTACAAGATGGGTCGTATGTTGATAGTCGTGGTAGCGTTTGTTATATTAAAGATGGTGAATTGCACAGAGAAGATGGGCCAGCGATAGAGTGGTCCAGCGGTAGAAAAGTGTGGTATAAAAATAATAAAGTACACAGGGAGGATGGACCAGCTGTAGAGTGGGGTGATTGTGGTGAAGAATGGTGGATAAATGACAAACGATACAAAACAAAAGAAGAATACAAGGAAGCGTTAAAAATATGGAAAATGAATGGGGTCATGAAATGACAGAACACGTAAAAACTGAATGGTATGGTAATGAACACAAGTTGTCAGATGGGTCATATGTTGACAAAGACGGTAACTTTTGTTATGTTAAAAACGGCGTGTTTCATAGGGAGGACGGACCAGCGGTAATCCAACTTAATGGGACAATTATTTGGTGTTTAGATGGTAAAAAACACAGAGAAGGTGGGCCAGCGGTTGAGTCAGTAAGTGGATACAAAGCTTGGTACAAAAATGGTGTACTGCATAGAAACGATGGGCCAGCAGTAACAGACTCTGATGGCACTGAGGAGTGGTGGATTGACGGAGTAAAAACAGCAAAAGATGAAACAACAAGTAATGGAAAACACACGAAAGTTGAGTGGTATGACGGAGCGAATGATAAGTTACAAGATAACTTACCAGACGGATCGTACATTGATAAATACGGTGACGTTTGTTATATTAAAAATGGCAAACGGCATAGGGAGGACGGACCAGCGGTAGAACGACCTGATGGTACTAAATCATGGTGGGTAAATGGTAAACGACATAGAGAAGATGGACCAGCTGTAGAGTGGGCTAACGGTGATAAATTGTGGTATACACATGGTAAACGTCATAGAGAAGATGGGCCAGCGATAGAGTACGCTGATGGTACAAAAAAGTGGTACTTAAATGGTGAAGAGTGTACTAAAGAAGAATTTGACAAGAAAGTCATGGGCGAGAAAGTTATAGACGAGAAAACAAGTAATGGAAAACACAAAAACGTTGAATGGAATATTCAAACAGTGACACCAACTTTATCAGATGGGTCTTACATAGACAGGCGTGGTGACGTTGGTTATGTTAAAAGTGGTAAATTACATAGAGAAGACGGACCAGCGGTGGAATTTTCTTATGGTGCCAAGTATTGGTATAGAAATGGTAAAATGCACAGGGAAGATGGGCCAGCGGTAGAGTGCAATGATGGTAGAAAAGAGTGGTGGATAGATGGCAGACAGTACAGTTATAGTGTATATGAAAGAATGCTAGCAAGGGCTGGAGGAGCTACAATTCTTAATTGGTATGAAATTGGTACAAGAAACTTAAAAGATGGCTGTTATATGAGTCATGAAGGTGATATATGTTATGTAAAAAATGGCTGTTACTATGTACAAAATGGATACGCAGTTGTATGGGCCGACGGGAGAAAGGAGCATAAGTTTATTAGTGGTAGTTACGCTGGACGATTTTGAGCAAAACAATCGGTGAGGTCATGAAATGACAGAACATGTAAAAGCTGAGTGGTATGACAATGAACACAAGTTGTCAGACGGATCGTATGTTGATAAAAATGGTAATGTTTGTTATATTAAAAACGGCATGTTTCATAGGGAGGATGGGCCAGCTATAATTCAACTTAACGGGACATCTATTTGGTGTTTAGATGGTAAAAAACATAGAGAAGGAAGAGGACCAGCGGTTGAGTCAGTAAGTGGGTATAAAGCTTGGTATAAAAATGGTGTACTGCATAGAAATGATGGGCCAGCGATAACAGACTCTGACGGTACTGAGGAGTGGTGGGTTGACGGAGTAAAAACAACAAAAAATGAAACAATAAGTAATAAAATAATAAAAAATGAAACAATAAGTAACAATGTGAAACACGTAAAAGCTGAGTGGTATAGCAATGAACGTAACTTACCTGATGGGTCATACATAGACAAGCATGGTGACGTATGTTATGTTAAAAATGGTAGAATTCATAGAGATGATGGGCCAGCGATCGTACGTGATAATGGTAATAAATTTTGGTATAAAAATGGTAAACAGCACAGAGAAGATGGGCCAGCGGAAGAATACACTAATGGTGATAGGTGGTGGTGGGTAGATGGTAAGCGTCATAGAGAAGATGGACCAGCGATAGAGTGGGCTAATGGTAAAAAAGAATGGTATATAAATAACGAAAGGTATTGGACTAAAGAAGACTATGATAAGAAAATAAAAGAAATTAAACCACAAACTAAAACAGGAAGTGAGAAACAAGTAATAAAGCATAAAAAAGCTGAATGGTATGGTAATGAACACAACTTACCAGATGGTTCGTACATAAACAAGCATGGTAATGTTTGTTATATTAAAAATGGTGAATGGCACAGAGAAGATGGACCAGCGATAGAATGGAGTAGTGGTAATAAATCATGGTGGGTAAACGGTAAAAGGCATAGAGAAGATGGTCCAGCGGTAGAGTACTCTGACGGTGAAAGAAGTTGGTATATAAATAACGAAAGGTGTGGTAATAAAGAAGATTATGATAAGAAAATTAAAGAAATAAAGCATAAAAAAGCTGAATGGTATGGTAATGAACACAACTTACCAGATTGGTCGTACATTGATAGTCGTGGTAGCGTTTGTTATATTAAAAATGGTGAATGGAACAGGGAAGGTGGACCAGCGGTAGAACGTGACGATGGCAGTAAGTGGTGGTACAGAAATGGTAAACGTCATAGAGAAGATGGACCAGCGGAAGAATGGGCTGATGGTGGTAAACTTTGGTACTTAAATGGTAAACGGCACAGAGAAGATGGGCCAGCGGTAGAATGGTCTAACGGTGATAAAGAATGGTATATAAATGACAAACAATGCAAAACAAAAGAAGAGTATGAAGAAGCGTTAAAAGTATGGAAAATAAATGAGATCATGAAATGACAGAACACGCAAAAGCTGAATGGTATAACAATGAACACAAGTTGTCAGACGGGTCGTACATTGACAAAAATGGCAGCATTTGCTACATTAAAAACGGCATGTTTCATAGGGAGGATGGACCAGCTATAATTCAACTTAGTGGTACAATGATTTGGTGTTTATATGGTAAAAAGCACAGAGAAGGAGGGCCAGCGGTAGAGTCAGTAAGTGGATATAAAGCTTGGTACAAAGATGGTAAACTTCATAGAAGTGATGGGCCAGCAGTAACAGACTCTGACGGTACTGAGGAATGGTGGATTGACGGAGTAAAAACAATAAAAAACGAGGTAATAAAGAATGAAACAATAAGTAATAGGGGTCACACAAAAGTTGAACAGATACATAGTAAATGTGATTTACCAGGTGGGTCTTGTATAAACAACGATGGTGACGTTTGTTATACTAAAAATGTGAAACGACACAGGGATAACGGGCCAGCGATAGAAAACGCAAGTGGGTATAAAGCTTGGCATAAAAATGATGAACGACATAGAGAATATGGGCAAGCGAGAGAGTGGACTGATGGTAAAAAAGAATGGTGGATAAATGGTAAACGTCATAGAGAAGATGGACCAGCTATAGAGTACTCTTATGGTGATAAAGAATGGCATAAAAATGGTCTACCGTACAGAATAAACGGTGACAAAGAGTGGTTTTATATTCACGTAGGGTATAAATGACAAGCAGTTTTAAGCTAAAATAGCTTATCGGGAAGCTATGGGAAATGTGTGAGGAAATGAAATGTCAAAGCATAAAAAAGCTAATTGGCTGTATAATGAACACAGGTTGTCAAATGGGTCGTTCATAGACAAGTACGGTAACGTTGTTTATATTAAAAACAGGAAATTTCATAGAGAGGATGGGCCAGCGATAGAATTTGCTAATGGTTACAAAGGGTGGTGGATAGACGGTAAAGAGTACAGCACTAAAAAAGAGTTTAATAAGAAAATAAAAGAACTTAAACTGTTAATGAAAACAGAAATAAAGGTAGAGCATAAAAAAACTAATTGGCGTCGTAAATGGTGTAATTTACCAGATGGTTCATACATCGACAGTCATGGTGACGTTTGCTATGTCAAGGATGGCGAATTTCATAGAGAAGATGGACCAGCGAGAGAGAGGTCTAATGGTGGTAAATGGTGGTATAGACATGGTAAATTGCACAGAGATGGTGGACCAGCGGTGGAACGCGCTGATGGCCATAAAGAGTGGTGGGTGGATGGTAAATTGCACAGAGAAGATGGGCCAGCGGTAGAACGTACTAGTGGCCACGCAGAGTGGTGGGTAAATGGTAAACGACATAGAGATGGTGGTCCAGCTATAGAGTACTATTATGGTAAAAAAGTGTGGTGCATAAATGATGAATACTTCTATAGTAAAGAAGACTATGAAGAAGCGTTAAAAGTTTGGAAGCTAAATGAGGTTATGAAATAACAGAACACGCAGGATTGAAATGACTGTGGCCGATCATCGGCCACAGTCATTTAGCTTTATATTAAGTAAAAGGCCACATGAAACAAATAGGAGCACTGGAAACAAGGTGACGAAATGATAGAACACGTAAAAGCTGAGTGGCGCGGCAACGTATGCAACTTACCAGACGGATCGTACATTGACATAGATGGTAACATTTGTTATATCAAAGATGGTAAATGGCACAGAGATGATGGACCAGCGATAGAAGCTGCCGATGGTAGTAAGTATTGGTACCTAAACGGCAAATTGCATAGAGATGATGGACCAGCGATAGAAAGAGCTAATGGTGACAAAGAGTGGTATAAAAATGGTAAACTGCACAGAGAAGATGGGCCAGCGATAGAAAAAGCTAATGGTGATAAATTATGGTTTATAGATAATGGATGGTGTAATGAAGCAGCTTATAAAAAAGAAGTAAAAATTTGGAAAATGAGTGAGGCAATGAAATGACAGAACACGCAAAAGCTGAATGGTATAACAACGAACACAATTTACCAGATGGGTCGTATATTGACAAAAAAGGTAGCGTTGGTTATATTAAGAACGGTAAACTGCATAGAGATGATGGACCAGCGGTAGAGTTATTTGACGGTGGTAAAGAGTGGTATAAAAATGGTAGACTGCATAAAGATGACGGACCGTCTGTAGAATGGGCTGACGGTACCAAACTATGGCATACTAATGGTAAACTACACAGAGGAGATGGGCCAGCTATAGAGTATAGTGACGGTAGAGAAGAGTGGTGGTATAAAAATGGTAAAAAACACAGAGAAGATGGGCCAGCGATAAAAAGTACTGCTGGTATTAGAAGAAAGTCACGTTCATCTTTGCCTATTTTCCAAATATGGTACTTAGATGACGAAGAGTATGAAACTGAAGAGTTCTACTTGGAAGCGTTAAAAATATGGAAAATGAATGAGGCAATGAAATGATAGAGCATAAAAAAGCTGAGTGGCGTGGTTACGTACGTAACTTACCAGACGGGTCATACATCGACAGTAATGGTGATATTTGTCATGTTAAAAATGGCAAGTATCATAGAGATGATGGGCCGGCGATAGAACTTGCTAGTGGTGACAAAGAATGGTTAATAAATGGTGAGTATCACAGAGAAGATGGACCAGCGGTAGAAAGAGCTAATGGTGACAAAGAATGGTTAATAAATGGTGAGTATCACAGAGAAGATGGGCCAGCGAGAGAGCACACTTATGGTGGTTTTAAAGCGTGGTATAAAAATGGTATAAAACACAGAGAAGATGGGCCAGCTATTGAATGGAATGACAGGGAAGAGTGGTGGGTAAATGGTAAATTACATAGAGAAGATGGACCAGCGGAAGAATGCGATGATGGTGACAATCATTGGTACTTAAATGATATAATGTATGATACTAAAAAAGAGTATGAAGAAGCGTTAAAAATATGGAAAATGAATGAGGCAATGAAATGACAGAACATAAAAAAATTGAGTGGATCGGAAACGCGCGCAATTTACAGGATGGGTCATATATTGATATTAGTGGTGACGCTTGTTATATCAAAAATGGCAGATATCATAGAGATGATGGGCCGGCGATAGAACGTGCTAATGGTGACAAAGAATGGTGGATAAATGACAAGCGCCATAGAGGCGATGGTCCGGCTGTAAAAAGAGCTAATGGTGACAAAGAGTGGTGGATAAATGACAAGCGTCATAGAGATGATGGCCCGGCTGTAAAAAGAGCTAATGGTAGCAAAGAGTGGTGGGTAAATGGTGCTCTTCATAGAGAAGACGGACCAGCGATAGAACTTGCTAATGGTAGCAAAGAGTGGTGGGTAAATGGCGTTATCCATAGAGAAGACGGACCAGCGTTAGAGTATGCTAACGGTAACAAGTTCTGGTATATAAATTGTAAAAGGCACAGAGAAGACGGACCGGCGATAGAACGTGCTAATGGTGATAAAGAGTGGTGGATAAATGATAAACAGTATGATACTAAAAAAGAGTATGAAGAAGCGTTAAAAATATGGAAAATTGGTGAAGTAAATGATAAGATATAAAAATTGACTGTGCGCAGGTTGGACTTTTGAATTTATAGGAAAATATAAAGAAGTGACAGGAAGATACATTTTTGGCTTACAATTAGCTTATTTTTTTCAACGAAATCTTGTGTTAACAAGACCCAAATCACCATAAGGACAAAATCACATGCTAAATAATTTTCAACGCGAAAGCGGTGGAACCACTATAGTAACAGCGGTCACATCAGCGGTTGTGTCAGCGGTTGTGTCATACACAGCCGGGTTAGTAATTAACAAAATCGGTGAAACAATAAAAAATAGGGGTAAAAAACAAAAGTACCACACAATTAAAGTTAGGCAGCTTTGACAATACTTCATTTTTTAGCGTACACGATTTTGTTATTTGACATTGTCGTGTTTTTTTCCTTGATAGGTAGTAATGAGAAAAACGAAATGTATAAACCACCAGGAGGTTTCAATTGAAAACTAAAAAAATTGATAACGTATCAGCTATGACAAACGCATTCAGCAGGTTTGCTATTGACAAGTCAAGTGAATTGATAAAAATGTCAATACAAAAGTCAATACAAAAGTCAATTGGGCGCACCATAGGGAATGACATATTTAAGAGTGAAATTATAGATGCTCTGATCCTTATGGCGTCAGGAACTATAATAGAAAACTTACCTATACAACAGGACGGTATAGCTGATAATATTAAAAGTGAGTGCGCTATAGCTGGGCTCGAAAAATCAATGAAATTTATAAGTGACAACCTTCAGTCTGTAACTAAGAATTTTGGTCCTCATTTAACTAAGATGTTAGGTGATGACGTTGTAAAATTAAGGGTAATAGCTGAGGACTTATGCATACCAATTGACGAAATTGACGAAAAAGAAAAAGCTAAAGCGAAGTAAAATAGCAAAATAGTGGACCAAGCGCAAAGCGTACATAACGCTTGGCCCACACCATTGTTAAATGAAAACAAAAGGCATAAAAATGATAGAACACGTAAAAGCTGAATGGCATGGTAATACACACAATTTACCAGACGGATCGTACATCGACAGAAAATATAACGTTTGTTATATCAAAAGTGGTAATTATCACAGGGAAGATGGGCCAGCGATAGAGTATTCTGATGGATATAAAGAATGGAATAAGAATGGTGTTATCCATAGAGAATGTGGGCCAGCGAGAGAGTGGGCTGATGGTGGAAAAGAATGGTATAAAAACGGTAAATTGCATAGAGAAGACGGGCCAGCGAAAGAACGGCCCAATGGTGATAAAGAGTGGTGGATAGACGGTAAACTGCACAGAGATGGTGGACCAGCGGTGGAACGCGCTGATGGCCATAAAGAGTGGTGGGTGAATGATAAAATGCACAGAGAAGATGGGCCAGCGAGAGAGTGGCCAAATGGTAACAAAGAGTGGTACTTAAATGGTAAGCGGCACAGAGAAGACGGGCCAGCGGAAGAACGGACTAACGGTGTTAGAATATGGCACTTAGATGGTGAAAAATACAGCAATGAAGAATGCTACTTGGAAGCATTAAAAATTTGGAAAATGAATGAGGTAATGAAATGACAAAGCACAAAGAAGCTGAGTGGTATGAGAATGAACACACATTGCCAGATGGATCGTATATCAGCAAAAGTGGTAACGTTTGTTATATCAAAAATGGCAAACGCCACAGAGAAGATGGGCCAGCGATAGAGTGGGCTAACGGTTGTAAGTCGTGGTACATAAATGGTCAGAATTATTCTGAAGAAGAGTTTAATAAGAAAATAAAAGAACTTAAATCACAAACTAAAACAGAAAGTGAGAAACAAGTGACAGAACACGTAAAAGCTGAGTGGAATAACGAAATAGTGGTACCAACATTACCAGAT
>JACCDR010086765.1_pt1 | contig 10501 bp, 14 predicted proteins | sample 7446431 | NCBI WGS metagenome assembly JACCDR01 (sample SAMN15323443, study PRJNA562643) | freshwater metagenome | isolation source: river surface water | place: USA:Blue River Watershed | collected 2017-08-17 | reverse complement strand
GTTCCAGTGTAAGAACCAGTAGAGTATTGTGCGAGTACTTGCATAAAGTAAGAGTCTCCTTGTATTTTTATCTAAAAGACCGGTACGCGGTCCAATAGATCACGTTCGCGGCCGTGTTTAATGAGGCATTAGAACCAATGGTAAAACCATCTTTTCCGGCCGTGATACCATTGGTAGTAATGAATGAAATATCCGTAGTTCCTGCACCAGAATCCACAATAAGTTGGGCTGAATCAGCCGGCATTACGGCCGACCAACTCCCAATCACGTTACCAGTGCGGTTATTGATTTCAATCCGAATAGGCTTGAAACCTAAGGAAACACGGATTGCAGCCCCAGTACCAACCACTTCACCTGTTGACACATAGGGACCGTGAAATTTATCTCCTGCTGCCATAAATTTCTTGCATCCTATATTTAGTATTATGTTTGTTTGGGTTAGCCGAGGCTCATCACTTAGGGGGTTTTTAACCCCGGAGACTCAGTAAAAAATATTTAGCTAGAGAGTATATCAGGGTATTTTACCCGGAGCTTTTCTTGTTGGCTGGATGAGAGTTTTTTAAGAAGGGTTTTGATCTTTTTGTCCCCCAACAATGCCTTTAACCTGGCAATGCAAAGGCGGTCTTCCAGAACATTATCCAGTAAATTATCTAGGTCTTCCCCGCTGACTGACCCGTTGATGACCTGAACATTCTTATACACACCTGGGCACTCAGGAACTTTGATTTCCTCAAGCAGGGGCTCTTTACACCCCCCCAGGAGAATGGCTGTTATTGTTGCTGCAAAAATGAATCGCATTTTCCCTCCAAGGGGGCATTTGAAAAGAGGCAAGAGTAGGCATCATCCTTGGCTTTACTTGGCGGGGCCTTCTTGACCACCTCTACTTTGCGCTTAATTTTCTCCCCCACGGCAACCACATCTTGGTCGGCTTTAAGCCTCTCTATGGTGACCCGCAATTGCTCTTGGACGTGTGTTTTACGCTCCACCGAGCGCCCCTTGTAATAAATCCCTATTGCCAAACCAATAATCAGGATGGGGGGGAGTATATATTTAACTAGGCTTAACCACGGCATTGTTACGCGTTATCTCCAATTCTTTTTGAACAGCACTTAAATCTTTATGAAGAGAGGTGTTTTCTTTTCTCAAAACTTCAATTTTTTCTTCATATTCTTTGCGCATGTCCTTAATATCTTGTTCTAATTTTTCAATACGTTTGACTAGTTGATCATTGTACATAATCGCTTTTTCCGATAAGATCGCATCGGCTTCAGCACTAGTCTTTTTTCTTGAAAACCAGTTTTGTATGAAGCTCCCAAGTACAGAAGAACCTAAAACAGCTCCAATGATTGCAGCTATCAATTCGAAGGTGCCCATTATTCTCGCCACCTCGCTTTGTGCCCCCGTAAATCGTAATGGGTCCAAGTTTTATACGACCCTAAGCCCCCCTCTGGAATTGCCCGCTTTTCAATCAATTTTTCCAGCACCGCATAAACTATCCGGGCATCCGTCCCTGTAACCTTGAAATCAATCGCGTTCCCCTCACAATGCTGGCTGTTTTTGGCCCCACCAATCTGTTTATTATACTCTCGGGTGCGGTACCCGGATGTAATGGTGATGGCGGCCCCACCAAATTCAGCCCGCACCCTCTCTAAGGCCTCGCACAAAGGCCTTAACCTCTTATCTATCCACTCGGTGGGGTATTTTACACCATTTTTACAATGGAACTCACTAAGTTTAAAGTGTGGGGTTATCTGCATAAAGCCTATTACTCTCCTAAAGGTTGTTTTTGACTTTCAGGGTTATCTTCTGCAAGAGTTTGTTTAAAAATTGTGGTAGCAAGTTTGGTTAGTTCACGGCTCCCCGTGGGGTGCTTTCCTATTTTCATCAATTTTACTACAATTTCGGGGTCGGTAAAATGTTTCGCCATTTTTTGTGAGATTTGAAGCGCCGCCCCCATTGTTCCTAACGTCGCTCCGGATGCTTGGGCGAGGGTTGCACCGGTGCTTCGTGCAATTGTTCCCCCTAAGGTACCAGCCAACCCTAAGCCGGCGGAGCCTAAGAGCGGGTTTTTGGGGCTCTTTTGTGCCTCGAGAGCATCCGTCATATAAGGGGCTAATTTTTTAAGCCCTAATAGCATATTAGCGTTATTTTCCCCTACTAATGGGGTTAAGGTGTCTTTATCAAATCCCTGGAGCCGTCGCACAAGAGGATTAGAATCGGGAATTCCCGGTTGCCCCCCAAAGATGTCGTACTCATCGGATTTACCCCGGGTGAAGTGCTGAAATAACCTGTCTTGGATTGCCTGTTTCCCTTCGGGGCTAAGAAGAGAAATAGTGCGATCAATTTCGCCCACCCGCTTGGCTTTAGCTGCCCCTAACAGTTTATTAAACGCCCCAGTTTCAAACGGTGAATCCACATCTTTTACAGCCCGCTCAATTTCGGCTATGAGTGGAATGTCTAAAGCTTGCTTCTGTTCCCGGTAGTCTGCAATGACTTGCTTGACTTTTTGGAAAGAGTTGCCCTCTGGTAGATTGTTCCCAAGAGCCTCAAAATCTCGGTCCAAAGCCTGTTTTACGTCGTATGCCGCCCTGACTGCTTTGCCATTCTGAGATTGAGAGATAATTTGATTTAATTCTTTACGGAGGTTATGAGCCTCCGTGAAATTAATGGTCTTGCTCAGAGGTTTCATTTCACCAAACCCATCATAGACCCCCCCACGGGCTTCGCTTGGGTTGAGCAACTTTTCTAGGGTTTGCTGGGAAGCAGTGGAGAATTCTTTTCTTGTGGCTCCATCCATCCAATTTTGAACCACTTTTGCAGTTTCCCCAAAACCCTCCTTAACTCGAATTGGACTGACCTCAGCATCAAGTTGCCTATAAATTGGTTCGAAGCGCTGCTGAATTTCAACATTTCGTGCATTTGCAGCTGAGACAATTTGATTTGAAATGCTGCCTTCGGGGACAAAACTGGGGAGAGGTTTTTGTGTAAGGCCGTCGGGAGAAGTGATAGTTTGCCTCCCAAGCTTGGGGTTAGCCTGGTCAAGCATTGAATAGACTTGTTCAGCCCCCTTTTCCCCCAACTCCCTAAATTTACCTCGGGCAAAGGGGGTTTGTCGTAGCACCCGCCCAATCGTGTCCTGAAGAGGGCTTTTCGTCAAATCATCTAAAGCCAAGGGGACTGGGGGGGACCCGGTTGCATTTGCTAACCCCCGTTGCGCTTCAAAAACCTCAACATTTAAATCCGGGCGGTAAGTGCCCGGTAATGCGGGGGCACCTTTATACCCCTTCTTAAGTAACCCCGGGAGTATAGAGGCCCCAATGAGGTCTGTAGCCCCCGCTTTAAGCCTGTTCATTGGGGTGTCTTCTACCGTTTGCGGAAACCCCGCTTGCCCCTCAATCACGTTCCCAATGGCGTTTACTGCGGTAGAGGCCAGGGGGCCTAGGGTCTTTGCCCCCCCAATCACCTGCCCTAGTGGTGACACGGGACTCCCTAACATGTACCCGAGGTCATAACTCTTAGGTGATTCTTGGGCTAATTTGGCTCGACGGGCTTCAATATCCTCTTTGGTGTAACCTGGTAAGAGTGCCCCAGCAATTCTAGGCCCCTGCCCTAGTAACACTGAGTCACTCGCGCCATGGATTGCAGCCCCCAGGCTAGGTTTGCCCTCTACCAATTCCTGACCAGCTCGAAAGAGACCTTCTCCAACGGGGCCTGCACCCTTCAAAGCGGCCTCACCAAATGCTTTGATGCCACTCATTATAGGGGACTCCGCATCCTCCTGGGGGGGTTCAGACCCCGATTGCTTGAGGTATGCAGACATGAAGCTAGCCGCCGTCGCTTGATCCTCGAATTCTTGTACCCCAAGACCGGGGATTTCAACCTTAACACTCGGCATCTTACTTTTTCATCCTCCAAACACCATCTGCACCCTGTTCAAAACCAGGGGGCATTGCTGCGGGAGTTCCACTTTCTCTAGCCGCCTTTTTTCCCACAACTTGTTGTTTAGGGAGGCTTTTGCTAATATCACCAATGTCTTTCATGCCACGGCTCTTGATCAAAAGCCCTTTGGTGTAATCATCTAAGGGAAGCACATCATCTAGATTCAATCCAACACTCTCACCCTTTTTAGCGAAAGATTCTATAATTGGCCTAGCCTGATTTATTCGGCTTTCCTGAATGATATTGGCGGCTAGGACTAGTTGTTCTAGGTCTTTATCTAATAAACCTGCACCACCAGACTTAACTCTATCAATCAATCCTGGGAGGCGATCCGCAAGTGCCACACCTTCGGCACTTCGACCATATTCAGATTCACGAACAACTGACCCTGGGTCGGTGATTTTACCAAAACTAGAAATTAAGGCCTGGCTTAAGGCGTTTTTACCCTCCACACCATGGTCCCCAGCTTTATAAGCATCCCAAAGACCATTCATGGTTGAGACATAGGCCCCAGACTCGTATAGATTTTTAATAGGCTCTCTCGACATTGCCTGTTTGTTTAGGTCCAGAGCGAGTTTCACCGCTGCAACAGGGTCCTGACTTTTCGCCGTGGCACGTGCCTGGATTTCATGGAGTGTTAGGTTTGTTTTCTCCTCGGGGGTGCGGAGATTTTTAATCCTAGCCTGGGACTCTTCAATAAGCTGTTGTTTATAAGGATCAACGGGTTTTGAGCGTTCCCCGATGAAGTCTGCTACGGCTTTTGGAGCTAAAGCCTGCACTGCTAATTCTGGGGGGAGGTTCTGCGCCATTTCCAGGCGTTTTCGATATTCCTCCTCGGCCATTTGCTGTTTTCCCAACATGCTAAAAATCCCGCTGGCTTGATTAATGGCGGCATCCCCGGGGGAGCCTGTTCCTTTAATCCCCCCAATCACGTTAGCTGCTGTCCCCCCCAGGGACCCGATGCCCCCGAGGATTGTCAGGAGGGTGCTAAGCCCCTTGCCCATGGCCTTGGGGGGGGCGCCTACAAATGCCATGGGGTCAACTTTAAAAGCTTGCCCCCCAGCTTGTTGCTCTTCGGTTTGTTGTTGAAAGGCTGGGGATTGTGATAACATGTTCATATCAGGGGGTTGTCCAAATTGTTTTGCAAAAGAGAGTACCGCGGGCACATATTTTTGAGTTTCTTTAAAGGGTGGAATCCCGCCATGTTTATCAACGTTCCCAAAACCTGCGTTGAATGCAGCTAGTGCAAGTTCCTCTGAGCCGTATTTATCTAGCCCACGCTTGAGGTATTTAGCTGCGGCGGGCATTGCTTGGTTGGGGTCTAATGGGTTGATGCCATACTCTTTAGCCGTTGCTGGCATGAACTGCGCAATACCCAAAGCACCTGCACCCGACCTAGCTTTGGGGTTAAATCCAGACTCTTGAGCCAATAGCCCGAGTAAGAGTTCAGGACGAATCCCTTCATTTGTTGCAGCTTGACGAGCAAGTTCCATATATGGAGCTGCTCTTTGATAGATATCTTGTGCCATAACTATTTAAAGTTCTTTGCCCCTGCCTGAGCTTCAGCACTGTAGACGCCCCGTTGTTGACCTTGCAAGCCAGATAAAGCTTCAAGTAGGTTCTGCATCGGTTGCATCCCAGCTAGTTGGGCTTGTTGGTTGAACCCTTGTTGTTGTAATTGAGTGTTGTTGCGGAGCTGTTGCACGGTGTTTTGCAAATCAATCATTTGGCCCGTGCGTTCCGCCGTGCCACGCTGAGCTTCACTAATTAGTGGTATCCCAGCCAGTTGCGAGCGCATCAGGTTTTGATTTTGTAACACCCCTAAAAGGCTGGTATTCCCTTGCCCCCGACCAAGCATATCAGCTAATTGTCGATTAGCGGTTTCTCGCTGCAAACCAATGTTCTGTAACCCTTCAGAAATACCCAAATTACCAAAATAATCAATCCCACCTCGGAGCTGATTTGCAAAAGTGTTCCCGTCAGCAAATTTAGTCGAAAGACTCACTTTAGGAGCCCCAGCCGCTGCCTTTTGGGCGAGAGTGTTAAAATTAGCTAGGGTTTGTGAAAGAGGCTGCCTGACATCTAAAACATTAGTTGCGCTTTGTTGAGCAACACCTGAACGGGCTTCTTGATTCCCTAACCCCCCACCAAATTGGTTAAAAGCATTTTGGTAGTTAAAGGTGGGGGTCATTGACCCGTAGGTCCCCTGTGGGTACCCATTTTGCCCGTTATAATAGGGGTTGGTGGCTAATACTTTACTTGTATTGGTGGAGGCATTTTTAAACCCTGGTTGGGTTGCAAAATATTGTGCAGTGGGAGTCATTTGAGCCATAATTTTACCTCATCCCCTGAAATGCCCCGAGTTGCTGGAGCATCATTTCTAAATTACCCCCACCTTGTTGCGGTTGCCTTTGCACTTGTGGGGAGAAATTGGTCGGCTGAACCCCCGGCGAAAATTGAAATGGCGCCTGCGGCAATGGACTTAAACCAGCCGAGGGCATCATGGGGAGATCTGTTGAAATGGAACCAAGCTCCGAGGGGGTTGAGGGGGATTTTGGTTTGCTAAATAAAGATGCCATATATCGTATTACCCAACAAAACTATTCATAAGTTGATAGAATAAATCATTCGAATCCCCAACATTGATATTGAGTGGGGTTTTGGTTACCCCACCGTCAAATTGTGGGGCCTGGGGGAGCTGACCCAGGTTATTACCTTGCATTGCAGGGAGGTAATTATTGATTGAGCCAAAATTGATGCCACCACCCCGTGATTTATCCCTGAAGGCGTTTATGATCCCCATCACTCCCTGAGTCGCGGCACCGGCACCAGCAAGACCACTAGAGATGGCGTCCATTGTACTCATACCTTTTGTGGCGACACCAAGGTCTTTGGGGATTGCAGACCCACCAGGAAGAAAAACAGATTGTGGGGCTTCTCCCCCCCAGGTGAGCGGGGCAACTGCTTCTAGCGGTTTAGTGCTGTCTATTGGGGTGCTTAGACCCGCATTGATGGATTTCATTAAAGATTTTGGTACCGTAGTAGCAAGATCCGCCGTTTTAGCGGCGGTTTCACCGGCTTGCAAAATCGGGGCGGCGACTGTACTCCCCTGCGCTGCCGCTTGAGCAGCTTGGGCACCCTGAGCGATCTGACCCGCCGCTGAGGCAGCACCTCCTGCGGAACTTGCAGCACTTGCGGCACCGAGTCCCCCGGTTGCACCTTCTAGCGCCCCCAACCCTGCGGAAATGGGGTCACCTCTGGCGATACCGGACGCCATGCCAAAAGCCCCCGAGATCGCCGGGAGAGCAATAGCAAGTGCAGTGGGGAGTTGAGCACCCAACGCCCCAGCAATAAGTGGAACAGCTCCTAAGAACGGCATAAATAAATCTCCTCATATTTTGGGCGGAGAATTGCCATTTCCGTCTCATCACACCATCCCCCATCAAAGAAGACGGCTTCTTTGTAGTTTGCTTCTAAGTGGAAACCACCACGGTCGAGGCTTCTGACAATGTCTTTTCTTTCTGACAAGAAACGCATAGAAGCCTTATGGAGGTGGGTGTGGAGGAATAAATGATTCAGAAGGAGTTTGATGACCTCAAATGCGAACTTATTCCCCGTGGGGGGGAAGATTTTATCCTGGTATTCTTTTAAAAGGAGGAATCCAGTCTGTACAGATGACCCGTAACAATCCAAATCAGATACAACAGCAAATCCCAATTGCTCCCCATTAAGACAAAATGTATATAGGTGGCAGTTAAGATGTTCCTCAAACTTTGCAACATCAGCTAGCCTCCAATTCTTTGGAACTCTTCTAAAAAACTCTTTATACGTAGAGTCTTTATACACTGCGTATAACAATTGTAGGTCATCAGGTTCTGCCCGGCGGAGCTCTATCATTATATTAAGACATCCCTAATACATAAACATATAATGCCCCGGCGGGGGCTAAGGTTAACCCGGTTAAATTGATCCGGTAAAAAGTTGCAGGCTTATCCACAGCAAATACCGTAACCCCATCACCGGTAGCAGTGTTATGAGTAGCCACCGAAGTCCAGGAAGAGCCATTCAACCCCACCTCGAGATCCGCTTGCCAAGCAGTCGCAGCCATACCGGAACCTCTCACCAAAATAGCCCATTTACTGCACGGTTTAGCGGAGATATTTATTGCGGGAGTTACACCATTCGAGATAAATCGTTCAGAATAGATTTTAGAATTAGTCATTTTTAAACCTTAGTATAATAAAATATTAAACAACCATTGCTTCATACGAAATGGCAAAACGCCCATTTTTACTGCCAGTATTGGTCCAAGTCGTCAAATTGAAGTCTCGATACACTGTTATTGTAGTGGAATTCTGACTTAACCCTACCGCCCCTGGAGCACTTGCACTGACCCCGTTGTCTTTTACACGGACCGGGCCAAGAATAGACGAGTTATTCGCCTTAATTGGGGCAGTCATAGTAAAATTGACAGAATTAGACGTCCCATCCGAGATATTATCATAATTAAGAAAAACAGTTTGCCCCAGTTGGGTCCATCTTGCTGTAACTGTAGAAGGGTTAACGGAAAACCCCGTATAACTGGGGAGCCAGGGTTGCCAACGGCCATCAGCAGTCTCCCCAAAATGTGTAAAATTGGTAATCGCCCATTCATTTGTAGCGTCTGAAAAGTTAGCTTCCACATACCCCACATCAAGGGTCAATCCTGTTCTGGGTAGTGTAACTAAAAGCTGCTCTGGAGCAGTAATACTAGGAGCGGAAGTACTTTGTGAGGTGTTAGTATGTGCCTGGAACCCTCCTTGGTACCCTACCCCCCAGGAGAGGGAGGCCCCATCCCATATGGCATACACCCGGAGCAACGCTGTAGTAATATCTCCTTTACCATTGAGCCCCCAGTGTGCTCCGGTAAGATCAAAAGTGATATCAGAAGTTATGGTGATAACCCCTTGTTGCCCACCATTTTGAGAAATAACAATATACCCAGGATTAGAACTACTTAAAGCCGCGTTATTGGCCCCAGTAATTTTTAGCTGGGAGCTATCCGCCCCTTGGGCAAACCCGATATTGTAAGCCCCCTTTTTTAAGTTCTTGACTCCAACTACGGGGCTGCTTATAACTCTTAAATCATTAGCATCAAAGTTATGTTGCCCGGTCCAAGTAAAATTACTCCCCAGGCTAACATTACTAGAATCTATATTACCATTTAACACCGCGGAAACGGAATTAAAATTTCCCATTACCTCATTAGCGTCTGCCGTAGTGCCGTTTGTTAAATTATATGTATAGGCAAGGGTTGACATTTTTATACTCTTAGCTAATTACCTTGTTATAACCATTAACCACTATCTTTAATGTTCCAGTCCCCAGAGTAAGCCCGAGGGTGACCTTACATTTAATAATTGAACCCCCGGCTAGCACCTCCGTTGCCAAGTTTAGTGGTATGCTGATTGCTTTTCCCTCATTCAAACCAGCTAGGATTTGTGCCCCCATTATATTATTGTAATTTGCACTATTGGTGCCTACTTGGCAGGTAACTGCCCCGACAAGATTGTTGGAATCAACACAGATAGCCAGCACTTCTACGGGGATGAATTCATAATTCCCATCAATCTGGGCAACATCATAGGTACCCGTTCCGCTCATCGAAATATCGGCGGTTGATACATAAGAAGCAGGTATAAGAGTGAAAGCCATGGATGTGTCCTTATGGGATGATCATTAAAATACTGGCGGGGACCAGAGTAGTACTAGATAAATTCATCGGTGTGGAGGCGGCGAAGGTGGAAATTCTCCCCGCAAGATTTTGGAAAACACCAGTTTGTGTTTCGCTGGCCGTGGCAGCCCGCAATAGAAATGGGGTAGTGGCCTGGGACCCCCAAGCAACCCACAAATCATCCCCAGGATTAACCCCGGAAAGAGCTACAGTAGTTAGTTTGGTGCCAAGGGAGTTGAAGGAGGCCGATACGTTGGTGAAACCAACCCTCGTGAGGGTAGCACTACCGGTTGGGTTTAGGGCCCCAGTGAAAACCCCAACTTCGGCCCAGGTAATTGTGGCCGCCGCGGTGGTGACTTTGGAAACCAGAGTGCAGGTGGTAAGTGCATAGGGGGCCTTCCCCACATACATAAAATAAGAAGTGTTGGAAGTCCCTGCGGAGTTACCGGTAGTTAGGAATGACATCCCAACTGGCAGTTTAGTTTTCTCGTAGGCGCTACCGTATTGAACCCAAGCCCCATTTTCATAAAACTCGTGACGGTCTAAGGTTGTATTGTACCGAATATAGCCATCAACCCCTGAGGGGCGTTGTGCCGTAGTCCCTTTAGAGACCAATACTGATGTTACCCCCTGGGATTCAAAATCAACTGTTGGGTCAGTGGCCGAAGAACCACTGGTTCCATTGATCGCTAACCGGCCGTCCCCCCGAAGTCGGAATTTCGAACGCTCCACATCATTATCTCGAAGAATTCCCTCAAACCCACATGTTACATAATTTGTGTCGTTTACAAGAGGGTAAAGACCGGCAGCATTTTTAATTGTCCCTACCGTGTCAGTTCCCCTAAATCT
>JACCDR011395442.1_pt1 | contig 10504 bp, 27 predicted proteins | sample 7446431 | NCBI WGS metagenome assembly JACCDR01 (sample SAMN15323443, study PRJNA562643) | freshwater metagenome | isolation source: river surface water | place: USA:Blue River Watershed | collected 2017-08-17 | reverse complement strand
GTCCACACCCCGCCCTGATCCCAACCAGAGATCACACCCGGCAGGGGCACCACCCCCACGCCGGGCCAGCCAACCCACCCGAAGGAGGGTCGCCATGGCCAAGGATAGGAGCACAACCAGTGCCGGCGCGACCAGCAGCGCCAGCGACCGGGCGATTGCCCGGCAGGCGTACAACGAGGCGCTGCCATACACCGACCCCCGCGCCACCTACCCGAGGGCGCAGCAGTACCAGCAGCAGGTGACCGAAGGTGTGGCACGGCGAGGTGGGCAGTGACCGCCGAGCAGTCCGCGCAGGTGCGCCGCCCCGTCGACTACGAGTCGAAGCCCACCGTGTGCCCGGCGTGCCTCACTAACACTGCACTGTCCCCCTGCCCGCAGAACTGCCCCACCCGAGAGGACGCCCAGCGATGACCCCTCCCATGCTGACCGCCGCCCCTGCCCGACTGCACCGCCGCCGTACCCCACCGCCGCCCGGACCGGTGCACGTCGCCCAGGCCAACGAGATCCGCCGGCGGCTCGCCATCAACGAGGTGGTCACCGTGGACCTGGTCGGCCGGGGCAAGGGCTGGTTCGTGACCGCTGTTGGTGACGGCACGTACGAGGTGTGGCGGGATCGGACGCAGTTCACCGTGTCGTGGGCTGACGTGCCGGTCGGGCAGTAATGGCCTACCAGTACACGTGGGTTGACAGTGAGCCGCGTTGCGACCCGGACCAACACAACCGGCATGGGATGTGTGACGGCTGTTGCGACAACGGTGACTGCGCCGACTGTGGGGGTGCGGTCCCGGATGGTGCCCGGCACTGGTTGTGCGTCGACAACGGGGAAGTCGTGCACAGCAGCTGCGATCCGGCGGCGGCGTCAGCGGACTGGGTTGACTACTACTGACGCGCAGGAGGTGGCAGACGAAGACGGCTGGCAGGCGGGCGTGTGCCCGGTCTGCCAGCCGTCTTCGGTGTCGAGCTAGTTCGGCTTCGCCGGTGGCGGTGGCGGTCGCTGGGGAAGCTTCGCCCCAGGGATCCGCTGATACCAGGCCGCGAACTCTCGCAGCACGCTAGCCGGGGGCATCGCCACCTTCGGCTTTCGGTATCCCGCACGGGGGTGCGGCAGTGGAGGAGGTTGGGGCAAAACGTGGCCGGACAACCTCAAGTACCTCTCCGTTCGTTGGTCGATAGGCCTGCGCCCAACGTCAACTTGGTACATATGGGCGTTGCACTTTTGGCAGAGCAGACCCCGCACGGCGTGCCAGCCGATGCGGTGCTCGTGATCAATCCCGAGCTTGCCGCGGTGGTTCTCGGCGGCCGGCTTACTGCAAAGTTCACAGCAACCGCCAGACCGTGCGAGAAGCGCCTCGTAGTCCTCGCATGACAGGTGGTAGTCCCGGTGGTGGCAGGTGGCATGCGCTACAGACATCACCAATTCGGCTGTCAACTCTTCGCCTTCCTCGCTCCGCCAGGGCGGCCGGGAGGAAGCCCGGCGATCCTGGCGAGAGTGCGCAGATGGGCGGCGCTGAACGGAGCGCGAGATGCCACCTCAGTAGGGGCTGCCCCGGCTTTCAGGAGTTCGATCGCCAACTTTGACGCTTCTTCGCGCAAACTATTGCGCCTCCCTTCGAGTGGTTCAAGCTCGGCAGTGATGGCGTCCAGCCGCGCAAAATTGCTGGTCAACTTGCTCATGTGGTTCACCGTACCGCAATCGCTTGCGCTTGGCTACTCGGTGCGCTACGTTGAACGCAACAGCCAGCGCAAGTGATAGCGAGACTAGGAATCGACATGCTGAACCTGCCGATCGTCGCCGCCGGTGAGTACGACTCCGACCGCATCATCGCCGTCTTCCAGAACGAGGCGGACGCGCAGGTGTTCGCCGACAAGTTCAACGCCGAGCGCGGCTACGGCATCAACGACGGCGAGCGCGCCCGGGTCGAGAGCCTGCCGGCGTTCGGTGCCGGCGACCCTGGGGTCTCCGGGCACGAGGTGCGGGTCGAGTGGCACACCGGGCGGATGGGCTCCGGTTGGGGCTGGACGTGCACCTGCGGGCAGCACGAGTCGTGGCTGACCGAGCAGGCGGCCCGCGAGCAGGCGGCCCGGCACATCACCCACTGGATGGGCAGCGTCGAACAGCCCGCCCTGGCCCACTGACCACCGCAGCGAATCGGGGAGCACGCCATGCCGAACACCACCAGCACCGACATCGACTGCACGGTCTGTGGGTTCACCTTCACCGGCGGCAGGATCCAGATCGTGGACGGCAAGCCGTACTGCAAGGACGACGCGCCCATCACCCAGGCCGACCGCGACGCCCGCGCTTTCACCGCCATCATCAACAACCGCTGACACGAAAGGACGCCAGTCATGAGCGCGCCGAAGCTTTCCAAAGCCGCCATCCGTGCGCTCCGCGCCGCCGCAGACGGCACCCTCGGTCGCAACAACAGCGGTGACGTCACCCTCAGCCTCGGCGGTGCAACCGTCAAAGACCTTCACGTCCAGCAGCTCACCGACCTGGGCTACATCGCCGACGGTGCCGTCACCCGCTACCGGCGGATGTACGACATCACCGCCGCCGGCCTCAACGCGCTCCCCGCCGACGACACCGTTGCCGTGCTGTGCCCCGGCTGCAACTCCGACCTGACCGCGCCCGGCGTCACCCCCAGCCGCAAGCAGCAGGGCTGGTGCGACGCGTGCGCCCCCGACCACACCACCCACCTGATGCTCGCCGGGGATCACGGCTCGTTCTGCGGCAAGCCGCTGCACATGCTCGACGGCGACCCGGACGCCAGTGTCAACCGGTACGCGCCGCTGTCCCCGGGTGGCAGTGACACGAACTGCATCGACTGCGCCCGCGTCCTGCGCGACCGCAACAACCGCTGACAAGGAGAACCGACATGCCGAACCTGGACCGCGAGCTGACCGGACCCGACGTGGCCATCATCAACGGCGTCGCCGCCGTCATCCGCCGCTACCGCAACGGCACCGGCCCGGCCATCCTCGGCGCGGCCATCGCCGCCCACCTGAACGGCGACAACTGCGGTTGCCCCGGCTGCGCGGGCGTGGTCGCCGACATCATCCGCAAGGTGAACCCTGACAACACGATGGGGGCGGGGAACCTCGCCGAGGCCATCTACACCGACTTGTACGGCAACTGAGCACCCCGCCGGTCGGCCGCAGGAGGCCGCGAAGCCCGGACGTCATGGTCCGGACCGGCGACAACACCGAAACCGGCGCCAACACTCAGAGGAGCAAGCCGAGATGGACAAGAACACCAGCACCCCGCCCGCCGACGAGGTCACCAGGGATGAAGCTCTGGCCGTGATCGGCCAGGTGTGGGCGGGTAACGCCGGTGACGAGGTGTGGCGGCCGTTCAACGCCGGGGATTACGCGAAGGCGCGCGACGTCGCAGCCCGCAAGGTGGCCGAGCAGGACAAGCACGAACAGCAGGTTCGGATCCTTGGCACCGGGCAGCCGGACGCGGCCCGAAAGCTTCCCCGCACCTAACCCGCCCAACCTCCGTATTCACGCCGTGAGGATGTCGCACGGGATGCGGCCGGAGGCACCACCAACCCACCCGACCAGCAGCAGGGAGAACCCGAGATGTTCGGAAGCCTCGCCGATCAGATCCACCACACCCGCAAGGTGTACCGCAACCACAAGCGGCTCATCGACCTGGAGAAGCTGTACGACGACGCCACCGACCCGGTCAACCGGGCTGCCATCGCCGAACGGATGGCGTTCATCATCGAGCACCAGATTGAGCACCTTGGCGTGTCGTGGCTGGCCCGTGCGCTCACGTCGCTGCGGGTGAGCACCCTGCACGTGGACCGGGCGGTGTGGTTGACCCGCAGTGAGCAGGCGTGGGCGCAGGCCGCCGCCGCACGGAAGGGGCAGTGACCGTGCCTAGGCCGAACTGGACGGCGCTCATGCCCGCCAGCACCGTCATCGAGGAAACCGACGGCACCCGTTACAAGAAGACCGCCGAGAACATTGCCGCCGAACTGGACGCGGCCGGACTACTGAAAGGAGCCGACCATGGCTGACGAAGCGCTAATCGGCAGCTGGGCGTGCCGCTTCTGCCGGCACGACCAGCACACCCACAACCTGATCCAGGGCTGCGTTTCGTGCTGGTGCGCGGCGACTCCGGGTGAGGCAGCCCCCCGCAACAACGCTGAACTGGACGCGCCGATTCTGCCTGCTGGTCAGCATCTCCCCAAGTACGAGCCGCCATCCCAGTCAGCGCCGCGCGACGACCTCCGCACCGCGATCCTCGCCAAGCTCGACGGGTGGGCGAACGCCGACGACCCGGGCGAGGTGTTCGACGCCACCGAGCGCATGAACAACGCGCTGCGCGCCGTGGTGGTCGGCCCAGACTGGGGTGACTTCACTCCGTCGTACCTGCCGCAGCCGTGGGCGAACGAAGCCATTGCCGCCGCGCTCGGCATCACCCCATCCGAGAATCCCGTCCACGCCTGCCCGAACTGTGAAGGCGTAGACCCGGCGTCGTGCCTGTTCAGCGCGAAGGAGGCCAACCGTGGCTGACCAGAACACCACCGACCCGGCCGTCCTCGCCGACGTCGCCAAAATGACCGCCGACCGGGTGCACGCCGGAATCCTCAGCCGTGCCGCGAAACTGCGGAAGATGGCCGACGAAGTGGAGCAGCACGCAGGTCGCCTCGCCGGTGTGCCCGACAACCCGCGACGTTCCTACGCCGGCACGGTCGCCGAGGTGCAGCACACGGTGTTGTGGGGGATGGCGAACCTTGGCCTCGACCAGATGGTGGGGGACGCGCGGGAAGCAGACCAGTGGGCAGGCTGGCGGGACCTTGCGGCGAAGGAGGCTGACCGTGGATGACCGGACCATCACCGTGCCGTTGACGCCTGCGAAGCTCGGCCGTGCGGTCAGCGAGATCGTGCAACGCGCCATCCCCATGCCCCGGCAGGAGAACTGCATGGCGGTGGGGCAGATGGAACGCGAGTTGACCGCGCTGTGCGGGGAGGCGGTGCAGGTTGCCTACGACGACGCCGGCCGGGACATCGCGCGACTGCGCGACGACAACGAGCGGTTGGCCCGGGAACTCGCCGAGGCGAAAGAGCACCTGGCCCACGACCGGCAGGCCGTCGCCACCCTGCGGGATCGGGAGCAGCAAGCCTGGAAGGTGGCCCGCGAACTGCGGGACGAGGTGACCGGCCGTGGCTGAGCAGACCGACGCCCAGCGGCTCACCGACGTCAACGACACCCTCATCGGCGCGGTCGAGAACGGGCCGTGGGTGCTGATAGCCGACCCCGCACTTCGCAAGGTCGTCGGCGAGTACGTGGCCGACACCTGCCACACGATCGCGTTGGATGCCGGCCTGGACCAGGCCATGGAATGCGCGCACGATGCCTTGCCGACCCGGCTCGACACGGTGAGCCGCCTGGTTGCCCCGGACGCCCGGGAACAGCTTGCCCGGCACCTGTTCCTCCGCAACAGCCCCGCCGACTGGCGTGACCACGACGCCCTGCGCTGGGACCAGCGATCCGAAACCATCAACTACGACGCTGCGTACGCGGAGGCCGACGCCATCCTGGCCGTCATCACCGGGCAGGCCCAGCCGTGACCGACCCAACCACCCACCTGCCCACCCTGCTTGGGCTGGCCACCACCGGCACCAACACCGTGCACGCCGCCTGGTTGGACGGGCGACCCACCCTCTGCGACCGCGCGCCCGTGCGGTGGCTACCCGGACGTGACCGGGCCGCCGTCACCTGCCGGGCGTGTGCCAGCCGGTACGGGCGGATGCGGTGGACGGCAGGGGACTGGGCGCCGATGGTGTCGTTGCCCGAGCTGGAAGCGGCCGGATTCCACACCCACAGACAGGAGAACTGAAATGCCCGTGACCGTCGACCGGATCATCAAGCAGCGCCACCTGTCGTGCATGGTTGCCGTCGACACCATCGACCACATCGCCCAGCGGACTTTTTGCAAAGGATCAACGCATGTCGCTTGCACTCATGCTGAGTGCAGCGTATCGTGGTGAGTGCATAAGGGGGGTGCCCATGACCGACATGGACTGGATCCGCGAAGGCGCAAGGGTCGCCATCGCCCGGTACAGCTACAGCGGCGACATCAGCTACACCACCGCCGCCATCGCCAAACTCACCAAGACGCAAATCGTCCTCGACAACCAGCAGCGCTTCAACCGCCAACACCTCACCCTCATCGGCGGCAGCCGCTACACCGCGCCCACCCTCAAGCCCTTGACCGACCCGGCCATCGTCGCCGCCAACACCACCCGGCAGTTCAGCGAAGTCACCCGCAAGGTTGACGACCTGGCCCGGGAACACCGCAACGGCCGGCGCAAGGGTGAAGCCGAAATCCTGGCCATGCTGGACGAGATCGAGCAGGCCGTTCGTGCCGCCCGCAAGGCCATCACCGGCAAGGAGGCGCAACCGCTCGCTGGCAACCCGGCCGTGACTGACGCGGTTGAGACTTGGCTTGCGAGCCCCCGCCGCCCGTCCGGTCCCGTCTACGCGTCCGCACAGGATCTGCTCGCCCGCATCGACGCCGCACTCACCGGCAAGGAGGCGTGACCATGCCCACCCTGACCATCACCGCCACCCGCGCCAACATCCTGCGGGCTGTCGCCGACCCCGAGGTTGAGGTGTACGCCGCCATCGCCGCCCTACGCGGCTCATGGTCCACGGCCGACGTGTGGATCAGCCCGCAGGGCCGACGCGAGCAGAAAGTCACCGGCAAGATCCGGCCCCTCGAAGATGCGGGGTTGGTCAAGCGCGGGTTGCCGGGCGCCCGATACCACTCTCCCCGCTACTACACGCTGACCTCTGACGGGGAGAAGGCGCTCGCCGCCTACGACGCCCGCACCGCCACGACGAGCAAGGAGGCGTGACCATGGCTGACCTGACCATTACCGGGCCGCGAGCCGAACTGCTCCGCGCCATCGACGCCGAACAAGTCACCGAGGACTGGTACACCGAGGAGCCCGGCGAGATTCGCCAGGGCGCGCACGGAGGCCGTATCGGTACGGTCGTCACCGGCCGGGTTCGGGTCATGAAGGCCGCCGGGCTGTGCGAGACGGACCCGGCCGACGACGACTTCCACGTGCGGGGCATCAGGCTCACCGACGCCGGACGCAAGGCGCTCGCCGACTACGACGAACGCGAAGGGAAGTGACAAGCATGCCCGCCTTCCACACCGACGTGCTCGCCCTCGCCCGGCACGCCCGCACCAGCCCCAACCCCGACCTGCGGGCCGCCGCACAGCGCATCCTCACCGGCGACCACGCGCTCATCACCGAAACCGCCCGCGTCGACTGGGCCGAAGCCATCACCTACACCGACGGCGAAACCCGCTACATCGAACGCCTCGACGAAACCGACGCCCGGGACCAGGCCGGCCAACTCGACCGGAAGGTGCGCGACGGCAAGCCGGAACACGACGACATCGCACGCGCGTACGCCGTTTTCCGTGAGGTGAGGATGCTGGTCGACGGCACCCAGATCATCGGCCCGTGGATGGCACCCGCCGACCAGTTCACCGAAGGGAAGTGACACCGTGGCCCTCGACCCGATCACCATGGCCCCCACCGACGAGCCCGGCGACTGCCCAAACTGCGACGGTGACGGCGAGTCCAGCCCCGGGTGGGAATGCGAGTCGTGCGCCGGGACCGGGTTCGCCGGCCCGGAACGGTGCGACGGCTGCGGTGAGCCGGTTGGTGAATGCACCTGCGACGACGAAGAGGAGTGACGGTGGCGACCGCGAAGGATGACGCCCTGGCCGCGCTCGCCGCCCACCACACCAAAGCGCAGCAGGTTCGCGCCGACCTCGACGCCGAAGCCCTCCGCCTGGTCGCCGAAGCCCGGCAGGCCGACGCGTCATGGCAGAAGATCGGCGACGCGTTGGGTGGGATGCTCCGCAACAACGCGAGGCGCAAGTTCGAACCCCTGCTCGACGAAACCGTCACCCGGCAGGTGCGCGTCAAAACCACCGACAGTAGCGGGGCGGAGACGTCGTGACCGACCGAGTGGACCCCGCAGCCTACCGGGCCGCCTACAACGCGCTCAGCCCCGTCATCCCGCACGCCCAGGTACGCGACGACATCGCCGAACGCGTCTCCCGCAGCCTCGTCCGGCAGCGCGGACAGCACGGACTCAACCACATGGGCGACCTGCACCACCACGAGGCAGCCCGGCAGGCAACCGTCGCCGACATCCGCACCGAACTGCCCGACACATGGACGTCAGCCCACCCCAAGTTCATCGACCGTGCGGTGGCTGCCGCCGCTAAAGCTCTATGGGACGGCATCGAACACGTCGCCACCGTCACCCACGACGATCACGGTCGTCTGACGCCCGATTCGACCGTCACGGCCGCAGGCCGCAGCGTCCCCGTGCCCAAAGCTGAGGGGCTGTCGATGCGGCCCGGCGACTGGGCTGCGCGGGTCAACGCCGCCCTTGCCCACCTCGGCTACCGGATGGCCGACGACTGGGAGCAGACGATTCGGCAGGCGGTAACCCGATCGCAGGTTGAAATCGTGCGCCACATCGACAGCAGCAAGGAGACGTCATGAGCCAGCAGCGCCAGTCGTTCGGGTGCGCCCTGCTCGATGCCCTCGCCGACCCCGTCGGCTACCTCAGCGGCGACACGCACACCAAGACGTACCTGGACCTGGACGCGCCACAGATGCCCGTCACGTCCCGCGCCGGGACTGTGACCTTCAAGCCGGAGCAGGTGGTAGTCACCTACCGCAGCGGTCGCTTCCAGCAGATGGAGATCAGCGGGCCGACCACCGGGCACGAACAGTTCAACACCATCTACCGGTGCTACAGGGAACGGGACGTGCCGGAGTGGGCACGCACCTACCTTGGCGAGGGCAACTGATTCACGACGAAGCCGCCCACCCCGAGCGTCAGAGGGTGGGCGGCTTCGTTGTTCCCGGGCTCACTCGCACCCGTCCACGGAACCGCCGCCGTCGGCCTCGCAGCAGTCCGGGCGATGCCGGTAAACGGGCAGGGCCTTACCGCGGTGGTCGGCTGTTTCCCCGGTCCGCTCGTACAGGCAGGTGCCGCGCACCACGGTTTCACCGTCGCTGTTGATCACCCGACCGTCAGCCGGACCACCGTTGAGCAGCACCTTCACGCAGGCGAGGCTACATCCCCGGAGACGGTGAAACCTTCGTTGGTGAGCCAGTCATCAAGGTTGCCGGCCGGGCAGTCCTCCTGAACCTTCTTGAGCACCTTCCCGGGCCACTTCCACCGCCGCTTCGGGTTCCGCCGGAACGCGTTGTAGTAGGCGTCCACGCTGGCTGTCGCAGGCCGCCACGTGGCGTTGCCCTCGTTCGTGAGAGTGCTGCCGCCGAGAAGCTGTCGGAACGTTGCTCGATCCTCAGTCCGCCAGTCAAGGCGTTCGCTAGTGTCGCTGTCGTCGTCGGCGGGCTCGTCATCACCGACGTGGAACAGGTGAACGTCTTCGAAGTCGCTCGCGGCTCCGCTTGCGGAGTCGGCGCAGGACAGGACGGGACCACTCTCTTTGCTGTTCTCTACCTTGGTGTTCTCGGTGGTGGTGTTCTTAGGTGTCGATTCCCCGTCGGCGGAAGAACCGTCGTCAGTTTTACCGTCGTCAGAAAACCTGTCGCCGGTGCTGACCTGCGGAAACTCTATGATCTCCCAGTCGTACGCACCGAACCGGCCGCCCTCGCGCTGCTGGTGACGCACCAGATACCCAAGCTTCTCCACCTCGTGGATCGCGGACCGCAGGCGGGTGATGCCGCTCGGGTGCTCGGCGAGCATCTGGCGGACGGTCAGCCGGTAGTTGGCGGCGTGGGAGGTGATGTAGGTGAGCAGTCCGAGTCCGGCGATGGACAGCCGCCGGTCGCGGGTCCAGTGGTTCGGGACCTGGGTGAACTGCGTGGACTGCATCGGCTTGCGGATGATGGCCATCACGCCACTACCGATCGCACAGACGTGCGCACAGGGTAGACTCGTACCCTAGTCATGGGTCGCCCCCTACGGCGATCAAGGGCCCGGCCAGCGTTACCAGCGCTGCGATTCCGGGCCCGCTTTTGTGTTGTCGTCGTCCATCCTACCGGGTGTCCGGATCTTGCTGACCTGGGCCAATGCTCTGATCGGCGGCTGATAGCCTGACCGTGCAGGGCGCTCCCGGGATGTGCGCTCCGCACCGCCTTAGGGCCTCGCCACGTGCGGGGCCCTTCGTGCATTCGGGGGCAGGCAGCAGAAAGCCCCGGCCGTCTGCCAACGTTCGACATCCGTCCGGGGCTCAACACAACTCTGCCGGCTGCACACCCAGCCTACGACAGCAGCACGTCCCGCCACCGCCACGCCAGATCCAAGCACCCGGCCCCGGCGGGCGCGACCTTCCCCGAGTCGAGCAGCCCCCGCACCCCGTCCGCAGTGAACGCGAACCGCTCGGCCACCACCGTGCCCTCATCGTTGCGGTCCACAAAATCGGCGGCCAGGCCGTCGAACACGCCGGCGTCGACCACCAGCACCGACCAAATC
>JACCDR010218896.1_pt1 | contig 10504 bp, 16 predicted proteins | sample 7446431 | NCBI WGS metagenome assembly JACCDR01 (sample SAMN15323443, study PRJNA562643) | freshwater metagenome | isolation source: river surface water | place: USA:Blue River Watershed | collected 2017-08-17 | reverse complement strand
GTGCAGGAGCCAGCTCTGCGGGTCCGTCATCCACGCCGTGTTGGGCTCCGTCAGCGGCATGTCGACGACCTCGACGTTGGCGCCGAGGCTGGTCATCTGGATGACGTTGTAGCCCAACCAGGCTTTCTCGAGCTTGCCCGAGAAGCCCGCGTGGCGCATGTCCTGGCGCTGGAGCAGCTGGTTCAGCTTGTTGAACTGCGTCGTGTGCACGTAGCACTTCATCGTGCCGTCGCTCATCCAGCCGAAGCGCGAGCGCCCGGTGATTGCGAGCAGCTCGAGCCGCTGAGCGATGTTGAGCGAAGCGACCTCGGCGGCCGTCAAGCGCACGCCCGAGAGCACCTCGTCGAAAGCGCGGTTCATCGTCTTGAACGGCGTCGAGTCGGGAGCCGTGTCGGGCACCCACGAGTCCATCGTGTCGATCACGAAGGCCTCGTTGACGCCGCCGTCCGCGCCGCCACCGCCGGTCGAGCCGTACCAGGTGTCGACGATGAAGAAGTACATGGTGCCGGTCCAACCCGAGGGGTCGGCAGCTGCGCCGCCGCTCGTGGCCGCGACCGTGAAGGTCGGCGAAGCGCCTGAGCGCGCGACAGCCCGCACGTAGCCGAGCGAGCCGGAGCCCAGCAGCGTGCCGGTTGTGCCGTTGCTCGCGCTCGCCACCAGGATCATGTCCGGGCGGATGCGCGTGATGTGCTCGGGCGAGCTCGTGATGGTGACCACGCCGCTCGAGATGGTGCCCGTGCACAGGGCGAGCCCTCGGTGCCCGACGAGCATCCACTCCGCCGTCTGGCCCCACTGGTCGAGGTGGTTGTCGACGTGCGACGAGACCGCGCGCAGCGCTGCCGCCGAGCCGCTCTCCGCCTGCTTGATGGCGAACTCGCGGATCGTGACCTCGCCGGCGATCTTGCCGTACGAGTTGCGAATCTGTTGGAAGGCGCCGTTGCCTCGACTGCCGCCCTGGTCCGCGATGGCTTGTGCGCCAGCACGCGAACCGGACCAGCCCACGCCGCCGGAGATGATGAGAAAGCTGTTGAAGGACTCGCCGCCGGGGTCGGTCAGGCGCTTGACGTCCTTCAGGAATCGGGTGTGGACCGTGCTCGCGTTCTCGACCTTTTCGCTGGTCGAATACTTCCGCTTGAGCATCTGGCCCGTGAAGTCGGTAGCCACAGACGTGCCTCATGATTGGTCATAGGGGTTGCCTCCGACTGTCATGACGCTCGGGAATACGTCGCCCCGGCTTTGCCCGTCCGGGTGGGCTTCTCCCAGTGGCTTGAATCCCCCTGGGGTGGGGATGTGACAGATTCTGTCCGATCTCACGGTAGGGCGCAAGCTTCGGGCCCTGGGAAGAGCCGCTCGAGGTCTTCGGCGGTTATCATCCCCGCCCCAAACAGCTCGAGCGCCTTGGTCCAGCGCGCCGCGGGCGCCGTTTCTGCGTCGAGCACAGGCGGCAACCCAGCCGATGACAGCAAGCCTCGCCCCTTCCACTCGCTCCGCCCCTCGATCTTGCCCGAGAGCAGCGTCCACAGGAGCACGGCTCGAGTGAGACTCGCCCGACATTTGAGGCAGCCGCCGCAGGCGAGGGGCAGGAGGTCGGTGGGATCGGGGGCATCCGGGCGCGAGACGTCGAGTACGTAGCCTCGGGATGCGGTCATGGCGCCCGCCTTCTCTTGACGCGCGACGGCACGTCGTGACACATGGCCTCGGGCCAGCCCATCACGCGCTTCATGCGATTGCCGCCCTCTGCAGCCTGAGCGCAGTCGGCCAGCGTCACGCCGTAGGTCACGACGTGAGTCGCCTCGCCGTCCCACGCCAGGATGATGACCTGCTTGAGCGCGTGCTTCGCGGCGAGGGTCTTAGCGTCGGCGATCGGAATGCGCTTGCTCATCGGAACTCCGGCTCCCGCGCCAGTTCGGGGATGGCCTTCTCGACGCCCGGCTCCCCCAGTCCGATCTGTCTGTACTCGACCTCGATGCCTACGAGACGCGCGTGCTCGATGCCCGCCTGCATGCCCGTGCTGATGCCGAGGTCAGTGTACACGACCTGTGCGTCTGCGCGCTTGTGCCACTCGAAGCCCGCCTTGATGCCCAGCGCGCGATCCTCCGGGTCCAGATCGTCGAGCGCCTCCGTCAACATCCGATGGCTAGCGTAGGGGCTCTCTCCGCGCCGCACGCAATCGGCGATGCACCGTCGCAGGTACGCGACGTTATCGGGCTTCCCGCCCTGCCACGGGCTCTCCAGAATCACTAGACGCACATCGCCTCCAATCAAGCCTCTTGCATTCCCTGTGGCCGGTCCTCTAACTTGACGAGCGGAGCGGCGAATTGGTGACGTTAGACCTATCAGCCGAACCTGTGCACCAATCTTGCACCCCGGCTCACAGGTCATGCCTCACCCCGGCAGCGTCAGCCCCGCGCCACTCGCCCTGACACGCTCGGCCTCGGGCAGCGAGCGCAGGAACTCCAGCGCCTTGGTCCGCAGCTCCTTGGCCGCGGGTGACGTGGCCGCGAACACCATGCCCGTCGCGGTCTGGGCCCCGCCGCGCCATAGGTCCGCGTAGCGGCGCTCGAGCAGCCACCGCACCGCTGAGACGTCCGGCGGCTGAAAGCCCTTCTTGCGCCGAACCTGGCCCAGCGCGGCCTGTCGCAGGACGTCCTCGAGCTCGGCGCAGGACTCGAGCTCGGCGAGGACGAAGTTCTCGGTGAAGCGCTTGTAGGGGTTGATCGCGTACTCGTCGAGGCCCTTCTCGATCCAGCGCTGCACCGTCTCGGGCTGGACCTTGCAGAGCAGGGCGCACATGGCGGGCCAGTAGCCCTTACGGGCATGGGTGACGAGGGCCGTCTCGACCTCGGGCTTGAGCGCGGTCGGGATGCCGTTGTCGTCCAGCGTGTAGGCGCCGGAGTTCTGGTAGGCGCCGCGTGCGCGGGTGGGCTTCTTGTCGGTGGTCATGCTCGCCTCGCGATCTGTTCCCACTCCTCGAGCGGCACGAACGTCTCGCCGTCGCCCTCACTCCAGACGATCCAGCCGCCGCAAGCGTCGCTCAGCTGCTTGAGCCGAGCGACCTGCTCCTCGGTGACCTCGCCCATGCCGTACTCACGAGGCCCCCCGAGCACCATGGCCCAGAGCGCGTGCTCCAGCCCCATCATCCAGCCGGCGCAGTAGCAGTCCTCGCTGATGTCGCCCATCAGCTCGGCGAGTTCCCATTCGGCCATGCTCACGACGTTCTTGGTCACGGCTTCTCCGGCTCCGTCAGCGTGAACGAGTGCAGTCGAACCGTAGACGGCTGCATGCTCCGCACGGCCAGCATTACGCCCCGCCGGGACCGCAGCTGAGCCATCAGCGCCTCGTGGCCGGAGCGGCTCTCCACGGCGTCGCGAGTGACCGCCGAGACCGGGATCAGGAAGGACGCGCGCTCCCGCTCGATTTCGTAGGTCACATCCCGGCTGTAGATGACCTCCACGTCGTGCCTGCCGTCGACCGTGACGCGCCGCACGTCCTCGAGCGACCAGCCCGAAATCTGCCAGTCCGGGCGGCGCATGATGCCCCTGACGAACGCCACGGAGAACTCCTCCGCTGGCTGCGGCTCCTCGGGCACCACAAACAGTGCGTCGCGGTTCGTGAGCCCAGGCTTGATGACCTGGTCGAGCGCGTACGCCTTCAGGTCCTTGTCGACCTCACTGAGGCTCGCGTGCAGATAGACCACGTCGAAGCGCCGCCCGCGCATGAGTTCCGCCGCTCCCCGATCGGTCACGATGAGCATGATCGCCGTCGAGATGTCATCCGGGTGCGAGAACGCAGCCACGACGGTGCCCGCCTCGAGCGCCTGCGATGGGCCGAAGACGTGGAGGGCCGTGCCGCGGCCGCGTCGATCCAACGGGATCCCACCGTGCACCGGCTCAAATTGCCCGGGGACGCGCGGCACGCATGAGCCGACTTCGCTCGGGTACGGGTAGTGGAGACGCTTCGGGTTCCCGCACCGCTCGCAGCCCTCAGCCTCCGGCAGATCCGGACTGAACTCGCCGGTCATCACTGTCTCCCACTCGGCGGCGGTGATGGCCCCCTTCGCGAGCAGGTCGTTAGCGCGATCGAATCGCTCCTGCGTCGGGATGTAGACCGCGTCCGCGATCAGCTGTGGTTGGCCGTCAGCCAAGTCGTCGCGTCGACGCAGCGCCCTGTGCATCAGGCGCTCGGTTGCCCCTCGCTCGTACTCGCGCGTGATACCCGGCTCAGGCTTCGCCACCCGCTCGTGCATCTTCTCGAGCGCCTCGCAGAACGCGAGCGACAGGTCGCGCAGGGCCTCGCGATGATCGACTACGTCGAGGTTCGCGAGCGGCTCCTCGTCGGTGCACACGATACGCCGCGCGATGCTCTTCGCCGCGAGCTCCAGCGCTTCCTGCGCTGTCCACGAGAGCGGCCCACGCATCTTGTCCAGAGCTTGCGCCCAGTCGACGTGAGCCTCGTTGTCGACCCACGCCCAGAATGCTTGCAACGTTCTCACGCTTCCTCCTTGCCGAACGGGAACCGCTGCCCGTCGATGATGACCGCCACTGGCCGCGCCGCCTCCGCGTCAGCCATCTCCTTGACCACGCGCTCCTGTTCGCTCACAAGTCGCAGCACGCGCCCGTAGGCGAGCGCCGCGTCGAGCACGGCGCCCTCGTCGTGCACACGCCCGCCGCCGTCAGCATACCGCAGCGCCGCCTGATTCATCCGATCTCGCGCGATGGCGAGCCCTAGGTGTTCTCCGGTCTTCAGCATGGTGTCCTTCACCTTTCGCTCGCGAGTCCGCGTGCGATGCTGTCAGCCAAGCGCCGCACGCGCTCATCACGATTGTCTGTCTCCAGCCTCTCGACCGCGTCCGCGATGAACTTGCGGATAACGGCCTTGAACTTGTCGTCAGCGTCGAGCATTTCACCGACTAACTTCTCGGCGCAGCGGTCCACGGCGCTGTTGAACGCTCGCTCGATGGGTGAATAGCGCTGGCCGCCGTATCCGCTCTCTTGCTTGGTCAGCAAGTGCTGCAGCGCGCCCTTGAGCAGCGCCTCCCGCTTCTGTTCGTCAAGCGACTTGAGGATCGCCTCGGAGACCACACTCCGGATCAGGGTGTCGTCGAGCTTGATTTCCATGCCTGTCCTCCTGTTCAGTCTTACCACGCGGGCGTAGGATCGGCGACACTCCGCGATCTATGCGGTGGGCGTGGCTGGTTGGGTTGGTCTTGGCGGGGTGCAGTGAGTGGTCATACGAGGGCGGAGCCCTTCCAGAGACCGCGGGCGAAGACGCTGGCGGAGCTGATGGCGACGCCGTCTGCCAACCAGCGGAGGCTCGCTGCGACGGCGCCGTACTCGAGGCGTGCGCCGACGATGGCTCCACGTTCAGCGTGGTCGAGGTCTGCTCCTCCGCCGAGGCGTGTGACCCGGCGGAGGGCGTGTGTCGCTAGAGGTCCTCTCCTTCGCAATCCTCCGGCGACGCGCCAGCGTCGGGCTCGCAGCTTGGTTGCAAGTCGTAAGGGCCGTCGGTGGACGAAGACGGGTCGTCGTAGTTCGTCCTCTTGGCGTTGTCGCCGCAGCCCGCAAGAGCAAGGGCGACTGATGCAATAATTATGTTCCTCATGGTGCTCCTTCTGCGCGCGCAGCATGCCCGCGCGCTGGCTTTATGTCAGCGGGCAATAGACTCAGTTCGGGCACGACAGCGTGCTGCCGCCGTTCTTCTCTGCCCCGTTGCCGATGTTCCAGTACAACTCCTCCAACTCGCAACCGTCGTAATTTTGCACACTGAGGATCGATGCGCAGTATGACATCACCGTGTCTGCGCCACCCGGTTTGCTGCCCCATGCGCACGTAGCGCCCGTTCCAACCGGATCCGAGCATGATGTGCCTGATGTGAAATGCTTCAGCCCTTGGGTGTGACCGAGCTCGTGCAGCACGGCTGCGCGAACCCCCCGGTTCAAGAGCGTCCCTGACCCATATACGTGACGGAGATTGTGGTGGTGCAGGTAGATCTCACACTGTGAGCGCTTGCCGTCCTTGACCGCGCAAACGGCCCAGGCGCCGGTGCACCCCGTGTTCGGATCCGAGTCCGTGCATGCAGGAGACGCGCTCGTTGCTGTCGTGAGCCGAATCCAGGCGTCGGGGTTGTGTCCGCCGGACACCCACGGCGTCGCAACAACACCGGTTGTGTTGGCGATGGTGTTGAACTGCACTTGCGCATCCCAAACGCCTACGTCGATGTCCGCGGGTATTGCGTCTTTTGCTAGATAGAAAGTCTCGTTGTCGGCCCAGTTGCATGCGAGCAGGCCTTGCCGCGCCTCGCCGATGCCGGATACCGGCACCTGCTCGTAAGTCGTATAGCCGCCGTGCGTCCCGTCATCATTCAGGGTCAGCGTGTATGTCTCGATCGTCTCGAACAACTGCGCTCCGGGGGCGTCGCTGGCGCCAGAGCCGCACCCCACAGCCGCAGCGAGCCCGAGCGCGAACAATCCGCGCTCGATGTGTCTCATTACTTGTTGCATCATGTGATGCCTGCCTTTCTTGTCTGATGGCGCGATCGCAGGATGGAGCCCTAGCGATCGCGCCTTGTTGGCGCGGCTGTGCGATGCGCTTCGCCGCGTGTGAACTATGTCGAGCGGTCAACCCCGCTCAGGGCGACGCTGCTCAGTCGACGTCGAAAGTGCTGAGCATGTCCCTCTCGACCTGCGCCAGACCGGGCTCCGATGACGTGCCCAGGTTGCGATAGCAGGTGCTGACCGCCGGCTTCATGATGCTCGTGCCGCAGGACGGGCTGCCAGGGTTGTGCCCGATGCCCAGCGCGTGGAACAACTCATGCTTCGCGACGTTCGTTTTGATGTTGGCCTTTCCAGCCGAGGTCGACGCCGCGTAGATCGAGCCCGCCTCGATCCTGCATAGGTCGATGCGGATGCTGGCCGAGTCGTAGGGGCGCAGCGCCCCGCTACTCGGGCCGACGAATTGCGTTGACCCAGCCGTGCCCGAGGCCAGTTCATTACACACGCAACGGACCGCGATGGTGCCGCCGCTCGAGACCTCTGCCACGGCCCAGCCGAGTCCGTTTGCCGTCTGTGCCGCCAGCGCCAATCCGCCCTGCACCGCGGTGTTGCTTGTCCCGCAACTCGCGCTGTTGAGGTTGTAACCGAGGTTGCGCCGCGGTGGGTGCACGCACGGGTTGCTGCTGCTGTAGTTGGGGCTCGCGTGGTTGCACCGCGGGTAGCTCGACGTCATGACGATGCCGTGCTGCTGGTGCAGCGTGTAGGTCGCCGCCTGCTCAGCGGTCCCTGTCTCCACGGCCTCGTACTCGACCGTCTCGGCGCCGTTGTCTTCCGCCCCGCACGCGCTCGCGAGCGCCATCAGCGCCGCGAGCAACCAAGTCTTGTTCTTCATTCGGTTCTCTTTCGCTTGGTGCTCTTCTGCACCGTGGTCTTCCCCTGCTCGCGCAAGCGCTCGTGGTAAGGGTCTCCCCGCGTGACCACGACCTCGGATACACATCGCTCGCATAGCGTGCGGTCCTCGGCGGGCTCGTTGGTGCAGCCTGAGTTCGCGTGAAGGCAGCGGGTCTTCACCCGACCTCCGCGTGCTGCGCATTCGCCGCCTGCTGTTTGAGCTGCTCCAGGTACTCGCGCAGCGCTCGTCTGCACGCGGACGTGGTGCACTCATCGCGCGGCACACCCTGAGCGCGCAGGATGGCGTATCCCTGCTGGCGCTCCTCGTTCACGCGCTGCAGTCGCGCCTGGCCTTTGTCCGTGCGCACGTAGGCGCGCTGTGACTCACGGTGCTTTCTTGCCGCTGTCATGCGGGCCTCCCTTGCTCGAAGTGTTCCGCGCGTTGCGCGGCGTCTTTTCAGCTGGTTGCGCGTCCGTCGATGTGGCGCTCGCCTGGCGCTCGCTGGCAGCTTCCGCCTCGAGCTCGTCGATGCGCCGCCTGAGCATCGCGATGCGCGTCGCGATCGGCGGTCCCGAGCACGTGTGCGCCCGGATCTCGAACATCACGTGCCCGAGGATGCGGCGCTGGATCGCCTTGCCGTGGCTGTGCCAGTGCTCGTCGTTGGTCACGCGCGCACCTCGTCAGAGCGCACGCCGCCGAGGTCGGCAGACGGCGTGCTGTTGGCCCCCGACCGGGCCTTGAACCATGCGAGACGCGCCCCGAGCTCGAGCCCGCGCAGCGGTTGTTCGGTGGGCACGTCCCACCTCTCGAGGAATGCAACGATCGGGTCCGCGTAGTCGGCCCCGCACAGGAACACCGGGCGAACCTTGTAGCCGCCGCTTGTGTAGATGATGCCGCTCGCAGCGGTCAGCGCCCACGCTGACAGGTCATCCTTGCGGCGCCAGAGCTTCTGCTCGTAGGGCGTAACCACCGCGTCAGGGCGCACGAGCCCGTAGCGAGCGGAGAGCACCTGCCATGGAGCTCCAAGCGCCTCGACGTACGCGCGCGCCGCCCGGAACAGCGAGCCCGTGTAGAGCTCGCGCGCGGGGGCAGGGCGGTCGAGCTTCGCCTTGCCGCAGCCGACGAGGTAGAGCGTCGTCATGCCTCGGGCTCCTCGCGGTCCTCGACGCAGTCGAAGAAGTCGCCCGCGAGGGCTTCGAGCTTGGCGCGCGCGCTCATCGCCCCGCTCCCTTCAGCGCTTCGTAAATGCGCAGGTCTCGCGCCGCCTGGCGCAGGTAGTCCTCCGCCAGCCCCGCGTGCTGGTAGAGCAGGTGCTCGTCACTCAGCGCCTCCGCGCGCTGCTTCGCGACCTCCTGGTTCAAGCGATTGATCGAGTCTTCATCCAAATCGAGCCCGCGGGTCATGCGTCACCGCCCATCTCTTCGACCGCGTACATGCCCAAGATGGCGCCCGGGAGCACGCGCCGGCACGCGCGCACCATCGCCATCTTCCAGCACATGTCCGCGGGGAACTTCTCCCACCCGCTACGGGGGCGGATGAGCCCGGCTTGCTTCGCCTCTTCGAGCGTGTACTCGGCGCGGAACGGCGGCGCCCCCTTCAGCTTGATCTCGCACACAGCCTTCGCCGACGTGCTCTCGATCGGCACGAGGTACTCGCACCGCGGATGCTGCATCACGAGGCTCTGAATGAGTTGTGCGCTCGCCGTCGGTTTGCCCTCCACGCAGTGCATCGCGTCGAGCGCCGTGAGCGCGCCTATGCCGAGCTCGCGGCCGCGCATGATGATCGCGCACACCGCATCGACGCTCGGGAACTTCCCGTAGAGCCGCGAGTTGTGGATCCAAGTAGCCATCACGCGCACCGCGCGCAGGTCCTGTGGCTGCAAGTCCTGAGTCACCGCGCCGTAGCGCTCGACGTCCGTCTTTGCGGCCTCCGACTTCACGATGGCCGTGGACGGATCCTGCTTCTCCACCATCGGCTCCGCCGGCTTCAGCTCACGCACGGGCGCTGGCGGGGCAGGCGTGTGCCGTGGCGGAGGACTGATCGGGACGTCGTCGTCATCCTCGTCCTTGACCACCGCGAGCGGCTGAGCGTCGCGCTTCTCGAGCAGCGCCACGGCATCGACGGGCGCATCGGTCGCGAGCGTCACCAGCTTCAGCGAGTTACCCAGCTGGTCCCAGTGGTCCGCGAGCGACTTCCACATCGCGCTCGGCTTGCCGTCGGAATCGCCGACAGCTAGCGCATCAGCTATCCCCGTGAGCGACTTGCAGTCGTTCACGATGCCCGCGGCCTTCTTCGGGCCGATGCCGGGCACGCCAGGAACGCCGTCGCTTGAATCGTCGACCAGCGCTAGCCAGAGCGGCATGTCAGCCGGCGCCACGCCAAACTTGGCGCGCACCTCGGCGGGGCCGCGAATCTCCGCAGGCCTGTCACCGACTGCCGGCACGTACATGCGCACGCGGTCCGTCACGCACGCGGCGACGTCCTTGTCGCTGCTCACGATGCGGATGTCGTCGCACCAAGCGCTGTAGGCATTCGCTAGCGTCGCGATGACGTCGTCCGCCTCGTAGCCCTTGGCCCGCGCGATGTTGTACCCGTCCTTCTCGAGGCGATCGAGCACCCAGCGCTTTTGGCTGACCTCAGCGTCGCTCGGCTTCTCGCGGTGCGCCTTGTACGTCTCGAGCAACTCGCGCCGGTTGTACGGCGGCGAGTCCAGACACACGATGCAGTGTTCGACGCTCTCGCGCACAGCGGCTACGCGATCGAGCGTCGCTTGCGCGCAGTCGCCCGGTTGCGCGTCGCGCGCTTGGCCGTGCCAGCAGAGCGCGAACAGATACGAGACGTCGACCAGCGCAATCGACTTCGGCTCTCCGAACACGGGAGCCTCGTCCAAATGTTGAGCTTGTGCCATCTAGTTTTCCTCCATCTCTCTCGAGAGCCACACCGAGCCCTCGCACCCATCCAAAGTCACCCGCTCCGAGTGGCAGCTCTCGACCGGATCACCCGGCTCACACTTCACCGGGCTCCCGCTCAGGCCGAAGCCGCGCGCGCGGAAGTTGCACAGCCCACGCCCCGAGTCCGTCACCACCGCGCGCTGGACCACGGGCACGCACGACGGCGACGCC
>JACCDR010113953.1_pt1 | contig 10504 bp, 6 predicted proteins | sample 7446431 | NCBI WGS metagenome assembly JACCDR01 (sample SAMN15323443, study PRJNA562643) | freshwater metagenome | isolation source: river surface water | place: USA:Blue River Watershed | collected 2017-08-17 | reverse complement strand
GGCCAATTCCAAAAGTTGACCTTTGACGAACGTACGTTGACCAATCCAACGGTGGTCAACTTCCTTGAGACACGGCTTCGGTCTGGTCGGTCCACCATTCCGGTTCTGGGAGTGCGTAGCGGATCCAACCCGGGCGGACCTGGGCACGGCGCGGTCAAAGACCGGTTCATCGTCCCGACCGAGTACGGCAAAAAGGTCGTGCTGGACAACCGGGGCCGGACGGTGCGGTTCATCCCGTCGAAGCTGACCGACAATCCGCACATCAACCCGGAGTATGCCGCGGACCTGCTCGGCATCGCAGACCCGACGCTGCGTAAGGCGTTCATCGATGGCGATTGGGACGTGTTCTCCGGTATGGCTTTCACTTCGTGGCGTCGTGACCGGCACGTCATGCAGCCGGTCACGTTGCCGGCGCAGTGGCGCCGGTACAGCGGTGTGGACTGGGGGTTCGCCAAGCCGTGGGCGGTGCTGTGGGGGGCCGTCGACGAGGATGGCCGGCTGTGGGTCTACCGCGAGTTGTACGGGACGCAGGTCGGCGAGGCGGACCAGGCGAGGCGGATCGTGGCTGCCGAGGCAGTCGGGGAACAGGTAGTGAGCCGCTATGCCGATGATGCTATGTGGGCGACCCGGGGGGACGCCAAGCCGATAGCCGCGGTGTATGCGGAGAACGGCGTGCACCTGACCCCGGCGGGCAAGGGGACCGGTTCGCGGGTCAACGGCTGGCAGCGGGTCCGTAGCTACCTGGCTGATGGTCCGGCGTGCCCGCATCACCGGGCGCAGGGGCTGGAAACGTGCCCGATGATGCACGTCTTCGAAAACTGTGTCGATCTTATCCGGACGTTGCCGACGTTGCCGCATGCCACCAAGGGAAACCCGGAAGATATCGACACCGATTCTGAGGACCACCTAGCCGACGCCCTCAGATACATGGTCATCAATCTGGACGGCGGGCCGCAGTTCGTCGAACTGAGCGGACACGCGACCCCTGACCCGGACGGGCTGCCCGCATACACCGAGTACGCCGGTGCGTTCGCCACCCCGGCCACATCGGCCGACCCGTGGACCACCATCCGCGACAAGAACACCGACAGTGGCGGCTGGTTCGACGATGGCGACGATGACGGCCCCCGGCCGGGTGGGGTGGTGATCGTTCCGTGAGCAGCCGCCTGGACCGATTTCTCGGGCTGTTCGGGGTGCAACGCGCCCGCGTCGCCGAGGCCGCTTCGGCGGTGACGCTTGCGCCGTCCCGCCCCCCGGCGCAGCGCACCGGGTACGAGTACGGCATTCCCGACGGTGGTCTGGATGAGGTCAACTCGGGTAGTGCGGCCGGGTCGGACCGCCGCGGTCTGCTCGGGCAGTTGTACGAGGCGTACCGTACCTGCCCGTGGTCGTGGTCCGCAGTCAATGCGATTGCGCGGACGATCACCGCGGGTGGGCTGGTCACCGACTATGAGGGCGGCGGCGAGGACGGCGACGTCGACGAGGTGCCGGCCAAGCCGGCGCAGGTGCTCGCGCTGGAGCGGCTGATCGAGTGGTGTAATCCGCGCGAGGACATCCGGCAGCTGCTGCGCGGTGTGATCGTGGACCTGTTGGTGTTCGGTGATGCGTTCATCGAGGTGGTGTGGCTGGCCGGGATCCCGGTCGCCCTGTACTCGCTGGATGCCCCGTCGATGTATCCGATTGCGGACAAGCACGGCACGATCACCGGCTATGTGCAGGTGACCGAGTTGCAGCAGCGTGCCGAGTTTGAGCCGCACGAGGTCATCCACATCTCGATGGATTCGCCGCGGTCGGGGATCTACGGGGTGTCACCGACGGAGGCGGCGCTGCTGCCGATCACGGTGTGGCTGTTCGCCAGCGCGACGATCAAAGAACTTTTCAGGAAGGGCAACCCGCCTAACATCCACGTCGATTTTCCGGCGTCGATGCAAAACTCGGAGATCAACCGGTGGGTTGGCAGGTACTTGGTTCAGAATTTGGGCCCGCGAAACATTGGCACGCCGGTGCCGACCAAGGGCGGCGCGACGATCAACGAGCTCAAGCAGGGCGCGTTGGGTGAGTACCTGTCCACGTTGGATCAGAAGCGTGACGAGATCCTGGCCACGTACGGTGTGCCGCCGGCTGAGGCTACGGTGATCGAGTCGGGCAACCTTGGTGGTGGCACCGGCGAGTCGCAGCGTAAAACGTTTCTGGCGAACACGTGCAGCCCGATCGCCGCACTCGTCCTTGAGAAGATCGTCTATTCGATTGTGCGGAACGGGTTCGGCATCACCGACTGGACAGTGAAGTTTAAAGACGTCGATACCCGCGACTCGAAAATCATCGAAGAGATCCGCGACGCGCGGATCCGAAACGGCACCTGGACGGTCAACCGGGCCCGCGCCGAAGTCGGCGAACCGGCCATCGACGGCGGCGACGACGCCGCGATCGTCAGCAACACCGGCACCGTCACCCTGGTCCGCGATCTCGTCGCCGCATCACAAGCCGCCATCGCCGCGAAGCTCAAAGGCTCCGCGTTGGAACCCGACGAGCCGGTCGACGGTGCACCACTCAAGCTGGTCAAACCCGAACCGGAACCGGTCCCGGACGTGTTGGCCCCGTTCGCCGGGCAGGACAACCCGCCCGACGACGACGAGGCGGGGCACGGTAAACGGCCCGCCGAGGTGACCGCACGCGACCTGCGCGCGCTGGACGAGGCGTGGATGGCGGACTACCGGCGCCGGCGCCGCCAGGCCCTGGCCGAGCTGGCATCGGCGGCGTGATGCACACCGCCGATGCACCGCCCCGACGGGGTAGGTGGGCAGGCCTGGCATTGGCCCGGGAAGGGAACCATCATGTCTGAACCGTCGCCCCCGCCAGCCCAACCGCCGCCACCCGCGGGTCCGCTGACCGCAGCACAGGTCGGCCCACTGATCGGTAAGCGCATCGCTGGCGTAGGCCGTGCCGCCGGACGTTAGCGGAAGGTAGGTGTCGGCATGACCACACCGATCACGGGTATGTTCCGCGGCAGCTGGACCACGTACACCGGGTACGCCCGCGGTGACCTCGTGGTCTGGGCTGGCGCCGAATACGTCTGTGTCGATGCGCACACGTCAGGGCAGGCGATCGACACAGCCCGGTTCGTTGGTGCCGACTTGGATCGCACGATCCCAGAGGGGTCTACGGTCACGTTCGCCCGACCACTCATGGTCGATCCGAACACCGCCGGCGACATGCTGGAGTTCCGCTACGACGGCCAGCGGACTGGCTACTACAACGAATACGGCGAGCTTCGGGTTATCGCAGCCAAGGACAACACCGTTCCGGTTCGGGTCAAACAGCATGGCGCAGGGCAGTCCGGGAACCTCACCGAATGGGTGGACATCGGTAACGCCGTGCTCGCCTCAGTTGGTCCGGCTGGGGCGTTGGCGGTACCGGCGTTGACTGTCGGTGGATCCAGCGTCGCCGTGGGTGCCTGGGGCGACCTGTCGTTGCCTGCCGGCATGTCTCACGGGACGGTACACGCGGCGGCCCGGACTGAGCCGTTCGGGGCTGTTCGGGTGCGCGGGTCGCTGTCTTCTGATGTCGGTACCGGGTTCACGGCTGGCGCGACGATCGCGACCCTGCCGGCGGGAACGCGCCCATCGGCGGCGATGACGTTCCCGTCCAGGCAAGCCGGGGCGGGGATCGCGCTCACGAGAAACACCGACGGCACCGTGACATCTAGCAGCACGATCGGCACCGGCGGTGGAGTGGCCGTGCTGCTAGACAATATCGCTTTCTCCACGACCTGACCGGGGGTCGCATGTCCGCTGGCGATGGCCCGCGGACGTCGACACCACGCCCCGTGCCGCAGGCATCCGGCCCGATATGACGTATCTAGCAGGAGGGTGCGGTAACCATGGGACGGCTGGCTACGATCCCCACCGTCGGAGCCTTGTGGGGCACGCACTGCGCGCTCGCGTCGCAGGCCAACGAGGCCGCGTCCGAGGCGTATCGGGAAGCGCAGATCGGCCGGGTCCACGCGATCGGTCACCACTATTACAGCTGGGCTACCACCACCTGGCCCGGCAGTCTTGAGGCGGATGACATCACGGTCGGTAGGGTGCCGATGGTTTCGTTGCGGCTGCCGTTCCTTTCGCAGGTGAACGACGGGTCGAACGACGCCTATTTGACGGCACGGGCTCAAGCGTGTGCCGCCTTCGCCTTCCCCATCATGTTCCGGCCCGGCTGGGAGATGAACGGCAACTGGTATGACTGGTCCGGCCCAAGTAACGGCGATGACCCGGGCGCGTACATCCGGGCGTGGCAGCGGATATGGCGGATCTTCCAGCAGGCCGGCGCGGCCAACGTCCAATGGGTGTGGTGCCCCAATGCGTCAAGCTCACCGGGCGGCACGACGGTCACGCACGCCAACAACTGGCGCTACTACTACCCGGGTGACCGGTACGTCGACTGGGTGTCGACGGACTGCTACAACTGGGGCGACTACAACCCGGGCAGCTACGGGACGTGGCAGAACCTGCGTAACGTGCTCGACCCGATCGTGGTGGATTGGAAAGCCGACTTCGGCGGGTTCGGCGGGTCCGTCAAACCGTTTGTGCTGGCCGAATGGGGTTGCTTCCCTACGCCTGGAATCAAAGCCCATTGGATCACCGACGCCGTAGCGTACATGAAAACGGTCGGGTTGCATGCGGTCAGCGTGTTCGACACGAACAACTCCGTCATTCAGGGGCAGTCGTCGATCTCTTGGAATGTGGATTCGGACGCCGCGTCGCTGACCGCCTTTACCGAAGCGGCGGGTGACCCTTACTTCGGCGGCACTGCTGTCGGCGGCGGCTCATACCGGTCAAAGGTGCTCGCTGACGCGCCGTACGGGTACTGGAAACTGGACCGGCTGACCGGCACCTATCCCGACCTTGGGTCCGGGAACAACCCCGGCACGCCGACGGCACTGGCCAACCGTGGCGCCCCGGCGCTGCGGCCGGGCCTCGGTAGTGGGGTGTCGTTCAACGGATCCAGCCGGGTAGATCTGGGCTTGCTGGGCACGCTCGGTTCGCAGCTGAGCGCCGGGTTCAGCGTCGAGTTTCTGATCAAAATGGGCTCGGCGGTCACTGCCGCGTCCCGCCCGCAGACGGCGGTGCTCGGCACGCTTAACACCGGCACCACAACCGGGCTGATCGTAGGGGCGGACACCAACCGGTCATTGGCGTCAGCACCAGGGTTGACAGCGTTCTGGTACCGCAACGAGGCCGGCGTTGCACGCTCGCAGGACATCAACACCGCCATCTACGACGGTCTTTGGCATCACGTGTTGTGGGTGTGCGACCCGACCGCGGCCGCCGATGTGGTCTACATCGATGGAACCGCGGTCACACCTTTTTCCACCAGCAACGCGGCCAACGTCGGTGCTAGCGCAAACTTCGGGTTCGCCCTGTATATCGGCGCGCGGAACAACCGGGGGTCGGTCGACCAGCAGATCACCGCGGCGGTCGACGAGCTGGCCATCTACACAACCAAACTGTCGGGCACCCGCGCAGGTGTCCACTACGCGGCACTGACCGCCTGAGGCCGGACGCCGGCAGGACGGGGGGAGACTGGTGACGCGTCTACGGGGACCCGACGAGTCTGTCCGCACCATCTACGCCCCTAACGGCCGTGCGAGCGCGCAAGGGATGACAGCCCGGCTGTGGGCAGATGAAGCGGCCACCACCCCGGCCGACGTGCTCTACGCGAACGGGGACCCGGTACCGGTAGTGTCCGGTGCTGCGGTGATAACCATCGACCCGTATTCGCAAGCGCCGTGGCTGCAATACCCCGATGACGAGAGGTGGGTTTACGCATCGGTCAACGGCGGTCCGGTGACGGCGTGGCCAGCATCGCTACCCGAACGTGTCGAGGTGCTCGAGGCTGGAGGTGGCGGCGGTAGTGGCCCGCACGCCGCTACCCACGGGGTAGCCGGGTCAGATCCGGTCGCCCTCGCACAGTCCCAGGTCGCCAACCTGGTTGGTGACCTGGGGTTGAAGGCGCCGTTGGCGTCGCCAGCGCTGACGGGCACACCGACCGCGCCCACAGCGAGCGGTGGCACGAACACGACGCAGGTGGCGACGACCGCGTTCGTCACCAGCGCGGTTGCCGCCGAGGCGACGGCTCGCAGTTCCGCCGATAGCTCCGTGTCGACCGCTGCGGCGGCGGACGCGACCACGAAGGCGAATGCGGCGCAGGCGGCCGCCATCGCCGCCGCGGCCACGGATGCGACGACCAAGGCAAACGCGGCGCAGGCTGCTGCTATCGCCGCGAGCCAACCGCTCGACGCCGATCTGACCGCCGTCGCTGGTTTGACGCCCAGCAATGACGATCTTGTGCAACGCAAGGCCGGGGTGTGGACGAACCGCACGCCGGCGCAGGTGCGGACGGACATGGGCGTCGCGGCCGGGGCAACGCCCGGTTTTATGGGCGCATGGGACTCTGGGACCGCGTATGTGGCCGGAGAGTCGGTGACGTACGGCGGTGCTGTCTACGGGGCGCTCAGCGGCTCGACCGGCACCGCACCGGTCGCGTCGACCAACGCGTTGACCGGCACGCCGGCCGAGTTGACGGTGGCCGATGGCGGCGACTATGAGATGGGTCTGCGATTCACCGTCAGCAGGCAGCTGCGGCTTACCCACCTGTGCTTTTTCAAGAGCAGTCTCCAGTCGCAGGCGCCGCACACGCTGAAGTTGTGGGACACCGCGACCAGCACCACCACGCCGATCGCCACCACCAGCACGTCGGCGGAACTGTCGGGGACTACCGGTGTGGTCGCCGCCGCGCTGTCCGTGGATCTGGTGCCCGGTAGGACGTACATCGTCACGGTCACGACCGGCACCGGTACCGACTCCGGCTATGTGCGCACGACCGGGGTGTCCCTGCCGATCGTGGCCGGGTCTGTGACGATCGATACGTTCCTGTTTTCGACCACGCCGGGCAGCGTCGCGAGCATCACGACGGGGAGCACGAACTTTTGGGTGTGGCCGCGGTTCGAGGAGCCCGCCGCGGCGTGGTCGCTGCTGGGTCGGGCTGATCCGGTCGGCGCGGGCGGCGGCAGTGTCGCTGCTCCGTCCGCGCACACGCACAGCGGCGCCGAGATTGTCTCCGGGACGGTTGCGTTCGCACGGCTGCCGGTGGGTACCAGCTCGAGCACGGTGGCGGCCGGGGACGCTCCAGCCGCCGCGCAGGCCGCGGCAATCGCGGCGAGCCAGCCGCTCGATTCGGACCTGACCGCGATCGCGGCCCTTGCGCCGAGCAATGACGATCTGGTGCAGCGCAAGGCTGGCGCCTGGACGAACCGCACTCCGGCGCAGGTCAAGACCGACTTCGCGCTGGTCAAGGGTGACGTCGGGCTGTCCAATGTGGACAACACCAGCGATGCGGACAAGCCGGTCAGCACCGCGACACAGGCCGCGCTGAACCTCAAGGCGCCATTGGCAAGCCCCGCACTCACCGGCACCCCGACAGCCCCGACCGCGGCCGGCGGAACCAGTACCACCCAGTTGGCCACCACAGCGTTTGTCGCCGGCGAGCTGGCGGTGGAGGTGGCAGACCGCGGCCTCGCCGATGCGGAGGTACTACTCACCGCGGCAGCTGACGCGACCAGCAAGGCCGCGGCGGCGCAGGCCGCGGCGGTGCAGCGGGCCAACCACACCGGAACCCAGGCAGTGGGGACGATCACCGGGCTGGGTGGTGCCGCGACCCTGAATGTCGGCACCTCGGCGGGCACGGTGGCGGCCGGGGACGACTCGCGCATTACCGGCGCGCAGCAGCGGTCCACGTTGACGACCAAGGGTGACTTGTACGTTGCGACGGCTTCGGCGACGGTTGCCCGGCAGGCGGCCGGTGCGGACGGCACGATTCTGCGCGCCGATTCCGGCCAGACCAACGGCGTCGCCTACGGCTACACGGTCGGGGCGAAAAACAGCATCGGTCTGCGGTCGTTGGTCGGGCGGAACACGAGCGAGGGTCCGCCGACGTCGGGGACGTGGGCGGCCGGCGATGAGATCATCGACAGTCTCGGTGTGACCTGGTTGTGCACGTCGGGCGGCACCCCGGGCACGTGGGTGTGTCCGTTTGCGGCGGCGGCGAACTGGGGCTCGCCGCTCACCTCGCCGGCCGGCGAGGCGGTCAGTGACCGGCGGCTGTTTCTGAACGCCACGTTGGCGGCAGCGTCCGGCGACGTGATCTTGACCTATTTCCGGGCAGTCAAAACCGAAACCATCACATCGATACAGATGATGACAGGCGGGACCGCTGCCGCGTCGCAGACGTCGGCCCGGATGGGGGTCTACTCGGTTGCGGCTAACGGCGACCTCACCCGGGTAGCGCGGACCGCCGATGACACCACCTTGTTCATCGCCACGTTCACCGCCTACAGCCGGTCGTTGGAGGCGTCGTGGTCCAAGCAAGCCGGGCAGTTGTACGCGGCCGCGTCGTACTCGTCGGCAACGACCCGGCCAACATGGGTAGCCGCATGGGCATCATCGATCGCGCTTCAGAACGCGGTGGCCAACCGCGGCATCCGGCTGTCCGGGTCCACCCCCGGCGGCGGGGACCTGCCGGCATCGATCAGCGCGGGCAGCGTGAACGACAACCGCACCAACCAATACGTCGAGTTCTACCAGTAGCCGGGGGGCACGCGTGGCGCGAACACGGACGTTGACCGTCGACGATGGACGTATCCGCCGGTACGAGATCCGCGACGACGGGGTGCTGGTCGGATATGACACCGAACACGTCCTATCAGCCGAGGAAACAAACGCGGTCACCCTGCGGGACCGGGCCCGCCAGGCCGTCGCTGCAAACGTCGCATACCTTGCCTTGTCCCCGCCGACCGCTGCCCAGACGACAACGCAGGTGCGGCTACTCACCCGGCAGTGCACGGCACTGATCCGGCTACTACTGGAAAACCTCGAATCGACAGACGGCGCCTGACCAGGCGGCGGACGGGGGTGGTGGATGATGCCCACACCGGCAGGCAGCGACGGTCTGCTGTCACAACTGGGCCAGATCCGCGCCGGCCGGTCGGCGCCGTCGTGGATGCCATCGGGGTCGACAGAGCTTTTGACGGTGCCTGTCAGCGCCCCGGCCGGGGTGGACGTCACCGACGCAGAGGTCGACTTCGCGTTCCTCCCCGGCCTTACCGAACCGGCCGGGGGTGACTGGCGCGGCGGAGACTGGGCCGCGTTCGGTACCGGGTACGTCGGCCAGATACTCATCGGCGCTGGCAACACCGCCACCCCCTTGGCCGATGGTGCGTACCGGGTGTGGATTCGGATCAGCGGCAACCCGGAGACGCTGGTACGGCCCGTCGGCGTGCTGCGGGTGACCTGATGCCTGTCGAGTCGTCCCCGGACTTCTCCGGCCACACGATGATCTGCCTAGTGCCTGATGCCGGGGTGGCCGCACGGTTGGCCGTCGACGACGGTGTACCCGCCGGGGAGCTGCATGTCACCGTCGTCTACACCGGCCGTGTCGACGAGGTGGACGTCGACGCGTTACGCACCGCTGTCGAGCAGCTCGTCTACCGGGAGCCGATCACTGCCCGCATCGGTGGAATGGCCCGGTTTTCGGCACCCGGCGGCGAGTTGGACCCGATCGTGGCACTGGTCGACTCGCCGGCGTTGGAGGTGCTGCGGCGTGACGCGCTCACCGCGCTCACCGCGGCCGGGGTCGACCCGGCGCCGGGGCTCACCCACGGGTTTTGTGGCCACATCACGCTGACCTACGTCGCCCAGGACGTGGAGGTGCCATTCGGCCGGGTCGACCCGGCCGAGGTCACATTCACCGGGGTGGCAATGTCGGTGGGTGGGGTGCGCACCGAATACGTGTTTGACCCCGGCCGGTACAGCGAGGCGGTTGAGGCGTACGCGTCCGGGTGGGCCGCGTCGGGTGGGCCGTGGACCGATCGGGTCCGGGCCGGCGCCCGCGCCGCGTGCACGCTCGTAGAAACCGACCCCGGCCGGCCGGGGGTGCTGGAAGCGACATTGCGGCTCGGCCACCTCGAGGGCACCTGGGCGGCAATCTTCACCCGCCGTGACGGCCTACGCGAGAGCAGCGTGCGGGACGCGGTGAAACTGTGGGCCGACCTGATCGACGACCTGGACGTGGACGCGCTCGTCGCCGACACCGAGCAGGTTGCCGGCCACTACGGCGATGACGACGGCGCGCGTAGCGCCTTGAACCTCATCACGGCCCGGTACATCGTCACCGCGCTGCGACAGATGGCCACCACCCCCGATTGGGAGGTGCTGCGCCGCCTGGTGGCCGACGCGATCGCTGACGCGTACGCCGAAGGGCAGGTCGACGCTGCCGCCTTGTCGGCGGACCGGGCAGGTGGGGTCGGGTTCAACTTCGAGCAGGCGCACGGCGATGCGCTCGCCGCGACCGACACCCGTGACGACCACCTGGCGGCAGCGGACGCGGCGCTCGCCGCGGCGCTCGCCGCGGCTGCGGTGGTGGCAGGTCGCCGGCTCGTCACGGCGGTTCTCGC
>JACCDR012705018.1_pt1 | contig 10505 bp, 19 predicted proteins | sample 7446431 | NCBI WGS metagenome assembly JACCDR01 (sample SAMN15323443, study PRJNA562643) | freshwater metagenome | isolation source: river surface water | place: USA:Blue River Watershed | collected 2017-08-17 | reverse complement strand
TCGGCCCGGCCTGACCGATGGCGGTCTACCGGTACCTGGCGCACGATCTGCGCACGAACACGGCGCTCGCCGAGCTGCCGCTGTCGGGTGTCAGCTATGGCGAAGCGCTGAACGGTGCCGGGTCGTTCGCTGCGTCGATGCCGCTGATCGGCAATGCCCGCAGCCTGCTCGCCGCCACACAACCGGAACGGACCGCGATCTACATCGAGCGTGACGGGGCGATCATCGGCGGGGCGATCGTGTGGGCCCGCACCCGCCCGTCGAATGGCGTGATCACCCTGCAGGGCGCCGGCTGGTGGTCGTTCTTCCGTCGCCAGCACCTGCGCACCACCCAGACCTTCACGACCGCCGATCAGCTACTGATCGCCCGCACCATGATCAACACCGCCCAGGCCCAACCCGGCGCGAACATCGGTGTCACGGTTGGCACCGAGACGTGCGGGGTGAACCGTGACCGCACCTACTTCGCCTACGAGGTGAAGCAGATCGCCGAAGCGGTCGAGCAGCTCGCCAACGTGCAGGGCGGCTTCGACTTCGCCATCGACACCACCCAGGCCCGTGGCAAGACCCTCACGTTCGGGTTTCCGCGTCGAGGCCGGATCGCTGGCACCACCGGGATCGTGTTCGAGGCCGGGAAGAACTTGATCGACTATCAGGCCACCGAGGATGGCACCCGCTCGGCCAGGACGTTCACCGCACTCGGCGCCGGCGACGGGCTCGACATGCTCACCGCCACCAACACCCGCACCGACCTGCTCGACCTCGGGTTCCCGCTGACCAGCGACACCGGAGCGTTCAAGGACGTCATCGTGCAATCCACCCTCGACGGGCACGCCGCCGCAGGTGTCGCCTCCCGGGCGCTCACCCCGACGTTCTGGACGATCACCGTCGACCCCGACGACCCCGACGGCGGGCTCGGCACGTTCATCACCGGAGACGACGCCCTCCTGCGCATCGGTGACGACATCAGCTACCCCCGCGGCACTGACGGCTCGCCGGGCTACGAGCGGTTCCATCGGATCATCGACTGGACCCTGACCGTCCCTGACACCGGCAAGGACACGCTGGCGATCACGCTGGGGGACATCCAGTGAGCGAACAGCTCCAACCCGAATCGATCGCCACCGCCCTCGCCGAGCTCGACCGTCGTCTCCGCAACCTCGAAGCGTCACCACGTATCGGGATCGGCGGCGCAGCCCAGGTCGAGGTGAGCGGCACGTTCCAGACGATCACGCCAGCGGGGGCGTTCCCGGCAGGCCTCACAGCGGTCACAGACTGCGCGGTGGCTGCCACCGCCACCAGCTCGCGAGTGCTGGTCATCGTCACGGCGACGGTCAGCAACCTCGCCCTCAGCGCCGGGGTGTTCCGATCCACCGAGGTCCTGTTCACGGTGTTCAACACACAGATCGTGGCCCGGGCCCGGCACGACGGCACCGCATCATGGCCGGCGCAAGCGGTCGGCGCGCGTGTGCTCACCGGGATCGTCCCCCGATCGACGAACACCTACGACCTGCGGGCCTGGGCCAACAACACCAGCGGCGCTGGCGCGCTGGCGACCATCGACAGCGCCCGACTCGTCGTCGTCCCGCTCTGACCCTGGAGGTCAACATGCCCCGTCACGCAGGCACCATGACCCGCGCCGCGTTCGCCTTCACCGTCGGCCTGGCCGCCGGGTTCGTCGGTGCGCTCGGTTGGGCGTTGTGCGGCACGGCGAAGCGGATCGCGCCGTGACCGACGAGCACACGTTCGACGACTTCGACGACGACCCGGACGACCGTGACGCGATCGCGGCCTACGCCGCCGAGCTGGCGGCTGCGGTCGAAGCGTTCGAACTGACCCCGCTCGAGCGGGGCGAACCGGATGCGGGGGAGCGGTGACGTACTTCTGGGCTCGCTGGCTCGCCGATGCGCTGCGGTCCGATCCGTTCGTCGCGGCCCGACTGGTCGAGGTGCCGGGCTGGCAGGATCGCGGCCGGCCACCGTCGTCGACATCGTTCCTACCGACCGGGATCGTCGACCACCACACCGCCTGCATGATCCGCACCGGACACGACCCACAATCGTGCGTGAACGGGATCGTCGCCGGGAACAGCGTCGCGCCGGGCCCGATCTCTCAGCTGCTCGGCACGTTCACCCCGCCCGGGGTCCGTTGGAACGGCAGTAACCCGGATCCGCGGATCGTGCTGATCGCCGCCGGCCGCGCCAACCATGCCGGTGTCGGCCAGTACCGGTGGGGTGCCCCATCGGGGAACGGGTCGAGCATCGGTGTCGAGTGGTGTGGCCCACCCGCCGACGGTTGGCCCGATGTCGTGGTCGAGCTGCGTGAACGGGTCGACGCCGCGATCCTGCGTTGGAACGGCTGGACCGTCGACCAGCTGACCACCCACTGGGAGTACGCCACCCCGCGTGGCCGCAAGATCGACCAGTCAGGCCGCTGGGATGCACAGCCCGCCCTCGGTCAGCTGACCCCCTGGGCGCCTGACGTGTGGCGCGCCCGTGTCGCCGCCCGGCTGACACCCCCGCCTGTCGAAGGAGACGACGAGATGTTCGAAGCGCTCGATCCGGTCAGGGTGCTGGACACCCGCTCACCGTCGCAAGGCCCGGCGATCGCCCCAGCGGTCCGCCGGCGTGTCGGTGTCGCCCTCGATCGGACCGTCAAGGCTGCGGCGATCAACCTGACCGCGACCGACCCGTCCGGAGTCGGTTGGCTGGTCGCCTGGTCCGGCAACGGTGACGCTCCCGGGTCGTCGACCCTGCAGCTCGAACCGGGCCGGATCTGCGAGAACTCGGCGGTGGTGCCGGTCGTCGACGGGCACATCACCGTCCTCGCCTCCCAGGCCTGCCACCTGATCGTCGACGTGCAGGGGGTGTGGCGCTGATGGTCGGCACCCCGGGCAGAGCCAAGCGACTGAAGGGGATGACGTTCGCCGCGACCGCTCGGTGCCCATGCGGTGCAGGGTTGGCCTACGACGACTCGTGTGAGGAACCGCCCTTCCGTGGTCCGAGCTACTGGGATTGCTCGGCGATCCTGCTCGGTGACGCCGTGCCGTCCGGCCAGCCGGGCGCAGTCAGCCACACGGATCACCTGCCGTTCGCGTTCTACGAGATCAAGAGCGAGGGCCAGCCCTCAGCGCAGGGTCGCACGACGAGGCCGGTGGAGTCATGATGCGCTGGTCCCTGTTCGGCGCCGAGGTCACCTTCGACGGCACCCAGGACGTCATGACGTGGCTGCTGGCGCTGATCGCTGTCGCCACGGCAACTGCGCGGTTCTTGATCCGTCCGGTCATCCAGTTCGGTCGGCGCCTCGAGCGGGTGATGACGAGCGTCGAGAGCCAGCTGTACCCGAACGGTGGCACCACCCTGCGCGATGCCGTCACCTCGATCCAACGCGAGCTCGGCATCGAAGTGACCACCCCTGACCATGACCCGAACCACTCGAAGGAGACCCCATGAAGCCGTACGCCAAGTTCATCGTCGCCGCCGGCGCTGCCTGCGCGACCGCTGCCACGCTCCTGGCCGATGGCGAGCTGAGCGGCGCGGACACGCTGGCGATCGTCTCCGCGTTCATCGGTGCGCTCGCCGTGTACCTCGTCCCGAACGCCCCGAAGGAAGGTGCCTGATGCCTGCTCTGGTCACTGGTCAGAATGCTGCGGTCGACGGGGTTCGTGCGATCGCCACCCATGTGGGTGCGTTGACGGCGCTCACTTCGACCGAGGCGTCCGGTGGCGGGTATGCGCGTCAGGCGGTGTCGTTCCCAGCGGCTGCGTCGGGCACCAGCTCGAACTCGGGTGCGGTGGCGATCCCGATCGGTGCCGGTTCGGCCGACATCGTCGCTCTCGGTCTGTACACGGCGCTGTCGGGTGGCAGCCTCGTGGGTTACTACCCGTTGGGTTCGACCGGGCAGGTGCTGCAGGGGGTGGGTGCGGTCGAGGCGATCGGCACGGACGTGATCCGATCCAACGGACACGGGCTCGCTGCCGACAACCGGGTGTTCTTCGCGGCGGTGAACAACGAGGCACTGCCGACTGGCCTGTCGGCCTCGACGCTGTACTTCGTGCGGGCCACGGGGCTGACGTCGGACACGTTCACCGTGGCGACCAGCTCGGGTGGTGCAGCTGTGGACATCACCGCCCTGGGTGAGGTCGCCTGGTTCAAGACGGTGCCTCAGCCGTTCCCGTCAGCCGGGAACATCAACATCGCCGCCGGCCAGCTGGTCCTCGACGGGCGGTTCGTGTGAGCATCGCCACGCGCGATCAGCTGATCGACGCCCTGGGCAACAACTCGTCGCGGTTCATCATCGACAAGGCGTCGATCTCGAACGCGGCTGCTGGACAGTTCCACAGCCTGTGGCGTGCAACCGGCCAGCCCGGCCAGGGGGCGATCCCTGGGGCTGCGGCGTCGTGTGACAACACGTTGACGGGTGCGATGAACTTCACCCAGCAGACTGCGCCGGCGACGTCGTACCTGGGGTGGGCGTTCGCGACCACGGCGAACGCTGCGATGGTCGTCGAGATCCACGATCGACTGGCCCACATGGGTGGCCTGTCCGGTACATCGACGGCGGCACAGACCGTCAATGTCGACCTGAATGCTCTCCTCGCATCGGACAACCTGACGAACCGCATCGGTGACGCGAACTACTCAGACGTGCAGTGGTGGTTGGAGTGGTACACGGACACGGGCGGCACCGCCGTCACGGCCACTGCCGCCGTCACCTACAACGACGGAACCAGCGGCAACCTGACCGGCCTGTCGCTGGCCGCCACGCGCCGAGCGTCGTTCATGGCACCGCTGAACAGCCTCATCCCCGCCGCAGCCGCCGGCAAGTACATCCGTGACGTCGACACTCTCACCCTGTCCGCGACGACCGGCACGGTCGGTTCCTTCGGCGTGACCGCCACCCGTGTGCGTGGTGTCCTGCCGGTGCCGATCGCCAACTACTCGACGGTGATGGACTGGGCGCAGCTCGGCCTCACCGAGATCTACAACGAGTCCTGCCTGTTCCCGATCGTGATCGCTTCGACCACCACGACGGGTGCAGTGCGTGGTGGCGGCAAGATCGCTCACGGCTGACCTGAAGGGGGCCTGATGGCTGTCCGTTCCCCCGACCAGGACCTTCGCCGCTACCACATCGAGGGCTACCTCTCCGGAGGCCGTGACGCTTGGGACGATGGCCCGGGCGGCGAGCTGCTCTCGCTCGACTACTTCACACCAGCGAACGTCGACGTCGACGTCACGATGATCGTTGGTGTCGCCGCCACTGCTATCGCAACGATCCAGGCCGGCGCCGACGTCGACGTCGAAACCCGAGCAGGCCCGGCCACGACAGCAGTCATCGCAGTGACGCTTGGTCACACCCTCACGTCACCAGCAGCGACTCCCGCACCCGCTCGTGCGGCCATGTCACTGGACCGAACCTCCACGAGCTCGGCGCCGATTACGAATTCCGCAACGGGGATCAGCGACGCCGGCCGCACCATCGCCGCCGATGCCGATCTGGCGGCCACCAGCAGAGCGACATCAGCCCGCGAACCTGCCACCACTGCGACCGCGTCCGCCGGCATCACCGCAACCCCGACGATCGAGTCGAGTGCCGATGCCGACGTCGAGGCCCGCGGGTCGACCGCACACACGGTGTCGGTCGCCATCACAGCTGGACGCGCGACTCCGGCCACGGCATCTGCCGGTCAGAGCGCCAGCGCGACGGCGACCACGGGCCGCTCGACCACAACGACAGCGTCTGCGGGCACCGCACCTTCGAGTGTCGTGGCCAGGACTGCGGCTGCGGTCGCTCGCGCTGCGTCGGCGGTGTGGGCGTTCATCACCTCCAGCTCGTCGAGCTCCACGGACCGGCCCGGCTGGGTAACGATCGAGGTACGCGAGTCGACGGTCGACGTCGCCGCCAGGACGGCCACGATCTCCGCGACGGCCAGGACGTCGTCGCTCACCGTCGAAACCCGCGCCGCAGCGCTCACCGTGGTCGAGCGGGCAGCATCGATCACCATCACCCCGATTCAGGAGGCCTGACCATGACCACTCGTGGACCGTACGAGGTCGGCCAGGTGATCCAGCTGCGCGCCACCTTCCGCGACCCGGACGACGTGCTCACCACCCCAACCACGAGGGCGTGTCTGCTACGCACCCCGGTCGGCGCCGAGACCGCCGAAGGCGGGTCTGGCACCGTGGTCAGCCCGGGCATCATCGACTTCACCCTCCCGCCGTTCGCGATGCCCGGCACCTACATCGCCCGCATCGAGGGTGAGGGTGGGATTCTTCCGACGGTGCGCAAGGTCCGTCTGCAGGTCGAGGACCCCGAGTTCGTCAACCCGTAACCTCGACCACGTTCGATGGGCCGTCCGCTCCTTTCCGCCGGGGAGCTGGGCGGCCCATCTTTCGCGTCCGGGCGTGGGTAACGCGTGGGCAATCCCTGTCGATCGCCCCACCCGGCCGATCACATCAGCCCAGGTGTCGGCCTCGCTGATCTCGCCTGACACGTCGGGATGCGCGACTTTTCGTGTTCACACCGTAGAGGTCGGGGGTTCGAGCCCCTCAACGCCCACCACATAACCCCAGGTCAGGCCCCACGGCCCGGCCTGGGGTTCTTCTCTTTTTCGGGGGTCGTGGGTAATCGTGGGTAAACCGGCGATCCGTGTGACACCTCGTGATCAGACTGCGGTGCATGAAGGGCACCGTCGAGCAGCTGCCGTCCGGGTCGTGGCGGATCACCGTCATGGTCGAAGGGGTCCGTCATCGTCGGACCGTCCGGGCCCGCACGAAGACCGAAGCCCGCCGAGCGCTGGCCGAGCTGATCACCGAGGTTGGCGCCACCCGCGCCGACGGCTGGACCGCGACGGTCGCCCACCTGCTCCGTGTCCACTCGGCCCGCTCGACCTGGTCGGCAACCACCCGCAGCCTTGCCGACTACCTCACCTCGCGCATCCCCCAATGGTTCCTCGACCTCCGCGTCGGTGATGTCCGCGCGCCGGAGCTGTACCGGTTGTGGGACGAACTCGGCCGGGAGGTCGGCCCGCACCAGGCGTCCCGGGTGCATGATCTGCTCGGCGCAGCGTGGCAGCGCGCCATCCGGATGGACTGGATCGTGTCGAACCCACTCACGGCCGTCCGGCCACCCGTTCCACCCCGCTCGGTGATCTCCCCGCCATCGCCGGCCGATGTGCGTCGGGCGTTCGAAGCGATCACCGTCGACTGGCATCACACCCTGTTCACCCTCGCCGCGACCACCGGCGCCCGCCGTGGTGAGCTGTGCGGCCTGCAGTGGGGTGACATCGAGTGCACCCCGACCGGCGGCCAGATCCGCATCTCACGATCAGTCGCCTACACCCCGACCGCCGGGGTGGTGGTGAAGGGCACGAAAACCGGCGCGCTGGGGGAGCGGACCGTCGCCATCGACGCCCACACCAGCCGGCTACTCGTCGACCGCCGTGAACGGATGGTCGGCCGGTGCGCAGAGCTGCACCTCGAGCTGGCACCGGCGATGTTCGTGTTCCCCGCAGACTGCGACCCCCGCCTGCCGTGCCGGCCCGACAACCTCACCCAGGCGTGGGCCCGGATCACCCAACGCGCCGGCGTCTCGATCCGCCTGCACGACCTCCGCCACTTCGCCGCCACCCAGCTGCTGGCGAACGGTGTCGACGTGCGCACGGTCGCGGGTCGCCTCGGCCACGCCCGCGCCAGCACCACCCTCGACCGGTACGCAGCGTTCATCCCCGCCAACGACCAAGCCGCAGCCGACCTCCTCGGCCGACTCGTCAGCTGAGTCGCTACACGCTGGGCGGCGGAAGCGTGCCCAGCAGGCGGGCGCGCTGAACGGCGAACTCCTCGTCGGAGATCACCCCACCCTCCACCAGGCCCACCAGCTTCGCGAGCTCGTCCGCCACAGACGCGGTCATGGCCGGCGCAGCTGTCCGAGACGCCTGCTCGGCCTCCCACTCCTTGCGGTACTTCCGCGAGTCCGGGCCGGTGTACGGCTTCCCCGACCCGGTGTCGTTGTACTCGCCGCACCGCTGACACTTCAGCTTCTTCTTCGTCACCAACGCACCGACCCCGAACATCGCCTTCGACCGGAACGTCCGCTTCTCGGTCAGACCCTTGCTCCCACAGTTCCAGCACCGCGGGCTGCCGTCCACGTCGATCCTGATGTCCTTCATGTGGTCCCCGCCCTTCGTCGGCCCCAGTTGTGCACCCGGAAACGTAGCCGGTCAACGCCCGGTCGGATGCCGCCGGCGGCTCGTGGCCCGTTCCAGCTGCTCGAGCGCCGCCTGCGCCTCCCGACGTGGCACCTGGAACGCCTCCGCAACCTCCCGCCATGTCACCTGCCCGTCATGCTCGACGATCCGACGCACGAGCTCGGCAAGCGCGTCGGGTGGGACCAGTCGGCGGACGGCTTCGGCCTGGACGAGCGCCTCCTCCTTGCGGACGATGGCGAGCGGTGTGTCGTCGTCGAACAGGATCCCGCGTTCGTCGTGCACCAGCTCGTGCGCCAACGCGGCGCGCCGCTCGTCGGCTCGGAGACGGCAGTCGAGGGTGATGCGGATCCAGCCACCTGGCAGCTGGTCTATCCGGGCCCGCTCACCGTGCAGCTCCGCCCACGCCAGTTCGATGTGGTGCCTGCGGCGTAGCTCGCCCCACACCCGCCATCCCACCGTCGATCCTGCCACCCGGTCCAGTGTGCTCAGGGGGTGTCGTGCGGTTTAGTTCTGCCACCTGATCCCGGCGTGCATCACCGCCTTCGGGTCTGGAAGCGTGCGCGTGCCGTCAGGGAACTGATAGAGGTGCACCAGCGCCAGAAACTCGCCCGTCACAGCGTCCCGATACTCAAGCTTGAGCGACCTTGTGCCTGGCACCAGGTCGTAATCGGATCGTGGTGAACGATCTCGAAGAACGATCTCGATCACCTCGCCGCGGGACAACCTGTCAGCAAAACCCAACCGGTTGAAGATGTCGCGCCGCTCGACGTCGCCAACCCTGCGTCGCTCCATCACCTATCGACGCCCGGAGCCAGAGGTGTACGATCCTGACCATGGACGAACAGCTGCGCACAACCGTGTTCAGCTTCCTCGCGGGCGCCACGACGTTCGACACCCTGCAGGACCTCGCATACGACGCGCTGTGCGAGACCCCTCGGAGCACGTTCGCCGGCGAAATCGCAGGCATCGTCGCCTCGGTCGACGAGCTGACCACCGAGGAGCTGCGCAATGAGCTGGCCACAGCCGTCGGTCAGCAGTGTCAGGTGACGGTCAGTGCGCCGCTGCATCGTCAGGGCGCCATTCGTCGGTCGTTCACCAGCACCCCGCGCCGCACCGCTCGGCTCACCCTTGTGGCCGATGGTACCTGATCCTCAACGGGACTCGCGTCAGCTCGCGTTCGCCGTCAAGCATCACCTGGAACCAGTAGAGCCCCTCGGTCACCTGCAGGCGAAGCTCAACCTCGACGAAGACACCGAGCTCGGCACCGTCGAACTGCACCACCGTCCCCACCGGCTCGGCAGTCGACCCGTCAGGACGATGCACAACGATGCTGATCTGATGTTCCCCAGTCACGTCACCAGACGCCAGCTGCAGGACCAGCGGGAACTCCACGATCGTCGCCTCCGGCGCTGGCAGCCCAGCGGGGAAACCCACAGTCGCCCCGTCGACCAACCGGATCAAGCTGCGGACCTCATCAGCCTCGGTCAGCACACGCTCAACGACGCAGGCAACAATCACGAACGGGCCACCGTTCACGGCCGGTCTCCTCTCAGCCTCATCCATCGACATGCCCTCCATCATCTGCTGGCACCCCAGTGGGGCGGTTCGTACGACGTCCGGTGGACTTCGACGGGCGCTCACCACCACCGTCAGCGGCTGACCGCAACGGCACCACCGGCGCCGGTTTACGGTCGGTGGCCTGCTCACTGACCGCCAGGCGCCGTTCGAGCTCTGCGACGCGCGCTTCGAGCTGGCCGACACGATCAGGGAGCTCGGCGATCTCCCCGTACGTGGGTCCGACGGGCGTCGATTCGCCGGGCCGGTATGGCCAATCGGATGGCCATCCGAACGCCTGGGCGATACCGCGCTGGATCCGTGGCGTGAGCTTGGTCTTCCCCTGCTCGTACAGCCCCCACGTTTGGTTGGAGATCTCCGAAGTGCGGCTGGCTGCGTCCCGGACCGTCCACCCGAGTCGGCGGCGCTCGGTAGCGACAAGGTCGGGGAGTCCAGACACAGACCACATGCTGCCATGTCACGGTTTGTCACGGCTAGCAAATGACACCGGCCCGGCCGTGTGAACTCGTGAAATTACAGTCGCGAACTTCTGCTTGACGAAACGTGACTGAACGTGTAGATCTGACACATGCAGTTGAACCGAGACGCTTTGTTGGCGTTGCGAGAGCGGTCGGGGATGACCAAGCAGGACTTGGCCGACCTTGCCGGGATCGATCGGACGCTCGTCACCCGCCTCGAGAACGGCGAACGGAACGCCTCCATCGCCGTGATGAAGAAGCTCGCC